>CEGE01000544.1_pt1 | contig 9901 bp, 6 predicted proteins | sample 306311 | NCBI WGS metagenome assembly CEGE01 (sample SAMEA2755654, study PRJEB7226) | microbial mat metagenome | biome: microbial mat; feature: hypersaline; material: grass silage | place: USA | collected 2014-02-19 | depth 0 m | reverse complement strand
CTCAGAGTCTGCATCCGCCCCTTCCTCAGCAATAGTCAGTCTCAATACTGAGTCTAGGAGCTATCCAATACGCTAATGCAAGGCATTTTCCCTAATCCATTATGGCCGCATCAAAGAAGCGATTCATGCGTGTCGGTGCATCTGGGCAAGCGTCCCAGATGCTGGCTATGGCCAGCGGGAGCTGGCGACAGATGATCTGCTGAGTGTTTATGAAGCGGCTGGCGGTATTTCCATCGCCTAACTGACGAGGCCCGCCCGAGAGAGGTGCGCTATGAACCCAAGACGAAAAGAGAAACGCCCTATGAATGGCAGAGACCCCAACTTCTGGCATGGGCTGCTGGATTTTTTTGCCCATCACTTTGGTGGCCATGCTTACGTTCACGATGGGCTTTATTCGTGGTGTTCACCGAGGGCGGTAGCCTGAAGAAGTCACTACTTGGCGCGGTGATGTGCATGATTTTGGCAACGCCGCCGGGGATTCGAGGTGTAGTTCCCCATTTCGAGCATGACGGTCGCAGCTAACAGGCCGAAATACAGTAAAGAATGGCCGGTTTTGTTCCAGCGCCCACCGTCTCGGCAGCTTCCGCCCCCTGGCCAGAAAGGGTGGTCAAATAGCGTACTTAGGTGATTCGATATAACTTGACTCGGGTACCCTTAGTGTTGGTAAGTGCTAAGGGCATTTATGTGGCTTTGCGAGATGATTGCCTCCCCGCATCCAAAATATTATTAGCTGAACTCCCCGAACTCAATCTTGCCTAGTACATCCCTCACCATTTCGCGGCCAGCGAAGGTATCGAAAATATCGATGGGCTGAGACCCATTCAGCGCTCGAACCTCGCTGTGCAGCCACTCCTGGGCGCTATCACGATCACCTAAGACCTTTCCGGCTTCGACATATAGCTTCAGTGTATCCAGCACTTCCTCGCTCTGAGCACGGCCCAGGGCCTTACGCTTGTACAAGCGATGCAGGTTTCCTTTTTTGACAGGACTCGACCATAGAGAGGGTAATGCAAACATGGTTACGGATATTAATAGAGGCTTACTGAAAAGGTCATTTGGCACTTCCAGCCTTCCGGTTAGGCTCCGTATGAATAATCCGCCGGGTCTGAATAGGCGCTCGTACAGTTGCGAGGTGAAGTCCATGTTGACCGCATGGGAAGGACTTGGTTCGACGACGCTTTGGCGATACCAGTCCGGCGGCACCGCTCCCGTGAGGAATCGCTATACCTTTGGGTGCTCCTCACTAATAAGAAGGTTTCGATAGCGAAAGCGCCTGAATATTGCTCCTTCGGCTCTACATCCTCGCAAGCATGCCGCTTAATAAGAGGGCTGCTCGACTTCACTAATAAGCCGAACTGGCTTAAGTTAATGGGGCTTGAGCATGTATGGGCTGATAGCCGGCTGGGGAGTGGCAAAGAAAGTGCCGACGCGGAGCTGCCGGCTAGGGAGGAGCTGTTGTTCAACGGTTCAGGAAATACGTAGATTCTTTCTAATAGTATAGCAACGCTTGTATCTGCGGTTTTTTATTAATCGTGTGATTGGTTATCATAACAGGGTATGAATTATGATTTGGCAAAAACAGATAACTCTTGATGAGCTTGGCTTGAGTGCAAAGGAGACCCTAATAAGTCATCTCGGAATTGAATTCACTAAAATTGGGGATGATTCTCTTAGTGGAAGGATGCCAGTAGATGCAAGAACCATTCAGCCTGCCGGCATACTGCATGGTGGTGCATCGGTAGTACTTGCTGAAACCCTAGGTAGTATAGCTGCTAACTTCTGTCTGAAAGACTGCAGCAAGATCGCCGTTGGCCAGGAGATTAATGCGAACCATGTGAGGCCAATGCAGTCTGGCTGGGTCTATGGAACAGCGAGGCCGCTACATATCGGCGGATCTACTCAGATATGGGAAATACATATCAAAAATAACGATGAAAGGTTGGTTTGCGTTTCTAGGTTGACCATGGCCGTTATCAATAAATGGTAAACGCATGTTCCGTTGTCCATCCTACTGTCGAGGGTCAACATGCATGACAGTTTGCTTTTGATGGCTCTGCTCGATGCTCGATAGTGTTCAGCAGTTTCAAGGGGCCGACCAGAGCGTTCTCGCTGCCGCCGGTCATATCAGGCTCGCGGCATCCAGCCTCGCATCGCTCGCCGGGGCATAGAGGGTGATCAACGACTCGGACGCCATCACTGGCTTGTCGAGAGAACCTTTGTCTGGCTAGGTTGAGTGAGACGATGGCGATACTCCATCAGCGTTGTGTCGATATTCATTATGCCTTACGCTGCTGGGATGCTCGCTGTTCTGTCTGAACAAGCTTCGAGGCAGGTTTTGAAAAGCATTGTTAACCCGACTCAGTAAGAATCAGGCATCGATGCAAGCGAAGACGATATGCTTAGCTTTCATCTGGAAATGTCATATTTTTCAGCGGTTCGCACCCTAGGTGTGAAACAGTTTCCAAAACTATCTTAGCAACCCTCGACAGCCTTCTTCGATTCGCACGCCTGCCAGACGGCAGTGCTCGCCGAGCGCAGGGAAGGTCAATTGCCTTCTATTAATGTGTTGAACCACCCTGTCGCGGCGCGTTGTGTCTGGGGGCTATTGCACGGATCAGACTCTCGGGAAAATCTCAGTACAATTCGGGAAGTTCTCATTTTGTGAGGCAAGGCTTCCCCACGTGTGCTCCTTAGACTCCCTTACAGGTGGTCGGCCTTCATGACGCCACCAAGGAGGAGAGCATGACCGCGCTTGAGCCAACCGGACTTAATAGTAAGCACAGCAACTTTATTGGCAAGAGCCAAGCTCGCGTCGAAGACGAAGCCCTGCTGAGGGGGCTTGGACGCTATGGTGGTGATCTCGCTACACCTCCGGGTACCTTGCATGCTGCAGTGTTGCGCTCACCGCATGCCCATGCACGGCTTACTTCGGTCAACCTACCCCAAGCTCTAGACATGCCTGCTGTGCACGGCGTGTTGATAGGGGAATATGTCAAGCGCTGGGCGGCTCCATTTGCTGTTGGTGAACCGCCCCGGTTATTCCGGAGACCGGACTTGACCCGCAACACCTGGAACTCGAGCTGACCGAAAGCATGCTCATGGAGGATGTCGATACGGCGGTCGCAACGATGACGTGCCTCAAGGATTACGGCGTGAGCATCGCGGTGGATGACTTCGGCACCGGGTATTCCGGCCTGAGCTACCTGAAGCGTTTCCCGATCGATACGCTTAAGATCGACCAGTCGTTCGTCCGCGAAATCACCAGCGATCCGGCCAGTGCCGCGATCGCCGACGCCATCATCGCCATGGCTCAGCGCCTGAATCTGGATGTTATCGCCGAGGGCGTGGAGACACCGGAGCAGTGCCGATTGCTGCGTGAAAGCGGATGTCGGTATATGCAGGGTTACCTGTTCGCAAGGCCGGTGCCGACAGAGGATCTAACTAAACTGTTGCGTGTGGGGCACGTCGGCAGGCACCTCTGACGCGGTTTGTGTTGATGCGGCTTGTTCGAACACGGCCAGCAGTAAAACAGAACCAGGGTATGGAGTTGGTGCTGGCGGTTCATTCGCCCGGGATGGCGGGGCCCTGCTGCTTCGTGCCGCCTTGCTTTCAGTCTACCTCGGGCTATACTTATTTAATCTTCTCCCGGGCTCTGCCCCCTCCCAGGTTTCACTGGGCTCCGCCCCTTCTCCAAGGCTTAGCCGTTCCTATACGACTGTTGTAAGCCACACAACGGTACAACGGAGGCATCATGGGCAAGAGCGCGGAACAATCACCCCAAGTATCATGCGATATCTGCCGGCAACGCCCTGCGGCTCTGCAGGTCACCGTTTCACAAGCCGGTCGAAGACGCACCCTCAACGTATGCCAAACGGATTATTTGCGCCTGAGAGCACGAAGTGCCTCTCCGTTTGAATCCCTTTTTGGAAGCGGGCTACTCGCCGACGATTTCTTCGAGCGGCTGGCGCGAGACGAGAATTTCGGCTTTGGCAGTGTCGCCAGTCGAGAGAACGGCCGGCCGCAGGATAGCGAATCGGTCGCCCTCGGTGACCTGCTTAGCGAGCAAAGCGAGCAGATTCTGCAGCAAGCCGCGGCTACCGCGACGGAGTGGGGTTCGCAGCTCATCGATACCAGCCACCTGCTTTACGCGCTGGCCGATAACGATGTGGTGCAGGCGCTCCTCAAGCGATACCAGCTATCGGCCAAGGAACTCAAGGCCCAGATTGAGCAATTGACACCCAAAGCTGCGAGCGAACCTGAAACGGACGGGCCTACAAAGATCGGCGTCTCCCCACGGGTGAAAGCCGCGCTACAGCGCGCTTTCCAGGCGTCGAGAGACCTCGGGCATGGCTATATTGGTCCCGAACACCTTCTGATCGGTCTAGCCGAGGAGGAGGGGCTGGCCAGCGACTTGCTGAACCGTTATGGCCTCTCTGCACACGGTCTTCGGCAGAAGGCTGTGCAGGTGGTTGGAAAGGGGGCACAGGAGGGGCGACTGCCGGAGCAAAGCGACACGCCAACCCTGGACAAGTACAGTCGGGATCTTACGGCATTGGCTAACGAGGACAAGCTCGACCCGGTGATCGGGCGAGCGGCCGAGGTCGAGACCCTGATCGAGGTTCTTTCCCGGCGCCGCAAGAACAACCCCGTTCTTATCGGTGAGCCGGGGGTCGGCAAGACCGCCATCGTCGAAGGGCTGGCGCAGCGAATTGTTCACAACGAAGTGCCGGACCTGTTGCAGAACAAACGGGTGGTTGAGCTAAACATCAACTCGCTGGTGGCGGGCTCCCAGTATCGTGGTCAATTCGAGGAGCGGATCAAACAGGTCCTCGACGAGATTACTTCCCACCAAAACGAGATTGTGCTGTTCATCGACGAGCTGCACACCATTGTCGGCGCCGGATCGACCGGGGGCGAAAGCGGGCTGGACGTCGCGAATACCCTCAAGCCCCAACTGGCGCGTGGTGAATTGCATTTGGTCGGGGCGACCACGCTGGGCGAATACCAGAAGCACATCGAAAAAGACGCTGCGCTGGAGCGGCGGCTGCAACCGGTGTTCGTCGCCGAACCAACGATTGAGCAGACCATCAATATACTAAGAGGGCTCAGGGATCGACTGGAGGCTCACCACAAGGTGACGATCACCGATGAGGCGATTGTCGCCGCAGTGGAGATGGCCGACCGCTACGTCACCAACCGGTTCCTGCCGGATAAGGCCATTGATCTGATAGATCAGGCGGCTGCCCGGGTACGAATCGGTGGCACTTCGCGGCCGCCGGAGCTTCACGAGCTCGGTGCACAGATCGACCAGCTGCGGCGTGAGCGTGACTACGCATCCAACCGCAAGAATTTCGAGCGCGCGAGCGCGCTGGAAGCTCGTATTGAAGAACACCAGGGCGACTATGACCAAGGCCTGGAGGAATGGAACACGACCCGGAGTACTAGCGCTAACCAGGTGGGCGTCGAGGATGTGGCACAGATCGTGTCGCGCCTGACCGGCGTTCCGGTGGCAGAGCTCACCACGGAGGAGCGCACCAGGCTGATGGAGATGGAACAGCGTCTACATCAGCGGGTCGTCGGTCAGGGCGAGGCGGTAAGAGCCGTATCCGATGCCGTGCGCTTGTCTCGCGCCGGGCTGGGCGACCGCCGCCGTCCCATCGCAACCTTCTTCTTCCTCGGACCCACGGGAGTGGGAAAGACGGAATTGACCAAAGCCCTTGCGGAAACGGTCTTTGGTGATGAAGAGGCGATGATCCGCATTGACATGAGCGAGTACATGGAGCGGCATACGGTTGCGCGCCTCATCGGGGCGCCTCCCGGATACGTCGGGTTCGAGGAAGGGGGGCAGCTTACCGAAAAGGTGCGCAGAAAACCGTACAGTGTCGTTCTACTGGACGAGTTCGAGAAAGCACACATGGATGTCCAGAACGTGCTGCTGCAGGTCTTCGATGATGGGCGGCTCACTGATGGGAAAGGGCGTGTCGTAGACTTCACCAATACCATCATAATCGCCACGAGCAACATCGGTTCCGATGTTATCCGGGAAAACCTCGAGGCCCCGGAGGACGAGCGCAAGGACGCCGCGGAATTGAAGTCGGAACTGTTGAACGTGCTTCGTCGCTATCTCCGCCCAGAGTTCATCAACCGCATCGATGAGATCATCGTGTTCCACGCGCTCGACCGCAAACAGATCCGTGACATCGTAGGTCTGCAGCTCGAACGCGTGAAGCGTATCGCGCACGGGCAGGGCTTGACCGTGGAGTTTGACGACTCGCTCATCGACCATTTGGCGGATATCGGCTACCGGCCAGAGTTCGGTGCGCGCGAACTTCGTCGCCAGATCCGTTCCCTGATCGAGACGCGCCTTGCGAGTGCCGTATTGCGCGGCGAAATAGAGGAAGGCGATAGCCTGCGCTTCGTCTACGACAAGGGGCGAAGTGAGGTCCGCTGGGAGAAGGAAACAAGGGTGCCTGCCTCCGAACCGGAGTAACGAAGCCACGGAAGCTGCGGCCAGGGGAGAAGCGACTAATGGGGACTAATGGGATAGACCCGGTGTACTCGACCGTCTCGCAGTGTCTCGCCGCCTTGCAGCGGGAATAAGTGGAGGAAAGAGCATGTTTACTCCGAATTCCATTCCCTATCAGCAACAACCTGGCTTTCAGCGCACCTACCGCCAGGGCCGCCTGAGCCTGGGCCTTTTCTTCCCTCTCGAAGCCTTTACCGGCGATATGCCGACTATGGCCAACCAGGTGAGCTTGGCCCAACGTGCCGAGCAACTGGGTTTCTCTGCTCTCTGGTTTCGGGACGTGCCGTTACGCGACCCCAGCTTCGGGGATTCGGGCCAGGTGTTCGATCCCTGGGTCTACCTGGGTTTTATGGCCGCACATACTCGCTCGATTGCGCTGGGTACCGCGTCGGTCATCCTGCCAATCCGTAATCCCCTGCACACTGCCAAGGCCGCAACGAGTGTCGATCAACTCAGTGGTGGCCGTCTGTTACTCGGCGTAGCTTCCGGTGACCGTCCGGTAGAGTTCCCGGCGTTCGGTGTCGACCCGGAGCAACGCGGCAGCCTGTTCCGCGAATACCTCAAGGTATTTCGCGAGGTTCAGCTCAGCAGTTTCGTGCCTTTGACCTGGTCGGGCGGGACGCTTCAGGGAGCCGATCTGATTCCCAAGCCAACCACAGCGGAAATTCCATTCTTCGTGACCGGCCATAGCCGCCAGACGCTGGAGTGGATCGCCCGCTACAGTCATGGGTGGATCAGTTATCCGCGCCCCCCGAAGTCCCAGCAAGTGGTTGTCGAGAGCTGGCGCACGGCGGTTCGTGATGAATGTGGCGAGCTGTTCAAACCCTTCAGCCAGTCACTTTACCTCGACCTGACAGATAACCCGCAGACACCCCCACGGCCGATCCACTTGGGGTATCAACTGGGACGGCATCACCTTATTGCGCTGCTCCACAGTTTGCAGGAGATCGGCGTAAACCATGTGATTATCAATTTGAAATACGGCCAACGACCTGCCGGCGAGGTCGTTGAGGAAATCGGTCAATTCGTTTTACCTGACTTCGCCATGTCGGTATAAGCCGGTCAGGGCTTCGGTATGCACATAGGGCTTCGCGTAGTGAGCTATAGTGTTACTAGAGTCCCGCTCTGTATTTCCTTTACCCGTCAACCGAGGTCATTATGGCCGAGTCGATCCACAATCCGAACGATCAGCCGGCCTCAAGCGATACGGTGTATGGAATGCCGGCTTATGCCGACAGGGCTGCGGCCGTGAACGAAGTGCATGCACGCCCACTCCTCATGATTCAGGCCCCGAGGGAGATGTTGCAGTTCGCTTTCATGAGGGGAGGAGATCTGACCAAGGATAAGTTGGCAATGAATGAGTTGTCTGGTCGTCTCCGCGTGGCTGAGCCTGACCAATCTACGTCATTTCATGGCTTGGCCTGGGAAGACGGAGACCTGCATTGTGAAAAGCACTCGGAGTATTCGACGTATCTGTGGTGTGCCGAGCTTGATCCCGAAACCGGAGAACCATGCGGCGAGAATCCGTTCAAGCATGGATTCATCCCTCCCGGCCCGGTGGTATCGGGCGTGCGCCTGACCTTTCTTCCATGGAATTCAGATACTGAGAAGGAGGTAGATCGCTTCGATCCTTCCAGCCTTTGTTACTCGCTGGTAGAAAGTGGGAACGCTGCCATCCTGACCGATTTCCGACAGGATGAAGACGGCCTGACGCACATCCTGATCCTTGCGCGTGATTTGAAACCCGCGCGAGCGGGGGCGCTGGCGCAACGTCTTCTGGAGATTGAGACCTATCGGACTTTGGCCTTATTGTCGTTGCCATTGACCAGGTCAATGACGAAGGAGCTGCGAAGCATGGAGTCACAACTGGCCATGATGACTGATGAGATGTCGACGAACTCGGAAGCGCGGCGTGACAACCACCTCCTTCTGTCAGAATTGACCAGTCTGGCGGCAAAACTGGAGGCCTGCGTTGCTGCAAATCTCTATCGATTTGGCGCCAGCCGGGCTTACTACGAGATTGTTGAAGAGAGGTTGGCAGCGCTAGTGGAGGAGGGCGTATCCGGATACTTCACCTGGCGGGATTTCCTTCAGCGCCGTATTGCGCCTGCGATGCGAACCTGCCTTTCGGTTAAAGAGCGCCAGGCCAAGCTCTCCGACGAACTGACCCGAAACATCTCACTACTGCGCTCCTGGGTCGATGTCGAACTGGAACGCCAGAATCGGGACTTGCTGGCGTCGATGAATAACCGAGTCAAGCTGCAATTGCGTCTTCAGCAAACGGTTGAAGGCTTGTCTGTGGCAGCAATTTCATATTACGTCGTGAGTCTTTCAGGCTATTTCCTGAAGGGAATTCCATTCATTTACGATGTTGTCACACCGGTGATGTCGGTACTGGTACCCGTCGTGATGCTGTTGATCTGGTGGAGGGTTCGTCGGATCAGACATGCCCACGACGATTCCACGGCGTTGTAAAAGTCTTAATACTATCTACCGGCTTGAAACGCGGAATGGGGTAATCGTGGAGCGTCCGGTAGGGATGCCAGCATTTAATGGACCCAGTCATCTAATCTCTTGGGGTAGAGATAGGGCAGCGAGCATGGCCGGCTGATGGGGCCCGGTTTCAATTTCTCCAATGACTATAGCGAGAGTCGCGCTATGCTGATCTTCATCTAAGCTTGGATATACTAGGCGGGCTTTACAGGGTCCCACTCCTAAGTCCGCTAGCTACGTCGTCAAGGAGCGCTTATGACCAAAGCTCAAAACGAGGTCTACACCAAGCAGCCCGCAGCAGAAGGGATCCAGACGGTTAACCCATGCCGAAAAGTGGTGGGCCTAGTACCTGCTCCGGAGATGTCCGCTGAGATGGCCGAAAAGGTAATCGACCAGTTACCCGAACTTCTGGCCAACTACGTAGATGACCGGTTGAGCTGGGAGGTTCAACTCATCGTTGATCCGTTGATCGGCGCTGCAGAGGTTTCCACCTATATCATCGGGAGTATTCTCGAATACAAGCGGCATCAGCAGTGGGACTACGCGATTTGCATTACCGATTTGCCGATCCACAAGTCTGGACGCTTCGTGATAGCTGAAACCAGCATGGTGCATGGCGTTGCAATAATCTCATTACCCGCTTTCGGCATTACCGCGGTACGCCGTCGCCTTAGCGAAGCGATTCTGCAACTGGTCAACGAATTGCATCATGGCAGCTCGGAAGAGGACCGTGCTCGCCAAGAGCAGCGTACTGAGCAATCCTATAAAGTTCACGAGAGCCTGCGTGGCAAAGGTGCCTGGCAACTACTGGGCAGACGCCTCTACGAGAAGTTGTTCCCGATACGGCGGGTCACGCGATCGGGCGAGGGAGAGTCCTTCGAC
>CEGE01004612.1_pt1 | contig 9907 bp, 8 predicted proteins | sample 306311 | NCBI WGS metagenome assembly CEGE01 (sample SAMEA2755654, study PRJEB7226) | microbial mat metagenome | biome: microbial mat; feature: hypersaline; material: grass silage | place: USA | collected 2014-02-19 | depth 0 m | reverse complement strand
GTTTGAGCCCGCGCTTGTCAGCCAGCGCCCTCGCGCTTCCGATGACAAACCAAAGTTCTCGAAATGATGCTCCACAAGACCTTCCGGCATATTAAGTATCCAGGAAGCCTCCAATGCCTCACTGTCAATGTTCCCGATCGCAATATACCCGCCCGAGTAGTTAAACAACTCCTGAAAACCCCGCAAGAACGGGACAAAGCCCTCACTGGACGCGACCGAGTCATATAGCCGCCCGACCAAGTCGTGAAATTCGTGTGTGAACGCACTCGCGTTTCCGTCTGGCTGCACCACCTCGTCCTTGTATCGCCACTCACGACGTAAATTAGACCAAAATGACTGCTTCTTCCAAAAACTCATCGTTACACTTTGCATACAAAACATACGCCACGCCCTCCCCAAACGGGTGAGGCGCTCCCAGAAACGGCTGTGCTATACCTAAAACACCCTTGTATACAAGGCACTTACAGACTGCTCCAGAAACCTTCTGGATTCGGACTTTCATTGCTTTGAGGAATTGTTATGTACAGCCTTAAAAAACTGACGTTAGCCACTGCGATCTCCAGCGCATTGATCGCAACCGGTTGCAGTAACAGCAGCAGTGGTGGAGATGGAACGACGGATGGTGAAACCATCACCGGTACCGCTTCAGCACCCAGCGGCGCCGTAGCGAAGCTCCAGCAGCCTGGCGCCTTTGAAATTGCGCTGTCTTTTGTCGTACCGCAAGCTGCCGCTGCGATTACCGGCCTGGAACCCATAAAAGGGGCCGACGTCGAACTGATTCGAGTCGATGATGAGGGCAACCAGATAGGGGATGTTCTGGCCACAACAAGCACCTCCATCACGGGCGACTACACACTGACATTACCTCAAGGCGTCAGCCTTGCAGGCAACCTGATCGTTCGCATCTCGGGCGCCAATCAGGAACTTCGGGCTCAGGTGGTCGAAAAGGATGTAGACATCAGCCCGGTCTCCGAATTTGTTCTGCGCAAATTTATCGAGTCTGGAGCGGACCTCGACCAGCTGGTAGTGACTGATGTGGTTAAGCTGAGTGGAAAGGTAGAAGAGTTTGACCTGACCGCAGGGGCAAACCTGGATGAGATGTTCAGTGTTCTGGAGCAGGAAGTTGGCGCCTTTGTTGAAACCGAAGTTGCGACCGTCTCGGCGGCCGGCGCCGATGTCAGCCTGATCGCCGGTGATTACGCCAACGCGGCACTTGCGTTCCAGCTGCATGACGACGATGGCGATGGCTTTGGCACTTTCGCCCACGACATGTGGCTTGGTGATTTCGAGTTTGCAGACGGTGGCTCGGGCACCGTTAGCATGACGTACTTGTCCGAGGACAGTGTCTACGGCAACCTCGGTGGCTCCTCCATTGAAACCAGTTCCGTTTATTACGAAGCTGAACTATCAAACGGCGAGGATCCGGAGACCTTTCCCGGCGCCTTCAACTCCAAGGGCATTCTGTCGGTTCAGGGAGAGTTCGAAGAAGAGATTGGTGATGCCGATTACCCTTATGGCTGGCGCTACCCAGCGACCACTTATGTGTTCCAGCAAGTTGCTGACAAAGGGCTGTTCTTCGGTTTGACTCATGAAGCTGCCGTTCGCTACGGCCTGACGGACTCATTCGATGCGCTTGACCCGAATGACCGACAAGGCGACGAGGTGTTTCGCACACTGGAAGTGTTCTCACGCAAGCCGGCGAATCTCACCGACGCTGACCTCAGCGGGGACTACGGAAGAGTTTATTATGGCTCCAGGTTGACCTCAGGATCACTGGAGCTCAGAACCGAGACAAACACGGTAACCTTTGGCTCCGGCTTCAGCGTTGACGCAAGCGCAGGCCTGGCCCACACCGTAACGGTAGACAGCAGTGGCGCAGACTATGCGGACCAGGATATCGCTGCGGAAACAGGAATCACCTTGGCCATTGCGACCGATGGCACGATCTCAGGAGGCTCAGGCGGAACCGTTGGCTTTGTGAGTGAAGACGCTGGTTATCTGGACTTCTCCGAGAGCAGTGGCAGTTACGATCCTGGCACACCAACATCAAACTTCGCAGAATTCGACAAAACGATGATGGTCAAGCTGCCCAGCAGCGCACCTGATCTATCCGCAAAAAAATATCGGCTGATGATGGTGAGCTCGGCACTTGAGGGCGGTCCAACAGGCTCTATCGCCATGTTCGCCAGCCAGTTCAACACCTACATGAGTATGAGCAGCAATACCGCTGGCTCAGTCACCGGCAACTTCTCAGAAATCAGCAAGGACGGGGGGCTGGGCTCAGAGATCACAGCCAGTGTTGATAAAGTCAGCACAGTCGACTTCAGCATGGACATTGGACCGAATGGCGCCACGACCATCACGGTTGCTGACACAGACGGCAATACGAAGTTCGAGGGCTTCTTTAACGACGATGCCAGTCTTGGGGTATTCACAGTTGGCTACCTCCAGACCGATGCGCTCAATTATGACGAACTGGGGCTGGCGGTTTTGGTAGACGTCACAGACAAGTAAATTCAGAGTTTACCAGGGCATACCATACGGCGAACCCCAACCGGGGTTCGCCGCATTCTTATTCCCCACCTCGTAGCCCCTGCCACAAACACTGCGTTACAATCCCGGCAACATAATATCCTGCATCCCCAGTGACCGACCAAGAGCCGCGAATGAATTCAACTCCCCCGCTGCCTGACGACTACCACTTCCGCTTTGGCGGCATTGAACGGCTCTACGGCCGCAAGGCCCTCGCGGCATTCAGGGACGCCCACATCGCCATTGTCGGCCTGGGCGGCGTAGGCTCCTGGGCGGCCGAGTCCCTGGCCCGTAGCGGCATCGGCACCATGACCCTGATCGACATGGATGACATCTGCGTGTCCAACACCAACCGCCAGCTGCACGCATTGCAGGGGCAATATGGCCGCACCAAAACCGATGCGATGGCAGAGCGATTGCGGGCGATTAACCCCCATGCTGATATCCGGATTCACTTTGGTTTTCTGACCACAAAAAATGTGTATGAGCTGATCACCGACGACATGACCGGGGTGGTGGATGCCATCGACAGCGTCAAGGCAAAAGCCGCACTGATCGCCCACTGCCAACGGCGCAAAATTCCGGTGGTCTGCTCGGGCGGCGCAGGGGGCCAGATGGACCCAACACAGATTCAGGTAACCGACCTCAGCAAGACCACACAGGATCCATTACTGGCGAAAGTGCGTAATATGCTGCGCCGGGACTATAATTTTTCTCGCAATCCGAAGCGGCGTTTTGGTATTGAGGCAGTATACTCACTGGAGCAGTTGACCTACCCGGCTCCCGATGGCGAGGTCTGCCACCAGAAGCCCGTCACTGACGGCCCAGTCAGGCTCGATTGCGCCTCCGGTTTTGGTGCAGCCAGCCCTGTTACCGCCAGTTTCGGTTTTTTTGCGGCGTCCAGACTGCTCAACCGTATTGCCCGCCGGGCCAATCTCTAAACTTATCAACCGGGGCCCACTATGGCCGCAAGCACAGCTCTGATTCTCGCCGGTATCGGTGTCACTTCCCTGCTCTGCCAATGGGCAGCCTGGCGGGTTCGAATGCCCGCCATCCTGTTTCTGCTCGCCGGAGGTATTATTGCCGGCCCGGTGGTGGGCTTTCTGCGGCCAGACGAAGTGTTTGGCGACCTTCTGTTTCCGATGATCTCATTGGCGGTGGCCATCATTCTTTTTGAGGGCAGCCTTACCCTGCGCTATGAGGAAATCAAAGACCACGGCAAGATGGTGCGCAACCTCATTCCCGTTGGGACGATCGTCACCTGCACCGTTGGCACACTGGCGGCACGCTGGGTTCTTGGTGTGTCGTGGGAGGTGGCGTTGCTGTTCGGGGCTATTTCCGTGGTCACCGGGCCAACGGTTATTGCACCGCTGCTCAGGGCTGTGCGCCCGACTTCAAAACTGGCCAACATCCTTCGCTGGGAAGGCATCATTATTGACCCGGTGGGCGCGCTGCTGGCGGTACTGGTTTTCGAGGGCATTGTCTCCTGGGGCCAGGGCAATGTCTTTGGCCACTCTCTCTACATTTTCGGAAAAACCCTGCTGGTAGGATTCCTGATTGGCGCTGCTGCGGGCTACCTTAATGGCCTGGCCCTCAGAAAACACTGGCTTCCCCAATACCTGCATAACGCTGGCACACTCACGTTTATGCTCGGTGTTTACGCGATCTCCAATGAGCTGGCACACGAATCCGGTCTGTTGACGGTTACGGTGATGGGCATCTGGATGGCGAACATGAAGCAGGTGCCGGTGGAAAGCATTCTGGAATTCAAGGAATCGCTGAGTGTTCTGCTGATCTCCGCCCTGTTCATCATTCTGGCTGCGCGAGTGGAGTTTGCAGCGATTGCTGACCTGGGCTGGGGCCTGATTGCGGTGCTGGCCTGCCTGATGTTTGTGGCCCGTCCGATCAGCATTTTTCTGTCGGCGATCGGCACATCGGTGAGCTTGCGGGAAAAACTCTATCTGAGCTGGATTGCACCAAGAGGCATCGTGGCCGCCGCAGTTTCTGCCCTGTTCGCCTTCCAGTTGGAACGGCTGGGATATGAAGGTGCCGAGGCGTTAGTGCCGCTGGTGTTCATGTTGATCATCACCACCGTAACACTGCAAAGCCTGACCGCCCGCCCGGTTGCAGACCTGCTGGGCGTGAAGGAACCACCCGCCCACGGCTTCCTGATTCTGGGTGCCAATCCGATTGCCCGGCTGGTCGCCAAGTCCCTTGGCAAACATGACGTGCCAGTGATGCTCACAGACACGAACTGGGAAAACGTCCGTCAGGCCAGGATGGAAAACCTGCCTGTGTACTTTGGCAACCCGGTATCGGAACACGCCGCAACCCATATGGACCTGACAGGCATCGGCAACTTGTTGATTCTTTCGCCTTACAAGCAGATGAACAGCCTGGCCACCTACCATTTCGTGGACTGGTTTGGCGACGATTCGGTATTCGGCCTGACCGAGGGCGATCAGGATCAGCGAGCCCGGCTGCAAACCGCCGGCAAGGTGCAGCGAACCCGGGGCCTGTTTGATGGGGTCAGCTATGCCAAGCTTGCCAGCCTGGTCAGCCAGGGCTACAGCGTCAAGACCACACAGTTAAGCGATGAGTTCAGCTATCAACAGTTTCTGGACCAATACCAGAGGCAGGCTTTGGTCATGTTCGTGATCGATAGCAAGGAGCACATTTACCCCGTCAGGGATATGGAAACCCTGGAGCCTGAAGATGATTGGGTGTTGATCAGCCTGGTGCCGCCGCAGCCGCAAAAAGAGCGAAAAGAACGGGAAAACGGCACCGGCAATCAGGAGGCTGCAGGCACCCCGGTCAACTGACCGGGACCTCTGGCGAATCCGTCTAACGGCAATCCAGAACCAGCTTGCCTCTGACATGACCTGCCTCGAGCAGGTCATGGGCCTCACCGGCCCGCGCCAGTGGAAAGGCCTGCTCGATGTGCACTTTTACATCGCCATCCTCAATCAGTTCGGCAATCTCATCCAGATGAAACACATCCGGCCGGCATCTCATGCCGTGTGCCCGGACCCCCATGGCTTCGGCCGCACTGATTACCTCATCTGCTGTAACCGTCGGAATCGTGACCAGTACGCCGGAATCTGACAGTGTGTGCAGTGAGCGCTTTCCAGCCTCGCCCCCAATCAGATCGAGCACAACATCCAGGCCGTAGCACTCATCGGCAACGTCCGTGGTGTGATAGTCAATCACTTCGTGAACACCCAGCTCCGCCAGAAAATCCCGGTTTTTAGCCGAGGCTGTGGCAATCACATGAGCCCCTCGCTCAAGGGCAAACTGGACTGCAAAGTGGCCAACCCCTCCTGCACCGGCGTGGATCAGAATTTTCTGGCCAGCTTCCAGGCGGGCCACCTCAAACAGCGCTTGCCAGGCCGTCAACGCGGCCAGCGGAACCCCTGCCGCGGTCACCAGGTCGAGCTCTTCGGGCACGATAGCCAGCTCATCGGCCCGGGCGACAGCGTATTGCGCATAGGCACCCCCGGCGGTCGGGAAGCCAATCATACCCATAACCCGGTCGCCCCTGGCCAGGGTGGTCACGTCATCAGCAACCTCGACAACCTCGCCCGCGGCGTCATAACCCGGAACCCAAGGCAGGCTGTTTTCCAACTGGGTTGCCACAAAACCCAGGCCACGACGGGTTTTCCAGTCAATGGGGTTGAGCCCTGCGCCGTGGATACGAATCAGCACCTCGCCGTCACCGGGTACCGGTATCGGGGATTCCGCTACCCGCAGCACATCACTGTCACCAAACCGGTCATAGACCACACGGTGCATGGTCTTGGTGTCCGTAACTTCAGAGGGTTCCATGGGAGTCTCCACACAGGCGTGCATTGGGGCCCTAAGGGGCAGATTTCAGTTTCAGACTAGCAGAAATTCCAGCGATCGGCGTCAGCCCGCAAGGCCCCTGCCACCCGGAACCATAGCGCCAGACAATATTGCAACAAACTCAGCGGGCGCACGGGAGGGCCGCTGAGTTTTCAGATCCACACAGGCATGGGTAGAAAGACCTCTAAGCAGAGTTTTGCCATCCGCGACCCGAATCAGCTGAAACTGCCGGGCAGAACGGAAACGGCCATCCCAGTCCGTCAGCCAGGTGCCCAGTACCAGCTCGTCGCCAGTATTGGCGGAGGCCAGGTAGTCAACCTCGGTACGTGTAATGGCCATGGCCTTGCCGGTTGCTTCATGCAGGGCCCAGGTCATACCCAGGCTCTCAATATGGGCCCAGCTGATGTCTTCCAGCCAGCGCACGTAGACAACATTGTTGGCATGTCCCAGTCGGTCGGTATCTTCCGGACGGACGGTAATACCCAGGGTAAACGGATCGGGCAGGTCCCAGGCAAAGACCGGTGACTCGCTCATGGTGTTTCTCCCAAACCGGGAATGACCTGCAACGGTAGCCGGCCAATTCGGTCGTTGTGAAGTGAACCAAAATACAGAAAACCCTCATGAGGGTTCACCGAGGTAATTTCCTGAAGATGTGTTCCCTTGGTGTCATGCAGGCTCACCAGCATCTTGCCACCGGCATCAAACGCGACAACCAGGCCATACTCTTGCGGTTGGGGTTTCAGGCTGTCCGGAAGCTTAGCCACAAGGTCCTTGAGCCAGGGGGTTCGGTGCATGGCATCCACCTGGGCATTGCGCAGGGTTGGAAAGGCTACCCAATAGCGCCCTTCATCATCCACCGCCAGGTTATCCGGGAAACCTGGCAGGTTGTTGGCAAATACCTCGGCCCGGCCGGCCTTGGGGCCTGAAATCCAGTATTTAAGAATTCGGTATTTCCAGGTTTCGTTAACCAGCACGTAGTCGCCCTCCGGAGACACAGCCACGCCATTGGGGAAATACAGGTTGCCCAGTAGCACCTCCGTTTTGCGGGTTTTCGGGTTGTATCTCAGCAACCGACCGTGGGGCCGCATTTCCAGTAGGTCCAGCAGGTAGTCCGGCTGTCGAAAGCGGGAACTGGCATCGGTAAAGTAGATACGACCATCCGTGGCGACAACCACATCGTCGGTGAACCGGAACGGTGTGCCTTCGGCTTCCCGGGTGAGCACGGTTGTGTCACCTTCTGGCGAAATCGATAACAACCCCTTCCAGGCATCGGCAACAATCAGGTTGCCCTGACCATCCACCACCATCCCCAATGGTCGGCCTTCGGTTTCCAACCAGTTGTCGACCGTGCCATCCGGCCGTACACGGACAATTTTACCGTCTTGGGTACCGGTATAAAGCACACCATTTGCGTCGATTGTTGTATCTTCCGGTCCGTAAACCTGTCCCAGCGCAAGCAGGTCTGCCTGGCGCAAATAATCATTGGGCTGCATAACGCCGGTCATCGCGGGAGGTGTTGGCGCTTCCCACGCCTGGCTGTCAATCGGCGAGGGCGTTAACAAAGCACCACCCAGAAGCAGAAAGACCACCAGCGCGCCTATCAACAACCATTTCATAATGCACACCTGCCTGTTGTTATGATTTTATCCTTCGGGACCCAGCCACCGGCCAGGACAACATTCTACTGCTGCAGAAAACGCCGGCACAGCGAGGCAAAGGTTTCTGCTTTCTCAGCATGCAACCAGTGACCCGTACCTTCAATAATGTTCAGCTCAGCGTTGGGGAATAAGCCCCGGATGGTGCCTTGGTGCTTTTCCTGTATGTAGGCTGAATCCGCACCTTTGATAAACAGCACCGGCCCCTCATAGGGGCCGTCACCCTGGGGTGCAGCGGCCAGGCTCCGGTAACTGGCATCAATGACCGGCAGGTTCAGACGCCAGCGATACACTGTGTCGTCCTGCGTTTGCTCGTCGGCGGGAATGCGTTCCAGGTTCTTCAGCAGAAATTGGCGAACCCCGGCGATTTCAACATACTCTGCCAGCCGGGCGTCCGCGTCGCTGCGGGATTTCACGCCACGGAGGTCCAGGCTTTTCATACCCTCAAGCACCGCATCATGGCGGGGTTCATAGGTTACCGGAGCTATGTCGGCCACAATGATGGCTTTCACTCGCTGCGGATAACTCAGCGCGACCTGCATAGCCACCTTACCACCCATAGAGTGGCCCAGAACGACGGCCTTATCGATGCCCTGAGTATCGAGGTACGCTACAACGTCCGCCGCCATTGCGGGGTAGTCCATATCACCGGTGTGGGGGGAGCTGCCGTGGTTGCGTTGGTCCAGTGCGTGAATCTGCCAGGTATCTTCCAGCCGACGGGCAACCCCGCCCAGGTTTTCGAGAGAGCCAAACAGGCCGTGCAGTAAAATCAGTGGTTCTCCCTGGCCGGAAATCCGGTGATTCAGTTCAACGCTCATACGCAGGCAGCCTCCGGTTCATGTAATGTAGCGGACTACACTAACACTGCCAGAGAACAGAGCAAGAGGAAATCAGGGTGGGGCATCACTTGGAAAAAAGCCGGGCTTGAGCCCGGCTGAAAGGTCACAGACGTATGGCCTGATGGCTCAGCAGTAGAAAATGCTGCCCAGGTATTCTGCAAGGGCAACAACGTTTTCCCGTTCCATTTCACTGTGGGGTACAAAAATTTCCTGTTTCATACAACGTCTCCTGCTTTGATCTTTGGGTTAATTCAACCTGATGGAACACATGCTATCGTTTAAGGGGTGGGCCGCCGTTGACGCGCCGTGCCATTCGTTTGACATTTTGTAACACGATCACCAGATACCCTCGGGAGCCAGGCGTCGGCATGATTGATGCGCAATCAGAACAAGAACATACGCCTCATGTGGCAGCCTCCAGTACGCTGGCGCTCGTACATTACCTGGAGACCCGGGGGCTGTTGAATCGCGTGAAAGTTGAGCAGGAAACCGGACTGACGTTAAGCACACTGAACGATCCGGATCTTCGCATTCCCGCCGAAACCCATTACCAGCTCTGGGAGCTGGCCGAACAGTTAACCGGAGACCCGGGCGTTGGACTGCACGCCGGCCAGGTCATCGATCCTGAGCGCATGGGGTTGGTGGGCCATGTGTTCTTCAACTGCGATACGCTGGGTGAAGCAGTGATTCAGTACGTGCGACTGCACCGGCTGATTAACGAATCGGTCACCCTCAGTTTTGAGCAGACACCCGACCAGGCAATACTCACCTGGCAACCGGACAGGCCCGATCACTACTGCCGTCAGGATATGGACCGAACCCTGGCTGCAGCACTTTGCCGCACGCGGCATTTTATTCACCGGGGCATCGAGGCCGACTGGCTCGAAATTGCCCACCCGGAACCCGAGTACGCGCAGGAATACCGAAAGCTGTTCGGCGGTCAGGTTTTGTTCGGCTGCGGCATAACCCGTATGGCGTTCTCCAGCAGCCACCTGGGGCATGCCATTCCACACCGGAATCCCTATGTCTATTCGGCGG
>CEGE01005090.1_pt1 | contig 9921 bp, 6 predicted proteins | sample 306311 | NCBI WGS metagenome assembly CEGE01 (sample SAMEA2755654, study PRJEB7226) | microbial mat metagenome | biome: microbial mat; feature: hypersaline; material: grass silage | place: USA | collected 2014-02-19 | depth 0 m | reverse complement strand
ATCATCAACCGCTTCAAGCTCTTTGATCAGATGCGCCACATGGCGAACAAGCAAGTGCTGCTGGATGTCATTGAGAACTTTGTTTCGCCGCGTATCAATCTGACTCCCCACGATGTAGAAGACCCTGAAGGCAACGTCTTGCCTGGTTTGTCGAACCTTGGCATGGGCTATGTTTTTGAAGAGCTGATCCGTAAGTTCAACGAGGAGAACAATGAGGAAGCGGGGGAGCACTTTACGCCGCGCGAGGTGATTCACCTCATGACCCACCTGATGTTCGACTCGATCAAAGGTCGGCTCCCACCGGTCATGACGATTTATGACCCTGCCTGTGNNAAGGAGATCAACGACGAGACCTACGCGATCTGCAAATCGGACATGATGATCAAAGGCAACAACCCCGAGAACATCCGCGTTGGTTCCACGCTCTCCACCGATGAATTCTCGGCCCATCGCTTCGACTTCATGCTCTCCAACCCGCCTTATGGGAAAAGTTGGAACAGTGAGGTCAAATACATCAAGGATGGCAAGGACGTCATTGATCCTCGCTTTCAGGTCGAGTTGGCTGATTATTGGGGAAATAGAGAGATAGTAGATGCCACACCACGCTCTTCGGATGGCCAGCTTCTGTTCCTAATGGAGATGGTCAACAAGATGAAGCCTGCGGGTGCTAGCCCGCTTGGCTCACGCATTGCCAGTGTGCACAACGGCTCTAGCCTCTTCACTGGCGATGCGGGTAGCGGTGAGTCGAACATTCGCCGTTATATCATTGAGAACGATATGCTGGATACCATCATCCAGCTGCCGAACAATCTCTTCTACAACACCGGCATCACCACCTACATTTGGCTGTTGACCAATGCCAAACCCGAGGCACGCAAGGGGCGTGTTCAGCTGATCGACGCCAACCTGCTCTTCCGCAAACTGCGCAAGAACCTGGGCGACAAGAATTGCGAGTTCTCCGACGACCATATTGAGCAGATTACTGATGTCTATCTGAATTTTGCGCCTATCGAGCGTGCGATCGACGCCAACAACGACCCCGTGGGCATTGCTGTTAAGGTCTTCGATAACGAAGATTTCGGCTACCACAAAGTCACTATCGAACGGCCTGACCGTCGCCGCGCTGGTTTCAATACTGAGCGCATCAAGCCTCTGCGTTTCGATAAAAGTCTGCGGGTGCCTATGGAGTGGTTGTGGGCGGAACATGGTGAGAAGGTCTACGAACCCGGTTTCCTGAAGGGCGAAACCAAGGCTATCACCGCCTGGTGCGAGGAGCAGGATATTACCCTGAACGCCAAGCAACGCGGCAAGCTCATTGATACGAAATACTGGACGAAATTACGCGACCTGGTGAACATCGCCACCCAGCTGATGGACGATATTGGTACCGAGGAAACCGCCGACTTCAACGCCTTCCGTGATGCAGTCACCAAGGCAGTTAAAGCGCACAAGATCAAGCTTTCTGCAACCGAGAAGAACGCCATTCTTAACGCCGTAAGCTGGTATGACGAAAAAGCTGAGAAGGTGATCGCCAAGCGCTATTCGCTTTCGGAAGATGGCGTGACAGATCTTGCCGAACGCTTTGGATGCACCGTGGAGCAACTGGCAGATTTCGGGTATTACCGTCAAAAGGACGGCAGCTACCTGACCTATGAGAGCGTCACCGACCTGCGCGATGCGGAAAGCATTCCGTTAAAGGATAGCATTCACGGTTACTTCCTGGCGGAGGTGAAACCGCATGTGGAAGAAGCCTGGATCAATCTCGATAGTGTCAAAATCGGCTACGAGATCAGCTTTAACAAGTATTTCTATCGCCATAAACCACTGCGCAGTCTAGAAGAAGTAACGCAGGATATACTGGCACTGGAAGAAAAGGCTGATGGGTTAATTGCAGATATTCTGAGCGTCGGAGTAGCGAAGCAACTGGAGCCGGTGGAATGAACATCAGGGCCTATCCGAAGTATGAGAGCTATAAGGACAGCAGTGAGGGCTGGCTCGGAGAGGTTCCGAGCCACTGGGAAAACCGCAAACTGAAGCAACTATTTCAAGAGAAAAAGCACAAGCCAAACATGAGCCTGAACTGCGGTGCCATTAGCTTTGGCGAGGTGGTCGAAAAGGATGATGAACGCGTTCCCCTTGCAACAAAGGCGTCCTACCAGGAAGTCCTGTCGGGCGAATTTCTCGTCAACCCGCTGAACCTCAACTACGATTTGAAAAGTCTCCGTATCGGCCTGTCAAACATCGATGTCGTCGTGAGCGCGGGATATATTGTTTTTCAGGCCAAGGCTAAAATTGACAAGCGGTATTTCAACTACCTCCTTCACCGTTACGACGTTTCAAACATGAAGCTACTCGGTTCCGGCGTCCGTCAGACGATCAGCTTCAACCACATCGCCAACAGCCAATTAGTTTCACCCCCACTCCCCGAACAACGCGCCATCGCGGCGTTTCTAGATGGAAAATGCGCAACGATTGATGAGGCGGTGCGGATCAAGGAGGAGCAGATTATCCTCTTGCGCGAGCGCAGGCAGATCCTGATTCAGCAAGCCGTTACCCGCGGCCTGAATCCTGATGCTCCCATGAAGGACAGCGGCATCGACTGGATTGGTGAGATTCCTGCGCATTGGGAAGTGCGACGAAGCAAATTCTTGTTTAGGCAAAGTAAAGAGCTAGCCCGCAAGGATGACATCCAACTATCAGCCACTCAATCTTACGGAGTTATCCCACAAGAACAATTCGAGGAGTTAGTGGGACGTCGAGTTGTGAAAATTTCGACTAACCTCGCTAAGCGCAAACATGTTGAACTGAACGACTTCGTTATAAGCATGAGAAGCTTTCAAGGAGGTCTTGAACGAGCCTATGCCACTGGCTGCATTCGTTCATCCTACGTTATTCTCAAACCTGCGCCTAAAGTGAACCCGGATTTCTTTGGCTATCTCCTGAAAATCCCGCGTTATATTCATGCGCTTCAAATTACCGGTAATTTTATTCGGGACGGACAAGATCTGACATTTGAAAATTTCGCTGATGTGGATCTCTACGTTCCTCCATATCAGGAACAGGCTGAAATTGCAGATCATATAAAGCGAGGGTGCGGCAGCATAGACAACGCTATTTCAATCAAGCAAGACCAAATCGCCACGCTCAAGGAATACAAAACCAGCCTGATCAATTCAGCGGTAACGGGCAAGATTAAGGTGGTTTAAGGGGCAGACATGAGTTATGCGGTCAGCAACACCACGGAGAAAGCTCTGGAGCAGGCTGTTGAGCGGCACCTAGCCGGTACTACTACAGAAGCGCAAGCGCAGGGTATAACGGAAGCTGTCGCCTATGGCGTAGGCGCTTACCGCATCGGCCATACTGCCGACTTTGACCCCGCGCTGGCACTGGATACCGTCAAGTTCTGGGCGTTTTTGGAGGTGACCCAGGCCAATGCGCTTGAAAAGCTGCAAACCCGCAACCCCGCTGACTGGCAGGCCAAAATCCTGGGGCAGTTCGACAAGCTGGTGAAGCGCAAGGGCATATTGCACCTTTTGAAAAAAGGTCTGCCTGTTGAGGATGCGCACTTCACACTAATGTATCCCGCGCCGCTGGCCAGTTCCTCGCCCAAGGTTCACGATAATTTCGCCGCCAATATCTGGAGCGTGACCCGCCAAGTTCACCATTCGCTGGCGAACCCGAACGAATCCGTGGATATGCTGCTGTTCGTTAACGGACTGCCCATCGTCACGCTGGAGCTGAAGAACGCCTGGACGAACCAGAGTGCCCGCTACCATGGGCAGAAACAGTACCGCGACCGGGACGCCAGCCAGCCGCTGATGCAGTTCGGCCGCGTGCTGGTGCATATGACCGCCGATACAGATGAAGTCTGGATGGCAACTAAACTGTCCGGTGATTCGACCTACTTCCTGCCTTTCAACAAGGGCCATAACCAAGGTGCAGGCAACCCGCCTAACCCCAATGGCCACAAAACTGCTTACCTTTGGGAAGAGGTCTTCCAGCCGAAAAGCCTCGCCGGCATTATCCAGCATTTTGTGCTGCTGGAAGGCAAAAGCAGCGATCCGCTGGCCAAGAAGAGCCTTATCTTCCCGCGTTACCAACAGCTCGATGTTGTGCGAAGTTTGCTGGATCACACAGCCACGCATGGCGTTGGGCACAGCTATCTTATCCAGCACTCCGCGGGTTCGGGAAAGTCCAACAGCATTACCTGGGCGGCCTATCAGTTGATCGAGAGTTATCCCAAACAGCTGGACTTGCCCGGAGCAAAGGCACTTGATGCACCGCTATTTGACAGCGTGATTGTGGTAACGGATCGTCGCCTGCTGGATAAGCAACTGCGCGATAACATCCGCGATTTCTCTGAAGTAAAAAACATCGTCGCACCGGCCATGCGCTCAGCGGATCTCAAGGCAGCGCTGGAGAACGGTAAAAAGATCATTATTACGACGATTCAGAAGTTCCCCTTCATCATCGATGGTATTGAAGACCTGAGCGACAAGCGCTTTGCCGTGATTATCGACGAAGCCCACAGCGGACAGAGCGGCTTGGCCCACGACAAAATGAACCAAGCCATGGGCGGTGGCGAGGACGCCGATACTGAAGACAATCAGGACAAAGTGCTAAAAGCCATGCGGGCGAGAAAGATGCGCGGCAACGCCTCTTATTTTGCCTTCACCGCTACGCCGAAAAACAGCACGCTAGAAAAGTTTGGTGTGCCGCAGGCGGATGGCAGCTTCAAACCCTTCCACCTCTACAGTATGAAACAGGCTATTGAGGAGGGTTTCATCCTTGATGTGCTAGCCAACTACACCACCTACAAAGGTTATTACGAGATACAGAAGTCTATCGACGGCAATCCCTTGTTCGACACAGTCAAGGCGCAGAAGAAGCTACGCGCCTATGTTGAGCGCAGCCAACAGACGATCAACATCAAGGCCGAAGTCATGGTCGAGGACTTCGTCGATAACGTGGTTAACAAGAAGAAGCTGCGGGGTAAGGGCAAGGGAATGATCATCACGCAGAATATCGAGATGGCTATTCGTTACTACAAAGCCGTCCAGGCCGAATTGGAAAAGCGCGGAAACCCATTCAAAGCGCTGATCGCCTTCTCGGGCGAGAAGGAGGTTGATGGGATCAAATACACGGAAGCGGAGATAAACGGCTTGCCGGAGGACAAAACGCGCAAGGCCTTCGACAAGGACGAATATCGACTGCTGGTTGTAGCAAACAAATACCTGACGGGCTTCGACCAGCCGAAACTCTGTGCCATGTATATCGACAAAAAGCTACAGTTCGTTCTTGCTGTACAGGCGCTATCCCGCTTGAACCGTTCTGCGCCAAAGTTGGGTAAGCGCACCGAGGATCTGTTCGTGCTCGACTTCTTCAACTCCACCGAAGATATCAAGACCGCTTTCGACCCTTTCTTTACCGTCACCTCGCTATCGCAGGCAACCGACGTCAATGTTCTTCATGAGCTAAAAGAGAGTCTTGACGATGAGGGCGTCTACGAATGGGCAGAGGTTGAGGATTTTTGTAAACGTTTCTTCGATCAAGAAGACGCACAGCAGTTAAGTCCGCTTATCGATACGGCGGCTGAACGTTTTAATGACAGCCTTGAACTCGAAGATTCCGAGAAGATTGATTACAAAATCAAGGCCAAGCAGTTTGTAAAAATCTACGGGCAGATGGCGTCGATCATGCCCTTCGAAGTACTGGCTTGGGAGCAGCTGTTCTGGTTCCTGAAGTTTCTTATCCCGAAGCTGAAGATCAAAGATCCAAACCAGGATGAACTTGATGAGCTTCTTGAGTCCGTCGATCTATCGTCATACGGGTTAGGGCGCACTAGGCTAAATCACTCGATTGCATTGGATGCCGATGAAGCAGCGCTAGATCCTCAAAACCCTAATCCACGAGGATACCGAGAAGACGAAGCTCAAAAAGATCCGCTGGAGGAAATCATTCGCAGCTTTAATGAGCGCTGGTTTCAAGGGTGGGGGGCAACGCCAGAGGAGCAGCGTGTGAAGTTTCTGAATATTCTGGATAGCGTTCAGGCACACCCGGACTATGAAGAGAAATTTAGCGAAAATCCTGATCCCTATTCCCGTGACCTTGCGTTTGAAAAGATCATGAGGGATGTGATGCTGAAGAGACGCAAAGAAGAGATGGAGCTGTACAAGCTGCACGCCCAAGACCCAACGTTTAAGGCATCTTTTTATCAAAGCCTCAAGAATGCCCTTCCAAAACCGGGATTGGGCAGCAACTTGTTATAGGCTTAAAGCAGTCCGAAGGCTCGTATATGATTTTCAGCGATTTACACCTTTTATAAATATGGAGTGAAAATGACATCCCCCCAAGCCCGCCCAACCTCCATTCGCATCTTCCTTGCTGATGGCACTCCTGAGGGTTTGCGAATAGTGGAGAAATCCAACTGGACGGGCAGGGCGGTGGTAGCTAACCGCTCCCAGCTTGAGCGTGCGCTGGCTAGAAGCGAAATGGCGCAGCCGGGCGTGTATGTGCTCACTGGTCAAACGGAAGATGGTGCGGCCAAGTTGTATGTAGGCGAAGCCGATTCGCTCGGAGATCGTATCAAGCAGCATGTATCGGGTAAGGAGTTTTGGACGCGGGTGGTTGCCTTCACTAGCACCAACGAAGGCTTGAACAAAGCCAATGTGCGTTACCTGGAAGCAGGTTTACTGGCCTTGGCGCAGACCGCCAATCAATGGGCGCTGGACAACGGAACCTTCCCCGCGCCGCCCCCGCTTTCTGAAGCCGACCGCGCTGATGCCGAGTGGTTTTTAGCTGAAATGCTGGTGATTTTTCCACTATTGGGCATTGATGCGTTTGAAGCAGCTAGCAGCCAAGCCGTTGTTTCATCTTCAGAGGCAGACGAGCCGCCGCTTACGCTTTATCTCAATGAACGTGGGGCCGAAGGTTCCGGCAGAGAAGTCGCCGATGGCTTTGTGGTGCTAAAAGGCTCATTGGCTCGTGCTGAAGAGACGCACTCTATTCACGACTACATGCGAGAGCAGCGTCAGCTTCTGCAAGAGCGGGGCGTATTGGCGCCGCTAGATGGAAAGCTGGTATTCACCCAAGATTTTCGTTTTTCGTCGCCTTCAACCGCGGCGGGTGTGTTGGTCGGTGGCGCTTCAAACGGGCGGATTGCCTGGAAAGATGCGAGCGGTAAAACACTGAAGGCTATTCAGGATGCGCGTTTAGCTGGTATTTAATGTGTTCCAGCCACAATCAGCATCGTCGCCACAATTGATAGTCCTATGCCAATTTTACTGGTGTTGCTTATAGCTTCTTTGCGCATCAATGAGCCAAAAATCACGGGTATCAGAGGATACATCGAAACAATCATGATGCTTACAATTGCGAGCTGACCTTCGCGAGATAATGCATAGAGTGTAAGCCCTAAGGCACTGATACCCCCCGCGGTAGTAGCAAAAAATGCATAGCGCTTGCGGCTGGGGCTTTTGCGAGAACAAAAGGGCAGGAGGCATATGCCACCGCTTAGCATACATAATGCAATACCAAAAAAGGCAGCTTGATCTGGTACCTGTCCCAGAAAGTGCAGCTGTAGTGCAAAGCCTATGCCCGCCCCTATTCCTAGTATTAAGCCAGCCCCTGTTTTTTTCTGACCTAATACATTCCTGAATGCTTTTCCTCCGGCGGTTAGCCATATCGCTGGCAATGCGATTACCACGCCTGTCCATATCCATATGTTGAGCTGCTCACCTAGGAAAATAAGTGACAATCCAAGCGAAATCATTACCATGGAGACTGCACTTACAGGCACCACGATGCCGAATGGAGCTATGGAGAGACCATGATATAAAAGTAACGCTCCGAGAGCCGAGCCCGCCCCAGCTAACGTGCCCCAAAGAATTGCCTCTATATGCCAGTTCGAAAGTGCTAATGCGCAGCCAAGACCAATGACGCATCCACCGATATGTGTATATAAGGCAATTCTTATTGGAGGATAGTATTCAGATACTAAACCATTAATAAAGTGAGTAAGTCCCAGAAGGCACATTGCGATTAAAGAAAATGTTATGCTCATAAAAATCCTGTTTAGTAAGAGCCGTATTTGTCATGCTGTACATCTCCCCTGCAAGCGGGTGTAAATATGCAAATTCCTCTTAAATTCGTCTTGGCCGTTAATTTATGCTTATCATTTTTACTTACATGGTAAATTGTGTTGGGTTCTAGTTTGTAATGATTCTGGGTATTGTAGTCATATATTTCTCCTTCGCCTTCAATGATATATACATATTCTTCATTGTTTCTATAGCATAGCTCTAAAACTTCGTCTTTATATATGATTGTGTCATGAATTGAGAATAGACTGTTATATTCATTTGTAACCATTCGTGTGCTTTTAAAGGATGAGGTTTTTAAGACAGTGCAGTTATTTTTTATTTCAGATGGCGTCATGATGTTCATGGCTTATTTCCCTCCACTAATGGGCCTACTCTAACTAGTACTTCTTTGTGGTGGTTTGTTGAAAATAAATCTTCATCGAAAATATCTCCCTTTGAGAATTGCGTGTTGAATAGTTTAGATATTCCTCTGAGAGTTCTTTCTGCACCCTTGTTGTTTGGGTCAATCGTAGCTTCTATAAACCTAGTACCGTTTAGACTGCACTGCTTGGTCAAGTGGTATAATAATTTGATACCTATACCCTTGTTGATTATTTCCTTGCTCATGGCCTGTTGCCAGAGCAGAAGAGTCTGCGGATCCTCTGGACGTAAGTAACCTATAATAAAGCCAGCGATATGTTCGCTTTTTTTAGCTACAAGGGAAGTGTTTTTAAAGTCTCTACACCATAATAAGTAAAAGTATTCTGGGTATCTGTCTAATTGCGGTGTTCTTTGAGCGAGATGATATATGCTTGTAGCGTCGCTGATAGAAGGGTGAGCGTAGGTATAATTCATCTCTCATCTCCAATGATTTACTTTGTATTAGGCTATGTTTTTAGCCAATGACATGTAAAATTAATCCAACTCATATAGAGCATGAGGTGGACGAATGATTAGGGGGGCAGATATATCTATTTCTCAGCTACGTGTTTTGCTTACAGTAGCGGATGAGAAATCCTATACACGTGCGGCAACGCGTCTTGGTGTTAGCCAGTCGGGTGTGAGTCATTCCATGCAGGCACTTGAGAAACTGGTGGGTGGTTCGCTGATCATAAAAAGCCCAGAAGGGCTAGTACCTACCGCACTCGGAGAGTTAGTGCTTACTAGTGCCAGGAAGGTTGTTGGTGAACTTCAGGTGCTAAGTCAGCAAGTCGCACAGTTTCATAATGACGTGGATGAAACGTTGAAAATAGGCGTTATTCCTAGCGCATTATCTGGTTGGTTGTCGCCCCTGCTTGCGAGCTTTACGAGCCGCTACCCAGAAGCCATTAGCCTTGCACTGGAAGGCATGGAAGAAGAGATAAAGGAGTGGGTGGAAAGCGGTGTTATCAACATGGGTGTCACAACAGATGTCACGCAGCTTAATCTCACCTACTGGCGTGAGCACTTCGATTGGCAGCTATTAAAAAAGGATGAGATTGTGGCCGTGCTGCCCGAAAACCACCAGCTCAGCAAACAAGGCAATGTGACGGTGGCGGAACTAGCGGAACACCCTCTTATAATGTCATCAGGCGGTTGTGAAGCACTTATACAGCAGATATTTGCCCACTCTTTGGAGGAGGTTGATACCTTCCAGGTGGATTTGTGGGTACGCGATACGCAAACGTTATTACAGATGGTCGCTGGAGATGTCGGTGTAAGCTTGGTGCCGACATTGGCATTAATTAATATGCCAACGGCCAAAGTGGTCATCCGACCATTATCCCCCCGCCGCGACCGGAACCTGATTGCCTTTTGGCCAAAAAAGCAGCCGCTCAATAAAATAGGCTCTTCGACGCTG
>CEGE01000729.1_pt1 | contig 9938 bp, 9 predicted proteins | sample 306311 | NCBI WGS metagenome assembly CEGE01 (sample SAMEA2755654, study PRJEB7226) | microbial mat metagenome | biome: microbial mat; feature: hypersaline; material: grass silage | place: USA | collected 2014-02-19 | depth 0 m | reverse complement strand
GTGTCAGTCAGCGCCTGGAAAGAGAACGACTGATTCATTCACGTGAAGTGCAACTGGCACGCGCCATTGAAGAAATGAAAAAGGTGTCGGCTGCGCGTGTGCTTTTGGCCGTACCAAAACAGAATGTGTTTGCCCGTCGTGAAAAGCAGCCCAAAGCATCGGTGATGTTGAACGTTCGGGGCGGTACCGCATTAAGTGAAGAAGAAGTCGCTTCGATTGTCGATATGGTGGCGTCTTCTGTGACTGGGTTAAGCACAGAGCAGGTAACCGTTACAGACCAGGCGGGTCGCCTATTAAACTCCGGTTCTCAAAGTGCGTTAGCGGCAAAAAGTTCGCGCGAGTATCAAATTGAACAAAAGCGCGAGGCCGAGTATTTAGAAAAAATTGACAGCATTTTGATTCCGATATTGGGCTACGATAATTATACGGCGCAAGTTGATGTCACGATGGACTTCACTCAGCGCGAATCAACTCAACGCCAGTTTAACCCTGATATGCCGGCTATTCGTAGCGAAATGACCGTAGAAAACCGTTCTACGGGTAGCCCGATTGGCGGCATTCCGGGTGCGTTAACGAATCAGCCTCCATTGGAATCTGATATTCCCGAGGAAGCGGGCCCTGGCAGCGCAGAACGGACTGTTAATGGTAGCACTCACCGTGAAGCCACGCGCAATTACGAGCTGGACAACTCAATCACACACACAAAAAATCAAACAGGCACGATTGAGCGCCTGAGTGTATCGGTAGCGGTGAATCATGAACCGGTAACAGGCGAAAATGGTGAGGTGCAACAGCAACCTCGCAGTGCGGAGGAACTCGCCAATATTCGTCGCTTGTTGCAAGGTGGTTTAGGCTTTGACATCAACCGTGGTGACGCACTGGAAGTGGTGTCCGTACCTTTTGCTCAATTGCCGCAACTGGGTGATGGCGAAACGCCGTTGTGGGAAGAACCGTGGTTCTGGCGTGCTTTCCGCTTGGTCATGGGCGCACTGGTTATTATGGTCTTGATATTAGCTGTCGTTCGTCCGATGCTTAAGAAACTGATGAATCCGGAAGCAGATGTCGAGGATGACGCAGAAGCGCTTTATGAGAATGAAGAGGAAATGGGCGATGAAACCATTGATCTGTTATCCTCACAGTTTGATGAGAGTGCTGTTGGGTTTGGTGCTGACGGAAGTTTGCAATTACCTGACTTGCATAAAGATGAAGACTTGTTGAAAGCGGTTCGTGCGTTAGTTGCTAATGAACCAGAACTGTCTTCGCAAGTTGTCAAAGCATGGTTGAACGAAGATGCCTGATCAAGATATTAAAACCAAACGTGGCAAGGTTGAGTTCGATGTGAACTCCCTTGAGGGCGTTGAAAAAGCGGCAATATTGTTACTGAGTCTGTCTGAGGAAGACGCGGCACAAATTCTGAAACACCTCGAGCCTAAGCAGGTACAGAAGGTGGGTATGGCCATGGCAAGTCTGGAAGATTTTAACCAGGACAAAGTCAACGCCGTTCACCATTTGTTCCTGGAAGAAATTCAGAAGTTCACCAATATCGGCTTCAAGAGTGAAGAGTTTGTGCGTAAAGCACTAACGTCAGCGCTGGGTGAAGACAAAGCCGGTAACCTGATTGAACAAATCGTCATGGGTGGTGGCTCGAAAGGTCTGGACTCACTGAAGTGGATGGACTCAAAACAAGTAGCGACCATTATTCGCAATGAGCACCCGCAAATTCAGACCATTGTTCTGTCTTATTTGGACCCGGAGCAGAGTGCCGAGATTATGGCGCAGTTCCCGGAGAAAGTACGTCTGGACTTAATGATGCGTATCGCCAACTTAGAAGAAGTTCAGCCAGCAGCACTGCAAGAGTTGAACGAGATTATGGAGAAGCAGTTTGCAGGTCAGGCCGGTGCTCAGGCAGCGAAGATGGGTGGCTTGAAAGCAGCAGCGAATATCATGAACTACCTGGATACCAACATCGAAGGTCAGTTGATGGACTCTATCCGCGAGCAGGACGAAGAAATGAGCCAGAACATTCAGGACTTGATGTTTGTGTTCGAGAACCTGGTGGATGTCGACGACCGTGGTATTCAGACCTTGCTGCGTGAAGTTGAAGGCGAGACCCTGCAAAAAGCCATGAAAGGCGCCGACGAGGCGGTTCAGGAGAAAATCTTCAAGAACATGTCGAAACGTGCTGGCGATATGCTGCGTGACGACCTTGAAGCCATGGGACCGATACGTATTAGTGATGTGGAAGCGGCGCAGAAAGACATTCTGGCGGCGGCACGTCGATTAGCTGACGCAGGCGAAATCATGCTTGGCGGTGGCGGCGGTGAAGAATTCTTATAAGGATTAAGGCTGTATGAGCGACAACCGCGACGACAACGAGCACTTCAGTCACTGGGACCTGCCCGATATGACATCGCAGGAATTACGTGAGGGTACCCAGGTCAATGCGCTTAATAAACCCAGACGCTGGCAGTATGAACCGCCGGAAGCGGATGACAATGACGAAGAAGAATTGCAACCCTTAACCGCTGAACAGCTCGAAGAGATTCGTCAGGCAGCGCGCGATGAGGGGTACCAGGAAGGTTTCGAGAATGGTCGTACCGATGGTCTCAAAAAAGGCTATGACGAAGGGTTTGAAGCAGGCAAAGAAGAAGGTATTGCGACAGGTAAAGAAGAGGGCATTGCAGCCGGTAATATCGTTATTGAAGAGCAGCGCGGTAAATTAGATACCTTATTGCAGAGTTTATCGACCCCTAATGAACGTATTACCGAAGCGGTGCAGGAAGAGCTCATTGATATGGTCAGCGAACTGACCCGTGTCATTTGTCTGGATGCAGCCGAACACTCAAAAGACATGATTGTGAATGCGGTGCGCGAAGCGGTATCGGTATTGCCGGTCACCGATCAGCGGGTGGTTATACACTTAAACCCCGATGATATCGAACTGATTGAGTCGGTTTACAGTGAGTCTGAGCTGAAAGAAAAAGGCTGGTTGCTGAACAAAGACGAGTTACTTGAACGCGGTGGTTGTCGTGTGACGACTGAGAGCTCGACCATAGATTACAGTTTAGAGACGCGTATGGAAGATGTTTTCAGCCGCGTTAAGGGGTAACCGATGGGCGCATCAGAGACACTGATTCAAGAACTTCGAAAGAAGCGTCAGCGCATTGAAAAGCCGTCGGTGGCTGTATCGGGCTATTTAACTCGCGTTGTGGGGCTAATGTTTGAAGCTGTTGGTTGCCGTGCGCCTGTGGGCTCCAGCGTTGCGGTGGAATCCGCCGGTGGCGACATTGAGGCCGAAGTGGTGGGCTTTGAAGGTAACATTAGTTATTTAATGCCCACGGAAGACGCCTTAGGTGTCGTGCCAGGCGCCCGTGTTCGTCCCTTAAGCCGCAAGAATCAACTCCCCTTGGGGATGGAATTACTCGGACGGGTTATTGACGCACGCGGTGAACCACTCGACGGCAAAGGTCCTGTTTTTTCTGACGGAAAAACCTACCGTAGTAAACCCATGAACCCATTGAATCGCCGCCAGGTAAAACAACCACTGGATGTTGGTGTGACTGCAATTAATGCCTGCTTAACCGTCGGACAGGGTCAGCGTATGGGTCTGTTTGCCGGCAGTGGCGTCGGCAAAAGTGTGTTGCTTGGCATGATGACCCGAGGCACAAACGCTGACGTTATTGTTGTTGGTCTGATTGGTGAGCGGGGTCGTGAGGTCAAAGAATTTATTGAAGAAATACTGGGGGAAGAAGGTTTGGAAAAAGCGGTGGTTATCGCGGCTCCTGCTGACCAGTCTCCTCTTATTCGTTTGCGTGGCTGTGAAACGGCCGCGCAAGTAGCGGAGTATTTCCGCGACCAGGGTTTAAACGTTTTGCTGCTAATGGACTCACTCACTCGTTACGCCATGGCGCAGCGTGAAATTGCGTTGGCGGTTGGTGAACCTCCGGCAACCAAAGGCTATCCGCCTTCTGTATTTGCCAAATTGCCTGCACTGGTTGAACGCGCTGGTAATGGCGGCGACGGACAGGGATCGGTCACCGCGTTCTATACCGTTCTAACCGAAGGCGATGACTTACAGGATCCGATTGCCGATTCGGCACGAGCCATTCTTGATGGGCACATCGTTTTAAACCGTGAGTTGGCTGATTCCGGTCATTATCCTGCCATCGATGTTGAAGCCTCCATTAGCCGTGTCATGCCGCAAGTGGTTTCTGAAGAGCATATGAAACAAGCTATTCAGGTGCGTCAGTGGTATTCAAATTATCGCCGCAATCGAGATCTCATTTCCATTGGTGCTTATACCCGAGGAAGCGATCCCGCCATTGATCAAGCCATCGCAATGCAGCCCAAAGTTGCGCAGTTTCTGCAGCAACCGATGAAACAAGTGGTGAGCTACGATGAGAGCTTGCTTCAGCTGAACCAGTTAATCAATCCAAACCAGCAGCAATCAGCAAGTGGTTAAGTAAATGGCAGAGTTAAGCCAGCTGAAAATGCTGTTGGACTTAGAGCAGCAACGCGAAGATAAAACCGCAAAAGACTTTGCTGAAGTGCAACGACAGGTTCAGGACAATCAAATGCGCCTGGATGGTATGTCAAAATATCGACTCGACTATTTAAATCAGTTGCAGCAACGCGGCCAGGGCGGCATTCAGTCGATGCAGGTCAGTCAATATCATGCCTTTGTCGGCAAGCTGGATGAAGGGGTTGAGCAGCTGCATCACGAAGTGGTTAAGTTGCAACAGGTGCTGGCGCAACGAAAGGAGCGCTGGCTGGCGCAAAGACGTAAGCGAGAGTCGATAGAGCACTTGATTAAAGAGAAAGAAAAGCGAGAGCAAAAAGATCAGGCGCGTAAAGAGCAAAAGAACTTGGATGACTTTTCCAGTCAACGCTTTATTCGAGACAAAAAGTTCTGACGGAAATAGTTGGAACGCTTCTTGCTTCATTCTGAGCAAGTCAGTTATTCAGGACATGAAACTATGCAACAACTGCTGAATTTAACGGAATCAACGGAAAACTTTGTCCGCACCGGCGGCAAGGCTCAGGGAAAAGAATGGTCCCTCGGCGCTGGTGAAAGCTCTGATGGTGAGTTTTCTCGCCTGATGATGCAACAAACAGAAAAAGGCAAAGAGTTCCAGCAAGTTAAGTTGATGCCAGAGCAAGCCACGATTAAAAAAGACATTGACGGTGAAGGGCGCCGGAATGTTGGCGCTCCTGTTGAAAGTAATTTGTTCGAGTTGCTGCAGGAAATGCAGCAACAAATGGCGGAAGTGTCGAGTGAAGACGGTGAAGCTGGACTGTCTGACGATCAAGCGGCAGCGGTTGTTAGTATCGATGAAACCCATTTGGAAAAGACGGCGAGCAGCGAGTTAAGTGAAGCCGACCTGAAAGAGTTGTTGGCTGCTTTTATTGATAAGCTGAATAACCAGCAAGGCAGTAAGCAAGAGCTGTCAGCTGAAGAGCGGCAAAACCTTGCCGAAAGCATGCTGGCAAAAATGAGTGATGAGCAGAAACAGCAGTTTATTGAACAATTAAATGCGCTATCTAAAGGCGGCGTTGATGCCGCCGACCAAAAGTTTATTGTGCAACTGCTTGAACCGATGATACCGAAATCAGACGCCGATAAAGTATTAGTAGGTCAAAAATCTGATAAACAGGTAGATGGTAAACAACTATCACAGGCGTTGTTGGCTGCGTTGCGCGAGGTGGCCCCGGAATCAAAACCTGAGTCACAAAAAGCGTCTGATCCTGCGCAGTTAATGAAGCAACTGGAAGCTCAACTCTCCGCATTAAAAGAGAACAGCAAGAGTGATACTCAAACACTAACAGGTAAAGAGCGCGGTAAGTTAGAGCAATTAATGGCTGAGCTTCGCCAGCTAATGGCCGGAGCCTCTGACAGTAAGTCAAATAACAAAGAAGCACTGACAAAAGAACAGGCAGCTAAAGCCGAGCAACTGGTTGCCGATTTACGTCAGGTGCTCAAGCAAAACGCTGATAAAGCGCCTGCAGTCGTTGCATCGGACGCAAAACCGGTTAAAGCGGAGTTTGCGATTAGTGCGACGGATTCGACTAAAGGTCAAAGCGAGTCTAAGGCTGAGCAATCCGCGAAGGCGGATAAAAGTGCTACGGCTGGGCGGGCAACTGATAGTCAGTTAACCGGTGAGAAAGTCGCTAAGGGTGACGGCGAATTGGCGGGAAGAAACGCTGAAAACGCTCAGGTCAACCAGTCATTCAGAAATACCGTTGATGCATTGTCTGACGCAGGTGCGGCAAAGGCCATACAAGGGCAAATGGTTTCGACTGCTCAGGGGACGGTAGCGGCGTCAGAAAGCAGCCAGGCAAATACGTTGCAAGCGTTGCAACGACCTTTAGATTTGCAGCAGACGGAAGCGTCACAAAAGCTGCAAGAGCGCATCAACATTATGATGAGTAAGAATATTCAGCGTGCTGATATTCGGCTTGACCCGCCTGAACTTGGCAACGTACAAATACGAGTGAACGTAAGTGGCGAGCAAACCACGGTGCAGTTTCAGGTACAAAATGCTCAGGCTCGGGAAGCCATTGAGTCGGCCATGCCGCGCTTACGAGAAATGATGGAGCAGCAAGGTCTGAACTTAGCGGATACTCACGTTGGTGAACAGAGTAACGATGGCCAGGGCAAAGGTGAGGGCGGAGGAACATCTGGCTCAGAAGCGGAACAATGGACGCAGGAGTCAGAAATAGCCTTACAAGATGGTCAGGTTGTGACCGACGGACGCGTGGATTTTTACGTATAACGGTGACGCTGATAGCCTATTCAGGCTATAGTAGCAACATAAACACCGATAGGGCGTTGACCAAAGGAAAGCAAGATGGCTGAAGAGCAAAACACAGACAATAACGCAGAGCAAAACGACGAACAGGAAGGCAAAGGCGGTAAAAAGAAAAAGCTGATACTGTTCGGTGTTATTGGTCTGGTGCTTGTGGTGACCGTGGTCTTGGCGCTGTGGCTTTTTGGCGGCTCGTCGTCGAGTGAGCAAGCCGTGACTCAAGCACCTGAGCAGGCCAGCAAGGACTTTAGCAATGCCTCGGCACCAGAAATTGGTAATGCTCTGTATGTCGGTATGCCCCGTCCTTTTGTGTTTATTGTACCCGGTGACTCACGTGAGAGAACCGTGCAAATTAAGGCGCAGCTGATGGTGCGTGGCGAAGAAAATGAAGAGTTGGCGAAAAAGCATATTCCGTTAATTGAAGGAACACTGCATGAAGTGTTTTCATCGTCAACGGCAGACAAATTAAAAACGGCAGAAGGCAAAGGGCAACTGCGTGAACTGGCGCTAACCGAAGTCAGAAATGCACTGCAGGAAGTTGCTGGTAAGCCGGTCGTTGAACAAGTGTTATTTACCAGTTTGGTAATGCAATAAGTGAGCTATTATGGCTGTGAGTGACTTACTATCTCAAGACGAAATTGACGCGCTTTTACATGGTGTTGATGACGTTGAAGAAGAGGACACAGAGAAAGAATCCGCCTCTGCGGATGCGCTCGACTATGACTTTTCGTCGCAAGATCGAATTGTCCGTGGGCGTATGCCGACTCTCGAGATCGTTAATGAACGATTCGCTCGTCATATGCGCGTCAGCTTATTTAATATGATGCGACGTACCGCCGAAGTGTCAATTAACGGCGTGCAAATGATTAAATTTGGCGAGTACGTACATACGTTATTCGTTCCAACCAGTTTGAATATGGTGCGCTTTCGTCCTTTGAAAGGTACCGCGCTAATTACGATGGAAGCCCGCTTGGTCTTTATTCTGGTGGACAACTTTTTCGGCGGTGATGGCCGTTATCACGCAAAAATTGAAGGGCGTGAGTTTACACCAACTGAGCGTCGCATTATTCAAATGCTGTTGAAACTGGTTTTCGAAGATTACAAAGAAGCCTGGGCGCCAGTAATGGATGTCGGTTTTGAGTACCTGGACTCAGAGGTTAATCCGGCGATGGCGAATATTGTCAGTCCAACCGAGGTTATCGTCATTAGTTCATTTCATATTGAGCTCGACGGCGGCGGCGGAGACTTCCATATTGCTTTGCCGTATTCCATGCTTGAACCCATTCGAGAGCTATTGGACGCCGGTGTTCAGTCCGACAAAGAAGACACTGACATGCGCTGGAGTAAAGCGCTGCGAGACGAAATAATGGACGTTCCGGTGGAAATGATCGCCAAGCTGGCGGAAACCGAAATGTCTCTACGGGAAGTCATGGACTTGCAAGAAGGCGATATTATTCCGCTGGAAGTACCGGATGATTTAACCGTTCTGATTGAAGATTTACCGACGTTCCATGCGAAAATGGGACGCTCAAGAGACAATGTGGCGTTGAAAATTTCGGACAAAATCAAACGCCCGGAAACCGTCAAATCTGACATTCACATGTTGACGCGTGGCGGCCGCCGAATTGGTGGTGACGCCGAGCTTCAACAATTAGAAGAAGACATCGATTTATAATAATTGCTGCTTAGAAAGTGAGGTTGCAAAATGAGTAACGACGATAAAGATATGGACGACTGGGAAGCAGCAATGGCTGAACAGGCAGCTGCCGAAGACGAAGAGTCTGGTGAGGCAGAGGGGGCTGGGGCTGAGCAATCAAGTAGTTCCAGTCATTCCGGTATGGATAACGTGCAAACCGCTGAGCTGGAAGAGCTTAATGAAGATGCGCCAGTTGGTGAAGAAGAGAAACGTAAACTGGATGCCATACTTGATATTCCGGTCACTATTTCAATGGAAGTGGGCCGCAGTCAAATCAGCATTCGGAACTTGCTTCAGTTGAACCAAGGCTCGGTTGTTGAGCTAGAGCGTGTCGCTGGCGAACCGCTGGATGTTTTGGTGAATGGCACCTTAATTGCTCACGGCGAAGTGGTTGTTGTTAATGATAAATTCGGGATACGATTAACCGATGTTATTAGTCAAATTGAGCGTATTCGCAAGCTTCGTTAGTTTGCTTGCGTTGCCGGTAACGGCTTTCGGGCAAACCGAGCAAAAAGCAATCGTGTCCGGTAATGATATAGGCGCCATGGTATTGGCGCTTTTTGCCGTTTTAGCGGTCATTGTTGTGTTGGCGTCATTACTGAAACGATTTAACTTAAAGTTTCAGGGCGCTTCAGGAATGAAAGTACTGAGCAGTGTCTCGTTAGGACCTAAGGAGCGCTTGGTCATTGTCGATGTTGGGGGCGAGAAACTGTTGCTAGGTGTAACCCAACAGCGTATTGACTGTTTAAAAGAACTACCGTCCGATATCAAGCTGGAAGGAAAACAAGAACAATGAACCGCTGGTGGTATCTCATATTATTTTCGGCGTTTTTGCTGATACCTGATCAGGCCTTTGCCTGGCAAGATCTCTCTGCCGTCACCGTTAAAACCAATCCGGATGGCACGCAGGAATACTCAGTAACGCTACAAATTCTCGCGATAATGACGGCGCTGACGTTTATTCCAGCGATGGTCATTATGATGACGTCTTTTACTCGAATTATTATTGTCCTGGCGATACTTCGTCAGGCGATAGGCTTGCAGCAGTCTCCGTCGAATCAGGTGTTATTGGGTATAGCACTCTTTTTGAGTTTTTTCATTATGTCGCCGGTGCTCAATGAAATTAATGACAAAGCGTTGCAGCCCTATATGAATGAAGAAATTCAGTCACTGGAGGCTGTCGATCGTGCTAAGGCGCCTCTTAAGGCATTCATGTTGGCACAAACTCGCTTAACTGACCTGGAAACTTTTATTGATATCTCTGGCGAAGAAGGTATTGAAGCGCCTGAAGATGTACCAATGTCTATTCTGATTCCGTCGTTCATTACCTCTGAATTGAAAACCGCGTTCCAAATTGGTTTTATGCTGTTTATCCCGTTCCTCATTATTGACTTAGTCGTTGCCAGTGTATTAATGGCGATGGGTATGATGATGTT
>CEGE01000712.1_pt1 | contig 9945 bp, 9 predicted proteins | sample 306311 | NCBI WGS metagenome assembly CEGE01 (sample SAMEA2755654, study PRJEB7226) | microbial mat metagenome | biome: microbial mat; feature: hypersaline; material: grass silage | place: USA | collected 2014-02-19 | depth 0 m | reverse complement strand
TCCAGACCGCCGTCGGGTCTTACCGTCACTACTTGCTCGCTTTCTGGCGGCTCTCCCGGCATTGCTACGATGGAGAGGTCGAACAAAGGGTGCTTGGAATAGCCCTGCGAGATGTGGCCACCTCATTGCCGCCTTCAATGCACCACGGATGGAGGGCGGTGTTTGGGAGCCGGGTCATCCATGTAGGATTCCCGCTCGAATCGACGTGCAGGAACTGAGCAGAATGGGTGCTCTCGCAGTTTTTGATCTTAGCGCCAGAGCTGACGCTAAGGTGGTATTCTAAAAACTCACTTGTGAACGGAGTTAACTCAAAGACTGCTTCTGGACGATATCTGAAGGAATACAATTCGGTCGTTTCTTTATATGCGGCGCCTTGCCCTCCCTAACGCCCTATGAAGAAGGTTATGCGTAAAGAATTTCCGTAAACTTTTCTATGCATTGGAATGGTGGGGACATGACTCTTCATCATCGACAGCCAGGCTGGACTAATCATCTTAGGAGTCTCGTGTTGGACTTGTCCTGACTAATCTGTGTCACTAAACTTTCCCACCCCTTACCACCATCCGCTTGGGGCCATACCATGGAGCGCCTTTTCATTTCTGGGATCCTCGGTTCAGGACGTCCTAATGAAAACGTCATGAAGAAGATCGGTGAAACGTGGAAAGCCTGGAGAATCAAGGGCCATGTTCTTGTCTCAGAGAAGCTTTCTCATCATTGGCAAGCGCTGGACGACTTCGAAGGAGCAGAGTGCCAGCGCAGGTGAACAACCGCGACGCTTTCAGGGGGTTGCACAGTTTGAACTCTAAAGCTTATAGCGCTATGACGCGAAATGCATTCAGGTCGGGAGGATATTCTGGTTGATACGGAAGAGGTTTGTCGGATCGAACTTCTTCTTGAGCGCCACCAGCCGCTCATAGCTCGCTCCATAGGCGAAGGCAGTGCGGTCAGCTTCATCTCCGGTCAGAAAGTTGACGTAGGCACCTCCACTGGCATAAGGCTGTGACCGGTTGAAGAATTCACGCGCCCAGGCAATGCAGCGTTCATCCTCTACGGCCGTCTCCCAACGAGCATGCACGTTCATCACATAATTAGCATCACGGTTCGAGTACGCCATCGCTTCGGGTTGCACTCGGCCTGTTTGACCGCCTATCGTGGCAATAAAAATCTCGCACTGTGAAGACGGTAGGGCACCAGCGTATTCGATGATAGCATCGATCGGCTCTTCTGCCAGCGTCGAGAAATTATGAGACTTCCAGTAGTTGCGTGCCCCTGGCGTTAACAGTGGGTCGAACGCTTTTTGCCAGTCGATATATGGCTGCACACCGATATGCTCGCCGTATGCGTTACCAAACCTTCTAAGCGGTTCGATGTGTTTCTCGCCTTCTAAGGGGTCGCCTGCGTAGCAAATGGCAAGAGCGACAATCTCTTTCCCGTGTACTGCCCCGGCCAGGAAAGGCAAGGGGGGCGCCTTGCGCGTCACCATCCACACGTTGAGTTCGTCTGGCATCGTCTGCGTGAAGCGGGCGAACTGTGTGATGATCGATTTTGCTTCGTCGAAGGGAAAGACGATAAGACCGCATAGAACATTCGGGCCTACCGGATGCAATTGGTACTCGAAACGGGTAACGATACCGAAGTTACCGCCTCCACCGCGAAGCCCCCAGAAAAGGTCGTCGTTTTCCGATTCACTGGCATGCAACTGTTGGCCATCGGCGGTAATGACGTCCATGCCAAGCAGGTTGTCGATGGTCATGCCGTACTTTCGGCTTAGCCAACCGAATCCTCCTCCCAAGGTCAGACCGGCCACACCCGTGGTGGAGTTGATGCCCAGTGGGGTAGCAAGACCATACGCTTGGGCAGAGGCATCGAAGTCCGCCAGGTTGCAACCTGGCTCGACGTATCCAAGGTGAAGTTCTGGATCAATGTCTACTCTCTTCATTTGCGAGAGGTCGATCATAACGCCATCGTCGCAGGCAGAGGTGCCTGCAATGTTGTGACCACCGCCGCGCACGGAGAAAGGGAGATCGTGCCGGCGTACGAAGTTTAAGGACTGAACAACATCGTCAGGTGAAGTGCAACAGGCAATCATGGAGGGTCTGCGATCAATCATGGCATTCCATATCTGACGCGCTTCCTCGTATTGTTTATCTTCTGGAAGAATCACGCTTCCTGAAAAATTGGTTTTGAACTCCTCTATTGCGGTTTGTGAAAGTTGGTTCATGACGAACACCTTGAGGTATGCCCAGGGCAAGGTTCATACGAGGGGCCGCCGGGCGGGTAAGTGAGGAAAACTACCAAGCTGGCGATTATCCCCAATCTTCACAGCGACCCTTTGATTGGTATTTCGTCAGTGGATAGATACAGTATAGGGAGGTCTGTCAAGAGTTTCTCTTTTTTCTTCGAACGATCCATTAATCATCATGGCCTGACCACGGTTGATTATTGATAAGTGGTTATGGTGTTTTTTGATAGATGCAGACCTTGCCTGCAAAATTTTGGTTAATTTCGACCCACCAACTTGCTCTTGTTATTGAAACGTCAAGGCTTTCTTGAAGTTAGCTCCTGGCCGATAACAATCCCTCCCTCCAAAGCCCCAAGCTTCCACGAGAAGCTGGTTTCACCAATAGCTAATCCTCTTCCATCACTTCCTCGACCCATTCCACCCACGTCTCGGTAAGGCGTTGGCCAAGCCTCAGCGTGTGCCAGGGAGCGCGCTGGACGGGCGTGAACGTCTCTGGGTTGCTAAACCACTCTCGTTCTATGGCAGCGTAGGTCGTTAGGCGTTCCTTGAGCTGGTGGTGGCGTTCTGCCGCTGATAGGTCACTTTAGACCGATTCATCTGCTTTCGTTGTGGGTGTTAGTAGCTCTTGCCGTTGCAGTGGTGGCTATCCTCAAGGGCAGGATAGAGCAGCATCGCAGTTGGATGGTTGGCGCCTATCTGGGGCTAGTCGGTGCTTTTGTTGGTTCCCTGGCGCTGGGACGCTGGATCGCCGCTCAGCTGGGTATGTGCTGATGGTTAAAAGCAAGAATGATAGCTAGAGCCGCTTAGCTTCTAGCAGAGCACTCCAATCATTGTTGAGCTTATGCTAACTTAGCATTAACAACCTGTGAGGTAGCTTTCCATGTCTATTGAAATCTGGTTCGCCTTTGCCCTGGCGTCGGTGGCATTGCTCGCCATCCCTGGGCCAACGATTCTGACCGTGGTCAGCTACTCTATCGCCCAAGGTAGGCGCGCCAATATTCCGCTTGTTGCTGCGGTGGCATTGGGTGATTCAACGGCGCTGCTCTTTTCACTGCTTGGCTTGGGAGCGGTGTTAGCCACCTCGGCATTCTGGTTCACTGTGATCAAGTGGATCGGCGGTTTATACCTTCTCTATATGGGCATCAAACTATTGCGTGCCGGTATATCCTCTGTGCAGCCGGTAACACCGGCGGTATCAGGTTCGCGCTGGAAGCTTTTCACCAATACCTATCTCGTTACTGCGCTCAACCCGAAGGGCATTATCTTCTTCGTCGCCTTTTTGCCGCAATTCGTCAGCCCGAACGCCGATGCTGGGCAACAACTGTGGATACTTGCGATCACGTTTGTGGCGTTGGCAACGCTTAATGCCACTCTCTACGCCGTATTCGCAGCATCGGTGCGCAAGATGCTGGCATCGCGTCGCGCCCAGCGTCGCTTCAACTTGGTTGGCGGAACGTTACTCTCTTCGGCGGGTGTCTGGGCACTGCTTGCTAAGCGACCTGTATAAGCAAAAGACGGTAAATTGGATGTGTTCGTATCGGGAGACAACTATGAGTGAAACCCTTCAAGAACTGCTAACGGAACTTGAGCAATTTGGCCAACAAAACGATGCTGCTATTTCTGAGCGCCCAAGACGAATGCTCAATATCACCCGTGATACGGGGGAGTTCCTATCGGTACTAGTTCAAGCAACCAATGCTCAACGAGTGCTGGAAATTGGCACCTCGAATGGGTACTCCACCTTATGGCTGGCTCAGGCAGTGCAGAGGGTTGGTGGGCACGTTACCACTGTTGAGCTTTCCGAATACAAGCTTGAGATGGCCGCGAGAAATTTTGAGCGCTCAGGCCTCTCTGATGTCATCACTCAGCAGCGAGGGGAGGTGGGTGGGCTTCTTGAAAGCCTGGACGATGCCTGTTTCGATCTGCTCTTTTTAGACTCAAAGCGCTCTGATTATGTGAATTGGTGGCCGAATATCCAGCGAGTTTTACGCAAGGGCGGACTGCTTGTGGTGGATAACGCCACTTCCCATGCAGATGAAATGGCTGATTTTATGGCGCTGGTATCGGCAGATCCTGATTTCACCACGTGCACTGTACCTGTTGGCAATGGCGAGTTTCTGGCAACGCGGTGCGGTGGTTAGAGGGCGGCTCTTATTGCGGCTTAGCTTGGCTTAAACGGCACTCTAGCTGATCACGAAAGCGGAAGTTGAATTATGTTAATCAGTGAACGTAAACCGTCAGAATATAAATGGAAAAAAACATGATCAGAGATGCCGTAAAGGGTGATTCGGAAACCATAGCGCACATTTATAACCACTACATCGAAAATACCGCTATTTCATTTGAAGAAAAGCCAGTATTGGGTTCAGACATCCAAGGCCGGATTGAAAACGTTCAGGGGGCAGGTTTGCCTTGGTTGGTGGCAGTAGAAGAGGGTGATGTGGTGGGCTATGCCTACGCTACCAAATGGAAAGAGAGAAGCGCCTATCGATTTTCAGTTGAAGTCAGCGTCTACCTTTCCAATCAGGCGCACGGTAGGGGCTTGGGCGCAAAGCTGTACGAAACGCTCTTTTCCACGCTCACAGAGTGCGGTATTCATGCGGTGATGGGCGGTATCACGCTTCCCAACCCGGCCAGCGTTGCACTGCACGAAAAAATGGGCATGAAAAAAGTGGCCCATTTTGAAAAGGTAGGGTTTAAGTTCGATCAATGGCACGACGTTGGCTATTGGCAGCTAAATCTGACTAACTGATAGTAACTCAACATGCTGAAAGCAAGGTTGATGTAATTAGACACTATGGACGTAACTCAGAATGGTGGGAGCCGGCATGTTGAGACTATCGTGGAACGATGGCCTTTCGGTTTGGTGTGATAGATGAATTTTATGCCTCTCGCTGCTAACCCTGGAGTAAGTTTAACGTGAATCCAGATGTTCAGGCTAAGTTTGAAAGCTACCCGAAAGGCGCACGGTTGCAGCTTGAGAGCGTGCGACAACTCATTCTGGCAGTAGCTGCTGAAGATGAGCTTGGCGATGTCGAAGAAGCGCTTAAATGGGGAGAAGCTAGTTATCTTGTCAAAGGGGGCACTACCATTCGAATCGACTGGAAACCTAAAGATCCAGACGTCATTAAGGTATTTTTTCACTGCCAAACATGTTTGATTGAAACGTTCAAAGAAATATATCCTGATGAATTTGAGTATGAGGGTAAGAGAGCTATTGTGCTCCCTCTGAGTGTGAATATCGAACAGGTTCCGTTAAGGCATTGCATCGAGTTGGCTCTGAAGTACCACAAGCTTAAGCGCTTGCCGCTTCTAGGCGTGTAGCCATTGGGTAAAGTGCAAACTTGTACTGTTAATGACGAGCTTCGAGGCAAGTATGACAATCACTGAAATTAAACGCCCACAAGAGCTGTCGCGCTTACGTCGCCTTGCTCTGGCTGCGCAAGGTTTGCTGCAGAATAAGCCTTATGGACGTGGCTTAGCCGGTGCCCGTAAAGCGATTAACCACCTGGGTTATGTTCAGATAGACACCATATCTGTGGTGGAACGAGCCCATCATCATGTTATTCACTCCCGAGTACCAGGGTTTGAGCCACACATGCTGAACCAGCTGTTGATCAATAAAGACATTTTTGAGTATTGGTCGCACGCGGCTGCATTTTTACCCATTACCGATTTTCGCTTTTCCTTGCCCTACAAAAACGCTATCAAAAGTGGGCAAACGCATTGGTTTAGATCACCTGATAAAAAGCTCATGGGAGAGTTGTTGGCTCGCATACGTTCAGATGGCCCGCTGCGGTCTCGAGATGTAGGGGCTAGCAGCATCAAACGTGCAGGCTGGTGGGACTGGAAGCCCGCCAAAAAGGCACTTGAACAGCTGTATATGCAAGGCGATCTGATGGTCAGCGACCGCGACGGTTTTCAAAAGACATATGATCTAACCGAGCGGGTATTGCCATCTCACGTAAATTTACAGATGCCCTCCATGGAGGAGTATGCGGCGCACCTTGTAGACCAACAATTGAGCTGTCATGGGTTTGCTTCACTCAAAGGGCTGACCTATCTGCGCCGAAATACAGAGTTACGCAAAGCTGTGAATGCCCTGGTAAATGAAAGGTTAGCGCAGGGTGATTTAGAGAGAGTGAAAGTGAGCAGTGGCGATGTATTTATATTGGAAAGGGGAGCGCTCGAACGCCCTCTTCCTCGTTTGAAAGAGCGAATGTTGATTCTTTCCCCCTTCGACAACAGTGTCATTCAGCGGGAGCGGCTCAGGGCGCTGTTTCAATACGACTATCAGCTGGAATGTTATGTGCCCGAAGCCAAGCGTCAGTATGGTTACTTTTGCCTGCCGCTACTTTATCGCGATGCATTTGTTGGCCGGATGGATTGTAAAGTCCATCGCAAAACCAGTCACTTAGAGATCAAGAACTTATATTTCGAGCCACACCCTTTTGATGAACATAGAGTCGTTACTGCTTTTGTGGAAGCCATCGTTCAGTTTTGTCATTTTCAAAAATCTGACTCCGTCTCTTTGAATGCAGTCCAACCTGAACACCTGACTCAGCGGTTGCGCAGCGCGTTAAAACCCCTGGGGTGAAAGGATCTAGGCAGGGGTGGGGTATCTAAGCTAGGCGTTGCTATTGGAAAAATTTTCCTCGGAGCCATGGCTTCAGGTACATGAATGTGTTGAATGATCGTTTCTAGCCGAATCAAAAACTTTCCTCCATATTAACAACGGGGCAGATGACGGCCTGCTGACGTAGATACGTTAGCTGCTATATTAGCGATAACGCTTAAGCGAGAGGATTGCACCAATGACAGGGACAAATAAACCATCAACGATAGCATTGTTGAGCGATAACCGGGTAAAGGTGCTCTTGGTCATCGCGATTATTGCGGTGGTCTGGGCCGTGGTGGCGCACACCATTGCTGGGTCGCGGGGAGACAGTATGGATGCGCTCGAAGCGCGTCTGGCTGAAACTGAGCGGGAGCATCAACAGATTCAGGCGGAGATGTCTGAGGTTGAAGCCGCGGAGCTTGATTTAGCAACACTGCAGCAGAGAATGAGCGCCCTTGAGGTTGAGCAAGCTGATGCTGAAGCCGAGCTAGCTTCGACGCGAGCAGATATTTCCCACGCTGAAGAAGATTTGAAGGCTTTACGGGGCGAGCGTGAAACCCGCGAAGAAGAAGTGGAGACCCTCAATGAGCAGGTCGACGAACGGCAGAGCAGCCTTGAAGAGCTGAATGAGAACTACGCCGAGGTAGAAAAAGAGAAAGAAGAGGCCGAAGCCGCCCGCGATGCCGCTCAACAGTCTCGTCAAGACGCAGAAGACGCTCGCAGCGAGGCTGAAGCAGACCTTGAAGCGCTCAACACAGAGATTGAAGAGGCCGAAGCCGCCAGCGATACCGCGCAACAGGCTCGTCAAGAGGCAGAAGATGCCCGCAGTCAGGTTGAAGCTGACCTTGAAGCGCTAAATACTCAGATAGAAGAGGCCAATAACCAACTTTCAGCGGTCGGTGATCGGGTAAGTGAGTTAGAAACAACGCGTGATGCGCTCACCGTTGAAATCACTTCGCTCGAAGTGATGCGCGACGAAGCGCAAACGCCTGAGTGATTTACAGCCTTAACGAATAATACCTCGCAGCGAAGAACTCTAGGCGTGTCTCCCCGTTACTTTAACGGGGAGGTTCTCGAAGATATCTACTGCTCCGACAAGGAGTGGTAGGTTCGCTAGAGCTTCATACTGAGTTGGATTATGTCCGCCTGTTTGTGGCCTACGATAACGACCGGCACCTTGGGCTGGGTAGCGTTGATGAACGCGACGAGCGCCACGCCTGCGAAGCGCCTTACACTCTACTGCACATTTCTTAATCCAGGCGATACTATCCGATGCATCGGCGATTTCTGTTACCTCTTTTTCTTTTGGGGTTGCTGGCCTCTTTGGCTGGCTGTGGGGAAACGCCCACCGGGCGCTCCCAATTGGCGTTAGTACCGAACGCGTTAATGGCTGACATGGGAGAAGATGCCTTTAATCAGCTGCGCAATAGCCAGCCGATCAATCGCGATACGCAGGCTAATCAATTAGTGCAGTGCGTGGCCGAAAAAGTGGTGGCTGGCGCTAAGGCGAGCTACCCAGGGCTCGCTTTCCCTGAACGCTGGGAAGTGGTGGTATTTGAGGATGCTTCCCCCAATGCGTTTGCTCTGCCGGGTGGACGCATCGGGGTGCATAGCGGGCTACTGCGAGTGGCCGAGACGCCAGCCCAGCTAGCGGCGGTGATTGGGCACGAGGTGGGGCATGTGTTGGCGGATCATGGCAATGAGCGGCTTACCCAGCAGCTTGGCATTAAAGCCGTGTTATTGGTGGTGGGGTTATTAGGGGAAGAGGAATTTGGCAACCAGCAATTGATGCAGGCCTTGGGTATCGGTGCCCAGTTGGGCATTAGCCTGCCTTTCAGCCGCACCCATGAGGAGGAGGCCGATTTGATGGGCTTGGAAATTATGGCCCGTGCGGGGTTTGACCCGCAGCAGAGCGTGACCCTGTGGCGCAACATGGCTGCTAGCGGTGGTGGTCAGCCCCCTGAATTTCTTTCTACGCATCCTGCCCATGAATCGCGCATTCGGGCATTACAGCAAGGGCTGGAAAAGGCCACGGCCAGCTATCGTACGGTTACGCCTGCTGAATGTTGAGGTGAGTGGCATCGCGTTATTGATAAAATAAGAAAAATTGCCACGTGACGTCGGGAGTGTGGGGCTGTGCCATTACAGAAACAACAGTATCAGGTGCATGGGTTAACCGGGCAGTTTTGCGATGCCAGCCGTGAGTTGATGTATCGCCGCTCTATCCAGGAAAGCGTGCGGCTTGAGTTTAGCTTTGCTGTGAGCGTTGCGGCATGTGTCTTTGGCATGTTCGCGATTGCGGATTACTACCTGCTGGGCCTTACCAGGGAGTTCTATCTGCTGCTTACCATGCGAATAGTGGTGGTGAGCATTTGCCTGTTGGTGGCACTCGTTGTGCGGCGCTGGGGTGGCAATGATTACCGTGCTTGGTTGCACGCCTTACCGCTGTGGGTATTTGCCACGGGCATTATATTGATTGTCCCCCTACGACCCGAAAGCCTCCCCACTCAAATCACCGCGGTGGTGGTGGCTACCATGGCGTTTTATCTTCTGATTCCCAATCCGCTAACAGTCGTGACAGCGGCCAGCCTCTATTTAAATATTGGCTTTTTAGTGGCTGCGGTGCTGTTCGCAAGTCTTGCCCCGATAGCGACGCTACTGGTCGCACTGTTGCTGATTATGGGCAGCGTTGTAGGGTTTTTCGCCCTGCTGCGCTTGGAATGCCTGCAGCGTAAGCAATATACACTGCTTCAAGAAGAGCGAGAGAATAACCACCAGTTACACAAAGAGATCGCGCACCGAAAATCACTGGAAGAACAGCTGAGGGTAGTCGCTGAGCAGGACGCGCTGACCAGCCTGAATAATCGCGGCCATTTTATAAAACTGGCTAAAGATCTGTTGCAGCACTCGCAAACCCACAAGGTGCCATTCAGCCTGTTTATGATCGATGTGGATCACTTCAAACACATTAACGACACCTGGGGGCATAGCCATGGGGATTGGGTGCTAACCAAAATTGCCGAAGTCTGTGCAGAATCGCTGCGCCCAACGGATGTGATAGGACGTTTTGGTGGTGAAGAGTTTG
>CEGE01001686.1_pt1 | contig 10046 bp, 7 predicted proteins | sample 306311 | NCBI WGS metagenome assembly CEGE01 (sample SAMEA2755654, study PRJEB7226) | microbial mat metagenome | biome: microbial mat; feature: hypersaline; material: grass silage | place: USA | collected 2014-02-19 | depth 0 m | reverse complement strand
GCTTAGGTTCTCGTGATATGACTTATACACGCTCAGGGGCGTTCAAACTAAACGAAGATAAGTTTATTGTGGATAACCAAGGTAACTATTTGCAGGGGTACCAGGTTGACCGTAATAGTGGAACGAATTCATCAGTTGCCCTGGCAACCACTCAGCCTATTCGTATTCCTGATGTCGCCGGTGCGCCGCAAAGTACGGATAATGTCTTTACCGCATTTAACGTCGATGCGCGTCGTTCGCCAATTGATGGCGCCGCGAATCCGTTTGATCCGGAAACACCAAGTACTTATCACAGTTCTACATCGGCTACCGTTTATGATTCATTAGGCGAATCGCATACGTTGTCTACTTATTATGTGAAGCGCAATAATAATCAGTGGGATGTCTATGCGACTTTTGATGGTGACGAAATTGACATGACTCCTACAGGCACAGCAACAGCCTCGCCAGATGCGTCAGTCAATGGTTATGCTGGTTTACGAGTAGAGTTTTTAGGCAGTGGTGAACCGGATGTTCCGGCAGGGCAGAATACTTTTGACCCAGGCTCAATTGATTTGTCAGGCAACAACGTTGATGGCGACCCGTACCTGAATAATGGTGCTGATGCGCAAACTATCCAGTTTAACTTTCAGGATTTAACAGGAACCACAACGCCGACTCAGTTTGCGTCAGACTTTGAAGTAACCTCTTTGGATCAGGACGGCAGCACAGTCGGACGTCTGACGAATGTCGACATCGACAAGTCAGGTCTTATTGCTGCGACCTACTCAAATGGTGACGTTCAATACTTAGGCCAGGTTGCCATTGTTCGCTTTGCGAACGAGCAGGGGTTAACGCAAATTGGTGGTACCAAGTGGCGTGAAAGTATTGACTCGGGTGAGCCGCTGTCAGGCGAAGCCAATACCGGGACTTTTGGTGGTATAGAAGCGTCCGCGCTTGAAAACTCAAACGTGAACCTGACGAAAGAGCTAGTGGACTTGATTACCGCACAGCGTAACTTCCAGGCGAACTCGCGTTCGTTGGAAGTGAATAACACCATTAACCAGACTATCTTGCAGATTCGATAACTGAATTCGCTGGAAAATAAAAAACAAAAGACGCCTTCGGGCGTCTTTTTTCGTTTTTGGCACGGAATCTGCATTGCATAGGGTAACGATCGAAAACGACAAAATTTTGGCTGGAGGTCAGCTATGGACAAAATGCTCTGGGTTGCCATGAGCGGCGCCAAAGAAAACATGAACGCAGTGGCGGTGCGGGCAAATAACCTTGCTAACGCTAATACCACTGGGTTTAAAGCCGACTTGCAACAAGCGCGTGCCATGCAGGCGTTTGGTGAAGGTTTGCCGACACGGGTATTTTCCATGACAGAAAGCCCAGGGCAGAACTTTGCCGCAGGCGGTTTGCAGACCACTGGCCGGAACATGGATGTTGCGATAAAAGATCAAGGCTGGATTGCCGTGCAGGATCAAAACGGCAATGAGCGTTATACCCGCAATGGCAGTTTGCAAGTGGGTACTGACGGGCTGTTACAGAACTCGCAGGGTCATACACTGATTGGTGATAACGGACCTATTTTTGTACCCCAGCCAGTCGACAAGTTAAGTATTGGTTCTAATGGCAATGTGACCATTCGACCTATGGGCGCGCCAGAAAACGTCAGTGAAGTGATTGGCCGTATTAAGCTGGTGAACCCGCCAAACGGCAATATTGAAAAAGGCACAGATGGCTTATTCAAACTGAAAGACGATCAGGTGGCCTTTGCCGATGCCAATGTCAAATTACAGATTGGTGCGCTTGAGACCAGCAACGTGAACAGTGTCGAAGAAATGACCAATATGATTGCCTTGCAGCGCCAGTACGAAATGAACGTCAAATTAATGAAAACCGCCGATGAAAATGCGCAGCGCTCAGAATCGCTGATGCGCATCAGTTAACCAATATTGCGTTAACGGCGTATAGAGGAGACATAACATGAACCCAGCATTATGGATCAGCAAAACCGGACTGGATGCGCAACAGCGCGATATCTCGGTAATTTCCAATAACTTGGCGAACTCCAGTACCATTGGCTTTAAGAAAAGCCGCGCGGTGTTTGAAGACTTGCTGTACCAAAACATTAATCAGCCTGGCGGCCAGTCAGCTCAGGATACAGAGTTGCCGAATGGTCTTATGGTGGGCGCGGGTACCAAAGTTGTCGCGACACAAAAGGCGCATACTCAAGGTAACGTGCAGACCACCGACAATTCGCTGGATGTGATGATCGACGGCAAAGGATTCTTCCAAATTCTGATGCCGGACGGAACCATTTCCTACACGCGTAACGGTCAGTTTTCACTGAACGAAGAAGGGGAAATGGTGACTTCGGGTAACGGTTATACCTTAGAGCCGGCCATTCAAATTCCTGAAGATGCTATGTCCGTCAGTATTTCTCAGGAAGGGGAAGTAACGGTGACCCAACCCGGTAACCCGGACAACGTAGTGGTTGGTCAAATTAATTTAGTGAACTTTATTAACCCGGCTGGCTTAGAGCCGATGGGTCAGAACCTTTACCGCGAAACAGCGGTCAGCGGTGCGCCTTTAGAAGCGGTGCCGGGTGTTGACGGCATGGGTAACACCATTCAGGGGGCTCTGGAAACCTCTAACGTCAACGTGACCGAAGAGCTGGTGAACTTGATAGAAAGTCAACGCGGTTACGAGATGAACTCGAAAGTGATTTCGTCCGTTGACCAAATGCTGAGCTTTGTCACTCAGCAACTTTAACACTGAATAACAGGTGGCTGTAATGCGTTACTTACTAATAACTTTGGGAATTGTCCTGCTAACAGGTTGTGCAAGCACTCCGCACAAGCCTATGCCGGATGACCCATACTATGCCCCAGTGTTGCCGGAAGAGCGCGCACAGCCGGTGATACCGACAGGTTCTCTGTTTCAGGATGCCTATGCCGACAATTTGTATTCGGACATAAAAGCGCGTCGCCTCGGGGACATTATTACGGTCACTTTGCAAGAACGTACGACAGCCAGCAAGACGGCTACAACTGAAACGTCAAAGGAAAGCACGGCAGAGTTGGGTGCTCCTACTCTATTCGGTCGCGAAATAACGGTTGGCGGTAATCCCCTGTCTGCTGGTGTTAATGGCACCCGAGACTTTAATGGTGATGCCAGCTCAGACCAAAGCAATCAGTTAACGGGCGAAATTACCGTGACGGTGATAAAAGTACTGCCAAACGGTAACTTAATTGTGCGTGGTGAGAAATGGATGCGTATTAATACCGGCGACGAATACATTCGCTTAACCGGCATGATTCGCCCACAAGACATCACCGCCGCTAACCAAATTCCATCGACTCGTGTTGCCAATGCGCGTATTGAATACTCAGGCACGGGCAGTCTTGCCCAGGTGCAGGAGCAGGGCTGGTTAACGCGTTTCTTTAACAGTCCAATTTGGCCGTTCTAAGGAGTTGGACATGAAAATGACACGACTGATTACCTTAACTCTGTGTTTAGTCTCGATGCTGGTCACCCCTGCGCAGGCCTCTCGAATAAAAGACATTGCGTCAGTTCAGGGTATTCGTTCTAACCAGTTAATTGGCTACGGCTTGGTTGTGGGTTTGCCTGGGACGGGCGAACAAACGCCGTTTACTGACCAAACCTTCCGCACCATGCTGGGTAATTTTGGTATTAATATTCCGGCAGGCGAGCGCCCTAAAATCGATAACGTTGCAGCCGTTGCTGTGCATGCCGACTTACCCGCATTTGCGAAACCCGGTCAGAAAATTGACGTGACAGTGTCTTCAGTGGGCAGTGCCGACAGCCTAACCGGCGGTACCTTGCTGCAAACCTTTTTAAAAGGTGCGAATGGTGAAGTCTACGCTGTCGCTCAAGGCAACCTGATTGTCGGTGGTCTGGGGGCTGAAGGTAATGATGGCTCGAAAATAGTCATTAATACTCCGACAGTTGGACGCATTCCCGGAGGTGGAATTGTTGAACGTGAAGTGCGCACGTCTTTTGGTTCGTCAGACTATTTTACCTTTAATTTGCATCAGTCCGATTTTACAACGGCTAAACGTATGGCTCAGACCATTAATAATTTAGTAGGTGAAGGTGCTGCACAGGCTGTAGATGCAACGTCTGTCCGCGTCCGCGCGCCAAGAGATATGAGTCAGCGTGTGAGTTATATGTCCACGCTGGAGAACCTCGAAGTTCAACAAGCCTCGACGGCAGCCAAAGTTATTGTGAACTCGCGCACTGGCACTATTGTTGTTGGTCAGAACGTCGAGTTAAGACCAGCGGCTGTTGCGCACGGCAATATGCAGGTGACCATTGCTGAGAATGTCAACGTCGACCAACCAAATCCGTTTGGAGAAGGCGAAACAGTGGTGACGCCACAAACGATTATTGATGTAAACCAAGACGACGCTCGTATGTTTGTGTTCCAGCCGGGTACAACATTGAATGACCTAGTTCGTGCAGTGAATCAAATTGGTGCGGCACCAGGCGACATTATTGCCGTGCTGGAAGCTCTGAAGCAAGCTGGCGCGCTGAGCGGCGAACTCATCGTTATTTAAGCCGAGGCTGATATGACAAGCTCAAACGCACAATTCAAACAAGCTGAATTAGCCATGGACACGCACAGTCTGAATGGCTTGCGGGAGCGTGCGTTTAACCCGAATGACAAACAAGCCTTAATGGAGGCGGCGCAGCAGTTTGAAGCTATTTTTCTGAATATGGTGATGGGCAGCATGCGTAAAGCCAACGCCGTGTTCGAAGAAGGTAACATGCTGGACAGTCGCTACACCAAGATGTACCGCGATATGTACGACCAACAGCTGACGTCGGAATTGTCCAGTCAGGGCTCGCTGGGTTTGGCCGAGCTGATGGTCAAGCAGCTTGGTGGTGACGACAGTTATCAACATGGGCATCAGAACCGCTCCGGTGCGAACTTAGATGACCCGCGCATGAAAAACAGAGCGGAAAGACTGAGTGAACACGGTGGTGTCGATGCAGGACTTTATTACGGCAATAAGCGTGTTAATACCGCTAAGTTAAGTGATGGTGAAGCGCGGTTTAACAGCCCTGAGAGTTTTGTCGCAGCGCTTAAACCGCATGCTGAGAAAATAGCGAAACAGGAAGGGCTGAACCCGAACGCACTTATTGCTCAAGCAGCCCTGGAAACCGGCTGGGGTCAGCGATTAGTACCGGGGCGCCATGGCGGCTCAAGTAATAACTTATTCAATATAAAAGCCGACCAGCGTTGGGCTGGGGAGAAATCTCATGTCAGTACACTGGAGTTTGACGGTGATGTTGCTCGCAAAGAGCGTGCTGCTTTTCGCTCATACTCTAACGTGGAACAGAGCTTGCAGGACTATGTTGATTTTATAAAAGGGCATCCGCGTTACCAGCAGGCGTTAGAGGTCGCTGATGATCCGGCGCAGTACGCTGAAGCCTTACAGTCAGCGGGTTACGCGACGGATCCTAAATACGCTCAAAAAATTCAGTCGGTGTTAAATAACCCGGCATTTGCGGACAAAGCAATTTAAAGCGTCTGCAATGGGCGGCAAAAAATTGCCGCCTAAACTAAACATTATTTACTCAGTGCCGATACAGGGCACAGAGTTACTGGAGAGACATCGATGAGTTTTGACTTATTACAGCTTGGTAAAAACGGGATTCTGGCACACCAGAAGAGCCTGCAGACAACCAGTCAGAACATCAATAACGCGAATACGCCGAGTTATGTACGTGAGCGCACAGAGTATCTCGAGTCGTCTTATGGCGGTCTGGAGCGCGTTCGTGTGCAACGTATGATCGATGAGTTTGCTAACCGCCAACTTCGTACTGATATTTCTAAAGTGAGTTACTACGAAGCGAACCTGCAGCAAGCTGAACAACTTGACACATTGTTGGGTGATAGCACAACCAATGTGGCCTCCAGTATTGAAAGCTTTTTTAACTCACTGCAAGACGCGAATAATGATCCAGGCTCGGTCACTGCGCGCCAACTTATTTTGGCCGAAGCCGACTCAATGGTCACTAAATTTAATGACTTCTCTGGTTATTTGGACGAGCAAAAAAGCATTATTAACGAGCGTATCAAGTTATCGACCGACCGTATTAACTCGATTGCTGAGAACATTGGTAATTTGAACGAACGTATTTTTGCATCGCAAGGTGGTAGCGACGCGAATGGTGATACGAATGCACTGTTGAATCAACGTGATGAAGAGCTTAGAAAACTTGCTGAGCTTATCGAGTTTAACGTGGTTAAACATGATACCGGCGCTCTCAGTGTTAACTTAAAGAACGGTCAGCCTCTAGTCCTGGAAGATGGCCGTTTTAACTCTGTCGCCGCTAAGAATAACCCGAACACGGAACGGTTAGAGTTTGTGCTGGAAAAAGAGCACGGCTCTGGTAGTAAAAGTGAATTTTTGGTGCCGGTAGGTGATATAGGCGGCGAAGTTGGCGGTTATATGGAATACCGTGACGAAATACTGATGCCAACACAGCGTCGCATGGGCCAACTGGCTGTTCGTATTGCCGATAGCTTGAATACTCAAAACCAAAAAGGTATGGATTTAGACAATCAGTTGGGACGTAAACTGTTTGATTTGACGCAAACATCGGCTCAAGGTCTGGGATACGACGAAAATACCGGCAACGCGACAGTGACCATGAATGTTCTTGAAGGTAACAGTGAGTCGTTTCCGTCTGAAAACTTACAAGTCACCATGACCAGTGCAACGGATTACGAAGTGGTCGCCGTTGATGCAACTGGTAAGCCGTTACCAGGAGCCGATGTTATCACTGGTACGGTTGACGGTGCCGGTAATGCCGATATTGTGCGTTATGGTGTGTCTTTAAATGTGGCTAATACTGCCAATGCCGGCGACAAGTTTTTAGTGAAGCCCGCGGAAAGTGCGGCGTCAGAAATTAGTTTGTCGGTTCGTCGACCTGAGGATATTGCTTTGGCGAGTCCTGTGCGTGTTAGCGATAACCCTGATAACCAAGGGGCGGCGAGCGTTGAAATTAGCCAAATTAATACGCCGGATGAGCTCTATAACGCAACGAATGACGGACTTATTGGAACAGCCCCAGCAGAAATAGAAATTGTGTCGGTAACAGGTAATAACTATGAACTGCGGATGTTAGACCAGAATGGTAACCAAATCGGTGCCAATTATACGACATCCGATTTAAATAATGTGATTCAACAAGTCTACGATGATGCCGCCATCGGAATTGATGCCGATTACGACATTAATATTGTTGGAGAGCCAGTGGCCGGAGATAGCTACCGTATCGAATACAACTTGAACGGCTTCGATGATAACAGCAATGGTCAAGAGTTATCTGACTTACAACGCCAACAGCTGGTTCGCCGTGACGGTGCCGAGGATTTTGAACCGACCATGACGTTTAACGAAAGCTATGGACGTTTAGTTTCAGATGTGGGCAGTAAAGTCAGCCAAAACCGAGTGCTCAGGGACTCAGCCGTAGCGGTAAAAGCGCAGACTGAAGCCTTGTATGAGTCGCAAGCGGGCGTGAATTTAGAAGAAGAGGCTGCTAATCTTATTCAGTATCAGCAGGCTTATACAGCGTCCGCACGAATTATTACCACGTCGCAGACCATCTTTGACACGCTATTGCGGTCATTGGGTTAACGTTGGCAAGGTTAAGAGGTGAGATAAGATGAGATTAAGTACCAGTTTGTTTTATCAGCGAGCCCAGGACAGCCTGACAACGTCTCAGTCTCGACTGGATAAAGTGCAGCTGCAGCTGACCAAGCAGACCCGTATTCTGAGTCCGGCCGACGACCCAATCGGTAACTCACAGGTGTTGGCTTTGGATGAAAAGCTGGCGCAGAATGCGCAGTTTGATCGTAACTCAACGACGTTAGAAAACAACTTGCGTCGAGAGGAGAGCGTACTGTCGAACATGGTCGACTTTGTTCAAAAGGCGCGAACTTTGGCTGTTAATGTGGGCAACGGCAGTTTGTCGGCGGAAAACCGGGAGGCGGTAGCATTGGAGCTGCGTAACATTGAACAAGCACTGTTTGATTTCACCAACGCGCAGGATGAGGCGGGTGAGTACATTTTCGCCGGTTATCAGAACCGTATTCAGCCGATGGAATACAACCAAGCGACAGAGTCATACTCATACAGAAGTGATGACGGTCAGCGCGAAATTCAGTTGTCTCCTAGCTTGTATTTGCCGGCCGGGGATCCGGGTAGTAAGGTGTTTAGTAACCTGTCTAAGCGGTTGGATCTAGAATTTACTGCCGGTCAAGGGTTTGTTGAAGAATACAGAGCGACCAATATCGATGACTTGGATGCTTACTGGGATGGAACTCCGAATACCGCATCTGCAACTATTCAAGTTACCGCTGGTAATAACTATCAAGTTGTAGACGCAGGTGGTACAACGCTTGCGTCAGGTACTTATACTCCCGGGATGGAAATCGAGTTTGAAGGCGTCGCTGTAAAAACTTCCAGTAATATGGGAGTGGGTGATCAAATTGACCTGAATATCGGTGAGCCTGTATCTCGAAATATTTTAACCCAAATAGGTGACTTAGCGGAGTCATTGGAAAACTCGGGGCCTGAGGGAAAAAATTTCTTTAGACAAGAAATAGCTTCATCGCTGACAGCCTTTGATGATGCCATTTCAAGTTTAACGGACACGCAGGCGAAAGTCGGTGCTCGCTTAAATGTGCTCGAAAGCTCACGACTGAGTAATGCCGATATTGAAATAGTGAATAAGAAAGCACGAGCAGATATTGCGGATGTGGATTATTCAACAGCAGTGACTGACCTTATAAAAAATGAAACAATTTATTCGGCAGCGCAACAGGTATTTACTAGAGTGAGTCGCCTAAGTTTGTTCGACTACCTGTAATCTATTGTCTCCGATATCTTGTGTAGCACCTGAGGTTATTTATCTCAGGTGCGATGCCTGAGCTGCCCCCAAAATTGGGCACCACAAAAAATCTCAACTTTTTTCAAAAAAACATTAAAGCTCCCCAAACACCTGCCGATACCCTTTGTGAGAGGAAAATTTAACCAGGCGAAACACGAAGCCGACAACTTCCTCCAGCTTGGCAACAACGATTGAATCCAAGCTTAGGCTAGAAAACTGAGGAGCATTATTATGCCATTATATGTAAACACTAACGTCAGCTCATTGAACGCACAGCGTCAGCTGATCAGCTCAGGTAACTCGCTTGACCAGGCATTCGAACGTTTGTCGTCAGGCTTCCGTATTAACAGCGCATCGGATGACGCTGCGGGCTTACAAATTTCAAACCGTCTTGAATCTCAGGTTATGGGATTAAACCAAGGTAACCGTAACGCTAACGATGGTATCTCTTTAGCGCAAACTGCTGAAGGTGCATTGGACGAAGTAACTAATACCTTCCAGCGAGTTCGTACTTTGGCTCAACAAGCGGCGAACGGCTCAAATACTGATGAAGACCGTTTGGCGATTCAGGAAGAAATTCGCGTCCTGATGAGCGAAGTCAACCGTATTGCTGAAGACACGACTTTTGGTGGACAAAATCTACTGGATGGTTCTTACTCTGCTGAGTTCCAAGTTGGTGCAGATGCGAACCAAACTATCGACTTTTCAATGAAAAGCGTTGGAACTTCAGCAAACGGCTCTAATGACTTGTCTGCTAACGGCGGGTTTACTCTGTCTGGTATAGCCGGTATAGCAACAGCGATTGTTGAAGACGCCACTGCTATCTTCACTTCATCTAATGGCTTCTCTGCAGGTTTTACTGACACATTTGCAAACGTTTATACAGCATCTGGCATTAGTGTTTCTTCTCAGGGGAATGCTCAGGAAGTTCTTGCAGGTATGGATGCTTTAATTGCAGTTGTTGATAAAAAGCGTGCAGAACTGGGTGCAGTTCAAAACCGTTTTCAATCTACTATTCGTAACCAAGGTAACGTTTCTGAAAACCTAGAAGCAGCAAAATCACGTATTAAAGATGCTGACTTTGCGGCAGAAACTGCGAAACTGACTCAGGCTCAGATCCTGCAGCAGGC
>CEGE01001866.1_pt1 | contig 10052 bp, 8 predicted proteins | sample 306311 | NCBI WGS metagenome assembly CEGE01 (sample SAMEA2755654, study PRJEB7226) | microbial mat metagenome | biome: microbial mat; feature: hypersaline; material: grass silage | place: USA | collected 2014-02-19 | depth 0 m | reverse complement strand
GCCCTGGGCAAGTCGAGCAAAAAATTCGCGTCCAAGTTCGCCGGGTTCCTCACGAACCGCATGAAAGGCGTCACCATCGAGGTCTCTCAAAGCTACGAGTTCATGCCCTCACTGGATGAATGTGAGCCGGAGTCTATTGGCGGCGCCAGGTGTATGCCAAGACCTTCGATGAAGTAGAGACACCGGCCATGGGTTGTGTGAAGGTGACCAAACACGCGGTAGAGCAGTATCAAGCTCGCATCACGTCCGGTTCGCCGAAAAAGCCCTGGGCATCGCTGGTTAATCGCTTGAAGCACCCCGAGCTGCGGATCCAGCCGCTCGACGCTAAAGTGCTCGCCCACAAGGCCCGAAAGTATGGCCGCTCAGACAATGTAGAAGCCTGGGGCCACCCGACTTCATCTTTCATCTACCTGGTTATCCGCGAAGACAACGGTGAACGGTTTTTGGTAACTGTGTTCGAGCGAGACGAAGTATGAGCAGGCTCGATGACACCGGGGCGTTTTTGCCCTTTGCTAAGAAACATCTGGTAGCAGGTAGGGTAAACGGCGATTTAAGCACAAACCTGAAGGAGTTATGGCCGGAACCAGACTGGCAAGTATTGTGTGATGAAGGAATGCCGGTTGATGTTTGCGCTCATCTTGCCGTCTATTACTCAGGGTGGAGAAATCACCCTCGGCCCTCGCAGCCATCAGTCACCAGCGAGCAATGGTTAGAAGCGTTCTTGCAATCAGTGGCCGTTCTAAAAGAACTGTATGATGATGTCGCGGACATGGCGGATGTGAAGCGCTTACCAGATCTTTTCAGGAGCCGGGTGGGTGTCCCCAAGATAAAAGGTAAGCAACATATTAGAGATGTGTATCCGCTGTACGCATTAGGCAGGGGCGAGAACAGAACATACAAAACGCCTTTTGCACTTACTCTGCGCCAGTCAGCTTTGATAAAACTCCTGCCGAATATTGGATGGCCTTACACCGTCTCACCTAACCAGGTTAGCCTGTTCCCTGTTTCATTCGATGATGGTTATTACAGCTTATGCACCATCCAGGGACGGCGATATTTTCTAAAGGACTCGGAAGAGTTCCCCAACCGGTTTAAAAGCGAATATGACGCGATAGAAGCGCTTTGTGAGCACATGAAACTGGACCGCTCTCCTTATGTGCCAAGGAAAAAAATTGAGGAAATCAGGAATGTAAAACTTGGCTACGATGTCACTCCAAAGCAGTTCATTGACACCTTTAAATTCAGAGGCGTTCAATTCGGCAATTCGATGCCTGACAGAGAAAGGCAACTATTCCTGAATAACAGCTACTATGCCTTCAAAGTTTTAGCCCACCTACTAAACATCCCTTGCTCATGGATAGGTCTCGGAGGTCAGCTTGGCATCGCCTTCGGAGCACGAGGTCAGGGTGGCGCGAGCGCTCATTATGAGCCTGATCTAAACATCATCAATCTAACCAGGCGAAGTGGGCCGGGTTCAATTAGCCATGAGTGGTTTCATGCAGTAGACGCTCTTCTGGCACGGACCCGAGGTTTTGAGGGAAGACTGGTGAGTGAACTCCTTCCTGAGATGAACCTGAAGGATGCGCCTGACAAATACAGAGAAAATATCAATCTGCTAACAGGGATCGTCACCAAACAATTGGCCCCCAGCACGAAGTATTACAAGCGGTCCCAAAATCTAGCGTCGCAGAAGGGCGTTAAAAAATATTGGATAGACTCAGGTGAAATGTTAGCGAGAGCCTTTGAGTCATTTATACAAGATGCCATGTCTCAAAAAGAGATCGTTTGTGACTGGCTGGCAATGGGAACACAGTTAAACGATGAGCCTGAAGAGCACCAGGATAAGAACCCGTATCCACAAGGGGATGAAAGAAAGCATTTGAACCATTCGATGGCAAAGCTAATGCAGGGGATGTGGGGCAAATAGCTCTGCATTCAAAATGCCGTATCGAAGCGACTGATTATTCCAAGAACGAAGAGGCATCCAATGGAAATACGAATAGGACCAAACTACCAGCAGGGCGTGGCCGCCGCAGCAAAGGCGCTGGAAGAATCCCTGGCGAACGGGGTCATCAAGGGGGAGGATTGTTATAACGCGACAATCACCCTCATCAACGTGGCGCTCCAGTCCACACAGACGGACGCGACCACAAGGGCGAAGCTGGAAGAGGCCGCGAAGACTATCCATCACCTGATGGTCCCGCACAACGACAAGCATCATGGCCCGCTGAATTAGCCCTCCCTGATTTGACCTGGCAGGCCCAAATCCGCCTGCTTTCGCCCTAAATGGGCGAATCGGCGTTCTTCAGTCAGCCTCTCCATGTCGGAAAATAGCTCCAGAACAATCACTGGAGCTGTCTATGACATCAAGCCTTTCCCTTTTCTCTCGGCGGTCCCTCCGGACCATGGCCGCGTTCCTGCTCGCCGCTTTACCCTGTATTGCGTCCGCGCAGTGGCGAGTGGTGGCCGTCACCCCTGAAGTAGAAGCAATGCGCTTCGATACGATCCTGGACGCGCATTCCTACATGAAGGACTACCGCATTGATGAAGAACAGGGGAACGGTGTCTATGTCGGCGAGAGCCTGTATTCCAGTGCAAGTTACGGCGACGGACGCTATGTGTCCTGGGTTTGCTTTCGATATGTCGGAGCTGATGGCGATTTCGACCCAAATACCTGCACTGGCGAGGCCGCGACTGTCTACCGGCGCTCAACGCAAATCCTGCCGGGGGATATGGAGAACACCCCGTTCCTGGAAAGAGACCTTGGCCTGCCATCTACGGCGATGTGCGTTGGCAACCCTATTCACTTGGGCACCGGCAACAAGTTCCAATCGGAGCAGGACTACGCCAGCTCCGGAGCAGAGCCGCTAACATTTGCCCGGTACTACAACAGCTCTCTTCCAGACGCGCCGATGGGCGGCTGGCTGCACACATACTCCCGTTCGGTGGACTATGCCCCAGAGACTTATGGTGAGAATATGGTCGTGCTCCAGCGGGCAGAGGGGCAACGACTCGCCTTCTACTCAGTGAATGGCGACTGGGTGCCAACATGGGATACCGGTGTCAGCCTGCAACAGACCAACAACGGTTGGTTGTTCGTTCAGGACAATGGTGTCGCTGAGACCTATGACAACTCGGGTAAGCTCCAGAGCATCGAGCAGCCTGACGGCAATGTTATTGAGGTGACCTACAGCAATGGGCTGATAGCGACGGTCGCCGACAGCTTTGGCCGCACACTGACTTTCCAGCACACCAGCGGGCAACTCACCGGTTTGGTGGATCCAGCCGGTGAAACCATCCAGTTCCAATACGATGCCGGTGGCCGACTCGACACGGTGACGTACCAGGATGGCACAACCCGTTCGTACCTCTATGACGATCCTTCAGCTCCGGGGCTTCTCTCTGGCTTGATTGATGAGAACGGCCAGCGATTCGCGACGTGGAGCTATGACTCTCAAGGCCGTGCTGTTTCTAGCGAACATGCTGGAGGCGCTGACGCGACTACCGTGAGTTACAACCCGGATGGGTCAGTGAGTGTCACCAACGCCCTGGGCCACGTCCAGACTTACACCTTCATGCGGAGAAACGGCATCCTGAAGGTCGATACCGTGGAAGGGGCTCCATGCAGCGGGTTCATCGGAGGCACCGAGTATCGAGGCTATGACAGTTCCGGGATGCTGTCCGAGATAACAGATAGAGCAGGGCAAAGACGGGCTTACCGATACAACGGCAGGGGCCTTGAGACATCGAGAGTGGATGACCATGGAGCCACTATCACCACGACCTGGCACGGGGAGTATGCACTGCCGCTCACCATCACTGGGCCGGAGTCCGTCACCACATTCACCTATGATGAGCGTCTTCGCCTGACCAGCAAAACCGTATCAGAGCGCTATGACACGGGGGCTCGCACTTGGACCTACACCTACCATCCAGACAGCAATGGTGTACCTGGTCAGCTTGCCACGGTCGATGGACCACGAACCGATGTCAGCGATGTCACCACGTTCGCCTATGACGGCCAGGGAAACCTGAGCAGCACAACCAATGCGCTTGGGCAGGTGACGCAGTATCTGGACCATGATGCCCACGGCCATCCGCAGAAAATCATTGGTCCCAACGGCGTGGTACAGACACTCACCTATGATCTCCGTGGGCGGTTGCAGAGCACCACGGGGCCAGAAGGAACGACAACATACGCCTTTGACGACGCGGGGCTCTTGAGCAGCCTCACAAAGCCGAACGGGGTGACTGTCACCTACCACTATGACAGTGCTCATCGCCTCATCGAGACCACGGATGCACTGGGGAATAAGCGCACATTCACTCGGGATGACCTTGGCAACATCACAACGGAAAGCCTTATTGACACGGCTGGGCAGCTCCAATGGACCGAGCAGCGCGAGTTCAACGAGATAGGTTGGCTCACCGGCATCGAGGACGCTTACAGTAATCAGACGCAGCTTGGTTACGATGTTGTTGCCAACCTGGTAGAGAAAACCGACCCGCAGGGTGATCAATACACCTATGGCTATGATGGCTTTCACCACCAGACGGAGATTCTGGATCCGCTCGGTGAAGATACCCAGATAACCTACGAGGATACCGGCGAGGTATACCGGGTCACAGACCCTCGTTCCCGAAGAACGTACTACCAGTACAACGGCGTTGGTGAAACCGTAGAGGTTCGGAGCCCAGACACCGGCACCACCACGTTCACTTACGATGAAGCAGGAAACGTCGCCACGCGCACCGATGCCAAAGGGCAGGTCATCAGCTACACCTATGACGCCCTCAACAGGCCGGTGCTGGTATCGAGTAGTGTGGCTGGTGAACCTGACATCCAGTATGGATATGACGACCCGGCTGCGGACTACGGTATTGGTCGCCTAACTTCCGTGGATGACGGGAACGGCATCCGCACATTCGATTACACGCCGGAAGGTTGGCTCTCAGCGGAAACATGGACCATCAACGGGCAGGTGTTGACCACGAGCTATCAGTACGATGGCGCAGGTCTTATCGAGCAAATCACTTACCCAAGCGGTCGAGTAGTGGGTTATGGCCGCGACGCTGCCGGTGAGGTCAGTTCTGTCAGTACAACCCACGGCGGCACCATCACAAGTCTGGCTGCTCAGGTAGAGCGAGCGCCTTTTGGTCCGGTGACAGCCATGCTTCATGGGAATGGCCTGACAGAGACCCGTTCGCTCGATCTGAATTACCGCACCACGGCCATTTCTGTGCCTGGCGTTCACTCGCTTTCCTACAGCTACACCGCTGACTCCAACATTTCGGACATCAGCGACTTGCTGACGCCATCGTTGAGCCAGAGCCTGACCTATGACGCGGTTGACCGTCTTGCTGGCGCAGACGGCTCCTACGGGCTGCTGGATTACACCTACGATGCTTCGGGTAATAGAATCTCGCTCACGGCTGGTGGCGTTACCGAGAGCTACGACATCCGCTACAGCAACAACTGGCTGTTAGAAGCTGGCGCTGTGACCAATTCCTATGATGACAACGGGAACATGGTTGACCGTGGCGGGGACGTGTTCACCTATGACAGCTTTAACCGGCTGGTGGGTGCGTCAGTCGGGAGTAATACCGCGCTTTACACCTACAATCATCTCGATCAACGAATTACCAAGACTCTCAACGGCCACACAAGGCTGCTGGTCTACGACCGAAGCGGAAACCTCATTGCAGAGATGGACGCGGCCACAGGAGATGTGCTGGCGGAATACATCTGGCTCGACGGCACCCCACTGGCCTTTGTGCAATCAGGACAGACCTACCACGTCCACGTTGACCACCTTGGCACCCCAAAGGCGCTGACCGACGCCAGCGGCCAAGTAGTTTGGAAGGCGAGCTACAGCCCGTTCGGCAAGTCCAACATCACCAGCCAGGGACCGACCTTCAACCTGCGGTTCCCAGGGCAGTATTTCGACGCCGAGACAGGTCTCCACTATAACTGGCGGCGCTACTACGACCCGGACACCGGGCGATACATCACCAGCGACCCGATTGGGCTGGCCGGGGGCATTAACACCTACGCCTATGCGCTGAGCAATCCGATAGGGAATGCAGACCCAACTGGAGAATTCGTTCCGCTGCTAATTGGGGCCTATGCTGCTGTTGAGTTCGCTCTGAGCGCGTGGGACGCCTACGACACCTACCAGACCATTACCAGTGACTGCACCAGTACAGGAGAGAAATGGGCTTCAGGCGGGCTGTTTGCTGCTGGGCTCATCCTGCCAGGGAATTATGGAGCAATTGATAACATTGCTAAAAAAGCCTTATTTTGGACCCCCACCAAAACCAAATCGGCGGCTGAAAATGCTTATCGACACTACAAATCACATGGTGCTGAATTCGGATCTCAAAACGCTTTGCAATATGTTAAAGATTCAAAAGAATTCATGAGTCACCCTCCCGTTGGTACATTAAGCAAAAAAAGAAAGAACGGAGACGTTTTGAGGTATAACGCTGATACAAATACTTTTGGAGTAATGGATAAAAACGGTTCTATTAGAACCATGTTCAAGCCTGCACCGCGTTCATCTCAGAATCCGAGAGGATATGATCCTAATAGATATAAAACACCATTGGAGTATTTTAATGACCAATAAAACTGAACATCATTGCAGGGTCTGCGGACTTTTTCACCAAGATCCACCATGGGGAGAAGATAACAGAACTCCTACATACGATATATGCCCATGTTGCGGTGTTGAATTTGGGTATGGTGATACCACCCCAGATAATGCTCGCGCTTTGAGACATGACTGGGTAGAGCAAGGATGTGCTTGGCAAGACCCCAGAGAAAAGCCAGAAGGGTGGGACGCCGACAGCCAAATGGGAATGATCCCACCCCTATTCAGATAGTTTTTCTGCGGTTAGGCGAAGGTTGCTGGCGTTGGTTCTAACTGGCCGACGCCAGCGGCCAAGTAGTTTGGAAGGCGGACTACAACCCGTTCGGCAATGCCAGCATCACCAGCCAGGGGTCAACCTTCAACCTACGGTTCCCTGCACCCTCTCTCTTTCACATGTGAAAAACACGCGCCAGAGAAAGTTAGGGCTCTGCACCCAAAATGGTCAATTTGAGCCAGTAACCAGATCGAGTTTCAGTGATAGAACATCCTGGCTAGATGTTTAAATCAACATCATTATTTGAAACTTTAAGGAGATATTTATGAAACCGCTGTTATTAGCTGCTGTTGTTACGTGTACTGGTTTGGTTCTTGCCGGATGCCAGAGTACCAGCGTGATAAAGAGCCGAGGCAGCTCGTTCCAAGTTCAGATACCGAAAACAGGAATAGGAGCTGGGGCTGATGAAGAAACGATAGCCAAGGAAATTTTCGTTAGGGATAAGCATACTGAGAATGATGTGACTAAAGAGGGTTACTACTCAGTAGACGGCAGAGTTATCTCTGAAGAAGTCCCCTCGCTGTCTGGCCCAAATGAATTGACCTTCAGGAAAGGATGGTACAGAAGAACTGATCAAGATCTCAGGGACGACCTATCGAACTCCTACATTGAGTATAAGTTCGCCACACAATGCGGGGAGACAAAGAACTCCTACTTCTGTAATGCGAAGACCAAAGGAGACGCCAAACTTGTGGTAGGGCACACAAGAAACGACGAAGTGCGAAGCCTCAGTGAAGGGGATGTAATCAATGCACTGGTGCGTTCATATCAATTCGATTACGTGACACAGACTACTTTGACCCCAAGTGCCATAGCAGGAAAAGTTTCGGCGCATGGGCGTAACGCTCAAGTTAGCGAGCAGAAGAACACAGTGTACTTCCATGTGAGCAGCGAAGACGGGGTGGCAGAGGTTCGTCTTGCCATTCAAGAAGCCAGACCCGCCAACCGTGTTGAGGTGCGGGTTGGTATGAGGCTTAGCCGTTCAGGGGCAGGTGACTATGATTACACGCCACTTGCCTCTAAGGTGGAAAAGTTTGTCCAAGAGGTAACAGGCAGCATCTGAGATAAAAAAGCCCGGCCAAAAGGTCGGGCTTTACCTTTAAATGCACATGTGAAAACTCACCTACAAGGCGCTCGATGCTTCCTTGTCTGGTACTACAATATCAGAAGAATCGCTGTCAGAAGACTGCCCCTCTCGACTTACCCGGCGCTTCTCCAAACGCTCCTCCAGCTCCTTGAACGCCAGGCGAATATCAGTGCTGGTTGTTTCGTTCTTGCTCTGCTGAAGCATGGTGTTGAATTGCTCATAAGGCAGCTTAACCAGAGTATATGCGTTGAAGTTGCCCTGAAGCGGGACCACCTCTTGTTCGATCACGCGAAAACCAACTACACGAACGCTATCAACCAGCGTATCAATAAGCTGGGTGTATTGTTCTGTTACCCCAATATTCGCATTGTCCTGGACATAGGAACGCTCATTGCCAGACAACTCTTGCTTATAGGCTTTTGCCAAAGCGTACTGCGCTTGCAGGCTGGCCTTTTTTAATGCCGTATCCAGTGATTTGCTCTTACCCATTCCAACCGCGTAAACCCCCTCAGAATCTGATTGAGGAGGGGTAATGGCCCAATCTGGAACGGTATCCATCAAGTCCTCTATCTGCTCTTGTTCGTGCTCCATTCTTTCCATGGCCGCATCGCGGCGAATCTCTTGAGCCTCAGCTTCTCTTTCCGCAATTTCGTCGGCGGTAGGAGTGCTAGAACACCCAGCTAAAGTCATTCCAGTAGTTGCGATAATGACAGCTAAGCTGATTTTATTTTTCATGGTTTTCCCCTTGCGTCGTGGTTAACTAAAAATGTATCTATCTATTCGAGAATAACAGGAAGCTGAAAAATGCAAGCGCATTACAGTCCCGTCGCTATTCCAGCCCAAATGCAAAAATGTTTCCGTCCTTCTATTGAGTAGACGCCCTGACGAATAACAGTGAATCCTGATAACGTGTGGTTACTCCTTACCTCTATTTTCTCAACAAGCTGTTCGCTTAGAACCTCATCAGCTTTAGTTTCGGTGCTACGTTTCACGAAGGAGCTGGTGGCAGTAACATAGCTGTCGAGAGCCTGCGCTATTGCACCGCGTACTTTGGCTCCAGCGATCAGTTTTGCATCGTAAACCTGGTTGGTTATCGGGGCGCAGTACGACTGAGAATGCTGATGCGAAGGGTGCTCCGAGTCGTCCACCCATGCAGGGCGCTCTGCTCTGCAAGTCAATGAAATCAGAGTGAGGGCAATTCCAGCCAATAAAGGTATCTTAATCATAAGAGCCTCCGTTTAATCCGATTCCGGATGTATCACGACTTCAGCAGACAGTCTGGTTAATTGACTAAGTTCTGCTGACGGTATGCCGCTAATCGTCACTGGGTTCTCGATGCCACGATGCACGAAATCCACAGTGTCACTGTCAGCCTTATACTGAAGTTTGAATATGTACCCACTCTCTGGCCGCAGATACCCAAAGACATCGACGATAGCCGATATAGGAAGCTCGACAGAGTAGCCCTCGGCTGTGACGCGAATAGAAAAATGTGTTTTCGTTACTTCCTCGTATAGATAATGTGAGAACGAATGCTTTTGTGAATTCCGAGTGTTCTCATGGTTTGTCATAAGTAGCGTGAATTCATTCTCGGGAGCTGGTTCAACATAATTGAAGTAGGTGCTCCAGAAGGACAGGGTGTTTGGTATAGGGGTATGCCATCCAACGAAAACACGCATGTCATAAGTGCCGTCGCCATTATCAATAAACTCTGGTTCAGACAGGGATATTTCCGTGTTCTGCTTGAAGTGCTCCAGGATTTCATATTTAAAGCGGAACCTAGCTGTCTCAAATGCCAGGTCATCGCTTCTCGCTTTGTCCAGCAACACCCCTTGCTCAAAGTAGTGGCGGACCATCGAACGGCGCTGTTCCAATTTTTTAACCAGAGTATCTCTACGTTCGGCCAGAGCAGGGCGTGTGTCAGTATCGTGACCCGAACTGTTTTCCAGCAGTGCGGCGACCTGTGCCAGCTCTGACCGGAGCTGCTGGTTTTCGCTTTCCAGGCGCTGGAGTTCATCAGTGCTTCTGGTCCCATTCC
>CEGE01002436.1_pt1 | contig 10071 bp, 21 predicted proteins | sample 306311 | NCBI WGS metagenome assembly CEGE01 (sample SAMEA2755654, study PRJEB7226) | microbial mat metagenome | biome: microbial mat; feature: hypersaline; material: grass silage | place: USA | collected 2014-02-19 | depth 0 m | reverse complement strand
CTCAGAATCCAGCACCGCAGAAGGAAACGCCCCAATGATGAACTCAATCACCCGAGCGGTTAAGCAATACCAGCAGAACGCGCCAGCCACCCAACCCAAACTCATGGCCGACTGCATCAGCCACATCGCCGGCCACCTACCCAACGGCATCACCCTGCAGATCGACCGCACCGGCGTCAGCGCCAGCATGGGCACCGAGCGCTTCACGCTCCACCCCAACCGCTACGAACTGCAAACCGACATAGAGGCCCTGTGCCGGCTGGCAGCCAGGAGGCTTCAATGAAGTGGATACCCAAAGGCTCCATGTGCGCCAGCTGTAAACGCGCAGCTTACAACTGCAGCCACCTGCCCTTCCAAAGCATGCCGCATCTGGTGGTAAAGCATGAGGACGGCGAACGGCTAGTGATCGTGAAGTGCACCGGATTTGAGAGGATCGATCGATGAATGAATTTGTGTGGCCCAGCGATTTCGACCGGGCTGAAAGCGATGAGCTGAACCGGGTGTGTCAGTACGCGGAGGAGCTGTGGGACGAGGTGGGGCGACTCCAAACGCAAATCGAATCATTCAAATCCTTCACTGATGCGATGCTGGGTATTTCATGGCAGGGCAATGATGTTGACGGCGCGGTGATACAGGAATTGGCGATCAAGAACGGGTTGCTAAAGCAAATCGTGCAAACAGGCCCTTGCAGTGACGTGCGCTGTATCTGCGCTGAAGTCGCTGAATTCCCTATCAACTGCAATCGCAAGACTTACCTGGATGAAGGGGGCGATAGTCATGCATCGTGAGCAGATCAAAGAACTGGCCCTGAACAATGGCTTCAAACTCAAGCCCCAGCCGGACGGCAGCGAAGACCTGAACCCGTATGTGTATGAGTTTGCGGCGGCGCTCACTGAGCATATGCAACAGCAAAACGACTACCTGAGGGCACTGGCAAGCGGCCAGCCACTGTATGACATGGAAGAAAAGATCGCGGATCTGATGCAGCGGAATAAGGCGCTGCGGGAAGAGCGCGATCAGTTGAAGGCTGTTTTGCAGGACGTTAATACCTCCGACTATCGGTTCAGTGTTGAACAGCTCTCCGCCCACGATGCCGAGGTGATTGCGATGGCGATCAGCGATGTCGGAATTCCGGCAACGACATTCCAAAACAAGCCTGAAGCCTTCACTGATGGTTTCAATCACGCCGGTGGATTACTGCAGGATTATGCCAACCAGCTCCGCCAGCCGCAGCCAGGTAATGACAGCTGCGAACTGGAATGCGGCGCATACGGCACATACTGCCGGTGCAGAGCAGAGAAAGCTAAGGAGGTGCATAGTGGAGGTAATTGAAAGGGTTGAGATCAAAAACAGCGCTGATCGTAATTACCTGTACACCTTATTTACCAAAGCCGCTCAGGGTTACTACAAGCACATATTCGACAATAGAGAAGGTTTAGCAATTGATGAGCTGGATCAGGAGATAAGGAAGGAGTTCGATAACTTTGCTCAGAAGTGCTTCGACAAAGGCCGTGAGTTTGAGCGATGCAAGCAAGCCAAGGAGGTGCAGTCGTGACCACACACCAATGCGGCATGTCGCTGACATGCAAAAGCACAGACTGCCACCACGCCAAACCGCATTCACCGGATCATCCGCACAATTGCGATCGGCCGGCCCCGTGCGGCTGTTGGCCTGGAAGGCCTGACTTTCAGCCGCACGTCGTCTGTATTCCTGTTGATCAGGTGCAGAAAGCTCGGGGGGCCATCGAAAACCGCACCACCGATCCGGTAGTGATCGGCGAGAAGCTGCGCCAGACGCGCCTGAATTTGGGGCTGACACAGGGCGAGATGGCACGGCTGTTCGATATACCCGTCAGCCGGTGGTCTGCCGTTGAGAATGGAATGGAGGCGAAGTCGTGAGTATCAATAACAAAACAACCGACTTTGATGACTGGTTTTCAACCCTGCAAATGCACGTCCTCGATAACACCGGAGTCGAATTTCGGGACATCGACGCAGCAAAGGAAGACTACGAACAAGGCCGGGATGTTTTTGATGTCGTTGATGAGATAACCGCAGAGTATCAGTGAGGTAACCGAATGACAGGCAACAAATTCTTCCGCGCCCTGCCCTACATCGCCATCTCGCTTGCTATAGCGGTAGTGGCAGGTGTTGGGTATGGGATTTATCAGTGGGTGGCGGGGTGAGCCCGAAGCACACCGGCCCGCGAATGCGGGTCCAATTTGAGAGCCGTTGTTAGCGTGTGAGGTGAGTATGATCTGGAAGGCATTTATTGTCACTGCAGCGATCTATTTTGCTGTTGCATGGTACGGAAAAACATATGGTTTTGGTGCTCAGTGTGAATCTGCTGGATATAAAAACGCAGCCCTTGAGCGTTGTATCGATAGAAAAACCAACGGCGGGCCAACATACGAAGAGAATGCACCCTAACCTCATCATAAAGCGCCGAGTGAAAGGAGGTCGCAATGAGCGAAGCGAATGATTTTGATGCTGTTGTTAGCTGCGAGCCACCAACGCCTTGTAATGACGAGATATACAAAAACGGCAAGGTAGTAGCGGTATTTGATTGCGGGATGCTGGCGATGGATGGACTTGTAAAAGAAGCCAGCCGAAGAGGTGTTGAGATGGACTGGCATTACTTTGCAGGCCGCGCGGTTGTGAAAACCCTTGGTGATGTAACGATTGCAAAAAAGCATCTTGAGCAGGCAATGCCTAGGCTGCTATCTGCCTGACGAGCAGCTAACCCCTAATTGTGCGGCCGAGCGTAGTGAGGTCCAACATGAATTTGTTGTCAGGCGAAGGAGATATGGAAATGCTGGATAGGAGTCGAAACGGTGATATGCCAAACGTGGCATACAAAGAGCAGTACGAGCGCGAAAAGACGCTTTGGCTTAAAGAGAAAATCGCTTTTGAGAATGATGTGCTGCGGATGAAAAAAGCAGCTTCAGGCGCTGCCGACATGCTACGAGAGGCGGCAAAACAATTTCGAGCCATTGGCGATGATGGGCATGCCGCTATGTGCGACAGGCACGCAGATCAGCTGGGCAACGCCTAACCATTGGCTTTGTGGCCGGCAAATGAGGACTTGAATATGGAGCACAACGTTTTGAAAGAACAGCAGAAATACGACCCAGACTACGGCCGGTCCACGCGGAGCGAAGCGGAGCAACAACAGCCCGTTGTTAGTGGTACTCAGTTTTATAAGCAGTGCATCGATTGCGGAAAGTTCGTACCGAAAAGCATGTGGATACCGAAAAGCCACCCGACATATAAAGGCGCGATGTGCCTGGATTGCCTGAGCGGATATGACGGGCCAGAGTACCACTAACACCGCAATTATGAGGTATACCCGAAGAGGTACAGCATGAAGAAATCAAAACATGCCCTGGCCTGTGCCGGGGCAATGACAGCACCAATGGCCACCCGAGCCGATGCGGTGCTCTATGGCCCCGGGCTGATCACGATTGATGACCCGGACATGCGAAAAATAGAACGCCAGCTGCACTGGGGACGGGTTGAATCAGCCACTCAGGCGCACGGGCCGCAGCCAGTACCTTCAACATACTGGGACTGGCGAGCGGTGTCACGGCAGATTAATCGGAGGACTCATGTCGGCAGAACAGCAAATCGACCTTTTCGCCCCACCGATCGCACTTGAAGTTGCCGCCACCCTCCCTGAGTGGTTCCGTATTCAACAGCTCGCAAATGCGCTCGGATACGAATCACACTTCGAACGAAGCTTTAAGCGCACCTGGTACCGCGACGTACTGCCCCACCTGGAAGAGCGCGAAATATACCCGGGTAGCCGCTGGCCGGGCCCAGAATATCGAGGTTTTTTTAACGAATACCGGCTGGCTTGTGCGCCAGCTGTATAGAAACACATCATAGAGAGGACATATACGATGACCATCCGAAAGCGGAAAATGTCCATCGAACAATACTTGGAGCGCGAGTTTACACCAGAGGCGCGCCCCACCCCGAAAACCGTAATAAACTGGATCAAAAGCGGCAAGCTGGACGGCGTTAAGTTTGTAGGTAAGTGGTACGTCTACGAGACGCTGACAGAGGCCGATCTTATGGTGGAACGTGTACTGAGGTCAGCATGAATAGGCCCCGCAACAAACGCAATAAAGACATGCCGCCCAACCTCTACGCCGACCGTAAAGGCGGCGCAGTCTATTACCGGTACAAGCACCCACACACCGGCAAATCGCACGGCATGGGTGCCGACCGCACGCAGGCGATACTGGCAGCGCAGCAGCTCAACAGCATGCTGATGATTGAAGTATCTCTGGTTGATCGAGTGCTGGGCAAGACAGCGCTGTTTTCGGCATGGCTGGATAAATACGAGAAGATCCGCAAGGACGAGAAGAACCTGGCCGAAAAGACAGATAAGCAGCTCACGTATGACTGCACTCTGATGAAGAGCAAGCTCGGGCACCTGCCTGTGATCGATATCACCGTCTATCACTGCGCCGAGTTTCTGGATCAGTGGCTGGCAGAAGGCAAGCGCCGTATGGCATCGCGCATGCGTAGCCAGTTGATCAAGTGCTTCGACTACGCCATTGCTCATGGCCTTGCCGATGAGAACCCTGCTACCAAGACTCTTCCGATTAATGCCAAGGTGCAGCGTAACCGGCTCACCAAAACCCAGTTCGATGCAATCTATGAACTGGCGCCAGCACACATCCAGAACGCGATGATGCTCGGCCTTATCACTCTTCAGCGCCGCGAAGACATTGCCGCCATGCAGTTCAAGGATATCCGTGACGGCGTGCTGTACGTGAAGCAGCAGAAAACATCACGGGCCAAGAAGGGTCAACGTACAGACTCAATCAACGAGGCCGCGCATCTTGCAATTCAGGTCACACCGCAGCTGGCAGAAATCATTGGGCGCTGCCGAAAAACCAATATTGTCAGTCGCTACCTGATACACCACCTAAACGGTCGCAAATCATCAGGTGTTACCAACGTGGCAATCACGCCGGGCATGCCACTGCAGCCCGACAACATCACCCGCGGCTTTGCCAGCGCCAGGAACAGGAGCGGCCTGTTCGATGACCTGCCGCCAAAGCAACGCCCAACATTTCACGAAATACGCTCACTGGGCGCCCACCTCTACCGCGATCAGGGTATCGATCCGCAGGCCCTCCTTGGACACACAGACGCCAAGATGACCAAGCATTATCTGGACGGTCACGGCATACAATGGACGGTTGTATCTGCCGATCTGGCGATTTAAGGCGCTTTTCGTTTTTCGAATTTATTGCGAAAGTTTTGAGAAAATCGAAAAAGCGCCTTTTGCTTCAATGTGTTATATGTCTGTTCGTGTATTGCCTAAGCAAACAAAAAGAATGCGCGTTGGTTTAGTCATCCCTACCCCTGCTATTTAAGTACCAACAGCTGGCGGATGCGTTCCAGATCTTCAGGCGTATCAACCCCTGCAGGCGGTGTTTCATCAGCCTCATCCACATGGATGCCAACACCATTCCAGAGTGCACGCAGCTGTTCCAGGCATTCGGTCTGTTCCAAGGGTGCTGGTAGCCAACGAACAAAGTCATTGAGCAACTTGACCCGATAGGCATACAGGCCAATATGCCTTTGCCAGGAAAACCCTTCCGGCATTGTGGACCGACCTACCTCACTCATGAAGCTGTCACGCGGCCAGGGTATTGGTGCGCGACTGAAATACAGTGCCATGCCCTGGTGGTCGGTCACGACCTTGACTACGTTGGGGTTGAGCAACGCATCAACCGTTTCAATCGGCTCGGACAGGGTTGCAATTCCAGCCATCGGCAGTGCCATAAGGTTGTGTGCAACCTGGTTGATGATTCTGGGTGGAATCAAGGGTTCATCGCCCTGAACGTTCACCACAATATCGTCGGCGTAAAACCCCAGCTTGTGAACGACCTCCTGCAGCCGGTCAGTACCGGAAGGATGGTCGTCTGAAGTCATGCATACTTCAGCGCCAAAGTTCTGGGCAACATGTGCAATACGCTCATCATCCGTTGCAATGATGACGCGAACTGCTTCACTTTCACAGGCACGCTCATAGACATGTTGCAACATCGGTTTGCCGGCAAGATCCGCCAGCGGCTTGCCCGGAAAGCGGCTGGAAGCATATCGAGCAGGAATGACAACTGAAAAACTCATGGCTTACTTGCTCTCTTTGAGTCGTTCATCGGTCGTCAGGGTACGGGCCTCGGACTCCAGCATGACCGGAATATCGTCTCTGATCGGGTAGGCCAGGCCGCTGGCACGGCAGATCAGCTCATTGCTTTCCCTGTTCCACTCAAGCGGTGCCTTGGAGACTGGGCAAACGAGAATATCAAGCAGTTTCGGATCCATCTTTGTGTCCTGTGGGTTGTGCCGACCTGGAGGTCAGGCGTGTCAGCAAGGTCTGCTCTACATGAGCATCCAGCTGGGCATCCACTCTAAGGGCCCAGCCATTGGCAAGATCGAACTGGCTGCATTTTACCGCATCTTTCTCGGTCATGATCAACGGTAACCCGGATCCAAAGCTGAGTGCATCTTCATTCAGGTTTGCATGGTCAGCCATAGGGTGCTCAATCGGATCAAAGCCCAGTTCACGCAGAGTTTGAAAAAAACGGGCCGGGTTACCAATACCAGCTACCGCATCGACACGTCGCTCAAGTGGCCAGGTATCGGCCGTTATCGCGTCACCACCAGCAAGCGGATACAGTTTTCCAGCTTCAAGATTCATTGGGCACCATGGCAGGCGAAGATCAGTCAGCTGCTTTCGTGCGGTTGGTGAAAGCGGGCCATTGACGACCACGAGATCCACCAGCTGCAGCCGTTCTGGAGGCTCACGCAGAGGTCCCTCCGGCAGACAGCGCCCATTGCCAAGCCCTCGAGCACCGTCTATCACTGCGATTTCAACCGTACGCGGCAATGCATAGTGCTGCAGGCCATCGTCACTGATCAGAACATCGCAGGCATGATGCTGCAGAAGCTCACGTGCAGCCGCAACGCGATTCGGATCAATATACAGTGGCACTCCTGTTCGCCGCACTATCAGACAGGGCTCATCTCCCCCTTCCCGGGCTGAAGTAGAAGATGTAACTGGCCATGGGTAGCACGCCGGCTTGGCGCCATAGCCTCGACTGATAACGCCCGGTGTCCAGCCGTGCCTTCGCAGCAGTTCAATCAACGCGATGGTAAGCGGAGTCTTGCCCGTTCCCCCTACACTGATATTGCCCACGATGATCACAGGGACCGGCAGCTGATTTTCCGCGGACGCTTCGAAGCGGCTCGAAAACCTCTTGCGGGAAACCCGCTCCACCAGCGCTGACAGTGGTCTCAGCAACTTCAACCAACGGGCATTGCGATACCAGGCAGAGGCTAGTGACATCAGTCGGCGCTGGTTTTTTGAGTGGTGATGCTGAGCTTACTGAAACCCAGCTTTCCGGCTACATCCATGACGGTAACCACCGACTGGTGTGCCGCCTGGGCATCTGCCGTGATAATGAATGGCACGTCGCGCGCCTCACCCGCGAGCTTGAGCAACGCTCGGCGCAGGGTCAGGGCATCGCTGCTCACCAAAGATTCGCCATTGATTGTGTACTGCCCTTCAGCTCCTACAACTACATCAATGCTGCCTGTCTGTTGCTGGGCTTCTCCTTCCGCAGAAGCTTCCGGCAAACTGATGGTCAGGTGAGCTTCGCGCGTGAAGGTGGTGGATATCATAAAGAAAATCAGCAGCAGAAAGACCACATCAATCAATGGTGTCAGGTTGATATTGATCTCTTCCCTGCGTTGACGTTGAAATTTCACCCTGGACTCCGTTAGCGAATATCAACTTCACGATCACCATGGATCGCTTCGACCAGCTTGATCGATTCCTGCTCCATGGTCAGTACCAGAGAGTCGACGCGCCGCTGGAAATAACGGTGCATGACCAGGGCGGGGATGGCAACAGACAAACCTGCCGCCGTGGTTATCAATGCCTCGGAGATGCCACCAGCCAGCACCCCAGCGTTACCGGTACCCTGAATCATGATCTCCGTGAACACCTTGATCATGCCAATAACAGTACCCAACAGACCCAACAGTGGTGTTATGGCAGCAATGGTCCCCAGAGGGTTCAGGAACCGCTCCATATCGTGCACCACATGTGAGGCTTCTTCCTGGATACTCTCTTTCATGATGTCACGACCATGACGGGAGTTGTTCATGCCGGCCACAATGATGCGCCCGAGTGGGCTTTCCTGTCGGATAACACTCATGTACTCGGCAGTGAGAGTACCACTGCGCGTCATCTCCCAGACTTGGGCCAACAGTCCCGGGGGGGTAATTTTCCGTGGGCGCAACACCATCAACCGCTCCAGGCAGATAGCCAGTGCAACCACTGAACAGGCAACAATTGGCAGCATCAGCCAGCCACCAGCGACAATAAGTTCAAACACCTTCAGATCACCTCCTGTTGATTGAAATAACTCTAACACAGCCCCATAGGCAGGAGTAGGCGTTAACCAGCTGTCCAGTAACGCTTTTTAAGTTCTCTGTGTGAGATCACGCTACAGCTGTCATTGTCAGCTTTCAGCAGCAGCGCACCCTGCCTGGCAGTACTGCTCCAGGGGATTTCGCGGTTCTCGATGCGTTCAATGACATCGGCATGCGGATGACCGAAGCGATTGCCATATCCGGCACTGATCACAACATGTTCTGGCATGGCGTAATCCAATAACGCCCCTGCAGTGGAATCACGACTGCCATGATGCCCCGCTACCAGCCAGGTAACCGGTTCAACCTGCCCTGACGACAGCAGGCGATATTCACCACTCTGACTCAGATCACCGGTCAGCAGCAGTGAACAGCGCCCATTGCTGACCCTCAATACACAGGAGCGATCATTGCTGCTGAGGTCTGCATAGTCGCCGAAGGGATCCAGCAAGGTGAACGAGATGTCCCCTATTTGCCAGCTGCCGCTGCGACACTCCTGCACCTGTACATTGGGAAGCTCTTCACCTCCCAGCAACGTACCGATTGCATATCCCTGCCGCAACGCTGCAAAACCTCCGCTGTGATCCGCATCTGCGTGACTGACTACCACCCACTCAAGTTCAGGGCGAGCCTGGCTGCGAAGATAGGGCTCCACTGTATATGCAAAGGCTGAACGTCCATTACCAAATCCGGGACCGGTGTCGTAGAGAAGGCGGCCCTCTGCCGTTTCAATCAGGATTGCCTGCCCTTGGCCAACATCAAAAACCCAGGCATTGAAATGTCCTCTTGATGGCTGAGACACCGGCAGAGCAAGCAACGGCAAACAGGGCAACAGTGCGATGGCCCGTATTCGAAACGGCAGCGGCAGTAATATGATTGCTGAACCCAAAATGGCCAGCACCAGCAACGTCAGACTCGGGCGACCGACCTGCAGCAACAGACCTGAAATCTGTGCAGCCCATTGCAGCAGCCCCCAGATCATCTCAAGGTTCCAGTTCAACAGCGTCGCGGCATCAGGCCACTGAAGCACTAACAGAAGCAGAACCGGCAGCGCCCAGATCGTGGCCGAGATCCAAGGCACGGCAATGAGATTCATCACAATCCCCGCCGGACTGAGCTGATTGAAGTTCATGACCATAACCAGAGACATGCCAGCAAACAGTGTCAGCTGTAATCGCCACCACTCTCCGGGCAAGCGTAACCAGACACAGGAGAGCGGCTGCTGCCGGCGTTGCTGCAGCTGCCAGAGAATCAGTGCCACCGCGCCAAAGGAAAGCCACAGCCCCGGCTCCAATATCGCCAGCGGCTGTACGGATACTATCACCAGCAACGAAAGCTTTAGGCGCTGCCAGCCTGACAGGCTCAACAATTGCCAGTTACCCAGCAGAAACACCACAAGCATTAGCCACGCGCGCTGTACTGGTAATCCCCAGCCTGCCAGTGCCGCATACAGAGTCGCCAGCAGCAAGGCAGCAGCGGTTGGCAGCCAGCGACTGCACCCCATCCAACCGCACAACTGCAGGGGCACCGCGATCAGCCGTCCAAACAGCCAGCCCAGCGTTGCCATTACGGCAATATGCAAACCACTGACGACCAGCAAATGTGCAG
>CEGE01000298.1_pt1 | contig 10157 bp, 8 predicted proteins | sample 306311 | NCBI WGS metagenome assembly CEGE01 (sample SAMEA2755654, study PRJEB7226) | microbial mat metagenome | biome: microbial mat; feature: hypersaline; material: grass silage | place: USA | collected 2014-02-19 | depth 0 m | reverse complement strand
CCCATGTTTAATAAAACATTTCTCTCATTTCCGTAAATCAAGACAGCAGATCTAGTGGAAAACCCTGACACGTTCGAGCATTTAGTTTTTAAGCTGTTGAAAAATGCGAAGCTCTATCGACCCATCATAATAAAACTGCAACAATAAACCGCTCACAAAAAGCTTATAACCGCATGAATAATAAAACAATTTAATAAAAAATAACGCCAGCACAATCAATGTGGTGACCATATACTTACGCAACTCATCAATATCCACTAGAAACGTCAAAAATACATACTAACCACAATTGACGAGATTAGCGCAATTACAAATAATAATTAGCAAAAAACGAGAAGATACGTTTCTTCGCCAACTCGCAGACTCTTGTGCGCTTCATTTCCACAAGACTAAAGCAAGCTTTCTTTTAAGCACCAATTTAGATCACCAACTTAACAATAATATAACTCAAAATTTTGATGTAAAACCGTACATCAAAACCAACTATTAAAAAGGGATCACCACTAATGAGAAACATACGCATCCAGCATAGTCTAACGGCTGCCATGTCACTACTTATCATTATGGTACTGATAATTGGTGTCTTCGCTATTACGAGTTCTCGTAGCAGCCTAGCCAATATTAATCAGATAGCCGAACTCAGCGCTGATCAGGTAAACACTGCTAACCGTATGGAAGTTAACCTGATGGAAATGCGGTTACGTATGGCACGATTTGTAGATCTTGCCTCAGCCGAAGAGACGGCAGCAGCTACGGCTCTTGAGCAAATCCATGAAAGCCTGGGGCGGGCAGAGCAGCGCTTCGAAGAGTTGAATACATACAATGTTACCGAAGAGCAGCGCCGTTACCCCTTTTACACAGCAGTTGTCACTCGCTTTCAGGAGATGGTTTCCGTCCAGTTGCACAATGCAATCGAATCAGGTGACCCCGCGCTCATTGCCGCTGAAGAAGAGCGTCTTGAAGATACTGCCGGCGCTATGACTACCGCCACTCGTGACTTTGCTCACTTTGCAGAAACTCTGGCTGGCGAGATGCAAACAGAGGCCAGGTCAGCCAGCCAAGCCATAATGTGGACAGTTATTGCCATTCTAACCATTTCGGCACTGCTGTTTATCGGCCTGCAAGTTGGATTGCGTCGGCTTATTGTGACTCCTCTAAGCCGTGCTGTCACCATTTGCGAAAACATCTCTCAGGGCAATCTCACCAGTCATATCCATAATGAAGGGCGTAACGAGATTGGCAAGCTTTATCAAGCAATGCAGGCAATGCAGGTCAGGCTGACCGATATGATGGCGACCTTGACACAAACCAGCCAGATGGTGGCTAACAGCGCACGCGAGATTGCCAGCGGCAGCGAGGATCTTGCGTCACGCACGGAAGAACAGGCCAGCGCACTGCAGGAAACCGCTTCCAGCATGGAAGAAATGTCATCTACGGTCAGCCAAAATAACCAGACAGCTATTTCTGCCAGCGAACTGACGGTGACTGCTTCCACTAAAGCGAGTCATGCACGAGAAGAAGTCCTCCAGACCACCACCTTGATGAAAGATATGGAGAAACACTCACAACACGTGCAGGATATTATTCAGGTGATTGAAAGCATCGCCTTTCAAACCAATATTCTCGCTCTTAACGCTTCGGTAGAAGCCGCCCGAGCTGGCGAGCATGGCCGTGGATTTGCCGTTGTAGCTGGGGAAGTACGCAAGCTTGCAACCAAGACGTCAGAGTCTTCAAGGCAGATTCGCAGCATTATTGACGATATTGCTACCCGTATCAAAGAAGGTGCACAGCAGTCTGAGCTCAGCGGCGAAGGTATTGAAAGCACGGTGGCTGCCGTCAAACAGGTCAACGAATTGATGAAAGAGATTGCCTTGGCGGTAAAAGAGCAGGAAAGCGGTATCAATCAGGTGAGCACGGCCATTACACAAATGGACTCTGCCACCCAGCAGAACGTTTCCCTCGTCGAGGAGACCAGCACTTCAGCGGCCTCCTTGCAGGATGAAGCCGACCGGCTAGCAGGGCTGATCGCCACCTTTAAAATCAACGCGACGACTGCCGGCACTCAGACATCGGGCAAACCACTAACTATTGCGCAATCATCTACTTCTCCTACTGCTAAGGCACACTCCTCAGACGGCAAGCATGCAAGCCAGCCCGAATGGGAAACGTTTTAGATAACCGGTAGTGATCAAGAAGCGCGGCTACCACTGCGTAGCCGCCGTTAACATAGCTTTCGAGCCCACACACCATAGGTAATGGCAAGTCAGCACTGAGTGCTGCCAGCCCTATCTGGTTACCTAGCAATACGGATTAACTCGTGAAAAGATTCTTCCTGGCAAACGTTAAGGAGAGCACCGCAAACAACTATAACGTACAGGATGTACCTCACGATTTGCAGGCGCGCCATCATGCGCTATTTACCCACCACCCCGATGCCATCTTTGAGCTGAGCCTAGCAGGCATAATCAAGCACTGTAACTCAGCCACATCGCATATCACCGGTATCGCCACTGAACACCTAACCGGAAACGCATTTTTTCAGTTGCTCCATATCGATGCTCTCGAAGAGGCAAGAGCCGCCTTTCACGCAACACTTAATGGTCAGCATCAATATTTCCAGGCGAGAAGCGATGATAGCCGTGGCTACACCCTTCAGCTTGAAATTGCCCTTGTACCAATTCTTGCCGATAACAGGTTGGTCGGCGTATACGCTATCTGCCGAGATATTACCCAGCGTAAACGCGATGAAAACGAGCTTCGCCTTCTCAAGCGAGGCATTGAAGCAAGTCCCAATGGCGTGGTAATGGCCGACGCTACCCAACCCCATTTACCACTGGTCTATGTGAACAGCGCGTTTACTGATATTACCGGCTACTCGGCTCAAGAGGCGCTAGGCCGTAACTGCCGCTTCTTACAAGGCGAAGATTCCAACCCGGAAGCAGTTGAAAAAATTCGTCAGGGAATCGCTAGGCATCAGGATGTTCAAGTATTACTACGCAACTACCGCCGTGATGGACGTCTATTTTGGAATCAGCTCTCGATTAGCCCTGTTTTTAATGAAGTAGGTGAGTGCACACATTTTATTGGCATACAGCAGGATATTACCCACCAGCGTGAGCAGGAAGCGCGCATCGCATACCAAACGGCGCATGACCCTCTCACGGGGCTACCTAACCTAGGCGCATTACAGGCACGCTTGGAACACGCCTTTCAATACTGCACCCAGCATAAGCAAGAGCTGGCATTACTGCATATCGATTTGGACGACTTCAAGCCAATCAATGACGCTCTTGGGCACGGCATGGGTGACCTGTTACTGAAAACCGTGGCACAGCGCTTGCTTGACACCGCAACGGGTGGTGCCAATGTGGCGCGCCTATCAAGTGACGAGTTTGTGGTCTTGCTGGCCCCCTACCAAAGCGAACAAGCGGTGATTGCCCTCACCAATCGACTGTTGGCAGCTTTCGCTCAGCCATTTACGCTTTATCAGCACTGCCTGCATATCAGCGCCAGTATTGGTATTGCTTCCAATAAAGGGAGCGTCACACAGGCCCATGATCTGCTGCACCATGCCAGCCTCGCCATGGAGGATGCCAAGCGCCAGGGACGTAATACATGGCAATGGTATTGTGGCGATGCGATCGACAATGTTGCCGAGCACGTTGTCATCAGACGTGAGCTGCAGGAAGCCATTCAAACGGGACAATTTGAGGCTTACTACCAGCCCATCGTGGGGGCCGAAAATGGCTCTATCCGAAGTGTAGAAACCCTTATTCGGTGGAATCATCCAACCAAAGGCCTGGTATCTCCGGGTGTTTTTATGCCCATTGCCGAACAAACCGGGCAGATCATTGCCATTGGTCGCTGGGTACTGGAGCGGGCGTGCCACGATATCGCCCAACTGAACGCCACACGCGAGCAGCCCCTCACCGTCGCGGTCAACATTTCACCCATGCAGTTTCGCCGCAGTGGTTTCATGGCAGAAATTAAAGCAGCTCTGCACAGCAGCGGATTACCTCCCGTGTTACTGGAGCTTGAAGTAACAGAGGGCACGCTAATGACGAATACCGACCAAGCAGTGGCGTTACTCAATGAAGTCCGCGACTTGGGCATTAGCGTTGCGCTAGACGATTTTGGAACTGGCTTTTCGAGCCTCAGCTATTTACGCGACTTGCCCATCAGCAAGGTAAAACTTGACCGTCTCTTCATTCGTGAAATTTCCAAAAACGCGAAAAATGCGGCGATTGTTCAAGGGGTTATCACCATGGCGCATCACTTGGGCCTTTCCGTGGTAGCCGAAGGAATAGAAACACGCGAAGAACAGATTGACCTGCAAAAACGCCAGTGTAATCTATTACAGGGATTCTTTTTCTCAAAGCCCATACCGCTTGAGATGCTCAAACGCCTCCCCAGAACGCTTTCCCCCCCATAGACAGTGTTAGACAATACCCCCCCTTAGCCCTACCTCTATAACACTAAAAGCAGGCTGCCTTCGGGCGGACCCGCATCAAGACAGGAAACATGTCAGTGTCATTGCGGCGTTTACACACTCGCTTACTACTAGCCATTTGCATACCGTTGATCCTCGTATCGACAACGTTGCTGCCTGTGCTTCATGTCCATATGGAGTCGCGGCTTAGTAGCCTGCATACCGAAGCAGATGCCTTACTGAAAGTTGGCCAGGAGGCGCTAACCCGCGATATCAATGAGAGCTTGAATTACGCGCTGGCGATTGCCGAAATGCCTGCATTAAGACGGTACCTGACAGCGCAGGACAGCTCGTCGATATCAGTTCAGCCTTATTCGCTCAGCGACTTATCGCAACTTTCAATCTTTCTAAATACGTTGATCAGCCACAACCCTCGCTATACCAAGCTGGTACTGATTGATAATCATGGCAGCGAAGTACTTCGTGCACCTAAAAGTATTCAAACGGGGCCTCGCGTGAACGCCAATCATCATGCCTATACCGACTATTTCAAAGAAGCCTCTTCACTGCAGCCACGCGATCTTTATATCTCGCCACCGGGCCGTAACCTCCACTTTGAGCTAATGGGTCGCGACGTGATTCCTGTGGTTAATGTATCTACCCCTGTTTTTGATGCAGAAGGGGAACGACGCGGCGTGGTACTTTTGAGCCTCAATTGGGATTACCTTACCAGCGCCCTACGTCAAGCGATGCTGTTTGACCATGATGCCAATACGATTTTAATCGACGCCCAAGGACGATGGCTGCTCGATGAAGGTCTCCCGCCATTAAATACGACGAGCTTTGGCAGCGATTTTGCTACCCTTGTCCCCCTCTATTGGCAAGCCATGCTACAGCGCAATGCGGGTCATGCCAGGGTCGATGGTCAGCTATTACGCTTCCAGACCGAGGATATACGCACCCAGCGCTACCGTAGCCTAGCGGGTACTGTTTTCAGCGAAAACGCTTACTACCCTTGGAAGCTGGGCGTGACATTGCCACTACCTACTTGGCGATCTTTAATAGAAGAAGAGACCACCGTGCTCTGGTTTCTACTGTTGACCTACGGTGTCGCCGTCGCCTTTGGAATATTCTGGGCTCTCAGCAGCCGGCGTCAGCGCCAGCTACGTAGGGCGGCTCAGCGCCACGCTCACGAAGTCAGCGATCTTTATGAAAACGCCCCCTGCGGCTACCACTCGCTCGATACCACAGGGCGAGTGATCAAAATGAACCGCACCGAGCTCGCTTGGCTAGGCTACACCGGTGAAGAAGTTATTGGCCACATCATTTACCGAGAATTGATCACGCCAGAAACCCGCGATCAGTTTGATAAAGCTTTCGCAAACGTAAAACAAAATCAACCCAGTAGCGCTGAATGCAGCCTGCTAACCCGAAACGGCGAGCAGCGTCACGTCATGATTCAAGCCTCAGCCTTCTGCCGTAATGGTCAGTTTGTGCATTCGCGCGCCACCGTCTTTGACCTTACCGAGCGCAAAGAGCTGGAAGAGAAACTACGCGCCCAAGCCATGACCGACCCCTTAACGGGGGTCTTCAATAGGCGCTATTTACAGGCCCAAGCAACGACTGAAATACCCCGGGCGCGAAGGCAAAACCACCCCATCGCGCTCATCGCCATTGATATTGACCACTTTAAGCACATTAACGATGCGTACGGACATGACGCGGGTGATGACGTACTGAAAAACTTCACCAAAATAGTAACCGAGCTGCTTCGTCAGGAAGACTTGCTATGCCGAGTGGGCGGCGAAGAGTTTGCTATTTTGCTTCCCAACACCTCGCTTTCTCAAGCGGAACAGGTGGCCGAGCGAATACGTAGAACAACGGCAGCGACCCCGATTAACGTCTCAACTGAGCACGCAGAAAAGGCACTTTGGCTGACCGCTTCGCTAGGGGTAACGACTATTCTAGACAACGAAAAAGCACTTAAGCCTGCCCTGAAACGCGCCGATATAGGGTTATATCAGGCTAAAGATAATGGCCGAAACCAAGTGGTTGTTAACGCGATGTAGCTGACCTACTGCGGCCTTTAAGGCACAGCCTGCCCCGTGGGCGCTAAAATTTTGCGCAAGAAATGGCGCGTTCGCTCATCTTTGGGTGCAGTGAACAACTCTTCAGGAGGCGCTTCCTCGACGATGCCGCCCTCGTCCATGAAGACAACCCGATCCGCTACTTCCCGGGCGAACTGCATCTCGTGGGTGACCACGATCATCGTCTGGCGCTCTACCGCTAACTGTTTCATCAGGCTCAATACTTCCTCTACCCATTGAGGGTCAAGTGAAGAGGTGGGCTCGTCAAAAAGAATCACGTCGGCGTTGGCGGCCATGGCACGGCCAATACCCACCCGCTGCTGCTGACCGCCGGAGAGAGAAGCGGGATAAGCATCTGCTTTGTCTGCCAGACCGATGCGCTCAAGGATCTCTCTTGCCCGTGCATGGGCCTTAGCCTTCGGCAGTTTGTCCACCACGATCATCCCCTCGCTGATATTCTCCAGCGCGGTTTTGTTGGCGAACAGGCCGTAGTTCTGAAATACAAAGGCGGTACGCCGGCGCAATGCCAGGATATCTGCCCGGCTGGCACGCTGGGTATCAACGCTCAGGTCACCCACCTGCAAACGGCCTGCATCAGGGCGTTCAAGAAAGTTGATACAGCGCAGCAACGTCGACTTACCTGTACCAGAAGGCCCAATGATCACAATGATCTCACCCTGGGCAAGGCTCAAGTTGATATCTTGAAACACCGTATGGCCACTAAAACGCTTGGTAATGCCTTGCAGCGAAATCATCGTTGGTAGGCCTTATTCAGATAAATTTCTAACCGGCGCTGCCCCCAGGAAAGTACTTCAACTATCACCCAATAAATCAGCGCCACCAGCAGGAATGCTTCTAAATAGAGGAAGCTGCCCGCAGCCTCTTTTTGCGTGGCCCCCATAAGCTCGGTCACGCCCAGCGTAAAGGCCAACGAGGTCGCTTTAATCATATCGATGAAATAGTTCATCAGCGTCGGCGTTGCCACGCGGGTTGCCTGGGGCAGAATGATGCGGCGCATCAGTTGCGACTGGGTCATCCCGATGGAAAGCGCGGCTTCAGTCTGGCTGCGATCAATCCCGACAATCGCCGCACGAATGGATTCGGCCATATAGGCAGAGAAGTGCAGCGTCAGGCCTAGCACGGCGGCGGTAACGCCGGTAATTGAGATTAACGCGCTGATCAACTGCGGCAAGCCATAGTAGAAAAGAAACAGCTGAACCAGCAGCGGCGTACCTCGAAAAAACGAGATAAACAGCAGCGAGAAGCCGTTCAAGAATGGCACTTTTGATACGCGAACTACCGCCAGCAGGCACGCCAGAATCAGCGCAAAGAACATGGCAATCGTTGCCATTTGGAGGGTGAGTGGCAAGTAGCGCAGCAGAACCGGCAGCAGCCCCCACATGTATTCGAGGTTAAGCATGATAATTAAACATAGGCTAAATCGCTTATAAGCAAACGGCCGTGGCAATGCCACGGCCGTGTTGAACGGATCAGTTCAGCGTTTAGGGCTGGGTGATATCAGTATTGAACCACTTTTCCGATATCTCACGTAGTTCACCATTCTCACGCAGCTCACTCAGCGCTGCATCGACACGGTCGCGCTGCTCACGGCCCGCTTCATCATCACGGAACGGCAATGCGTTCTCAATGGTCGAGAACGGCTGCCCCGCCAGCTCTAACGGTAAGCCTTTCTCTTTAATGACCTGTGTAGCACTCACGCGATCCATCACAAAGGCCTCTACCCGGCCCAGCGCCACATCCTGTTCGATATTGGACTCATAGGTGCGAATGTCGATTTCATCGGCATTGGGCTGCTCACGCAATAACTGCTCGTAGTTCGAGCCCAGGTTGACGGCCACGCTTTTACCGGACAAATCTTCAACACCTTCAATGGTGTCATTGCCTGCCCGCACCACAACCTGCGCGCCGTCATACACGTAAGGCGAAGTGAACACATACTTCGCTTCACGCTCTGGGGTAATGGTGATCTGATTAGCAATGGTGTCGATACGGCCAGATTCAAGCATCCCCGCCAAGCCCGAGAAGCTCGCCGTGACGAACTCGATATCATCACCGGTGATCTCACCCACGGCATTCATGACATCAACTTCAAAGCCTTTGAGTTCATCTTGCTCAACGAAGGTAAAGGGGAAATAACCGCCGGACATGCCCACCCGGAGCGTATCGGCTTGGGCAGAGGCGGCGAACAACCCGCTCGCAACGCTTAACGAAAGCGCTGCGAGAGTGCGATTAAGCTTGCGTGATAGTGCCATGAGTCTGTTTCCTCGTTAGTCGGTAGTGCGACGATACGAACAGCCGTACAAAATACGGCTTTGATGACGGCTATCATACCTCCAAGAGAAAAAGCACACAAAAGAATAATAAAACTGCTTTTTATGCCTTTAATGAATATTCCTAAAACGAATCCACTGACTAAAAAATGTGGGTATTTTGAATTCTTAACACTCGACAGATAGACAAATCAACCCGAGAGCATCTCCTGCGTATGCTCACGCTGCTGCTTTATCGCACTATCTAAAATCGATAACAACTTATCGTAATACTCCGGCATGGTTTCACTCATGCCGGAGGTTTCAAAGCGATCAATCGTCGCCTGCGTTTCAACGATGACTGTTTGCAATTCATCAATCACGTGTTGATGGTCATCAGGGGTCATGAGCCCCCTTGGGTCTGTAGCGCCTGCACACGCCCATAAAGCGTTTTAGCACTTTCGATAGCAACGCTTTCGTGTTGATCCAAGGTGAGTAGCACATCCTGTCGAGGGTCATTCATCACCGTATCAAGATCTTGCTTGTAGCGCTTTAGCAGGTGCTCCAGATTCATACGTATCATGGTGAGCTCCAGCTGAAACTCCATCTGCAGCTTGGTATAGCGTCCGATTTCTGCTGGAAGTTGGCTTGTGCTAATGACAGCGCTAATCGTCTGCTCAATATGCTTTTCGACGGCATTGAGCTTGGGGATTAGCTCCGTCACTACGTACACAGCAGATAAGGTGGCGGGATGAGGCTTCACGGTACTCCTAACGATATAAGCGTCCAATATAGCCTCAGCCTACCAGCACTTCCGGTTATCCTAATGGTTAATTAACCCTATGCAACGACCACATATTGCTGCTCTGAGCACGATAGCGTATATCACTTCACACATTAATTGACCGTTGATACCTGGAATCAACCCTTCTATATTTGGTGTAAGAGTGATCAAGGGCTAGATACTTTATTAGAGTTCAATTGTATTCAGCACGGCCTCCAAGGTGATTTTTGGTTCAAATTTGGGTGCAGCAAGTCACCCGCTTAGCCAACTGGCGCTGATAGCGGCGCTGTCGTGGCAGTCGGAGCTTTTTCCATAATGTTCCGCCCTGTTTCTTGCCGTACCAGATAAACGCGTAAATCCACTGATGGCTCGCGCAAACCACGTTGGCATTGGCCATTAAGCCACTGATTTGCTGAGGGCTCCATTCGTCCATAAATTGGTCAGTGACCCAGCGAATCAGGCTTGGGTGTCGCTTCGTCACTTTCCAGGCGGTGCGTCGGCACTGATCACTTGCCGACTAGGCCTGTTCAGGTACATAACCACTGGCCAGCCCGTTGCGCTTTACCTCTCGGCTAATGGTGCTGCTG
>CEGE01000279.1_pt1 | contig 10216 bp, 10 predicted proteins | sample 306311 | NCBI WGS metagenome assembly CEGE01 (sample SAMEA2755654, study PRJEB7226) | microbial mat metagenome | biome: microbial mat; feature: hypersaline; material: grass silage | place: USA | collected 2014-02-19 | depth 0 m | reverse complement strand
GGCTCCGCCGAAGCGCACAAAGCGGACGTTAGTGGGGGGAGCGGGGTTGTCTGCCTTTATCCACTCGAAGCGAATGGATGACTCAGAGACTTGAAATATCAAAATAAGGCCCAATATTGTATTTGTTGTATTAGCAAAAATACCAGTCCCAACAAGGGGGGATTATGGGAATCAAGCCGGGTCCGAAGAGAATCGCCAAATCAACTGGTAAGCCAGACAGGCGTCAACGGGATAACAAAAATACTCCTGGGAATACACCTTCACTGAAGCCTCATAAGCACAAAAAAGGCGATTAACGAGACGGGGGAGTCAAATTAGGTATGAGTGCCTAGTGTTGGGACACGATGCTGAGTGCATACTCAATAAGTGTCGTAATCAAACACACATGCAGATAGTACCTCTGTTGCTGAATAGCTCCCCCACCTCCCTCGCGGACGTCCAGACTCGGAGAGCAGATGAAGATGCTTACGCGCACGTGAGCCTATAACATAGAGTAGTTTGTTCGCTGCAACTTCCCCCGCTGCTTCATTGAAATGGGGCACCATGCCCTCAAGAAGACCAAAAGCAATAACAACATCAAACTCGGCACCCTTGACTCCATGAATAGTCGAAACGGTGATACCGGTTTTTTCGCGGAACGCTTTCTTGAAGAAGGAAATGTCGTTGATGTAACTGGCACCTTCCTTCTGAAGCCGGTTTATCCGCGACTGTGAACTACTAAAAAATGCTTCGCGGTGCTCGATCAATGCTGGAAAGCTACCGACGTCTATATCTAGCCGCCCAAGCAATGAGGAAAAGGCCAGGTGCAGATAAGTGAGCCCGTCTGTTTCTTCAGGTATTGAGATCGAGTTGCATTCTTTTAGTAACAAACGCTTCGTCAGACTAGAGGTGTCGATGCCGAAGTCATGAAGATCGCCGATTACATCATTCGCCCAACGCATGCGACGAACGAGCATCGTTGGAGAAGACTCCGTCAGCAGGATCTTTGAAAGTTTATAATAGAAGTTCTCAAGGTCGTGACTGAAAGGAACTAGACCAGGGCCATCGAACTGTTGATCCGGTAGCATCGCGACCAGTTTACGAGTAGTTGATGCAAGTAATATCCACTGTGGGGCGAGCACGCAGATTTCCTCCGGTGCATGACCAGCGTCAAGGCTCACTTGGATCAGTCTGACCAGCTCATCGTGAAGGTTGGTGTGGGTTATATGCGTATCATACGAAACTACGCTAGGAAACGTTGAATTCGCCCCCGTGCTCTCGATACTTGTCGAATGGACATTGAAATTCGAGAAGTAGCTAATGATTCTCTTGCTAGAGCGGTAGTTACGGCTGAGTACCAACTCCTTAATCGGTATCCCTGTTTTGGTGCGAAAGTCAGTCACAGAGACTGCAAAACCTCCGAGTGAGCCGTAGATCGCCTGATTTGGATCACCAACGATGAACGTCTTCGTCTGCGTACCGACTGGACGTCATCAAGGCTTTCGATAGAGGCATTCAAGTCGCGAACCATATGAGTGATAGGCGTCATTGCACCAGGGTCAACTTCGCCGCTCTTGCTCTTGAGTAATGTGAATAGTGGATTGGTTCGGTTATTGTGGAACTCCGCAACAACATCCCGCAGAGCCTGAATGAAGGTCAGCGAGACTTCTTTCGTAACCGACAGAAAACCTGGCACCTTAGCACCGATTTCCGGAAACTCTGTTTCCGAGTTAAATAGGCAATGCTCAAAGCTGCCTACGATTGAATCGTAGACTTCAGGGTCGCTGAAATCGGCACTGCTTCTGCCGGTGAATACAGTTTCATAATCATTAATCGTTATCGCACTGCGGATCTCGGCAAGATTATCATGATCGAAGGGATCCAACGCCGCGAGCTTCAGGCGGATCTCTTTCTTAGGTCGGAAGATGAGGTTGTAGCTGGCTTTAGCAACCGTCCCAGTCCCGAGCTGGGCTGTGCCATGGAGAAACAGCGCCTGCACTGCTTCATCGGAGCTGATGTCCTCGAATTCCATGCTAATAATAATCCAATGTCCCTGCCATTGGCCTAGAGCTCGGCTGAAATCAGTTTCTTCTAAACGGTGCGCTGCGCGTACCATGTTATCATCTAACAGAAGGCGAATTGCTCGAAGAATATTGGATTTGCCAGAGCCGTTTTCGCCGATAATGGTGTTAACCCCTCGCTGAAACCGAAGAGTTGTGTTTTTGAAGTTCCGGTAGTTGATCAGCGTCAGTTTGGAAATATGCATGTGTATCCAGCCCGCCACTCCCTGAGCAGCTCTATTTGGTTTAAAGCAATCATGATCCAGTAGCACTTTAACACCTGATTGCTTTACGGAGCCTACTCCTGTGGAATAGCGTCAGGCTTTGCCTTGTTACCTTGTGCAAATTCGTTCCGACTCTGTGGGTCTTCAACGAATCCAAAAAATACGTTTTTTGGTCCGTTTTGTGCGGGTTATAGGTCCGCTTTGGGCCAAAACCAGAACTACCGATATTGCCCAGGCGCAAATCCGTGTTTGACTCCATACGGTCGAAGCTGAGGTACTTGGGTTACGTCCCGCTACTTTTTTATGCTAGAGACGAAAGCTGCTTGACTTGAGGCTTGGCTACGGGATGCGGTCAGCATCAAACTCAGTCACGCCGATCAATAGTGCTTTCTGGCCCTCATAAGTGCCGAAATATCCAAGCCTGCACTTTCTGCTAATGCCTCAAGATTGTTGGTGGGTGGAAGTGCAGGACAAATTTTATGTGTACTTCTTTTTTCTTTTGCACGTTGCTGCACCCAACTATGTAAGGTGTTCAGCTGCTCCAGGCTCAAGTCTTGTAGAAATTCAGCAATAGCGTCACTCATGATTTTTTCCGATGACTGCCCAATTATGATTGTTACTGTTAAAGTACTATCGAAAAGCTAGTATAGAGCCATATGTTTTGATCTTATAATACATCCTCTTTCGTACTGCGACAAGATCTGTCGTAGGCACCTGTTATAGTGATGTCTGCACTAATGAACCCTTATTTAAAGAAAAAACATTCAGGTGATAAGATATGAAGAAAATAATTTCCATGCTTTTTCTTGTGATTGCTGTTAGTGGCTCCGTGTATGCCACTAATAATTATATGCTTTCAAAGCCTCTAAATGCTGTTTTGGAAAATGATGCCAGAAATATTGGCATAGATATTAATAGTCACTATGAGAAATATGTTGTTCCTTCTGTTTTAGTGATTGATATTAAATCAGTCGATGATAATAAAAGTCCCGCTGATGTTTTTCGATTTCTGCTCCAGTATTCAAATAGGATTCAAGAGATGGATTTTGATCATGTTTGGCTTAGCTCGAATGGAGTTAAAAAGTTCATGCTCAAAGGTGACTATTTTAAAAAATTAGGTGTGGAATATGAGTATCAAAATCCTATTGTAACTATTCAGCTCAAGTTCCTGCAAAAAGTTCTTGACAGGTTTTTTGTCAAAATATCTCCCAGTCCAGTGACAGTCGGTATTTCGCTTTAAAGCCTGCCTCAAGGTGCCGTACCGCCACTCTGTGGCGTCTGGCGGAGCTCTATGTCTCGGAGCGTGGGAGCAATGTAAAAGTTGCTCAGATCCGCACACAAAGCGAAAAATTTGACCTGAAAAAGTCGTGCGATAATAGGCCATCAATCGACGATACTCAGGCTCATGAAGATCAGCAATATGGATGTCGACGCCATCTTGGCGAACGTCAGACAACAGCTCCAGGACGACAAGACACTCTCGCCATCTCTGCGCGCAGCCATTGAGATGATGATGGTGCTGATCCAGATGATGACCGGCCGGCTCAACACGAACAGTACCAACAGCAGTACGCCGCCCTCCCAGGATCCGAACCGGCCCAAGAAGAGCCGCAGTAAAGGTGAGCGTAAACCGGGCGGACAGCCTGGCCGTATTGGCAAGACGCTTCAACGGGTCGAGGAGCCGGATGCGATCAAGACCGTGAAGGTCGACCGGCGCACCCTGCCTAAGGGCAGCGCATTCCGCGTGGTCGGCTATGAAAAGCGTCAGGTCTTCGATCTGGATATCAGCCGCTTCGTGACCGAGTACCAGGCCGAGATCCTGGAGAACGAACAGGGGCAACGCGTCACAGCGCCATTCCCGGCCGGTGTTGATCGTCCGGTGCAGTATGGTCCCCGCTTGAAAGCGCATGCGGTGTATCTGTCGCAGTACCAGCTGCTGCCCTACGAACGTGTCCGCGAATACTTTGAGGATCAGGTTGGTATCCCGCTCAGCGCAGGGTCGCTGTTCAACTTCAACCAAGACGCTTTCGACAAAGCTGAGGGCTTCGAGCACTGGGTTAAGGACCGTCTGGCCGAGTCGGTGCTGATTCACGCCGATGAAACCAGCATCAACATCGGTGGCCAACGCCGCTGGCTGCATTGCGCCTCGAATGATGACCTGACCTGGCTGGCGCCCCATGCTCACCGGGGTCACGAGGCGATGGAGGCCATCGGTATCCTGCCGCGCTTCCACGGCGTGCTTTGTCATGACCACTGGAAACCGTACTACCGCTATCAGTGCCGGCATGCGCTCTGTAATGCCCACCATCTGCGCGAGCTTCAGCGCGCCTGGGAGCAGGACAAACAGACCTGGGCGCAGCGCATGCAAACCCTGTTGTGCACCATGGAGGATGCCGTTAAGAGTGCGGGCGGCAGCCTGCCGCCTGAAAAGGCAGAAGGGTGGCGAAAGGCCTACCGGCAATGCCTCAAAAAAGCGGAAGACGAGTGTCCGCCACCGGATGAAAACCAACGGCAGGGCAAGCGTGGTCGGCTCAAACGCTCTCGGGCGCGCAACCTGCTGGAGCGGTTGCGCGACTATGAGGCAGATGTTTTGCGCTTTCTGGACGATCCGGCGGTCCCCTTTACGAACAACCAAGGCGAGCGTGATATCCGTATGCTCAAGGTGCAGCAGAAGATCTCTGGCTGCTTCCGCTCGATGGATGGGGCACAGATCTTCTGTCGTGTGCGCAGCTATCTGTCGACGGCGCGCAAGCAAAACCTGAGTGGTTCCGAGGCGTTGACACTGTTGTTCGAAGGACGTTTGCCGACCTTCATGGCAGCGCCAAGCGATAATCCGAAAACTTTTTAAATCAAGCCAACTGAATAGTTACATCCTATTTATACAATGCGCATATTTCCTGAAAACCTTTATCTCCCTAATGGAAATAGAGCGTTTTCTTCATGGAGCGGCGGGTTGTTGGGTGTAACCAAGAAGCAGATGGAGGATTTCACTGAGTTTCACAAACGGTGGTATATAGAAGATATGCTGTGAGTTTCGCCTTTTTCAATTGCTACAAAGTCATTTATCCCATGACAAGGATGCCACTATGAGTGCACGACAAGATACCCTGTTCCGTTACCTGAACATGCTGCAGCTCATTCCACGAGCCCCTCACTACCGTGCGACTTCAACGCTTCAAGCGTTGCTGGAAGAGCGAGGCTTCAAGGTGGATATTCGTTCCATTCAGCGTGATCTGGAAAAAATGTCTGGGCACTTCCCCCTGCTATGCGACAAGTCCAGTCGTCCGTTTAGGTGGTCATTCGACCCCGGGTTCAAAAGTAACCTTCCGGCCATGGACACAGCGACAGCACTTACGCTGGTACTGGCAGAAGAGTACTTGACTGGCTTGCTCCCCCAGGTAGCGATTGACCAACTGGGTGGGCAATTCCACAACGCTCGAAAGTACCTGGATAGCCTTGAGCGAAATAGCTTTGCCCATTGGACACAGTTCGTAAAAGCGATCCCGAACGGGAAGGCGCTGATTCCGGCACCAATTTCACATGATGTATGGCAGTTGGTGACAGATGCATTGCTCAATGGGTACGCCCTTGATGTTCAATATCTGAGCCGCGCCAAAAATCAGGTCAAAACCTATGTTCTGCACCCGCTGGGTCTTGTTGCCCGGCACAGCGTGACCTACTTGCTGGCAACCGTGAACGAATACGACGATGTTCGCCAGTTTGCATTGCACCGGATCCAGACAGTAAAGCAGAGCCAGGCGCCTCTGCGCACCCAGCGCGGATTCAACCTCGACGATTACATCGCACAGGGTGCTTTTGGGTACCCGGTCGATGATGGGGCGGTCAACTTGAAGGCCAAAGTGCGCTCTGACGTAGCATGGATGTTGTCAGAAACGCCGATTAGCCATTCACAAGTCCTAAGTGAGCCCGATGAGAATGGTTGGGTTCTGCTTGAGGCTGAGGTACCCAATGACCAGCAGACGCAGTGGTGGCTGCAAGGGTTTGGTTCAGCCGTTGATGTTCTGGAGCCGATGAGTTGGCGCGAAGCCATTCACAAACAGGCTCGGGAAATTCTCGGTTTGGAATGAAAGGAGACTTTCTGCAGGCTTCTGCGACATGATATGTCGTTTGCTCTGTCTATGATGTCTGAAACTGACAACGGAGATGGATAACCATGAAAAGAGCAATCGCCTTCGCACTTTCTGCCGGACTCACCGCCACAGTTCAAGCTGCGCCTTCGGATAAAGAAATTGCAGCCTGTGCCATTGTGGAAGGCGACCTTTCTCGCCTGGAGTGTTATGACAACCTTGCTCAGCGATATGGATTGCAGGGCCCTCAAGTCCAACCAGTTGATGTCTCAGGTAATGGGAAATGGGCCGTTAACGTTGAGACCAATCCCATCGATGACAGCAAAACGGTCACTCTTCTGCTTAAAGCCGATGAGGGCCAGAATCGTTGGGGTAGCCCTGTGGCTATGCTTGCCCGATGCCGCAGCAATGAAACAGACCTTTTTATCGTGTGGAATGACTACTTGGGTAGCGAAGCGGATGTTCTCAGCCGTGTGGGTACAGAGAAAGCCCGCACCCGCCGCTGGTCTATGTCGACTGATAGCAAGGCAACGTTTCACCCCCAGCCGATCGCTTTCCTTAAATCCATGATGGAAGCAGACAGCTTGGTTGCACAAGTGACTCCGTATAACGAAAGCCCTGTGACAGCGGTATTCGATATCAAGGGATTGAGTGAGGCAATTAAGCCCCTTCGTGAAACCTGTCATTGGTAAGGGGGATCGTCATGAAACCGACCACTATGGGGTGGATTGGCACCTTGCTGCTGTTCGTTGGAGTATTCACGCCGATTGTGAGCGTACCTTTCATGGGGAATGTGAACTACTTTCGTAATGGTGAAGGTGATGGAGTGTTGGTGCTAATCCTTGCCGGCATTTCAGCTATTCTATTGCTCAAGGAAAAGCTGAGAGGACTTTACTTTACAGCTGGGCTAAGTCTCGCCGTCATGTTATTCAGCTTTTTCAATTTTCAGTCAGGCATGTCTCAGGCCCGCGCTGAGATGGAGAAAGACCTGGCTGGCAATCCCTTCAGAGGCTTGGCTGACATGGCAATGGAGTCGGTTCAGCTGCAGTGGGGCTGGGCCGTGCTTCTGGTTGGTGTGGGTTTGCAACTCGCTTGTGCCCGCGGCCATAACAGCAAATGACGCAGGCATCAGACAGCATCTGCGTTGTGTTGTATCCTTACCCGTTTAAACGAATGGGTTACGAACATCGGGATGCGCCACTTCAGTTATGACAGTGATTTGACCGGCGGCTCTCTTATGGTGAGGGAGTCTCGGGTCATTGCAGACTTGTTGCTCAAAGAAGCAACTTCGGAAGAGTGGCTCGATGCCATCCAGACAGATAATCGGCTGCAGAAGCCCACAGCCGCTACCGCAAGGCGTATAGCGCAATCGATTCGCAAGCGTCTTGAACGCATGGAGCCTTCGTTCTGGCAAGCTATTCGAGATGGCGATGATGAGCTCGCAACACAGGCGTCTTTTTGTGCAGTGCTTGAGCGCAACTTGTTGTTGGTCGAATTTATCGAGTCGGTACTGCGGGATGCCTTTGTGACCCAGGCCGGTAAGCTGCATGTTTGGCAGTGGAGCGATTTTCTGGACGAGCGTGCCCATAAAGATTCCGCCTTGGCCGACTGGTCGATGACGACCAAGCGCAAGACAGGGCAGGTGGCATTCCGGATACTGGCAGAGGTGGGGTTGTTAACCGATACGCGCTCGCTGACGCTCCAGCATCTGCTTGTGCGTCCTGAAGTCAGGGTGTTGCTGGATGACACCTACCGTCATCGTATTCGAAGTTGTTTGGAAGTATCAGGTGCCACCGCAGGGTGAAATGAGCAAGGAGCCAGCATGAACCAGCCGTTACAAGATCGGCTTAATCAGATCTATGACAAGGTCCAGAGTGAAGAATTTCTGCAGGGGCAGGGATTGGGCAATGAGATTGCCTTCTGGATTTTTGATTATCACCCTAAGCATGAGCTTCAGGTACGCGAGCATCTGCGCTTTCTGGTGTCCCAGCTGGGTAAGAAAAATCCGAATATGAAAGTGGCCAGCATTAACCTGCTTGAGGTGATGAGGGATTACCTGGTCAGTCGAAACTTTTGGGATAAAGCCTGTGCCATGCAGGTTGCTAAGGGCGACACGGCCTTGTTGAAAGCGCTCGCTGGCCCAATGCACATGGACAAGTTTGCCCCCTTCCTGATGGAGCACACCCAAGCAGCTGACCAGGACGTGATCTTCTTACACGGCATTGGCTCAGTATGGCCCGTTCTGCGCGCCCACAATCTGCTCAACAAGCTGCATGCGCTTCTGGGGCACAAACCCGTTGTGCTGTTCTACCCGGGGCATTACAACGGGCAAAGCCTGACGCTGTTCAATCAAATACCCAGTAAAAACTACTACAGGGCATTCACGCTGGTACCGCGTGCATAACCCAATGTGACTGGCAAGGATGATGCTGTATGACCATCAAGAATCTTTTCTTTAAGCCTCTGGATCGCTCCATCAATGGTGTGGTGAAAGCTGACCAGAACGACGATGCAACCGTGTGGCAGGAACTCGATGAGTACGTTGTCACCAATGAGCTGGAAAAGCATTTCCGGCACTTTTTTGAGTCATACAGTACGGATCGGCACGACCCCTCCATTGCCAGCCGAGTGGGTATCTGGATCAGCGGCTTCTTTGGCTCCGGTAAGTCCCACTTCCTGAAGACCTTGTCGTACCTGTTGGCCAACATTACCGCGCACGATGCCGATGGCAGTGAAAAGCAGGCGGTGCAGTTTTTTGATGAGCACAAGCTGCGCGATGCCATGATCCGTGCCGACATCGACAAGTCGGTCTCCAATCCTGCTGATGTCATCCTGTTTAACATTGACAGCAAGGCAAGCTCAAACGATCAGGGCAACCCGATTCTCAATGTGTTCTTGCGCGTGTTTAACGAGTACCAGGGGTTCAGTGGTGACCATCCGCATATTGCGCATATGGAGCGTCACCTGACCCAGAAGGGTGTTTATCAGGCGTTTTGTGATGCGTTCGCTGAAGCCTCCGGCATGGAATGGCATGCGGAGCGTGATGGCTACCAGTTTTATCAGGACGACATTGAGCAGGCGATCGGCAAGGCACTGAATCTGTCACCGGATGCGGCCCACAAGTGGTTTGAGGAGTCGGAGGAAACCTTCTCGGTATCCGTGGAGAACTTCTGTCGTTGGGTGAAAGAGTATCTGGATAGCCAAGGCCCTGATCATCGAATGGTGTTCATGGTGGATGAAGTGGGCCAGTTCATCGGCTCAGATACCAAGCTGATGCTGACGCTGCAGACGATCACGGAAAACCTCGGCACCATTTGTCAGGGTCGAGCGTGGATTGTGGTGACATCCCAAGCGGATATGGATGCCGTACTGGGTGAACTGACGTCGTCCAAGGTCAACGACTTCTCCAAAATCGCCGGTCGATTCAAGACGCGCTTGTCCCTGTCCAGCTCCAACACGGATGAAGTGATTCAGAAGCGTCTGCTGCGTAAAACGCCTGAAGCGGAAGAGCAGCTGCGTTCAACCTGGGCTCAATACGGCGATATCCTGCGCAACCAGATTACGTTCGACCGATCCGGCCCGACGTTGCGCAATTTCGATGACCCCGAGAGCTTTGTAGCCAACTACCCCTTCGCACCCTATCACTTCCAGTTGGTGCAGAAGGTGTTTGAAGAGATCCGTAAAGTGGGCGCCACCGGTGCTCACCTGGCCTATGGTGAGCGCTCCATGCTGGATGCATTCCAGATGGCGGCCATGAGCCTGGCTAACCAGGAGATCGGTGCGCTGGTGCCCATGCATGCCTTTTACCGGTCGGTCGAAGGCTTTCTGGACACAGCCGTAAAACGTACCATCGACCAGGCCGCTG
>CEGE01001353.1_pt1 | contig 10238 bp, 8 predicted proteins | sample 306311 | NCBI WGS metagenome assembly CEGE01 (sample SAMEA2755654, study PRJEB7226) | microbial mat metagenome | biome: microbial mat; feature: hypersaline; material: grass silage | place: USA | collected 2014-02-19 | depth 0 m | reverse complement strand
CAGATTTGACAATAACTCGCGTTTTCAATGTGACACCGCCAAAGTGCATGACAGCCAGCACTTCGAGGCTGTTCTTGATCGGTACAACACCAGTCAGGACGTCTATGCCGATCGCGGTTACCCATCGACCGAGCGGGAAGCCTGGCTGAAAGAGCACGGCTACCGCAACCATATTCAGCGCAAAGGCCACCGCCAGAAACCGTTATCGGGGTGCCAGCAACGTCGCAATAAGCGGATCGCCAAAACCCGTGCCCGCGTCGAGCATGTGTTCGCCAGCATCGATCAGATGGGGGGCAAGTTGATCCGCACAGTGGGCCAGGCGAGGGCCAACTTTGCGATGACAATGATGGCCGCCTGCTACAACCTGAAGCGGTTGGTGTACTTCCAGCGGGCCGGGATTAAGGCATTTTGAGTCGTTGGTGGCGGCTCAATGTGCCTGATGGGCACACTGAGAGACGACCGCAGCCGGTGCCACTGACCCCGAGACTGGCATGATATCAAGTCGAAAACAGCTGTTCCGGGCAGTTTAGCTGTTCAGGCGACGAGCAGCAGGGTTTTTCGAGGCGCCCAACAGTTTTATTCCGAGGCAGAGGCAGCGCTCCCTATGCTCGGTGAGTATCGGACGTTGGATGCTGTATTCGAAGGGATGCTACAGCAACGTTTGCGCCTTAAAACCAACTTGAGACTGGTGGAGTGGTTGGGGATGTGACTAACTCTTCCATTCGAAATACTCCTCTGCGAGTTGACTCAACTTCAGGCACGAGTCATCTCCTTCCAGCAAAACAGCTCTTTTACCCTCTTCGAACTCTATCAACCCCGCCAGCGTAAGCAGTGTCACCAGGCGATGTTTCACTACATGAGCAAATACCTCGCTGGGCTCGCGGTACATACGGAAGCCTTCTTCTTCGAGCTCTGCCATCATGTGCGGGAAAAGCTCTCTCAGGTACCGGGCTGCATCTACGCTTTTGAGCTTGTCCTGCTGTGTGTGCAGACGGTAAAGCAAAACCAATGCCGTTAATCGGATTGATGGCATTGCCGGATAGTTATCCACATAGGCCCAGTTGAATTGGGTAAACAGCCCCTGCATCAGGGTGTGGAAGGCAGCAGCCCAGTCCTGCTTTTTCAGAATGGTCTGGCCTTTTCGTGTAAGTACTAACTGACCTTTGACGACGCGGCACAGGCCGCTCACCATTGAGATGATGCGGCTGTAATGCACGGGTGGCACATCTTCTTCGGATCGATAGCCGCGTTGCCAGATAAATCGATTGTAGTGCAAGAGAGCGGGATCGACTGCATCGACCATTTCGCGCACGACCGCCAGTGGCAGGTTGCCTTTTTTGGTCAGTTTGATGCCCTTTTCTTTAGCGCACTCGGCCAGAGTCTTGAACAGTGCCAACAGTGGCGAGTTTTGAGGGGTAGCTGCTGCAGGGTTAAATTGCAGCACCTCGGGGGCTTCAAAGGGGTGATAGAGTAACTGATGCAGCAGGTGAGGCGACATCGGCAGCTCAACCAGCGGTTGCTCATCATCCTCCATGATGTGAAGCAAAAACTGATCAATAAATGCCTGTCTTATCATGTCGGACTCAAACTCACCCTGCTGTAACAGCCGGTCAATTTCAGGCTGTACGGACTTGAAGGCCTCAAAGAGCTCATCGTGAACCAGCAACGGGCTGTAGTGATGCATAGCCTCCAATCGGGCATTAACAGACTTTTTGTCGAAGTGAGCAGGATCAAAGGAGTCAGTGCCCAGCCAGTCACATAGCTCGTCATACTCGTCATGTTGAGGGTCTTTCAGGATAGCGACAAGGTGTTGGTAGCCCGGTATGCCACCACAGGACTCGGGTGGGCAGGCGTTTTCACCGGCAAGGCAGAGTGCCTCACTGGGTTGTGCGCCAATTAATGGCAGTGATTTTTCCAGACGAATACGATGTCGCCAGCCGTCACCAAAATCGTATTCGTAGAACAGCTCCGGCTTGGTCGTAGTCAGTACATCTTGCAAACGAGCCGTTGTATCGTCCTGCCACTCATCAAAACCCTGGTTGATGACTTCTTCATCGGTGAAAAATTGCTGGTCAAGCGTTACAAAGCAGTAGTAGTGCAGATCCTGCCAGCCCATCGCGGCCTGTAAAATGGGGTGCAGCTCACTCAGTCTCATCTCGGCGGGCAGCAGAAGGCGGCGCCACACAGCAGGTTGAACGTTCTCCAGTTCAATGTGAAGTTGATAAAGAGTGCTGGACTGAGTGGCCATTGGCAGATCCGACTGGGGAAAAACACTATCGTACCAGACGGATGTGGAAATGTGAGAGCGAGAGATTGGAACTTCAGGGTGTGGTAGCCACTACGGAGTGTGTTCAGGCCTCTGGAGCCGCTGTGGTCACGGAGGCCTAGAGGTAGAACAACAAAGGGAGATTTCCTCGAATCCACTCTGGATGAGCAGACGGGCGATCAGTGTAAGGAAGGAGCACTCAAAACCTGGCACTGGTTCGCATGAAGCGCCAAGAGTTCAGATGATCGGCAAGGATGCCTTAAGGTCAGGACAAAAAGCGACCAGTTGGATGGGAGCGTTTTTATGTCACAGGTTTTGTCACATGACAGTGTTCTGGACACACAATGAAAGAAGGCAGATCGGTAAGTACCTGATCTGCCTCTTAAAATTTGGTAGCGGGGGCTGGATTTGAACCAACGACCTTCGGGTTATGAGAATGAAGCAGCTAATGTCCCGTATCAGTTATAATTCCCTTAAAGTGCCGTAAGATCAGCATCTTGTGTGGGTCATGCGCGATGTGGTCTATGCTTGAATGCCACTTTCTATCACTTTTCGACAATTTGTTTTGTCACAGATTTAAAATGTATTTTTACACATAAAACGACCTTAGGTTGGCCGGTCTTAGAAGGGGTCGGGAAGTGCTCAGTGGTCTGGAGCCAGCCAATGAGTTCAGTGAGCAGTGGCTTGATGAGGTGCTCACAGTGGTATCTGCGTGCCTGTTAGGAATGTAGCGCATGATATGACTGAACACATGCGCATGCAGCCCCTATGTCCAATGAGGGTCACAGCTGCTCAAGTTTCAGGCCCATGCCCAAGCGGCTGAGGTGTAGCCTTGAAAGGACGTCGTTATGTCTCAACATCTGGCCGTAGCGGTAAACTATATACTGCATCAGTCGAGTCGGCTGGCATGCCAGTCAGTGCTTACCCATCAGTACTTCGAGACTATCGGCTGTCAGTACACCTTTCGTCCAGGCATCCAGCTGAGAGGCATCAGCTTGATTTATCAGCTGAGCCACCCAATCAGGCAGGCTACCAAACTTCAATTCAAGCAAAGCGAGGGCTGTTTCACGCATTGTCTCCATGCGACCTTCCATGCGGCCTTCCATCCGTCCACGTTGGATCCCGATCTGCTCCCCTTGAAGGCGCTCTTTCTTGACCAGATTTTCCAAGTTCTCGGCTAACATGTCTTTATCCTCGACTAAGCTGTTCAGCTGCTCCAGATTTACGTCCGCGCCCAGGCGGTTGAGGTGGCGCTTGATCCAGCGGGTAATGATCTTATCCACTCGTTCCTTATGCGGATCAGCCTGGATGATGGCCACTATGCGGTCTACGGCGCGCTGCAATGACTCCCAGCTGTCACCGGCATTCTCGATGCTGAACATCCCGCTCAGCGGTGTGGGATGAAGCCCTAGTTCTGCGTCGCTGTAGCGGCCTTCATCCACCAGATAGTAACGCAGATGCGGCTGATAGACTCGCAGAAACGCAGGTGGTTCCGGCTGCACCAGATCATAGATGTCCTGCTTGGCCGTCCAGCGCTGCGAGCCGTTATACAGAACGATTGGCAACACCGGTGGAAGTCCCTGGGAGGGGGTGGTGTCCTTGTGCTTCAACAGATGATCGTAGAAGCAGGCCACATAGTGCATCAGCCGGATCGGCATGCTCCTGTCGACCTGAGATTGAAACTCCAGCAGGATGTACAGATAAACCTGTTGGGTGACGCCGTCCCAGGTCACTTCGACCGACCAGACCACATCCTCGAATTTCTCCTCGAACAAGGGCGTGATGTAGTTACCGCTGTGGTTTTTCAGTGTACTGAAGTCCATGATCTGCGCAATCTCGGATGGCATGAAGCCTTCGATCAACTGCTGAACGAACTCCGGGTAGCTGAAGACCTCTTTATAGCCGGTATCGTGATGCTGACTTGCCATGGTGACTCCTGTCTGAACACTGATCAGTCTATCACAGAGGTTTGGTGTGAAAGGAGTGATAGGTTTTGCTCTTCTTGCGTCATCAGTCGCTGATGGGTCATCAGAATGGCGAAGCCAGGCTGCATATCATGATCCTCTGGACTCTGTGGGCTGGGCGTTCAATCCTGCCCGATCGGCCCCGGTCTGGCCGCCACTGATGATCATGTTGAGTGTCAAAGTCGTTATCCTGGGTGATCGATTGCTCAGTGCAGGCTCGCTACTGAAATGTAGTCATTGGGGCACAGTGTTCTGATGGTTTGGGCACCGGCGCCACTCAAACAGAGCCTGGCTACTTCGCGGGTCATATAAAAATGATGACAGCTGTACTCCTTGCCCAGAGTGCGGTAATGACTGCCACCCAAGGTGATGAAGTCGGTTTTCGTGTCATCGGTCTCGCTGCTCAAAACCTTGGAGGTAAGAATCCAGTCACCCGGATCAAACCGCTGACTGAAATCCTCCACAACCGTGGCATGAATCCGCATAAAGGGTTCATGGGGTGTCTCGCAACCGGGGAGGGGATGAAAATACAGGCATTCCACATCCCGGATAATCGCGGTTACCTGGTAGGGGGTGGCCTTGCTAACCCTGTTTTCGGTCGAGTCGTTCACTGCTCAAACCCTTCGGTGCGTGCCAGGGATGCCAATGACCAGTCCATATAGGGCAACAGTCTCGCCATATTGCAGGCATCATCAATCCCGCGATGGGGCTGACCTTCAAATGCCAGTGCGTGGTACTTGAGAGCGGCCCCCAGCCCGTTGCGTTTGCGCTCGCCTGTCGTGTGCTTCCAAATCGACTTGAGATTCAGATGGGGCAGACGCATGAAGCTCGGTGTACGGTTTTCACGTCTGGACTGAGCGGTGATATGCCGGCGGTCATAATTGCCCCAGCTGGCCCATGCACGCAGTTCTGGCCAGGCACTCAACCACGTATCCAGTTCAGATACGGCATCAACGAATAACGGCGACGCATCCACCATCACTTGGCTGATCGATGTCAGCTGCTGACAGAAAAGACTCAGCACGGGATTGTCCTGTGGTTTGATCAAAAACGAACGCTTGTCCAGGACATCACCCTTGCGGGTCGCTATTACACAGCCAAACTCAATGATTTCCATTTCATCGACGGACTGACGGAAGCCTGATGGGGCGATATGGTTCTCCCAACAGGTCGCTTCCAAGTCCACAATCAATAGCGCTTTATCCATAGCGTTTTCCCTGGATCTTGGTGGTGAAAGCACTTGGTCGTCTTTTTGCGTTTGACGAGGCCATGTGAAATGAGTGTAATGGAATAAACAATTAAGTCCAGTCGAATGGATTTATGATATTCAGAGACATTTTGTGATGGCCAAGCACGACCTCAATATCGAAGAGATGACGATGGATGCCGTGCTGGCGCTACTCAGTTCGAAGCAAAATCCAACCCTGAGCTGGCCTATGATCGGACAGGCGATCCGACGGCTGGAATTATTGGGTTACCCCAAGCAGCGTTCAGGGGGACAGCACTGGCTGGAGCAATTGGTGGAGCCAATCGGCATCAAGCGGACGGCCGCCTGGCGCTATCGTGCGATCGCCAAAGACTGGCCCTGGTTGCGAAGGGAGCTGATCAAGCAAGCGATCGATGTGCCAACGCTTGATCAGTTAGAGCCAACGGTCAGCGCCGAGCAGGTCGAAATTCTGATCCGAGTGGTGAGAGCAACGCCGCCTGAAATATGGAAAGCCGTGGCCGAGCGAGTGTTACATCGCGCGATTAGTCTGCGTGAAATCCGTCGCATCTGGTCTCATCATCGGCCGGTATTGCGAGGTAAAACCGCGCGTGGACGGGGTTCTCGCGGTTTTGTTGAAAGTGTAGCGGTTGATGAGCAGTTGCCTGAAACCCAAGGAGCGCGTTTCAAAGGCCTCGTCTGCCAGCTGTTGGAGATGCACTACCCCGCAATACTGGAACAGCAACTGGCACAGCGACTGCTCAGATACCGCTTTGATTCCAATACTCAGGAACTTGAAGCAATGGGTATTGCGCTGGATGCCGTCTGCAGTGTGCTACCTGACGGGCATCGACTGCCGCTCATTCACGGCTTTGTGATCATGCAGGATGTCCGTAACACGCATACGTTGTATCAGCGCTTTGCAGCACTGGCACCTTTCGTTGATGCGTTGTGGCTGGTCGCCCCTCAGGCTGTGGAGTTGAATGGATCGGTCGGCTTGATCATCAGTGACGGGGTTCACATCCAGGGGGTGCATGCCCCTGAACCCTCTCATGTACTGGCACAGGAAGCGCTGACCAACCCTTTGGTATTGCGGTGGCAGCAGCGTATGGGAATGCAGATGATGCGTGAGGGTAAGCGCTGATGTTCCTGAAAAAGTCTGACGGATGAATAAAGGGGGAGCTTAGAGCCCCGCCGGGGCTTCTCACCTGTGTGCTGGCACAGGCTTTCTCCAACCTGGAGGCGACTCTGCTTTTCATCTCTGATGAGATCAATTGTCGTTGGCTGGATTGTTGTGTAATCTGAAAGCGATAGATAGCTGTTTGAAAAGGACGACACTACCTCATGGACTACCAGTTATCCCAGAGCGGGCAAACAGCTCATGTTGAAGTCACGCGGCTTCCAACAGGTGATCCTCTCCCCGCACTGATTGAATTAGAGAAAGAGCTGGCAGATCAAAATCTGAGACGGATTGAGCTGTTTTTCAGTGAAGGAGCATCCCCTCCGGTAGATCGCCTGACTCATGCCGGCTATCAGGAATCTGGCTCAGAACGCTTCTTCAAGTCGGTACACTATCAACCTTCTGTTCGTTTCTCGATCACTGAAAAGTGCAATTACGCATGCTTCTTCTGCCATGAAGAAGGCATGGAGATGGGCAAAGCACGTGCTGCTGCCCAACAGGAACAGCTATTTGACGTTCTGCGGCAATTCCATGAGTTGAATTATCAGGATTTTACCTTTACCGGCGGAGAGCCTTTGCTCAACCCGAATAAGATTGTTGCCTGTCTCGATTACATGGAATCAATAGGCTACCTGCCTGACATCACGTTTGTTTCCAATGGGCTGGCTCTGACCGAAAAACTTTTGGCCCGCCTGCAAGCCTATCCTGGCAAAATGCGCTTTAACATTTCGATGCATAGCCTTGAAGAGCATGCCTACAACCAGATTGTGCAGGATATACAAAAGCCGAACGCGCCACTTCGTCACAACGAGCACCGCCGCGTAAAAGAAAATTTGCTGAAGCTGCAAGCGGCAGGTATCCCTTTCAAGCTTAACTTTGTTCTATTAAAAGGTCTCAATACGTCAGATGAAGCCATCCAGGCTGTGCTGGATTACGCGTTACAGCTTGGCGCAACGCGGATCAAGTTTCTGGAGCTGCTGTTAACTAAAGAGCTGAATCATCTGTATGGATACTTCTACCGGCTGGATGCACTGCGCGAGCGTCTAAGTGACCAGCTGACTCTTACAGAACGGAGTTTCAGGCGTGATGTGTATCGCTATGCAGATACACCGTTGGAGCTTGAATTCCAGCATTGTACCTGCGCCAGAGGCTGCAACACCTGCACCGTAAATCGCGACGCTAACTTTACTGCCGAGCTGAAATACTTTCCCTGTTTCCTGCATTCGGATGAAGACTTTGATTTGAAAACTGTGGCGCTTGAACAGGCAATCGCGCAAGGCGATCAAAAAATTCAACGCATGGCACAGTACTATGGTGATGACAGTCCCATCATTGTTCGTAATCACTATCTGACTCAAGAGGAGCAGTTTTATTACTATCTGGCCTCCTCCAGCGCTATAGAGCAGCTCAAAAGAAAGCTCTCGCTCGAGGAAAGGCTTGAGCGCAGACGGGATTTCAACGAAATCTACCTTACATTGGTAGGTCAAGCGGGCGACGATTTTTCCACTGTGTACAAGCTAAGCCGCAATAGTTACGACCAGCACGCACTGGAAATCGAGCAGGCTTACAGTTTTGATCCGCTCAAGCCAGGATTGGTCACGACGCATTTTTCTGGCGAAAGCCAGAAGGTCATTGACCCGGACTTGTACCTGAAACAGCTGGCAGAGCGGGGGTATGAGCAGCGTTTAAACTTGAACTGGTCCATCTTTTTTTACCGTTTGCAGCGGTCCAGTTCTGTGAGGCAATCAGAGTTATCCATCAGCCATAACCCTGAGAGTGGGCTGTTCTTTGTCAGGTCTGATACTCCCTTGGATGATGAGCAACTGAAGCCGATGACAGAGCCACTGGCTTCGTATATCAGCACCAGAATGCGGCTAGCATGAGTACCAACAAATTTGTTTGCAACACAATGACACATAGGTTAGTTCATAATACGGAGCTGACGGTAACGAGATGAAGGGGCAGGTTATGCCAACGACAATGAACGTCGCTAATTCAAATGGACCGGTCGAAAGTGACCATTGGCTGATCTGTGTCGCGGGATCATCCCCGGCGGTTGTGACCGAAACACTCTATTGTCTGAAAGATCGTGAAAATTTCCCGAATAAGGTTGTGATTTTTACCACCCTACTTGGGGCTTTTTTTGCCTGCTCATCAAATTCATTTTTTTAATAGCTAAAACACCTGTCGACGATGTCGAGAAATGTAATTCAATAAGTAAAAGGATTTCATATGAGTATATATGCTTATATGTTTGAGATCAGAGGGATTCAGTCTTTTCTGTTCTCAAGTGGAAAGCTGAAAGATCTGGTTGCCGGCAGTGAGCTGATTGATTTTCTCTGTAAACAACCATTACGGGAAGCACTGAAAGTATGTGGTCTGGAAGGGTATGACTCTTCGCAGCACAGTCCACGGTGTGCCGGTGGTTCGTTTTATCTGCTGATTGAAGACCGCGATAAAGCTGTGCGGCTGAGCCATATCTGGCCGTTAATTGTGGAGCAGTTGCTGCCGGGCATTGAGCAGGTTGCTGTTCTGTCTGTGGGCAGTACTGCCAAAGATGCTGTTGCAGAGGGACTGAATCAGCTGCGCTCAGCGCGTAATTATATGATTCCGCAATTGCCTGCCGCCAGCCCTCTGGCAAAGCGTAATCCAAGAACAGGCAGTGTTGCGGTGCAGCAAAAAGCCGGTGAATCATTGGATCTGGCCAGCAGTAAAAAGCGCGTATTTAAGCGTCCTGATGCTGCAGACAGTTTAAGTCTGACCGGGCGCTTCAGTGAAAACGCCCAGCTTAAATGGCCGGACAATTTCGAGGACACCGGACCGGAAAGTCGTCGCTTTCCCATGGCTGGTGAAAGCCATATCGCTATTGTGCATGCAGATGGCAATGGTCTTGGGGAAGTGCTAAGAGTCGTTAATGCAGCAGCGTCCGGTCTGAGTGACAGTGATTACATCCGCCTGTATCGGAGCTTTTCCGATGGTTTGGAGCAGGCAACTGTTCAAGCTTGTCAACAGGCCTGTGAGTCTGTGCTTGAATCCAAAACAGTGAACAATATTGTCCCGGCTCGTCCTGTAGTGCTTGGTGGCGATGACCTTACACTTCTGGTTCGGGCGGATCTGGCTTTACCGTTTACTGAAGCTTTTACCCAGGCTTTTGAACAGGCAAGCAGTACATTTTTAACTCAGCTGCGCAGCCAGATTGCCGAACACAATTCTGGGCAGGCTGACGCTCTGCCGCAATGCCTGACTGTGTGTGCAGGTATGAGTTTTATTAAACCCAGTCAGCCTTTTGCACAAAGTTACCAGCTGGCTGAAAGCTTGTGTGACCAGGCGAAAAAAGCATCCCGCAACGCCCGTACTTCAGAGCAAGAGATGATCGCTTCCAGTCTGTCCTTTCATTGGGTGCAGTCTACGTTAATTGAGGATGCCGAGGCTCTGTATGAACAGGAAAAGGTCGTCCGTAGCCGAACTGATAGCACGGAAAAATTGGCGCTGGGATTGAAAGCTTACCGGATGGGTACCTCAGGTGCAGGTCAGGCGCTGCCATCTCTTAATGATCTCTACGCCCTGGCTGAGTCTTTGTTTACTCGTGAAGGGTTGAACCGGAAGCGTCTGCGCAAACTGGCG
>CEGE01002483.1_pt1 | contig 10248 bp, 5 predicted proteins | sample 306311 | NCBI WGS metagenome assembly CEGE01 (sample SAMEA2755654, study PRJEB7226) | microbial mat metagenome | biome: microbial mat; feature: hypersaline; material: grass silage | place: USA | collected 2014-02-19 | depth 0 m | reverse complement strand
TTACAGCTGCGGGGACAGCTCCGGAATTGAACCGGATTCCCTTTTAATCGTATTCCTGAAAACAGAAAGTACGAACCAGTCTTACTGCCGGCAAATTTAAAGCAAAAATTTAAGAATCCGAACCTATCAAAGAATAAAAAAGAAAGAAAACAACCTCACCGACTCTCTGTCAACCAGTTCGACCACCGCAAATGAACCGAACAGGCCCGTCTGTGTTAAACATTTAAACAAAAAGAGTATGTCAACTTATCTGATTATAAATATTCTGGTGGTAATTATTCCTTTTCTGTTCAGTTTTGACAAAAAGGTATCCTTTTTCCGGATCTGGAAACACTTTTTCCCGGCAATGCTCATTACCGGAGCGGCATTTATCCTGTGGGATATTTTATTTACCCACATGGGAGTATGGGGATTCAATGAGGCTCACCTCAACGGATTAACAATCATCAATCTGCCCATGGAAGAATGGCTGTTTTTTATCACGGTTCCCTATGCGGTGGTTTTCACTTACCGGGTATTAAATGTCTGGGTGCCGATGAAAAAGCACCCCGAGATGCAACGCACCATCAGCTATGCACTTATCCTGATATTTGCCGTAGCAGCGGTTTTACATTACGACCGCGTTTATTCGGTCGTCACCTTTTCCCTGGCTGCTATTTTTGTTTTGGTTACAGAATGGCTGCTGAGGACAGACTATTTGTTGCATTTTTACAGAACCTACCTGATTGCCCTGGTTCCATTCCTGGTCACCAATGGAGTATTGACCGGATTCGGTCTGGAGGAACCTGTGGTATGGTACAATGATTCCATGAACTCATCCATCCGGATAGGTACGATTCCCATCGAAGATGTGGCCTACGGATTTGTACTCATTGGCCTGAATATCGCCCTGTTGGAATGGTTTATTCCGGGAACGGCGTCAACGCCTGAACTTTCGGGCACAAAAAAGACCTAAAAAAAGGGCTGCCCGATTTGGACAGCCCTTCCCTGTTTTCATATAGGTCGATTCATAAGGTTAAAGGTTAGAAACCGGGATTCTGGTCTTCCTGACTTATTTCGTTATTAGCTGCAATTTCTGTCAAAGGAATGGGCCACAATTCGTTTCTTCCTGACTGGAAGCCATCTGCAGCCAGTTCACTGGCAGCATCGCCCCAGCGTACCAGGTCGGTATAACGGGCACCTTCAAAAGCCAGTTCAAGCTGACGCTCCAATTTAATGGCTTCTCTCAGGTCGCTTTGTCCCAAGCCGGATAAAAGCGGAAGTTCAGCACGGTCACGGACTTGATTCAAATACCCAATGGCAGTTCCGGGATCTCCGTCTTCATTGTAAGCTTCTGCAGCCATCAGCAACACATCTGCATAACGAATGAGACGCCAGTTGGTGGTATAGTTCAATTCAGCAACTGCTCCTCCTTCCGAATTGGTTTCAGAGGCGTAAGTGGCATACTTCAAACGAAGATAATCTTCATAATCCCAAGCCGGGATTTTATTGCCTTCTTCATCAGTATCAGCAACAATTGAACCCCCTGCAGCTAAAAATTCCTCTTCACTCATAATGGTAGCCTGATAGCGTGGCCCATTATCACCTGCCTCTGCAAATGCCAATCCAATTTTTTCCGTTGGCAGGTTAAAGCCCCAACCGGGAACAATACCCAGTACATCCAAATTGGTGAAAAATGGTGCACGAGGCCCCATCAGCTGAACATGAATGTTTGATTCATCCAGTCCGCCCCAGGCAAAAGTACCCCAGTCGTAACCGTCATGAGAGGTGTAGGCAATCTCAAAAACAGACTCATCTCCATATTCGGAAACTCTTTTCCATACATCTGAGAAATTCTCTTCCAACTCATAATCAGGAGAATCTATCAATTTTTGAAATTCAACATGAGCAAGATCCCATTTTTCCTGGTAAAGATATGCTTTACCCAACATGGCCTGGGCAGCACCTTTTGTAAGGCGAAACTTCTCATTATCGGCCAGCTCTGATTTGGCAGGCAACACAGCCATAGCATCTTTCAGGTCTGTTTCAATCTGAGCATAGATATCTGCTTTCGGTGTCCGTGGCTTATGATAATCCACTACGACAGTCGGGTTAACCGTAAAAAACGGGACGTCTCCGTATAGGGACACCAATTCGAAATAACTCCAGGCGCGCATGGCCTTAGCCTCTGCAATCACACGTTCGCGTATTGCATTGAATGGCTCGATTCTTTCGATAATAGTGTTGGAATGGTTAATTGTATTGTAGAAACCTTCCCATATTGCAGTAGTAACCGGATTATCAGATTCATTATTAAAATCGTCAATATCCTGATAGGGAGGCTGGTCACCTGAACCACCTCCGGCAGCATTGGCATCATCACCTGCAAGCACTTTGGCAACAAATGCACTTTGCCAGTCACGGCCATAATTCCACTGCATCAATGCATAGCCACCCATAATGGTAGAAACCACCTGATCATCGGTCTCCGGATATACTTCAGTGGACAAACGTCCTGTAGGATCAATTGTAAGAAACTCGTCCTTACACGCCGGCGTCAAAATCAAAATTAGCGCCGGAATCATTAATAAAAATACTTTATATCGTTTCATAGTTATCAGAATTTAAGACGATTAAAAATTAACTGACAAACCAAACAACACTTTTCCGGGAATTGGATAAACACCACGATCGACTCCCTGAGTCTGATTATTGGTACTTCCTGCTTCAGGATCCAGTCCTTTATAATCGGTAAAAGTGAAATAATCGTCAAGAGAAACAAACACGCGGGCTTTGCTTAACCCCATCTGTCCGATAACAGACTGCGGGAAACTGTACCCCAACTGAAGTTGTTTGATTCGCATATACGAACCATCCTGAATCATCAGGTCACTTCTGTAAATGTATTGTTCTTCATCAATGTCGGCCCGTGGAGCACGTGGCATTGAGGCGTTGGTATTATCGGGTGTCCACCGGTCGGTAAAGAAATACTTTGGCTTATTGGATCTGGGACGGTCGGGACGATACCAGGCAGTGTAAATATCATTGCCCTTTGTCCCTTGCAAAAACATTCTGAAGTCCAGCCCTTTGTAAGCCAAATTAAGGCTTGCACCATAGAGCAGATCCGGATGGGGATCTCCAATATTTGTCTGGTCTGCATCAGAGATTCTGCCATCTTCGTTGACATCCACCACGTTGGGCATACCTGTCTCCGAATTTATTCCATCGGTCTTATATCCGGAGAAGTACCAGATAGGCTCACCCTCTGCAAACCAGGTAATATCATAACCCCGCACATTGGCTCCGCGAACAGGAGCATCCTGACCAAGATAGGTCACTTCATTTTTCAATGTTGAGAGATTCACATTGGCACCAAAAGAAAGATCTCCAATTTGGTCATTGTAACCAAGCTCCAGCTCCAATCCCGAGTTGGAAACATCCCCTGCATTTACAAAAGGAGGCTGATTTCCAACTGATAGAGGGAAGAGTCCCTCAACAATAAGATCTTTGGTCTGCTTATCATAGTAATCGGCAGAGAAACTCAGTTTCTGATTCAGGAAACGCATATCTGCACCAATGGAAATCTGCTCCGAGCGCTCCCATTTAAGATCTTCGTTTGTCAGCTGCTCAATCTGAGCTCCGGAATAATAACCTGACTCATTGGATCCCGGATATTGAATGCCGGATGTTGTCCAGAATTCTTCTCCTTCAAGTCCGTCAAGGATAGAAGTACTACCATTCTGTCCCCAGCTAAACCGGAGTTTCAGGAAACTCATAAAATCATTGTTCCAGAAATCTTCTTCTGACACAACCCAACCGGCAGAGAATGCAGGGAACACAGCACCCTTGTCACCTTCAGGGAAAACAGCGGAAGCATCACGACGAACGGAAGCCTCTATCAAGTATTTGCTTAGATAACTGTAGGATAACCTTCCATAAACAGAGGTCATTGTCTCTTCATACAAATCCCCCACAATTCTGTCATTAGCATGCGACGAAGTGTACGAATGAAATGCATACCTGTCACCTTCCCAAACCATTGGGCTGGAAGTCATGCCCCAGTTGGGATGAGACCTTTTCTCGGCAGAAAAACCAGCCATAACGGTAAAGTCATGGTCAGCAACCCGAATATTGTAGGAAGCAAAATTCTCCCACAACCAGTTGAAATACTTATCCAGGTTGTCATTAACCGAATTGGTAGAGTTGGTACTTTCGGCTGAGAAATAGTACTTGTTGTTCCAGTTGTGATAATGGTTGTACGACAAATCAAGACCTAAACGTGAAGTAATGGTTAACCCCTCCACAGGCTTAAGGTTGGCATACAAGGTACCCAGCAACTGATCGTTGGTATTCCTGTTATTGTAAGTTTGCAATCTCGCAACCGGGTTAGCAATCTCACCAGTGGCATTAACTGCCAGGGCATAATAACCACCATTCTCGTCGGTAAGTAATGTTTCACCGGCAGCAAGAGCAGTTCTTTCTCTGTCGGTTTCCTGTCCGGGAGCATACGAAACAGGAGTCGTGGGATCCATCAGAAGTGCGTTATTCAACACCCCCCGATATTCATCATCTTCACCAACGGTTTTGCGGGTAGCGTGAGAATAAGAAAGAGTATTCCCTACTTCCAGCCAATCTTTAATATCATAAGAGGCATTGAAACGGAAGGTCATACGCTCATAAGACGCTTTATCGCCTCCCACAACACCATCCTGCTGATTGTAAGATACAGAAGCCATGTAGTTGGACTTTTCTCCACCTCCCGAGAAATTCAGGTGATGGCTTTGCATCGGAGCATCTTCGAATACTTTATCCAACCAATCGGTCCCGTTTCCAACACCGTTGGGCACGGTAATATTCTCCTCTGCTTCCTGCATGAACTGCACATATTCCTGCGCATTCATGAGTTCCATATCGGTTCTCACGCTTTGAATACCATACTGAAAATTGTAGGAAACCTGTGCTGCGCCTTTTTTCCCTGTTTTGGTAGTAATCAATACAACACCGTTACCTCCTTCGGAACCATAAATAGCAGAAGAGGCAGCATCTTTCAAAACTTCCACCGACTCAATATCACCGGGAGCGATGTTATCAATACTTCCCACCTTCATACCATCCACAATATAAAGTGGTTCAGCTTTATTATTGGAACCGGTACCACGGATTCTCACATTGGCACCAGCTCCGGGAGATCCTGAAGTCGGCAGCACGGTAACACCAGCTGTACGTCCCTGTAAAGCCTGTTCAACCCTGGTATTCGAAGTGTTTTCCAAATCTTCAGCATTTACACTGGAGATGGCTCCGGTAACCAATGATTTTTGCTTCACACCGTACCCCACTACAATGACTTCATCCAAATCAGAAGCCTGCTCCACCAGAGACACATTAATAGTGGTCTGGTTGCCAACAGGTACTTCCTGAGTGGTAAAGCCAATAAAGCTGAATTGAAGAACATCTTCCGATGAAGCCTGGAGTTCGTAGTTACCATCCACATCTGTGATGGTACCTTGCATGGTACCCTTGATAACCACGTTCACTCCGGGCAGCGGAAGATTTTGAGCATCGGTCACTGTTCCGTTGACCGTTTGTGTATCTTGTGCCAACGCGACGGAGGCACTTAAGAATGTCGCTCCAAGAGCGATCGCAATACCGGTAAGTATCTTTCTACCACCGGATTTGACCTTTTTTAACAGGTCGCCTTCTAAAAAAGATCGGATCTTTTTCATAAATTTGCCGTTTTACAGGTTTTAACAATAGTTAGAACTAATCTCTGGGGTGCTCATTCGGTCCAACGCCAATTTTTCCGAATGACGCCCCTTTTTTATTTACATTGATTATTACATAAGCATCTTTTTTATCCCATTTCCACCAATACATCGTGCTCCTGTCCGTCAAAAACAGAAATCACATTGCCACTCACTTCATTTCCGTCCACTGTCATTTTTGCAACTCCCTTACTTACTGAAGAAGCATTGACCACTTTAATGTTAAAGGTCGTCCCTCTCAGCTTTCTCTTTACTGAAAAACCTTTCCAGTCAGAAGGAATACAGGGATCAACCATCAACCCGTTGTAATCGGGACGAATACCCAGAATATATCGGGTAATGGCATAATAATTCCAGGCTGCAGTTCCTGTGAGCCAACTGTTTTTTGCTTCACCCGGTTTTGCCGCATCTTTACCGGCAACCATCTGGGCATATACATAAGGCTCGGTTCTATGTAATTCTGAAATATCTTCCAGATAAGCAGGACAAATTTTCTTGTAATACTCCCAGGCTCTTTCGCCACGCCCAATATTGGTTTCCCCAATCATAACCCAGGGGTTGTTGTGGCAAAAGATTCCGGCATTTTCTTTGTATCCGGCAGGATAAGTCGATATCTCCCCGTATTCAATTACATATTTTGTAAAGGCGGGATTGTTGAGTACGATGCCATATTCACAATCCAGTCGTTCTTTAACCGAATCCAGTGCTTTTTCCACCATGCCTTCGTCTTTTCCTACCTCTGCCATGGCGCACCATCCCTGAGATTCAATAAATATTTTCCCTTCTTCATTCTCTTTGCTTCCCACTTTGTTTCCAAAGAAGTCGTAAGCTCTCAAATACCATTCTCCGTCCCATCCGTGTTTTTTGATGGCCTCCACCATTTTGTCCACGTGCTTTTGGGCCTCATCAGCTTCGGCATCTTTACCAATCTGACGACAGAGCTTCACATATTCACCTCCATAGACTACAAAAAGGCCGGCAATCATCAATGATTCAGCAGTTCCGCCCGATTTATTTTCTGTGGTCTGAAAAGACTCATTGGGATCTTTCGAGAAACAGTTCAGGTTCAGACAATCGTTCCAGTCGGCCCGTCCGATAAGCGGCAATCCATGGGGCCCCAGGTGATTTACAACATGGTAAAAAGAAACCTTCAGGTGGTCGAAATGACTTTTGGCCACCGACATGTCGTTGTCGAAAGGCACCAATTCATCAAGAATACCATAATCACCTGTTTCTTTGATGTATTCGGCGGTGGAAAGAATCAGCCACAAAGGATCGTCGTTGAAGTTCCCACCGATGGCATCATTCCCACGCTTGGTAAGAGGCTGATACTGGTGGTATGCACCACCATCCTGAAACTGGGTAGAGGCAATATCAATAATCCGCTCCCTGGCCCTTTCGGGAATCTGATGTACAAAACCAATCAGATCCTGATTGGAATCCCGGAATCCCATTCCACGACCGATTCCCACTTCAAAGAAAGATGCTGAGCGCGACATATTGAAGGTCACCATACACTGATACTGGTTCCAGATATTCACCATGCGGTCCAGCTTCTCATCGCCACTATGCAGAACGAACCCGTCGAGCAGATTGTCCCAGTAGTTTTTCAGCTCATCAAAAGCAGCATTGACTTTTTCAACCGTATCAAACCGGCCGATCACCTCCTTTGCCGGGTTTTTATTGATGATATTTTTGGCTTCCCACTTCTCCTCTTCTTTATTTTCGATGTACCCCAAAAGAAACACCAACTCTTTACTTTCACCGGGTGCCAGCTCAATCTCAAAATAATGAGACGCGATGGGAGACCATCCATGGGCTTCAGAATTGCGGGGTTCTCCATCCAGTACTGCCTGAGGGCCTGAAAATTCGTTATAGAGTCCCACAAAACTTTCCCGATCGGTATCAAAACCCTGTACCGGCTCATTTACATGGTAAAATGCATAGTGATTGCGACGCTCTTTGTATTCCGTTTTATGGTATATCGTTGAACCATCAATTTCAACTTCTCCGGTGTTCAGATTACGCTGCAGGTTATTTTGATCATCTTCCGCATTCCACAAGCACCACTCCTGAAAAGAAAAAAGTTTAAAGTTCTTCTTTTGTCCGGATGTATTGGTCAGCTTCATTTTTTGAACCTCGCACCAGGACTTCAGTGGCACAAAAAACAACACTTCTGCTTCCAGCCCGTCCTTTTCTCCTTTTATTTTGGTGTAACTCAATCCATGACGACATTCATAATTGTCCAACGGTGTTTTTACCGGTTTCCAACCCGGCGCCCACACGGTACCTCCGTCATTGATATAAAAGTAACGTCCCCCGTTATCCATGGGCACATTGTTGTACCGGTAGCGTGTCAACCTCCGAAACTTGGCATCCTTGTAAAAAGAATAGCCTCCCGCTGTATTGGATATCAGGGAAAAGAAATCTTCATTTCCCAGATAATTAATCCATGGCCAGGGGGTTTCAGGAGTATTGATCACATACTCTCTCCGCTCATCATCAAAAAATCCAAACTTCATAATGTTCTTCGTAAAATATATAGTATCTAATAGTTAATGTGTTTTTGTCAAGCATGTTCTGCAGCTCTTCGTGCATTCAGTTCTGTCGTTATTTCATCCAATGCATCCTGATCCAGCGGATAGAAACGCATCAATACAGCAGCAATAACTGCAATCACGGCTGGGATCCAACTCATCAGCATTATAATTCCGGGAACAGCACCCTGAATAGCGACCGCATCCTGACCATCATAATGGAAGAAGGCCAGGACTGCCCCAATAATGGCACCGGCAAGGCCACCACCAAATTTTGTAGCAAACGAACCGGCAGAATAAACAAGACCGGTTGCACGACGTCCGTTTTTATACTCCGAATAGTCAGCAGCATCCCCAAGCATGGCAAAAAACAGGGTTGGGAAAATGGCTGCCCCAAATTCTGAGATTATCCCAATGGTGAAAATGGCCGTTGTATCTTCGGGCCCGCAAAATGCAAGCAATGCGTTTACTCCACCGCTAAACAACAAGGCATAGATAAAAAGCCTGCGCTTTCCTAGTCGTCGTCCAAGTGGAGACGTGGCCATCGCCCCAAGAATGGAAGCAATCATCAGCATCACCATATACGAGCCTGCCAGCAACTGATTATGCAGATAATGGGTAAAGTAAATAACAGTGATTCCCTGTTTCATGGAGTTGTAAATGTTAAACAACAACCCGATAATCAATAATATCAACCAGGGACGATTCCTGACCAGGTCCTTCAGATCTTTTCCCAAATCTGTTTTCTGTGTTTTAGGCGGTAAAACCCGCTCTTTAGTGGCTGCAAAGGTGATAAAAAGAGAAATCACCAATACAATGGACATCAGATAAATAGATTTGCTGTATCCCTGTTTCTGATCAATAATTCTGATTTTAGAAGCATCAAGTTCCGGTTCCCCTTCCACAATAAAACCATATTCATTATTGGCTTCCATGGAAAAACTTTTCCCCTTGGTAGGAACATTGACGCTATCAGCCATAGTTGCATCCATCCAACTGAAGAGGGCAACCTCATCTTCGGTTTTGATGTTAACATTCTCCACATCATTAGGAGTTGAAACAACCACCTCATATTTTTGCGCATCTAACCGGGCAATGTCAATAGATGGATTGATATTCCCAAAGTGTGCTACCAACAGGAGTAACGCTCCCTGCACCAGCATTCCACCCGCAAATGCACCAACCATGCGGTAAGAGCCGATACTTGTCCGCTCCTTGTCATCACCAGTCATTACTGCCATCAACGCACCGTAAGGCACGTTATTGGCAGTATAAATCAGAGTAAATAAAATATAGGTGGAATAAGCATAAACAATTTTACCCCTGGCATCCACAATGTAATTACGTGGAATATAGCTGGTAGCAAACTTTTCATAGATGCTTTTATTTTTATCGCCATACACCGGAAATCCGAGATTTTTACTCTCCTTAAATGCAGCAACCTCGACAAAGTTATGGCCCCTGCCTATTGCCAGCATCTTAAAGTTGTTCTTATCGTTGAATTTCTCCCATACATCCTTTTGAAGAAATGGCATCTCCTTGAGACAAGGGCCGCACCATGTTGCGAAAAAATTAATCAACACCACGCTTCCCTTGAAATCGGAAATACTGAAAGAGTGCCCATTCTGGTCAATCGAAAATTCAGGGACCTGCTGCCCTTTTTTAACAACATCGTAATTCTGGCTGAATGCAGATAATGAGAAAATTGCAGCAATAAAAAGAATGGTTAAGCTAAAAATTAATTTTTTCATGGTTTTTGTTTCAGTTTTAATCCTGTTTTTTGTTCAAAGGTTTCCGGAATTGCATTCGGTTTTAAAAATTATGCGAACAAAAATACGATAAAATGTTACTATTATCCGGAGAAACATTTTTTTTGAAAGAAGATTGCGCTATGACACCGTTCTACAGATCCTAGGCAGGTCTATTAATAGAAAAAGGGGCGAAAGGTTCTGCAACCTTCTCTTCCAAAA
>CEGE01005352.1_pt1 | contig 10251 bp, 3 predicted proteins | sample 306311 | NCBI WGS metagenome assembly CEGE01 (sample SAMEA2755654, study PRJEB7226) | microbial mat metagenome | biome: microbial mat; feature: hypersaline; material: grass silage | place: USA | collected 2014-02-19 | depth 0 m | reverse complement strand
GTAAATATCCGTACCGGTCAAGTCAGCGGGTAGTAAGTCGGGAGTAAACTGAATACGGTGAAAATCGCCCTCAATGCCATTCGCTAAGCTCTGCACTGCGCGAGTTTTGGCAAGGCCTGGCGGTCCTTCCACCAATAAGTGTCCATCGGCTAATACCGCGATTAATAAATTACGGGTAAAGTCGGGTTGTCCCAGAACCTGCTGATTCAGGTAGTCTTGTAATTGTTGAAATGCTGTCGATGACATCTTGACTCCAGGCTGTCGAATCCGGTGAAAAGTGACTATGCTGTCAGTACTGTTATAGCAATGACAGTAACAATGCTGTCTTTGTTCCGAATTTTCAATTGTATTGCCATACTGTACCGAAAACGAAGGTTTTAATCTGCTCTATTAAGCGCTAGAATTTGTAACATATTTTGTGGTCAGACCAGTAATGGTTGATGAAGCGAGGAAAAGTTATGTCAGAAGCACATCAAGTGCGCACAGTTAACGGCGAGCGTATCGCCTTTGTTGCGGGCTTACGAACGCCGTTTGCTAAGCAGGCAACAGAGTTTCACGGCGTGCCCGCCGTTGATCTTGGCAAAATGGTCGTTCAGGAGCTGGTGAATAAAACCGGCATTGAAGGCGAATGGGTCGAGCAGCTGGTATTCGGGCAAGTGGTTCAAATGCCGGAGGCGCCAAATATTGCTCGCGAAATAGTGTTAGGAACCAGTTTACCGGTGAATACCGACGCCTACAGTGTGTCACGTGCGTGTGCAACGAGCTTTCAGTCTGCTGTTAATATTGCTGAAGCAATGATCGCCGGAGATATTCGCGGTGGTATTGCCGGCGGTGCCGACTCTTCGTCGGTATTGCCTATCGGTGTTAGTAAGCGCTTAGCTCGCGCATTGGTTGATCTTAATAAAGCGAAAACTCTGGGGCAGCGTTTATCTATTTTCAAACGTCTTAAGTTTAAAGATTTACTGCCAGTGCCGCCGGCCGTTGCTGAGTACTCAACCGGTTTGAGCATGGGGCAGACTGCAGAGCAAATGGCTAAAACCCACAGTATTAGTCGTGCTGACCAGGACGAGCTGACCGTACGCTCGCATCAAAAGGCACACGCAGCGTGGGAAGCAGGGTGGCTGGACAGCGAAGTTATGACAGCCTATCCGGAGCCTTATAACAAACACTTAAGCCGCGACAACAATATTCGAGGTGACAGCCAGGTCGACAAACTCTCTAAGTTGAAACCGGTTTTTGACCGCAAACACGGTTCGGTTACAGCGGCCAATAGTACGCCGTTAACCGATGGTGCTTCAGCGGTATTGATGATGACAGAAAGCCGGGCAAAAGAGTTAGGGCTACCTGTGTTGGGCTATTTACGCAGCTACGCATTTGCAGCATTGCAGGTCGAAGAAGATATGCTGATGGGACCGTCTTACTCTACGCCGGTTGCTCTGGACAGAGCAGGCATGACGTTAAATGATCTCGATTTAATTGACATGCACGAAGCTTTTGCAGCACAGACACTAGCCAATATGAAAATGTTTGCTAGTGACAAATTTGCGAAGGAAAAGCTGGGGCGCGATAAAGCCATTGGCGATATTGATATGGACAAGTTTAACGTACTGGGCGGCTCAATTGCCTACGGGCATCCGTTTGCAGCGACAGGAACGCGTATGATCACGCAAACGCTGAACGAATTGCATCGTCGCGGTGGTGGTGTCGGTCTGACAACAGCCTGTGCCGCTGGTGGTTTAGGTGCTGCAATGATTGTGGAGATAGAATAATGAGTCAGGATAAAGCATTCACGATGGATATACGCGACGACGGTGTAGCTGTTGTCACAATTGATGTTCCGGGTGAGTCGATGAACACCTTAAAAGACTCATTTGCAGACGAGGTTGGCTCGTTGCTGAACAAGTTGGAAAGCGACAGCTCGATTAAGGGCGTTGTTTTTATCAGTGGTAAACCTGGTTCGTTCATTGCCGGTGCCGATATTAATATGATCAACGACTGCGAAACTGCTGCAGATACAGAAAGTCTGGCTCGTAAAGGACAAGCCATGTTTGACCGTATTGAGCAGTTGGATGTGCCAGTCGTGGCCGCTATTAATGGTGCATGCCTTGGTGGTGGACTTGAGCTGGCTATGGCATGTCATGTCCGAGTTTGTACGGATAACTCAAAGACTGTACTTGGTCTGCCGGAAGTGCAATTAGGCCTTCTGCCGGGCAGTGGTGGCACACAGCGTTTGCCACGTTTGGTGGGGATTCAGCAGGGTTTAACCATGATGTTGACCGGCAAGCAACTGCGCGCAAAGCAAGCTAAGAAAGCGGGCTTAGTGACAGAAGTTGTGCCGCAAAGTATTTTACTGGATGTAGCAGTTGAACACGCACTGAAGCGCAAGCCGAAAGCCAGTAAGCCGCCTCTGAAAGGCTTTAGTAAGGTTCTGGAAGGCACGAAGTTTGGCCGCGATATTATCTTCAAAAAAGCGGGTGAACAGGCGCAGAAAAAAGCGCATGGAAATTATCCGGCTATTGAGAAAATTATTCAGACGGTGCGCGAAGGTGTTGAACGAGGGCACGAAGCCGGGTTAGATAAAGAAGCGCGCAGTTTTGGCGAGTTAGCCATGACACCTGAGTCGTATCAGCTTCGTCAGATTTTCTTTGCAACCACTGAAATGAAGAAAGAGACCGGTGCTGATGGCGTTGAACCAGACCCAATAAAGCGCGTTGGCGTTCTTGGTGGTGGCTTGATGGGCGGTGGTATCGCTTATGTTACGGCAGCAAAGGCGAATATTCCCGCGCGCATTAAAGACATTGCCGAAGACGGTGTTCGCCACGCACTGCATTACAGCTATGAGCGCTTAATCAAGAAAGTGAAGCGTAAACATATGCGCCGTGCTGAGTATGAGAAAACCATGCTGATGCTAAGCGGTACGCTAGACTACAGCGGTTTTGAGCGCACCGATGTGGTTATAGAAGCGGTCTTTGAAGACTTGGATCTTAAGCAAAAAATGGTGGCTGACATTGAAGAGCACGCAAGTGAGTCGACTATTTTTGCTACCAACACTAGTTCATTGCCTATCACGCAAATTGCGGCTAAGGCAAAGCGACCGGAACAGGTTATTGGTCTGCATTACTTCTCTCCGGTAGACAAAATGCCGCTGGCAGAAATCATTACCCACGAGGGGACCTCTGATAAAACCATTGCGACCACGGTGGCATTGGCGAAAAAACAAGGTAAGACACCTATTGTGGTAAAAGACGGCGCTGGTTTTTACGTAAACCGTATTTTGGCGCCTTATATGAATGAGGCGGCGCGCCTGATGCTTGCTGGTGAGCCTATTGAAAAACTGGATAAAACCTTAGTTAAGTTCGGCTTCCCAGTCGGGCCCATGACTCTTTTAGATGAAGTGGGTATTGATGTCGCGGCAAAAGTTGCACCAATTTTGGTTAACGAATTGGGCGACAGATTCGAAGCGCCGCAAGCCTTCGAAAAGCTGATTGATGACGACCGTAAAGGTAAGAAGAACCAGAAGGGTTTCTACAAGTACGGTAAAGGCGTTAAAGGTAAGCCGGTTGATACATCCGTTTATTCGCTATTGGGTGTTGATCCTAACGAGAGTAAATCAGCAGAAGATATCGTCGATATTTGCTTGTTACCGATGTTGAATGAAGCTGTTTACTGCTTGCAGGAAGGCATTATTCGTAGCCCGCGTGACGGTGACATAGGTGCTATTTTCGGTATTGGTTTTCCGCCATTCTTAGGTGGACCGTTCCGCTATATGGACAGCCAGGGTATCGGCAGCATTGTCGCTAAACTGGAAGCTTTAGCGTCAGAAAGAGGCGAGCGCTACACACCAGCACCATTGCTAAAAGAAATGGCAAAAAACGGCGAGCGCTTTTACTCTTAAGTGAACGTTTAAACGTCAACCACGTCTGCTGTATGTTGCTTGATAAATTCAATAAAACTATCAGCAGGCATTGGTTTCGCATAATAAAAGCCTTGGATGTATTCGCATTCAAGGCTTTTTAATTGCTCAAGCTGAGCTTCAGATTCAACTCCTTCTGCAATGACTTTCAGGCCCAGGTTATGAGCCATACCAATAATCGACGCCACCATACTGCGGTCTTTTGAGCTTGTCGTGATGTCATCGATAAAGGCTTTGTCTATTTTTAAGCTGTCCATAGGGAAGCGCTTAAGGTAAGCCAGTGACGAATAACCCGTTCCGAAGTCATCAAGAGCCAGTTTAACGCCCATATCGGATAGGTTTTCCATCATAATAATGGCTCTCTCGGGGTCACTCATGACCATGCCTTCGGTTATTTCAAACTCAACGTGGCGTGGGGGCAATGACTCCTGGCGCAATATACATTCTATCTGCAAAGCCAGTCCAGACTGCATAAATTGGCGAGCTGACAGGTTAATAGCAACGGTTTTGGGCGCGCCCGGGTACTGCATAAAGACCTTCATATCTTGACATGACTGGCGCAGTACTTGTTCGCCAAGCTCAATAATCAGGCCTGTTTCTTCAGCCAGAGGAATAAAGTCAGCTGGACTTATCTGAGAGCCATCATCACTTTTTATTCTTGCCAGCGACTCTATACCGGCAATGTGCCCCGTATGAACCTCAATCTTTGGTTGATAGTAAACTTCAACGCCATTATTTTTCAAAGCTGCACGCAGTTGGTTTTCCAGTTTCAGCCGTTGCACGGCATTTTCGTTCATCGACTGACTGAAAAATTGATAGCAGTTTCCACCGCGCTGTTTGGCGTGGTACATGGCCATATCGGCCTTTTGTAGGAGCTCTTGCGAGGTAATGCCGTCGTGTGGAAATAGAACAATACCAATAGAGCTACCAATAACAATATCTTGATTATTAACGGAATAGGGTTCAGCGATGGTTCTGTTTATCTTGTGCGCTAAGTCACCGATAAGGTGCAAGTCGGTGCTGTCTTCAATCAGCAAGCCGAACTCATCACCGCCTAACCGATACAGTGTATCCTGACGTCGGCTAATATCCATCAGTCGTTCTGCAACTAGACACAGCAAGTCATCGCCAAGCTCATGACCAAGAGAGTCGTTGACCTTTTTAAAGTCGTCTAAGTCAAATAGTAACAGGGTGTGAGAGACCTTCTTACGCACTAAGTTTGAGTGACTCACCTGAAAGTAAGAGCGGTTTGGCAGACCGGTTAAGGTATCCGTATTGGAAAGGCGTCTTAGCTCGCTCTCGGTGCGCTGGCGCTCCGTAATATCAGAAAAGCTGGCGACGATGAAAGACAAAGCGCCTTCGTCATCATGAACGGCATCCAGGGTAAGCTCCATTAAGAACTCACTACCGTCAGCTTTAATGTCGGTTAACTCTCCACGCCAGGTACCTTCTTTTATGACCGTGCGTTTAATTTGGTTAGTAAACTCTTCAGAATAAAGATCAAGATGGAAACTTTTTCCCAAAGCTTGCTCACGGGGGTAGCCTAAAATGCGCTCAAAAGCCTTGTTGACTTCTACCTTCTTGAAAAAGCGGTCGAAAATACAAATGCCATCGGAAATGTTGGTAATAGAAGCTGCCAACATATCAATTCGGTCTTGCGAGCTAACTAAACTGCTAACGTCACTTAGCGTGCCATGCATGACATCGACGCCGTTTTGCTTCTCGATCCTGCCTTGATCCAATACCCAAAGCCAGGCGCCGTTATTGTTTATTCGATAGGAACACTCGTAATATTCCGTTTGCCCATTTACATGGTTATCTATTGCCTCTTGTAAGCGGTTAACGTCACCTGGGTGAATATTTGATGAAGTGTTTTCCGGTGACTTAAGGCGACGACCATCGACCGGAAACGCAGGGCAGTCTGGCCAAATATACTGCCTCAATAGTTCACCTGTAGAGAGGTTCCACTGCCAATACTGGCTGCGACTGAACTGAAGCGCTTTTGCCTGACCATTCAGTGACGTAGTGAGGTTCGTTAGTTGCTTGAGCTTAAAACGATAGAGGACAATGGTAATACCAAGAGCGAGTAAAGCGACAATGCTATACCCCAAAGTTGCGTAGGGAGTTGTCCAAAAAGAATGAGTGATGCTATAGCTTGTTTCATTCTGTGCGTACCAGTTCTCCCCGTTTAAAGAGGCCTGAGCAGTAAGCTGATAGGTGCCTGGAAATGGCTGGTTCAGTTGTAATGGCAGTTCGCTATGTTGAATGTAAGACCATGCAGTTTGATTCTTATCGAGCTTGTAGCGATAGGTGAGTGTGTTACCGACTCTGGAAAATGGTAACGAAAACCAAGCTTCTGCCGCACCGCCCGAAGGCTTAATATCTATGGCAAGGGAGGCGTTTTTTAGCGGCAGCGCCGGGTTTATTTTTTTTCTTTCAGATATTTCAGAAAACGGATTAATGGCATAAGCATTGTTTTCTGAATGTAGCCACAATGTCTCGCCTAAACGAGTGAGCCAAAATGAATCATTTATGTTTAGGCCGTAGTCAAGGCGTTGCCATTCGCTTTCCACCGTATTGTATTTATACAGCTGGTGTGTTTTCGTCAACAAGAAGATATCGTCAGAGTAGGCTTCGATATCAGCAACGTTTTCAATGCTTACCGGCGACTCTGCGATAGTTATAATTTCTTTTTTTATAAAGTCGTAATTAACCATTCCCAAGTCAGACTGTATCCAGTACTGATGGTCGCTTGTCTGAGTATAGCTACCCGTTCTCTTTAACGATTCTGGTAAATGAGATTTGATACTATCAGGCAAATGATTAGGGACAGTGTAGTGTTTTAATATCCCTGGCGCATAAGAATTTGGTATTTCGACGAGCCCATTCGACGAGGTTGCCAGAAACAGGTCACCGTTATTAGAAAACTCAATTTTCCCCGTGGCTGGGCTTTGCGTTAATTGCGCTAACTGTTTGTTACTGTAACTGTAGAGCCCTTGTTCGGTGGCTATGAATAATTGGTTGTCGTGCCTTTCAATATCGGTAACGACAGCTTTTAGCTCATTAATTCGTTGTGGGGTTTGAACGCTGCGAAGCTCATTATTAAGTAACCTCAACCCGCTATTGGTCGCTAGCCAAAATGCGCTTTCAAACCATGTTATTGCTTTAACTTCAGAGGCATCTATAGTGTCTGATATGGGGTTGCTCTTTGTTACTGAGAAAACGTTATCGGAGTAACCATCCCATACATAGATACCTCCGGAGCCGCTGCTCAACCAAAACCAGCCACCGTGAAACTCAATAAAGTGGATATTCGTTACTGGTTGCCCGTTATATTTAAGCGCTTTTTCTTTAAAGTGCTGAGTTTGCGGATTGAATGTGAGCAGGCTCTCAGAGGTTCCGATAAATAACAGGCCATCCTGTCCTTTAGTGAAGGTGTTCACTTTGAAAGCGGTTGTGTCATGCTTTGGAAAAAGGGTTGAAGTCCATTCAGCGTTTTTTTGAAGACGCCATAAACGATGATCTGTAGTCGTCCATAAAGAATTGCCAATAGTTAATAGGGTGCCTGAACCGGCATGGTTAACTGCATCGATGTTCAGGCTATTGATATTGTTTAGGTCAACACCGTCATACCGGGCTAAACCCTTAGCGGTTGAGAGCCATAGAAAGCCTTGAGGACCTATTTCGATGTCGCGAATATAATTGCTGGGTAGACCATTGGCAGATGACAGGAACCTAACGCCCTCTGGTTGAAGGCCCAGCGTAGACGTAGGTTGAGCCATTAGCTGACTCGTGAATGAAAGCAAAAAAAATACTGCGGCGTTGGCCCACGCCCTCGTATACAAAGTAAATGTCACAGAGTACCCAGGAGGCCGCTAAAACGGCTTTTTTTGTTAATATGCTGTTAAGTTATCGGTTTGATAACCCGCTGTCAAAGCCTATTTTACTTGGCTTGCTAGCTTGTTTGAAGCCTCAACCAACCTGAATTTTGTGACAATTTTTGTCGTATGTCAGTCAGCCAGTCGGTTAATTGATAATTATCAAGTGCGTCCAGTAATCTGAGCTGGCGGTTAAATGACGTGTCGCCCAATTGAATAGCACCCCATAAGCGTTGACTCTTAACCCGAAGGCTTCTGTCGCGTGTGCGTATTTGTTGTTGAAGAACCGCTTTGGTGTGGTGCCAAACTTTCAGCGTGGTTGTATCTAGTCGACTGAACAGCTTTTCAAGGCTATCTGAAACTTCGTCAAATAAGGTGTCGGTTGGTGCACTATTGGATTGAACAAAAAATAAAATGCCGGGTAGACGCTGAACAGGAAAGTATTGACTACCCGCCGCATAACCTAACTGTTTCTCGGTGCGGATATCATGAAAGAACGCTTGATGTACTAACTGCTGAAGTAACATATAGCAAATTTGCTCTCGCTCACTGTCATTGTTGCCTTGCTGATAAAGTAAAATAGCGTTATCAGGATGAGAGCAGGGAACCTCAAGTTCTTGGTTAGAAAATTCGCTGACTTTTTTAACCGAATCTCTGTCTTTTTGTGCCGGGCGCTCAGTGGGCAAGTTTGCCTGAATAAGTTCAGCAAGTTCGTGCGCTTGACGCGTTTGCCAGTCTCCGTGCATAAAGGCTTTTATATACACTGGCTCGAACATTCTCTCTAATGCTTGAGTAAACTCACGAAAAGATAAAGCAGAGAGCTGGTTGGCAAGCTCGGGCAGCCTAAAAAGTCCAGGTTGTAATTGCTGATTGAGCTCGGCGAAAAGCTTGTTTAATGGTTGATTTTGATGCGCAGATTGCCAGTTGGCAACTAGGGTTTGCTTTATATCTCGGAAACGACGGTGCGCAAATTTAAGCACTAAGGCGCGTTTCATTAAATGTGACATTAACGGAAGTTGCCCCTCTGACAATCCCGTTGTGTGAATAACAATACCTTGCTGAGTGGGGTAAATATTAAAATGCAGCCCGGCAACTTCAGCGTCATAAAGATCATCGTTTAAGGCGTCTATAATGAGTTCAGACCAAAGTCGGGCAATTGCGAAGTAATAAGCTGAGCTGGTTACTGCAGGTAATTTCAATGCTAAATAAATATGCCCCTTAGGTACGCGGAACTCGGTATCTTGCAAGTGCCACAGCTCCATCAAATCGGAACTTGAAATGCATTCCGGCAGTAACGTCTCGTTTTCTAGTGGTTGCGGGTGTAACCGGTCATTTATAAAACGGTTGCGCTCGGGCAGTTTGGCGATGAACTCTGCGGGTGTTTGACTAAGCTTCGTTAATTGCGACTCAGTGAGTTTTTCTACGCTGTATTGAGTATTGTAAATAGGCGCTTCCCGATCGGTTTTGACATCAGGAGCGATTAACGTAATACGACTGTGTTTTGGCGTCATTAACGTCAGTAATTTTTCAGCGTAAGCATTATTAAGCTCATCCATTCGATAGTCACCGTAAATGGTGTCTTCCAAACTATAATGAAAAGCGTTGATGCTTAATTGGCTGGCTAATTCACCGACGGGCGTTGGCTCCTGATAAAGAAAGCTTAACTCAGACGTAATTTTTCTTTCTTGATAACGCCAGTCTTCTATTCCCTCGGTTTTCACCTTTCGCAAGTAAGCAAAAACCCATTGCAGTATGGTGTCGATATTTTTTCGACCCGATAGGGTTAGCTGAATGTTGACATTAAAGTCTTTAAAGTTGCTACCGCTAATCCCTCCGCCAGCAGATAAAGAGTTTATCCAGCCTTTGTCGCGTAAGCAGTTAAATAAACTGCCGGGACCTTCGTACCCGACAATATGCGCAATAAAACTGGTGGTTTTGTTTCGGTAATCCTGGTCAATGCCTGGTAACGGAAAGGTGAGAATAAGGCGGTAGGCATCTTTTAATGGTTTTACCTGAATGAAAAGGCCTTTTTGTTCCTCAGTATACAGAGGTTCAGTTATGGCCGTTTTTGGTTGTGCATGATTTTGAAAGTCAGAAAAATGACGAGTCGCGATAGCCTCTAGTTCTGTCAACGATTGTGGACCGGCAAGTACCAGCTGCATTCGATTTGCGCTGAAATGAGACTCATAAAAGCGCTTAAGCTTCTGTTGTAAAGTACCGTGCTCATCATCTTTTAAGGTATTTAAGTTTCCAACAGAAAACAGAGAAAAGGGATGATCCTGATTAGCCGTCACTTTATGAACCTGATACAGGCGACGTAACTCATCTTTTTGTTTTAAACGAAACTCAGACTCAATGGACTGTTTTTCTTTTTGAATCCACTTATCGGAAAAAAGAGGCTCTTTTAAAATTGAGGCAAAACGCTCAAATGCGGCTTCAAGTGCGTTTGCATTACAGTCA
>CEGE01004117.1_pt1 | contig 10323 bp, 10 predicted proteins | sample 306311 | NCBI WGS metagenome assembly CEGE01 (sample SAMEA2755654, study PRJEB7226) | microbial mat metagenome | biome: microbial mat; feature: hypersaline; material: grass silage | place: USA | collected 2014-02-19 | depth 0 m | reverse complement strand
CGGTGGTCGCGTTTTCGATAATGTAATCGTTCAATGCCGCTTGTTGTGCTTTGGCGTTTTCAAGCGTGAGCCATTGGCCGAGGTCGAAACTAAACCAGAGCACGACGATGGCGGCAATCACGAGGCCAACAAGAAGTTTTTTTACTGACATATTAGGTCTCGTCGCTAAATTAAAGAGGGCCAGCTATTACTTTAGAGTACTTTTGTGGACGGTTGGCAACTAACTGGCTGATTTATCGGTTGCATCAGCGAACTGTGCGGTCGATCTTACCTCTGACAAGACCGTATCGATCGCTAAAAACTTTCAGTTAAACGAAAAATCGCCAATTAAATCAAAAAAACGCCGATTAATCTCCACGAACTAGAGTCGACGGAAAGAAAAGCGCACTCGATAAGGTGATGACGCAAAAGGAAGGGCATAGAGACATGTCAATGAGTTAATAGAATAAAGCGACACCGCCAGAAGGCGGTGTTGAACGCAAACATTGCTCACAGAAAAGAGTAGAGAGTTATACAGAGGCGGCTGTGAGAGGTTATTTTTCTAAGTGTTGTAATAATTCTTGACGGCGTTGGGGTGGCACTACCGACCAGTGTTTACCGGTAATCGCCCCTTCTAACGACCACAAAAGCTCGAGACTTAATTGTGTTTCATGAGCAGATCTCAGTGCTTTGTAAGCGCTGACGGCACCGTGCTTTTGCAATGTTTCTGGCGAGTCTATGCCTGCCTTTTTAAGCATTCGTTCGGTGGCTAATCGTAGATTAGGGAGATCTTTGAGCCTTGACGGTGTCGCTGCCGATTTCATAGAACGATCCTGGATAGCAACGTCGAGGGCATTTTTCGCTTCGGCCAATAATCGTTCTGGATCGTCCCACCAGGCGTTAGGAATAGCAAAATATTTGGTGACGACCGGGAATCCACGTTTTTTGTACACATATGGCGTTAAGCCTTGCTGTTTGAGTAAGGCCTCGTTTTCTTTACCGGCACGAAGGTGGAGGGTGTTATTGACCACGAGGGCGAACATGGTGTCTTCACAAAAAAGTCCAAATCCGCCGAACATGGATCGGGATTTGATATTGCCAAACTCGGCAAATAAACGCATCGCGTCTTTTAAAGCAGGTTTATCCATTTAATAACAATCTCGATGAATGTGAATGCCTAAAAATAAAGTCGCAGTCTAACAAGGCAAACAGACAAGATTGTCAACGAAGCATCAAATATTCGATTTGATCCGTTCGTTTGCTGACACTTGATTCAGCAATAAAAACAACAGCGCTGGCAGCCCCGCTACCATTGAATCCCTGACAGTGACGCCAGATTCATTAGGCCGGAGGCTTTGCGTCCCATGCTTTCGCGATGGTTTGCCTTGTTCAAACGTTGTCCAGGATATAATAATTGGACACAGATGTCGCCCTCTCTACGCATACAAAATGTGATATTGGTCCAATAAGTATGTAACTGATAATTTAAAGCAAAAGCTCTTATTCATAAGAAATCAAAAAAGCCACGACCGTCATAGGGGCGTGGCTTTACATAAAAAACGCGATAAACCATTAGGTTAGGTTTTTTACAGAGTCTCGACTGATTAATGATAAATCCATTTCAAACACTTGCTGCTGCGTATCGTTATCATTGATCCGGCTGAGTAAAAGTTTAACCGCAGTCTTGCCCAGTTGTCGTTTAGGTTGATGGACAGTTGTCAACGGTGGTGAGTAATATTCAGTCAGATCAATATTGTCATAACCGATGACAGAGATATCATCTGGCACCTGAATACCCGCCTGGTTGAAGGTGCTGATCGCCGCTAACGCCATGATATCATTAAAACAAAAAACTCCCGTAGGACGGTTTTCCATGGCAATAAACTGCTGAGCGGCGACTTTTGCTTGATTCGCTTCAAAGTCCGCTTCAATGATCCAGTCTTGATTTACGGGGATATCAGCTTCTTTCAGAGCCCGATAAAAGCCTGCAAGCCGTTGCTTACAGGTGTTCTTATCCATTTGCCCAGAGATACAACCAATTTGGGTATGCCCGTTGTCAATAAAATGTTTGGTTGCCAGATAGCCGCCTAGTTCCGCGTTATCTTCAATCCGATCGGTATCAATATGGTGACTGCCCCAATCCATGACGACCATGGGCAGGTCACGCTTTTTCTCTAGCAGTAGCATGAGATCTTCATTGAGATCCGAGCACACCACAATTAAACCGTCGACACGCTTTTCTGACAGCATACGCAAATAGTCGCGCTGCTTTTCAAGGTTGCCTTCGGTATTACACAAAACCAGCGTGTAGCCTTGCTCGTAGCAATAGTCTTCCACACCGTGCACGAGCTCGGCAAAAAATGGGTTGGTCGATTTAGTGACCAGCATTCCGAGCGTACGTGTCGTATTACATTTTAAACTACGAGCCACAGCACTCGGTGCATAGTTCAGGTCTTCAACGGCTTGCCAAACCTTTTCTGTTGTCTTTTCGGCGACAAAGCGGGTCTTATTGATAACGTGTGAGACCGTGGTGGTTGAAACACCCGCGAGACGCGCGACATCTTTAATCGTTGCCATCTTAATTCTTCTATATTGTGAAGCCTTGGGATCGTTACTCGCGACCTTACAGAAAAACGCCGCTGATACGCAGCGGCGCTGTCTTTCACAATCCCGGCCCATCAGACGGTTGCGAAGGTAACGAATCCGATTTCATCCATTCTCATAGCTAATCGGTTGCGGTCTCAGTTTACTTAGGTTGCCGCCTAGTCGCAATTGGTCTGATGAGCGAACGATCATCAACAGACGGTTTTGTGACCCAGCTAGGCGGTTATCAATGCAAAAGTCTCATGGCGACGCTGGCAAGATCCCACCTTGATAGCAATAACTCAGGCACTAGGTCACGATCAATGGGCAGGCATGCTCTGGGTGCTCAATGACCTTAAGCGGATACTGATAAATCTTTGCGACCTGTTCACTCTCAAAACATTGCCATGGGGTACCCGTTAATACTATCTCTCCTTGTTTGAGAAAATACAGGCGATCCGCGTAGCGACTGGCAAGATTGAGGTCATGCAGCACTAAGACCACTGTCATCCCTTGATCGGCAAGCGATCGACAGCGTTGTAGCGTGTAATGCTGATGGGTAATATCGAGCGCCGATGTAGGCTCATCGAGTAGCATGACGGCCCGCGTTAGATCGGTTTGGACTAACTGCAAAGCAATGCGTGCCATATGGACTCGCTGTTTTTCACCGCCAGACAATATAGGATAAGGCCGGTTAGCAAGGTGGGTGATATCCCACTGCTGTAACTGCTCATCGGCGAGGGCGGCAATTTGCGCCTGATTCGCTTGTAACGGTGTCGCCCCCATTTGAACCACTTCTTTGACCGTAAACGCAAAGGTTAAGCCACTACTTTGGGGGAGAAAGGCGACCTGTTTAGCAAAGCGCTCACCATGCCATGAGGCTTTGGGCATGGCCCAAAAATCAACCTGGCCTGATGGATGACTGTCACTCATCACTTGTTTGAGTAAGGTGCTTTTCCCCGCGCCATTTGGCCCGAGCAACACATGTAATTGGCCTGCAGCAAAGGAAACATTGATGCGATTAAGTAGTTGGCGTCCGTTAAGCGAGTAACTTAAATCACGAACATTGAGGGCAATATCAGACATTAATGCACCACTGCTTGTCGTTGTTGGATCAAAAGCCATAAAAAGAAGGGTGCCCCCATAAGTGCGGTGATGATCCCCACTGGCAGCTCTGCCGGCGCAACAATGATTCGTGCGATAATATCAGCAAGCGTCAATAAAAGGGCGCCCAATATCGCCGATAAAGGGATCAGGGTGCGATGATCTGGCCCAGCCAATAGGCGGCCAATATGCGGTACAACCAAGCCAATAAAGCCAATTAATCCTGCGGCACTGACCGACACGCCCATCCCAGCGGCTGTTGCAATGATCAATAAGCGCTTTAGGCGATGAACATTGATGCCAAGATACGCAGCTTCGTTCTCGCCAAGTAATAAGGCGTTGATATGCGGAGCGCAGCGATAGGCAAAAAGCGTGAGGGTAACGGCTGCAACGCCTGTTAACGCGATGAGTCCCCACGATGCGCCAGTGAGCGATCCCATTGACCACAAGGCGATATCACGCAATGTTTGGTTATCAGCAACGTAATTGATTAACCCGAGCGCCGCACCCGACAAGGCACTAATGGCAATACCGGCTAACAACATCACGGTAACCGATGTTCCCATCGATGTTGTGCCAATACGATAAACAAACAAGGTGGCGACCAGCGCACCCAAAAAGGCAAACAGCGGCACCGAGAGGGTAAAACCGACGTTAAGGCTGCCCCAGGATAACAGCAACAATCCCAACGCGCCGCCTAAAGACGCCCCTCCAGAGACCCCAATGATCCCCGGATCCGCAAGCGGATTGCGAAATAACCCTTGCATTAATGCGCCAGATACTGCCAGAAGTGCGCCAACGAACAAACACAATAAGGTGCGTGGTAAGCGGACCTGTTGCACGATGGTCAAGATATGCGGTGCGACATCACTTTGCCAAGGGCTCAAGCTTTGTAAACTGACGAGCCACCCAAGTTGCCACTGTCCCACGGCTATCGACATCACAGTGACGATGAACAAAACAGTGATCAACACAGGGAAGAGCCGCTGATGCGTTTCACGAAAGTAAGCGTGCATTACTATTGGTTTCCGGTTAAATGGGTTTGAATGCGCAGGGCCTCATCAAGAGTATTCAGACTTAATCCACCCACTAATACACGGCCATCCACAGCGATGATGCGATTGTTTTTATACGCTCGTGTGCTTGATAGCAACGGGACGGCGTTTGCCAGCCCTTGCATACCACCAAGCTGATCGAGTGAGCGTTGCATGACCAAAATAAAGTCAGGATTAAAGCCAAGCAGCGCCTCGGGTGAAAGTGGCTTATAGCTGGTGACGGATTCAGCCGCAGGGTTCGTGGCACCGAGCAATTCAATCAAGGTATTTGGAGTGGTATCAGCGCCGGCGACACTGGCAGGTCGTCCCTGGTGAACCAAGAGAAAAAGACCGTTGAGCGTGGATGTGTTTGATGCTGACGCTCGGGTTTCTAGCTTGGCTAATTGGTCATCCATGGCGTTGATCAATGGTTCGGCATTCGCTTGTGTCGCCGTTAACTCCGCCAAGGTATGAATACGTTGCTTGAGGGCAGCGACCGTCGGGGTACTCGATAACGTCACCACCTTGACCCCGGCATCACGGAGTGTTGATAACACTGGTGCTGGGCCCATTTCTTCTGAACCAATTAAAAGATCGGGGGATAGCGAAAGTATACCTTCCGCCGCGAGCTGGCGATGATAGCCCACGCTCGGTATGTCTTTCTCTTGTAATTGGCTGGTGGCATCAATACCAACAATCTGTGATTGCGCGCCAAGCTCAACGAGCAAGTCAGTCACACTGGCGCCCGCACTGACGATGCGTGGCGAGGCATGAATCGATAGAGATATGAGGGTACTGAACAGAGCTATCACTCTTACTGCGGCGGTGGCCATGTTAAATCCTTATTTTCGCTTTATCAGTGGCTTATTGGTCAAAGGTAATGCGGTGTCATTGGCAGTGATTTATCGTTCACTGCACATTTGTAATTATTAGTTACATAACTAATTAAGATCAATTATCGTTTACATTGCTGTTCTCGATCAATACAATCTTGCAAAAATAATGATGATTCTCATTTGTAGTTGAACCAGAGAGCACTGAAATGACATTGAAAAAGGATATTTTGATACCACGTCCGAGCCACCTAAACCTCGCTATCGGACTTGCGCTTGGCACATTAAGCCTCACTTCACCTGTCATGGCCGCCGATGGCGGGCAACAAAATGGCAACCAAACAGAAACGGTGTCTGTGTATGCCAGTCGTATGGACGCGCAAAAAGCGAATCGCGCTGTTGCCGTCAGCACGGTGTCACAGGAAGAAATAGAGAAAAGACAAGGAAGTAACGTCACGGATTTAATTCGGCACTTACCCAATGTCTCTGTGCTTGGTGGCGGGCGCGATGTCGCTCAGTCTGTGACTATTCGTGGATTAAGCAGCGAAAACGGCCGCGTGGTGCAGCTTGTTGATGGTGCACGTCAGAATTTTTCTGTTGGTCACCGCTCCAGTCTATTTATTGATCCTGAGTTACTCCGCTCGGTAGAGGTGGTCCGTGGCCCATCGAGTACCCTGTGGGGATCCGGTGCTTTGGGAGGCGTGTTTGCCCAAAACACCAAATCAGCCAGCGATTTTCTTTCCGGTGATCAGGCCTTAGGTGGTTACCTTAAACAAGGATTCCACAGCAACAATAATGCCTCACGCACAAGCGGCGCGGTGTTTGGACGCACAGAGACGGTTGATTGGCTGGTACAAAGCTACTATCACGATAGTGATGATAACCAACTAGGCAACGGCAAAACCTTGTCTTATTCAGCGGATAGAGAAAAAGGCGGGTTGGCGAAAGTGACATTCACGCCGTCTTTAGATCATCAATGGACGTTGACTGCTCGTCAAGGCGAACTTAATGATATGTCTCCATCAAATCCCTCAGTCAAAGAGCCGTCAGGTTCTTATCCGTTAGTATACCGAGAAACAAGGGACCAGAGCTTTTCCGTTGCCTACGATTATAGTCCCGCCAATCATTGGGTCGATATTAACTCTCAGTTGTATTTCAATAATACTGAGATGAAAGAGCACCGTGTTGCACCGCAAGAACGTGACAATAATGAGACTCAAACCATAGGTTTCTCTATCACGAATACGTCCAACATAAAAAATATCGATTTAATTACAGGTCTGGATTTATATCGCGATAGTTATGAAACGAAACGTGATGACAGCAGTGCACTTGGAGAGCGTCCGGCAGGACAAGATGCAAATGCAGAAAGTATAGGGGCGTTTGGTCAAATAAATATTCCTGTATTCGACCAGATTCGTTGGCAAGCGGGTGTTCGATTTGACTCTTACAAAAGTGAAGATAATCGGCCGACATCACTGGATAGTGAGAGCCGCGATCATGCGTGGTCCCCATCGACGGCATTGACATGGAACGCAACCGAACAGCTAGCATTGACTGCCAGCTATCGCGAAGCTTTTCGTGCACCGAGCTTAGAAGAAATGTATGCCAGTGGTACTCACTTTATTACTCGCATGGGGATTAACCGGTTTGTCCCTAATCCGGACCTCAAAGCTGAGCACAGTGCCAATAAAGAATTAGCCATCACCTACCAATTTACACCGACGAGCTATTTCGACAATGCTTATGTTGATGCGCGCCTGTTCCGCAACGATGTTGACGATTTTATTGATATGAACGTTGACTTCATGGGCGGCACTACAACGCGTGAAAACGTTAAAGATGCCAAACTGGAAGGCATCGAACTAAGCCTTCATCACCAACTCGGTGGCTTTACCAATAATCTAAGCTACAGCCAAACCGAAGGCAAGAATAAGAATGATGGTAGCTATCTCGATAACATCCCAGCTCACAAGTTTGTCGCAGAAACCGACTATGCGCTGGCGACGTTACCAGTGAGTGTCGGCGGTCGAGTCTCTCATTATGCCGACCAAAACGACACTAACGATGCCAACACTTACGACGGCTACACCCTGTGGGATGTGTATGCAAGCTACAGTCCCAATGGCGCTTGGGATGGCGTGAAGTTTGATTTAGCGATCGATAACTTAACCGACGAGCAATATACCCAAGCTTGGGCGCAAGTGGCTTCACCAGGGCGCGATATCAAATTTAATGTTCGTTACCAATTTTAGCTCGTTACCAAATTTAGCTCGTTACCAAGTTTAACGACTCGTACAAAGGGCAGGTGAACGCCTGCCCACTGGAATAACAAACCACAATAAAAAAAGGCTGGAAGTGACCAATGACAACCACCACGTTAACGGAACAGGTCAGCGCGCTACTGGCCGAGAACGCCTCGATGCTACCTGCTGATATGGCAGTAACTCTGAGTGTGAGTGAGGGGGAAGTGGTACGCGCCATGCCCGCAGATTATCAAACTTGGGTCGATGGGCAACATGCTGAAACCGTGCTCATGCAGGTGGCCGGATGGGACGGGCCTGTGACGGCGATTGTGCATTCCGGCGGCTCGATCTTTGAAGTAAAAGCGCCGTTCCCCAAAGGAAAAATCGCTTACGGCTATTACAACTTAATGGGTAAGCCCGGTGAGATGCATGGCCACTTAAAATTAGAACGCATGGCGGGCATTGCTTTTGTCAGCAAACCCTTTCGCGGCAAGACAACCCATTACATCGGCTTTTTTACCGAACAAGGCGATTCGATTTTTAAGATCTATCTCGGGCGTGATGAAAAACGTCAGCTTCTCGACAATCAGATTGATGCCTTTAACCAACTAAAAACGCAGTTAGCGACCTCACAACAAACAGAATCGGAGCAATAACTATGGATCAAGCGACTAAACAACAACGGCTACAAAACCGCCTTGGCCCTGAAATTAAAGAATTTCGTGCAAACTGCCGGACATTACAGCTTGCAACATTGGATACAAAAGGCAAACCCAATGTTAGTTATGCCCCCTTTGCTCAGCGTGAAGATGGCTTTTATATCCTGATCAGTGAAATTGCCCGTCACGCACGCAACCTGCAAGAAAACCCAAACTTGTCATTGATGATGATCGAAGATGAAGGGAGCGCGAAACAGATTTTTGCTCGTCAACGTCTTAGTTTTGATGCACGAGCTGAAATGGTGGAACGTAACACCGCGACTTGGCAAGTTGGCATTGATGCATTGAAAGCGCGGTTTGGCGATATTATCGATAATTTGAGTGGGTTAGAAGACTTTCGCCTCTTCCGTCTGGCGCCAGAAAACGGCCTGTATGTGAAAGGATTTGGCCAAGCGTTTCAGGTTGGCAGTGACGACTTTGTTGATATGGTGCACCTTGATCAAGGCCACCGTAAAATCGGCGAAGACAATGACATTAAAACTACCGATGAGCTCGTCATTAACGGCTAATCGAGTTGATGAAGGGTGAGACGGCAATGTGTTTCGCATTGCCGTTTTCTCTTTATTATCGGTATTGGGCTTGGTAACAACCTCGCTGCAATTATGGTAAAGTAAACGCCATTACCAAGCCGATAACCACGAGCAGCATGAATTACATCCCATTATCTGACTACAAAAGAAAGTGGATTTTCACCCATCAATCTCTCCCTATCCCAGAGCAAGATCTTGCTGAGATTAAACCCATGACAGAGACGCGTGCGGCGCAGTTGTGGCAAGAATTTATCAGTAAAGATAGCCCGACACCGGATCATTTTGGTAAGCAAGATTGGCCCACCCATCAAAACGTTTGGACTCAACGGCTGGTCTGGCAACATGCGTGGGACAACGATGATGATCTGCCTGAAGACTTTGTGTCCAATTTTCCTTGGGAAGACAATATTACGGTCTACTTTTGTTACGACAAACATAATATTGTCGAAACTCGCTGGGGCGTGTTCAAGCAATATTGGAAAAACTTTCTATTCTATGATGACAAACCCATCTTGATTGGTCGTCGTCGCAAAGAGGTTGCGATGTTTGAGCAATCAGGTGAAGTAGTGATCGGTCAACGTGACTGACGTTCAAGTCATCAACGACGTGGCCGTTAATAGAAAGATAAACCGCATGTCCAATCCATAGCGTCATCGTATAGGGATCAGAGATGATAAAAATAATCGCTGCCGTGTGTTTGTCGGTCTTACTGGTTGGGTGCTCGTTACCTAATATGTCGGATCTGTGGCGCAATTACAGTACCATTGGCTTAAACGAAGCATTACGGGGAGCCGAGCAAGATCTGATTCATTGTCGCTATGATAAAACGCTGGATACCGCGCAGCGATACACAGTGATTGGAACCGCGCGAGAAAAAGCGCGTGCGTTCGAATTAATGGGGATCGCGTATAGCGAGCAAGAAAACACTGCTGAATTTGATCATACCTTGCAACGCTTTTTATTTTCAGAGCCAGGGCGCGCAATGACAGCGCCACAGGTGCAAATACAATGGCAACAAGCCCAGCTAGACATTGAGCATCAGCGTGAGACGGCGCTAAGCCAGACGCACTGTTTGCAGTCAACCAATATCCCCAAAACAGGACCGCTCAAATAATTAGGCAGCCACTGAATGTGACTGCCTGCGCACGCCGCAATGTTTGGCTAGCTCTTTAGAATACTGTCTGCCAAGGTGATCAGTCGCGGATAAGCGAACTCACTTTCTTGCGCAATCGCAGCTTGTTCAACTAACACCTCGTGCAGAATCTCTTGTGTGGTAAGTGGGTTAGCAAGTACCA
>CEGE01001988.1_pt1 | contig 10334 bp, 8 predicted proteins | sample 306311 | NCBI WGS metagenome assembly CEGE01 (sample SAMEA2755654, study PRJEB7226) | microbial mat metagenome | biome: microbial mat; feature: hypersaline; material: grass silage | place: USA | collected 2014-02-19 | depth 0 m | reverse complement strand
GTAGTAAACGCCCCGTTTTTCGTGCGAGACATCCATTTACGCTGATCTTCGCTAAGAAAATTACTGTCACCACGAATGTGGCGTAGGATCAGTCGGCGAACGAGACTGACTACGACAACCACTCCGATGGTGGTTAATAACTTGTTTTCTAACAGTAGTTGGACAATATTGCTTAACTCAGACAACAAATCTATCTCCATGGTTTCCGTTAACGCCTACCCGAGTGATGGCGCTATTCTGCCCCTAAGTTAACAAAAATAAAACGCATACTTTGCAAATAGTGTTCATTCCGCTGTCCGTCACCAAGATATAAGCTTATGGGTCGTGCGTGTTTGAGCGTCGGGTGTGGTGGTTTGAAGGACATATAAAAAGCCCTCATAAAAACAAGGGCTTTGACGGGGGTTTGTGAGTTAAACGGCTTAACTGCCAATGACTCCGCCGTCTTCTTTGGTGATCATGATGACCGAAGAGCGCGGTATAGCGTTGCCACCAGCAGGAAAGTGAGCACCAGGGTGTTGGACGCCGACAAACATAGTGCGTGAATCAGGGGTAAACGTCAGCCCAGTGATCTCACATGAGGTAGGCCCAGTGAGGAAGCGACGAATTTCGCCTGTTTGAGTATCCGCGCATAACATTTGGTTATTGCCCATGCCGGCAAAATCGCCTTCGTTGGAATAATTGCCGTCGGTTTGGATCCAAAGACGTCCGGCGCGATCAAAGCCGATGCCGTCCGGGCTATTAAACATATTGTCTTTGTTGATGTTGTCTGTGCCTGCCATTAAGCCAGATTGCTTTTCAGGATGGCCTGCCATCACAAAAATATCCCACTCAAAGGTGTCACGGGTATGATCGCCTTGAGTAGGAGCCCAACGAATAATATGACCATAAGGATTTTCCGTGCGGGGGTTAGCGGCATTGAGGGGTTGGTTGTCTTTGACGCCGCGGTACTTATTATTGGTTAACGTGCAGAAAACGTGTTTTTTGTCGGCATGCACGGCCACCCATTCTGGGCGGTCCATGGTAGTGGCCCCCACTTGTGTTGCTGCTTCTCGGGCAAAAATGAGCACGCTGGCCTCATCAGGAAAGCCGTTTTCTGGCGTGAGACCGTTTTTGCCAAAGGTCAGCGCTAACCATTCACCTTGGCCGTTTAGCTCGTCGTCGCTGCCAGTAAATTTGGCGACATACAAGGTGCCATTTTCGAGCAAATCACGATTAGCGCTACCTTTACTCGGATCGTATTTTCCCTCAGAGACAAACTTATAAAGGTGTTCGCCACGCTCGTCGTCACCCATGTAAACCACAACATGACCATCGTCATTAACAGTGAGTGCGGCATTCTCGTGTTTAAAGCGCCCTAGTGCACTGCGCTTTTTCGGCGTTGAGTTCGGATCCATAGGATCAATTTCAACCACCCAACCAAAGCGATGTGGCTCGTTGGGATGTTTAGCCACATCGAAGCGTTCGTCATGTTTGTACCAATCATAGCCCCAATCAGAATCGCTGATACCGTAGCGCTGATACGTTTTGCCCAAGGTAACGTTTTTTGCGCTGGCAAAATAGCCGTTAAAGTTTTCTTCGCAGGTCAGGTACGTGCCCCAGGGTGTTTCGCCATTAGCACAATTGTTAAAGGTGCCCAGAATCGTTTTTCCTGAAGGATCGGCGGCGGTTTTGAGTAACGAATGCCCGGCTGCGGGGCCCGTCATGGCCATTTCAGTGTAGGCCGTAATACGACGATTCAAGCGGCCCTCTTGGTTGACGTGCCAGCGGCCATCCATTTTTTTCAACTCAACCAAAGAGACGCCATGCGCCGCTTGTGACTTACGTGCATCATCAGCCGAAATATTTTTACCGCCGTGCTCAAATAAATATTCATCATTGATGTATTCATTATTTACCGCTAATAAAGCACGATCATTGGCGAGAGGGAAAAACGTCATGCCATCATTGTTATCACCAAATTGGAGTGCTTGGGCATCGGCGCCATTTTGTTGGGAAAAAGCAGGTGCGTTAGCGAAAAGAGGATCGCCCCAAGAGACCAGTACGTCAGCTTTATATCCTGAAGGTACGTTCACTGTATCAGTTGTTGATGTTGGGATCGCCTCAAAGCCGAGCAGTTCACTGTGGCTCATTGTATCTGCTACTGCTTTCGCAACTGGATTGGCAGCAAAAAAAGCGACAGCACTGGCCGCTCCGGTGCCTTGTAAAAAACGGCGACGACTTAATGCTGCATCAATAAAGCGGTTGAACTCAGGCTCTGTATCTAATGGACGTTGATCAATATGCTTGCTCACGGCATGGTTCCTTTCTGATCGTGATTAAATAGTTATACTGACCCATCATAAATTGTGGGCGCGTCTGCGAGCATGGTGAGCCACTGTTAAAACCTCATGAATCATTGGTTAACTTCTCGAGTCAGCCGGGATCCGTGCGCACAGGATCACGCTTCAACATAGTTTACACTTCACCGCCTGACTGATGTGAGGGCTAGTGCTGGTCAAAGTAATCCTTGCGCCGGATATATTTATCCATGTAATGGTAGGCAATCGGGCGCGTTAACCAACTATAGAGGACGCGCAAGATTCGGAATAAAGAGGGTGTATTGGTATAAATTTTATTCTCGTGTAACCAAAGTAATCGTCCTACATGCCAGTACACGAAGGGAATGGCAGGTAAGAATGTGACCATATCGACATCACAACAGATACGATAGGTACGTGTTGAGAAAGGGTATAATTGCTTAAAACGCCACATTCCGGCAGCCGGCTGTCCAAACGTCACGATGCGCTTGATTGCCCCGCCAAATTGATGATTTAGCTTTGCTGCAGCGATAATCGCCATGGCGCCCCCTGAAGAATGGCCGATAAAAGAAATATGTTTACCTGCGTGTAAAAAAGGGGTTAACGCAGAGATTAATTTAGTGAGTACTGTCTCTCCTTCAAGCACGGTGTGATCGGCCGCTTGGGCAATATCCGCAAATTGGCTGTCTGTCATGTGTCGGTATTGGCGTTTGTGCGGTTGCCATGACAAACTTTTTTGTGTGAGAAGATAGTGAAACCCCCAATGGACGTGACACTTCTTACCATCGATAGTGATCGTTTTAGGCGTGCACGCACAGTTGACCAACCAATCCCAGGCGGTTTGCGAACCACGAAAGACCACGACCGCGTCATCGTTTTCCCGCCACAGCACCCGGATAATACATCGTCCCCATCGGTCATAAATATCACGCCGGCCATGGGGACTGAATCCATACTGGGTGTGATCAAAATAGGTAGGGTAAGAGGCACGACAGAGTATGGCGTATCGCTCATATTGATAGCGTTTTAATCGCTTCATACAAGAGCCTATTTCATGAGTATTGGACTCAGGCTACCGAAAAAACATGACGAAACAGCGAAACGGTCAATGAATAGCGCGCTCAATCACCGCGCTAATAATTGTTTAGGAAGGGTTCTAAATGCGTATCATAAGTGAGCGCTTGAATCGGGCCGCGGTGGGTGATTAAAAAGGCAGCATTCGTGCAATTACCAATCCCAATAATAACTTGTACCAACAGCCGTAAATCTCTTAACCAACGTTGCGTCTGCTCTTGACTCCAGTCTTCACGATATAGCCCCATATGATACTCAACCCACCAATAGGCGCCGCGAATAAATGCCTTCATTACCGACTCTGCCGCTAGGATCTGTTCAGCGGTACCAGAAAAGTCAAAATCGGGTGAGATAGGTTTGCCTTGCGTAAACGCGACATAGTTTCGACAGTGGCGAAAGAGCGCGAGCTGAAGTCCGGCTGCAGAATCATAGTGAGGGAGAGACAAGGTCGTGACAGGGAGATGTTTGATCGAGCGACGAAACAATGCCGCCGTGCGCTTACCGGGCATCAGATGCTCTATCGCGTAAAATAAATCCAAACTGATAAGCTGATTATTCAAGAGTACTCTTCACTATATTGACACAACACACTTATCCTGCCCGAACGGGCGGCTCGAGTATACAATATCGTATACTGAATTAAAGCATTAACTGATTCGCTCCCTCAAAGGAAGGCGTTGACAGCGTTGCTCTGATAATCCTCCCTTACTCTATGCCATAGCGCGCTTTTAGTGCAGATATCGCCTCTTGCTTATCGGATAGAAACTGATTGAATTCGTCGATGAGCTTGGGATGATGGATGGTGGAAAGCCGTCGAGTCCCTTTTTCATGGGGCAAGGTATCATCAAAGCGTACCGATCCTTTTTTAAAGCCCATTTGATCAAGATAAAACTGTGCAACAGCGATATTGGCATAGCCGCCATCAATACGACCGCTGACAAGCTTCATCATCAAAGAATCATATTTGTAACTCTCATTTAAGCGTGTTTGGCCCGAACGGATACGTGATTGATAAAGTTCAGGGGTAAAGCCCACGACGGTTCCTAGTCGTTGTAATTGGTCAATAGGTTGGCCATAGTTTTGGTCGATAACCATGACGCCGTCGATATAATCAACCACAGGCTCACTATAAATGACATTGACGCCTTTTTTGATGTCGCGATCCCAATCGGGACTATCTGGATATTTAAGATCAACGACACCATCGACAAAACGGGAAGGAAGGCTTGTGAGTGGTAAAGCTTTGTACACAAATCGATAGTGATGCGTGTTGGCGAACATATCGAGTAACTCGCGATTAAACCCTGAATAACTGCGATTAGAATATGCTGAAAAGGGATAATACTGAGAAAAGCTCTGTACGCCTACTACATAAGTCGTTTTGGCATTCACGGATACCGAGACACTCATAATCAGTAATAAAGCCCATAATCTTTTCATCGTTCCTATCCGACTTTCGTTGATTTTCCTCTTGTTATTGTAGACACAGAGACCGCACCTGTCTTTGCGTGCTCGGCTGTTATTTTACAACATCGACTTTCACTTATCCTTTTTTGGCACGCATAGCTGTCGATAAATCACTCGGTTATCGGTCACATTTTGCGCGTAAATATTTGAATGAACATTCGGTATGTTTTATTTTTTCACTTGGACTTTCAAATTTGATCAAATAACGATGAATAAGCATGAAATTGCGTCGCGGGCGATGCGGCAACATATTCTTTCAACCACATTGGAAATCGTTGGTAATGAAGGGCTTGCGGCACTCACAGCAACAAAGTTGGGTAAAAAAGCGGGGATCAGCAAAGGCGCGCTCTATCATCACTTTGATAATCTTGATGCAGTAAAATATGCGGCTGTGGATGAGCTCATTTCGATGTTTTTAGCCGTGGCTGAACCGGCTAATTTCGAAGACTTTGAAAGTTATTTAGCGGTGACAGGCGATACCTTATACCTGACCATGCAATGCGAGCCTTATGCGATGAAGGCGATGTATAGCTTCACGACTCAAGCATTATTTGATGGGCAATTTCGTGCGGCAATACAACGTTTTTCTCAGCACGGCTTAACCGAATATACCCGAGCAATTGAGTACTTTTATCAAGGCAAGATTCCGCAGTATCAGATAGATACGGCAATTCGGGTGGTGGACGCTTTCTTTCTTGGAGCGGGCTTACAAAGCTATTTATCGCAAGGCGAGGATCGGTTTCGTCAGAGTTGGGCGTTGTTCTCACAAATGTTATTAACCCAACTTGATGAAAAGTAGAGCGCCATCTCTGAGGTGAGGCGCTCTAGTGTGTCAAGCTCGGAACTATACTAGCTCAGCGTTGTGATAGACGTTTTGTACGTCGTCGCAATCATTAAGCATGTCGAGGAACTTTTCAAAACGTTCAACATCATCGCCACTGACCTCAGTATCGATTTGAGGGACAAAGGTGATCTCCTCAAGATCAATCGGCGTGTCGCCAAGAAAGTCGCTCAGCGCATTTTTCACTTTGAAAAACTCTGTATGAGGCGCGAAAACCGTAATCACCCCTTCGTCTGCTTCGATGTCGGAGACATCCACATCAGCCATGACCAGGGCTTCCAGCGTGCCTTCTTCATCTGTACCTTGAAATTGAAACACCGCTTGATGTTCAAACATATGAGACACTGCGCCCGGTGTACCAATTTTCGCATCATTTTTGACAAAGCATTGGCGAACATCCATGTAGGTACGGCTGTTGTTGTCGGTTAAACAATCAACAATCACCGCACAGCTACCAGGGCCGAACCCTTCGTACCGAGCCACTTCATAGTTCTCACCACCAGAGCCATTAGCTTTATCAAGTGCCTTGTCAATGACATGCCCAGGCACTTGATCCTTTTTGGCTTTTTCCATCAAGCGGCGCAGTGATAGATTACTCTCTGGATCTGAGCCACCATTTTTAGCACATACGTAAATCTCTTTACCGTATTTTGAGTAAACCTTAATTTTTGCGCCTTGGGTTTTGGCCATTGACGCTTTACGAACTTCAAAACTTCGTCCCATTGGGAATCTCTCTTAATAACGCTTTCGCAGATACGGGGTGATTCTATCAAGAGAGTGTTCCTTTGCACCAGTAAATGCACTGACCTTGGACAAAGTCAGTGCGATAGACACGAATCACACTCTCTTGGCGTCTAAATGGCCCTTGCCTGAGTCACCGGGCTTTGGCTTATTCTTGGCTTAAATGACTGGCATAGAGCTTAGGCCTGCGGTGCTTCAAGTTGGTGACTGAGCCTCGTTCATGCAGCATTTTGAGCTTATCAAGGTCAACATCCGCGAAGATCATCATCTCAGTGTTTGCGTTCGCCTCTGCGAGTGTCGCATCGTGAGGGAAATACACATCAGACGGTGAAAAGACCGCCGACTGGGCATATTGAATATCAACGTTATCGACACGGGGCAAGTTGCCGACACTACCACCAATAGCAACATAACATTCGTTTTCAATTGCGCGAGCTTGAGCGCACAAACGGACTCGAAGATAACCATTTTTGGTATCTGTCCAGAAAGGAACAAATAAAATCTGTACCCCTTGCTCGGCAAGGATCCGCCCTAACTCTGGGAATTCCGCATCATAACAAGTAAGAATGCCAACGCGGCCTGCGTCGGTTTCGATAACTTTTACTGTATCACCGCCATCGATCACCCAGTCTCGTTGCTCATGTGGCGTGATATGGATTTTGTACTGTTCGTCAATGCTGCCGTCTCGATGCATCAGGTAAGACACATTGTAGAGCTTGCCATCTTCGAGGACTGGCATACTCCCTGCGATAATATTGATGTTGTAAGTCACCGCCAGCTGAGAAAAGCGTTGTTTAATGGCTTGGGTAAACTCACTAAGAAAACGTATCGCCTCCACCGAGCGTTTATCTGGTGCAAGCCCCATTAACGGTGCACAGAAAAACTCCGGGAATAGGGCAAAGTCCGATTGATAATTGGCTAAAGAAGAAACAAAAAACTCGGCTTGGTTGAGCAGGTCGTCAACGGATAACACGTGGCGCATCTGCCATTGCACAACCCCGAGGCGCACAATGGTTTTATCAATATCGTGCACCGATGATGCGTCTTCCTCATAAAAGAAGTTATCCCACTCCAATAATGTTGCGTAACCTGCGGATTTATCATCTTCGGGCAAATAACGATTCATTAGCCGTTTGACGTCAAAGTCATTAGACAGCTGAAACGAGAGGATAGGATCGTGAATCTCTTTACGTCTTACCTTGTTAATGTAGTCAGTCACTGACACATCGGTATGTTTGTGATAACCAGGAATGCGCCCACCCGCTAGAATTGCCTTTAGATTTAATGCTTGGCAAAGATCTTTGCGCGCCTCATAGAGACGACGTCCCAAGCGGTGCCCGCGGTAGTCCGGATGCACGAACACATCTAACCCGTAAAGCGCATCACCTTTGGCATCATGAAACACTACGCCGTCGTCAGTAATGATATCGCTATAAGTATGAGGGAGAGAAAAACGGTTGTAAGAGACTTTGAGTGTGAGGGCAGCGGCGACGATTTTACCGTTATCTTCAATGCATATCTGGCCATCAGGGAAGGCCGTTACCAGTTGCATGATCGTGCTTTTTGGCCAAGCACCGCCGACATCTGGAAAGACGAGGTCCATCAACTCTGCTAAGGGTTGATAATCGCTAACTTCTATAACACGCAAGTTAAGTAGCGTGGCGGTGTTTTCATCCATTACACGTTCTCCTATTGATAGCTGAGCGACCATTATGACAAAGTTTGATGTCTAAGTTCACGTTTGTTGATTGCTGGATTTTCATCTTTGCAGGCTTACCGCTTCGCTGCGGAGCTCGCTATACAGATAACTGCTGAGTAAAAAGCCAAATAGCCAATAATGCAAAGACGATGGCCATAATTTTGTGTTGATAGCTTTGAATGTGGGTGTTGGTTAGCATCTGCTTGCCAAGTTTACCTACGATCGCGACCAGTATGATATTAAACGCAAGGCCGAGTGCATTAAGTAGAAGGCCGAGCGTTAATAGCTGAGTGCTCGATGATGCTTGTATCTGCTGTGAGATAAACTGCGGCAAGAATAAAACAAAAAAGAGTAACGCTTTAGGGTTGAGCAGGTTCGTCATCACGGCACGCTTATAGAGATAGCGCCCCATTTTTTGTTGATACTGTACCGCTTCGCTTTCAGCAGGTGATGCTCTCCACGTATCAATACTCATTTTGAGTAGATACGCTGCACCAACATACTGGAGAACCGTTAACGCAATCGGGGACATTGCAATCACGGCTGAAACGCCAGTGGCTGCTAATACGGTAAGAATCAGTCCAGAGGTAGCGTTGCCTAAACTCGCGGCAACACCGACCCGTCGACCATAGCTAAGACTCGCACTAATAATCAATAACATATCTGGCCCGGGGACGAATAACAACGCGGCAACGGCTGTTAAGTAAACAGGAAGCAAATTAGGGTCGATCATAAACGAAGAACACTTAACCAAATAAAGTGCGGCATTTTACCTTCTATCTAGGCATTATCAATGATGATTAAACATTAGGCTGGTGGTTTATAAGGATAAGCTTGGTCAATTACGCGAAAAATACGCATAAAAATGCCCCCAGGTTGGAGGCATTTTCAAACTCACAATGTGTTGCTGCTAGGTTATGCAGCACGCACTGTCGGTTTTGGTGCGGGCTTTTCAATAAAGCAAGCGTGTAATGCACAGATAGCGGCATGGTAATACTTATCAAGGACAACGTATTGCACATCCACATCGCGCATTGAAGAGTGAGCCGCTTTAGGGTTGATCTCCGCATCAAGTAGCGCAAGCATCCCTTTACTCATTGTTTGGTTTGAGTCGATACGGCTGCCGATAACAGAAATCAGTGCGACCATTTCACCGGTAATCTTCGCTTTTGGATATAGCTTTTCAACCCGATTGATGACCTTATCTTGGCTCGCGGTCTTACCATCTAAGTAGTAAGTAATGGAGTTAGCGTTCATCTCTTTACTGATTAGCTGAACGTTCTCTTCACGAATGATTTCCATCACGTCGTAACTGACTTGATCACAATGTCCGACCATTGATTGGTCAAAAATGTGTAGCGCAAGCACTTTGTCACGGCCAGCAATGATTTCGATCTCATTGTCCTTTGGACGGTATTTGTGAGAGATCACCGTACCAGCATGCTCAGGTTCAAAGGTATTTTTAACGATCAACTCAATGCCTACAGCGCGCATGCCAGAGGCTGCGTTAGGATGAATCGCTTCCATACCAAGGTTTGCCAGTTGGTCAGCCACATCGTAGTTGCTGAGGCCCATTGGCTGTACACGTTCTGGACCGACAATGCGGGGGTCTGCACTGCTCAAATGGTATTCTTTATGAATCACGGCACTGCTTGCCTTGGTCAGCACTGCAATTCGGCTAAAGGTCATTTCACTGTAGCCGCGGTCGTAGGTCTTCATCAGACCTTCATCACAGTAGACGTAGCCGGTAACGATGGGCAGCTCATTGCTGAAATCAATGTCGTCCATCGCATTGGCGATGACTGTATTGAGATCTCCTTTACCTTCATCCGGATTGTCCCAGCCAGACAGGTCGACAAATCGTGAGTTGATGCCAACACTTTCAAGGAGCAGCGTCGAGTTGTGTGCACTATGTGCTTCACCAATTGACGACAGGAACTCACGGACTTGCGGCAAATAGCTTTCCAGAGAAAACTGCCCATAGTTACAGGTTTCGAGTATGCCTTCGATACAGCTATGCGCTTTTTCCATTCGCTGGCGAATAAAATTATCGGCGCGCTCACGAAAAACAGGGTCAGGGAACATGTTGCTATTAATCAATAGCATACGCTGTTCTAGCTCATCCATCGCATCGCGCCATTTTGGGTTGTTCGCGGCGAGTAAGCGATAAATGCCTGGTTTACCCGAACGCTTACACTCCAGCAATGCATCCGTG
>CEGE01001627.1_pt1 | contig 10447 bp, 6 predicted proteins | sample 306311 | NCBI WGS metagenome assembly CEGE01 (sample SAMEA2755654, study PRJEB7226) | microbial mat metagenome | biome: microbial mat; feature: hypersaline; material: grass silage | place: USA | collected 2014-02-19 | depth 0 m | reverse complement strand
ATTTCACCCCAGGGGCTGACAATAATGGAGTGCCCGTAAGTCTCGCGTCCGTTATCATGCACTCCAACCTGATTTGGCGCTACCACGTAGGCTTGTTGTTCAATCGCCCTCGCTCTAACCAATGCGTGCCAGTGCGCTTCGCCCGTCACCCGAGTAAAACCGGACGGCAAAGCAATAATATTGGCGCCTGCCTGACGCAGCGCTCTGAACAATTCCGGAAAGCGAAGATCATAACACACTGACATACCGACAACACCACAGTCAGTGTCTACAGCAACCACCTCCCTGCCCGGTTGAGTCCATTTTGATTCGCGGTATTGCTTAGTATTGTCCGCCACATCTACGTCGAACAAATGTATTTTGTCGTAGCGCGCAACAAGCTCTCCCGTTGGCGAATACATTAACGATGCGGCTGAAAAGCGTTCACCCGCGTCAATAGGAATGGTACCACCTATCAAATACACGCCGTGCTGCTTCGCGAGCGAAGAGAGCTCCCTTTGCACAGCGCCATCTTTGTATTTTTCAGCCATATCCAGTTGCGCTCTGTCACCAGCGCCGAAGCAAACAAAAGCTTCAGGAAGGACCACTAAATGGGGGTAGTTGGAAGACGGGAGATTGTTAAGAAGCTTTTTGACAATGTCGAGGTTGTCTTCAGGTTTAGAGCGGCTGCTCATTTGCACCGCGGTCAGTTGCACCTTCTTCATCATTCACCTCTGAGTCAGTTGAGTCTTCCTCCAATTCTGGCAAATCAACGGGGCGACTGTCACGCTCTATTTCCTGAACAACCGGATTCTCTATGGTTCCACTCACTTCATAGCGTAATTTCGAAATGACTTTGGCGTCATGCAGTACTTTATCGATAAGCAACGCTGCCAAACCGCTGGGTGGGTTGACCATCCAGGCAAGAATAACCGGCAAACTCGAGGTCACTTTAGGGGCGTACGTCAGGTTGTAGTTCAACTCACCACTTGCCATGTCTGTCCAGCCGCGAATATCCATATCACCAGCAGAGCCAAGTAGCCGCGCATCATCGGTTTGAACAACGCCGTCTTCGATAGCGGCACTCCCCGATAACTCAGTAAAGAACATGCCCTGAGAAAATATGTCACGGAAGTCCAAAGTGAGCTTGCGTAAAATACTGTCCAGGCTGAGTATCGAGAATATTCGAGCACCGCCGTCGCTTACTTCCGCAAGGTAGCCTTTACCTAACGCCCAGGAAATTTCGCCATCCAGAGATGGCCAGCTCGGTTGATGCAGATGGTCATCCCAGCTTAAATCAAATTCGATATTCGCGGAGCTGTCGCGAATTGCAGTTTCAATGCCGAATTGGCGCAATAGCTCACCTAAATCACTGGTATTCAAGCGGCCATTTAACTCGCTATATGCCTGCTCATTTTCATAACGCCAAACTCCGTTTGCCTGAATGCTATCTCCATTTCGGGTCACGTTTAGGCGGTCAATGGTAAAGCCTTTAACCTGCGGCGTAGTCTCTATTGGAGAAATGGCTAAATCGACTTCCCCCAGGTTATGCTCGTTAATCCTGCAGCTTCGGCAGTTGACCGTTACCGGTGGCACTTTTCCAAGCCAGTTCCACTTAGACTCGTCGTCGCCCTCTGGGTCTGGCAGTTCAATATCAGTCGATAGCACCAGGTAATCTGCTCTGACATCAATACCCTCGTTCATAAACTCTTTAGGAATACCGACGTTCAGCACCGCTTTGTCAGAGTTCACCTGCACCTGCCATTTATTCTGCTCTGGCCAACTGCGTACATCGGCGGCACCAAAGCTTTGCTCTGCCCATTTCAGGTTAAGGGTCGACACGTGTATCGAGTCGGGTAACCAAGGGTTGCTTGTAGAGCTGGCGGGCTCGGAGGACGACTCTCCACCCGCCAATGCATAAATAAGAGAATACCAGCGACCGATATCCGCCTCATCCAACTGAGCTAACACAGCAAAGCCACGACCTATATCGTCCGTTTCATTGTCATTGCCAACCGTTAACGTGGCCTTCTGCCAGCCTGCGTTATCGAGTTGCCACTCCCCTTCGAAATTTGCTCGATCGTCAATGTTACCCGTTATCGCATAGTCGTCATTCTGTCCGTTTAAAGAAAAGCGGAACTGCCAACCTTCGCCAAAGCTCTTTTGTAACGGTGCCGGTAAATAGGTTTCTAAGCCGGTTAAGTCGTATTGACCATCAGCCTCCACATTGAAGTTATCACCAGCGAAACGCAAAACCACGCGGCTTTCACCATTGACGGCTCCATAGAAAAACTCTTCCCACTGGTCATAAGGAAATTGCTTAAACAGTGGCTCTGTTTGCCAGTCTAACGCCGTGTCAATGGTCAGCTCATAACCCTGGCTACTCTCATCTCCATTAACAGACGCCGTCACCGGCATGCCATACCAATTCATGACTAAGTCAGAGGTGCTGACGTTGGCGTTGTTAATCGTTAAAACGCCCTGTTTAACGTTAAATTCTTGCTTTATTGCATCAATTGTTACCTGAACACCGGAAAGCGGTGCTTCCACAAAGACACCAACCTCACGCGACTCATCGAACGGAATGTCGAGCTCCATACGACCCGTGACCTTACCCTCCGGATTCAGCTGATTAAAGGTTTCAGTTACTGAGTCCAACGGAGAATTTTGGAAAACCTCATAAACTTGCTGGGCTTCTCCCGACGCCTGCGCTTGTATTTGTAAACCAACACTGCCATCAGTTAGGTTTGGAATCTGTGCAGAAACATTATTTACGCGGGCTGAACCAATAGCCCCTTCATGTGCGTGCATCAATAAACTGTTTTGGTAAAAGTCTAAATGAATAGGCGCGTTTTTAAGCGCTAGCCAGCCGGGTTGGAACTTGTAATTCAGCGATTCGAAGTCTGCCCGGGCATTAAATACCGACTCTAAACCGTCACTGGCAAAACTATCAACTTCGCCACGCCACACGGCTTCAATTCCGCTTAACTGGCCGGCTTGCAAGGCTCCGGACAGGTAGCTTTGCACGCCTTTGCCCATTGCCTGAGGCAATAACTGACGGGCGGTTTCCACCGAAAACGGTTCGTTTGAATAAATGAAGGAATCAATATGCATTTTTCCTGAAGCGCTATTTGAAGACAGTTGAGCACTTCCGGACAATCTTAAGTCATTGATTTGTAGTTGTGTTTTAGTTAACGAAACAGACCAACCATTATTATTCGTCATCCACGATCCGGACAAATCCAGCTCATTTATGTTCCAGGCCTGCTCTGGAGATAAATGTCGACTGGCCAGAGAAACGTCAGAGCCATACAAACGCCATTGGGCTTTATCACTTATTTGGCTCACACTCATACGTAAACCGCTTACACTGGGCGTGTTATTACCACCTTCAATAGATAACCCTTTACCATCAACACGCCACTGGCTGCCGACAATAGGGTGCAATCGATATTGGCCGTCAACCTGACCACTAATACCCGTTCTTTTAATCCATTGACCTGCTTTTTCCGAGGTAAACGGGAGTAGCGTTAATAATGACGTGGCGTCATCTAAGTCCACATTCGACACACTAATATCATGGATACTATTTTGATTCTGCCAGGCAATTCTCGGAACCCGAATACTGCCAGCCGAAGAGTCCAGAGTCATTGGCAGGCTATTCATTAACCAACCGTTCTCAAGAGGCCTTAAAATGACCTTACCGCCCGGAATGTCCAACCAATGCGATTGCTCGGCGTCTTTATACTGCCAAGTAATACGATTTTGACGAAGCTGCAACAGCCCTTCAAAAAGCTCACCGTTTTGCATATCCAGCCAGCCCGTAAAGTTGACATCAGATTGCTGTACATCGATATCACCCAACCGTTCTTCTAACCAAGGGCTGATATCGATGTTTTGTGCATTAACATAAAACTGACCGGTTAAGTCCGACCACGTATCCCCCTTAAGGTCGACAATGACATCCAGTGCGTTCGTCGCAAAGTCATCCATTCTAAGACTGCCAACCGCGCGGTGCCGGGCCCCTTCGTTGACCCAAGACAAACGCTCAAGATCAATACGTCGAGTAACCCCTCGTAAGTTCGTTAAAAACACCTGCCCCTGATGAATCGAGAATTTTTCAAGCTGATTTAGGAAAAGCTCACTAAGGATATTGATCTCTATCGGGTGTGTCATCACCCGAAACATCGTTTAACTGGCGAAGATCAATAGCAACATTGGCGTTGTCCAGAATAAACTCATCGGCCACAAATTGCTGTTGAACAATGCTTTGCCAAAAATTCAAAACCACATGCACTTCGGCAACTTTGAACTTCACTTTGGCGTTGTCGTCTGCTGACAACGATAAATTCTCGAGCACAACAGATGGACCTTGCTGCGTCCAGGCCATGGACAAGTCACTGATACTAACGGGTTGCTGGAAACGCGCTTCCAGCTCGTTCTCAAGAGGTTGAGTTAAATCGGGAAGATAGGGCAGACTGTAACGGAGCAAGCTCAGAGCAACAGCAACCAATACCAGCGCAATAGCCAGTAGTAGCCATAGTTTTTTTAATACCCAGGACAGTGCTCGCATTAACCTACATCATTACCACGTCAAATTGCTCTTGATTATACAGAGGTTCGGTCTGTACTGTAATTTGACGTGAAACAAACAGTTCAAGTTCAGCCAATGCATGAGATTCTTCGTTGACTAAGGCATCGCTGACTTTAGCTGACGCGTACACAACGAACTTATCGGCCTCATAGGCTTTATGTACCCGGACAATCTCTCGCATAATTTCATAGCAGACGGTTTCTACTGTTTTCATGGTGCCGCGCCCCTGGCAAACCGGGCATTCCGAGCACAGCACATGTTCGAGACTCTCGCGGGTGCGCTTACGAGTCATCTCAACAAGCCCAAGCGTGGTAAAACCGTTAATAGTGGTTTTTGCCCGGTCTTTAGACAAGGCAAGCTCAAGGCTATGTAAAACCCGACGTTTATGCTCTTCGTCGCGCATATCGATGAAATCGATAATGATAATACCGCCCAAATTACGCAGTCGTAGCTGCCGGGCAATTGCCTGCGTTGCTTCTATGTTGGTGTTGAATATAGTTTCTTCGAGGTTTCTGTGACCAACAAAAGCACCGGTATTGATATCAATAGTGGTCATCGCCTCGGTTTGATCAATAATTAACGAGCCGCCGGATTTTAAGTCAACACGGCGATCGAGCGCGCGCTGCATTTCATTTTCAATATCGAACAAATCGAAAATAGGCCGGTCCCCAGTGTAGTATTCAAGTACACTGGTTAATTCTGGAATAAAGTCTTTAGTAAAGGTTTTGAGAGTGTCAAAGGTGACTTTGGAATCAACCCTAATGCGTTCTATTTCTTCACCGACAAAGTCTCGTAACACACGGCATGACAGGTTCAGGTCTTCGTACAGCATGCCAACTTTACGCTGACTTTTCTTGCGCGCTTTAATTTTTTCCCAAAGCCGAAAAAGGAAGTCTGCGTCGCTTTTTAATGACTGTTCGGACGCGCCTTCCGCCGCAGTACGAACGATAAACTTACCGTCGTCAGTGCTGACCGATTCCGCAATTTCCTTGAGGCGATCTCGTTCTTCACCTTCTTCAATACGCTGTGAAACACCCACATGGTCACTTTTCGGCATAAACACCAGGTAACGGGACGGTAATGTAATGTCCGTCGTTAGCCGCGCCCCTTTCGTGCCTAAGGGGTCTTTGACAACCTGCACCATAATTTGCTGGCCCTGATGAACCAGCTCGGTAATGCTTCTTTCCGGGCGGTCAGGCTGAGGTATGTCGTCACCATCAACTTGCACGACAATGTCGGATGCGTGTAAGAAGGCGGCTTTATCTAAACCAATATCGATGAACGCCGCCTGCATGCCCGGCAAAACACGAGACACCTTGCCCATGTAGATATTACCCACCAGACCACGTTTCGCCTGTCGCTCAATATGAACTTCCTGCAAAATACCGTTTTCAACAAGAACCACCCGCGTTTCTGTCGGGGTGACGTTCATAAGAACTTCAACGCTCATCTCAACCACCTGTTACTTCGAACATGCGAAGTAATTGCTCTGTTTCATATAAGGGTAAGCCAACCACCGCAAAGTAGCTACCTTCAATGCGCTTTACGTATTTGCCGCCGTAGCCCTGAATACCATAACCACCGGCTTTATCTTGTGGCTCGCCAGTTGCCCAATAACTCTCTATATCGTCTTCTGCCAATGCGGCGAACTCAACTTTCGTAGTAATAAGTGCTGACTCACTCGCCACTAAACACTGCCCACTCCAGTGGCAAACGGAAACCGATGTCAGCACATCGTGGGTACGGCCAGACAATTGACGCATCATCTTTTGGAAATGCTCAAAATCCAACGGCTTTTCCATGACGTCTTGGTCGCATCGAATCAGTGTGTCTGAGCCAATGACCAAACATTCATCAGACTGTCGTTTAGCAACGGCTAAGGCTTTGTCGTTTGCTAGCCGTAATACGTAGTCTTCGGGGTCTTCACCATTAGCGCGACTTTCTTCTATATCGGGCACATCGCAGTCGAATGGTCGATGCAGAAAGTGTAAGAGTTCACGTCGGCGGGGGGACGAAGACGCCAGTACAATGCGCATTATGACACTCCAAACTGACGGCGTACTTTTCGTAATAACGGGAATACCCAGAGCCAAAAAACCGCCGAGGTAAGTACCGGCCAAAAATAGGATAAAGTGAACTCTGCGTCATGTAGGAATACATTAGCTTCAAAGACAATGAACCGCTTTAACAGTATAAGAACCGCGATAACAACAGCTTGCTGAATCAATGCAAAATTTCTAAGGCGTTGAAAGTTTCTGGCCGCAAGATAGGCAACAACGACCATGCCAAGTGCGTGAACACCAACAATAGAGCCAAGTAATACATCGCTTAATACACCAAGAATAAGCGCGGTTCCTATGCTGACGCGGTGTGGCAAAGCAATAATCCAGTAAAGCATGACCAAAGTCACCCAGTCCGGACGGAACACGTCAAAAGTCGCCGGCATGGGCATGACCATTAATGTTAGCGCAATGACATAGGTGACAAGTAAAGTCACTATTCCTGGCTTCACAACCTTCATTCATCGTCCTCGTAAATCGGTTGCAGCTCGCTTTCACTTGGCCATAACAGTAAGACATTTCTGACTCTGTCCAAAGCGCTCACCGGATCAGCAAAAACAGTAGCGAAAGGCAGTGACTCGTCTCGCACGATATTGGCAATACGCGCGACAGGGTAACCTTCTGGGAATACTCCGCCCAACCCTGAAGACATGAGTAAGTCGCCTTCTCGCAGCTCTGTACTATGAGGAATAAACATGAGTTCTAACCGACCTATGTCGCCGGTACCCTGAGCCAGAGCACGAATATCGTTTCTTTCTGATCGTAATGAAATAGCATGGCTTTGATCGGAGATAAGCAGAACCCTGGCAGTATTTCCGCCAACATCTTGTACTTGTCCAATAATACCGCTGCTGTCGAGCACTGGTTGGCCTTCGTAGACACCGCTTAAGGTGCCCTTATTAATAACCAGCTGCTGAGAAAATGGTTCGGACGCCACTGCAATGACCTCAGCAACCATGCGGCGAGCAGACTCCCGCGCGTCCGAGCCCAGTAGCTCTCTAAGGCGGCGGTTTTCATTCTGTAGAAACTGCAGCTGTTGCTGTTGGCCTTGAAGTTTTAATATCCGCTGTTTTAACGCTTTGTTTTCCGCGCTTAACTGGTCGGTGGTTTTTACTGACTCAGAAAAGTTATCCAACAGTTGCTCGGGAAGTATCGCTAAATACTGGACGGGAGCAACTAATGAATTCAGAAACACTCGAACGGGCTGCATAGCTTGCAGCCGATGATCAATAAATATGAGCAGAAACGAACAGGCTAGTGCGAGCACTAGCCTGGAGAGTAAAGACGGGCCGCGGACAAACAGCGTTTTCATGACTTACTCATAACTGAATAAATCACCACCGTGCATGTCTATCATTTCTAATGCTTTACCCCCACCGCGAGCTACACACGTAAGCGGGTCATCAGCAATAATTACCGGAATACCTGTTTCCTCGACAAGCAGGCGATCTAAGTCTTTCAGTAATGCACCGCCGCCTGTAAGTACCATCCCGCGCTCTGAAATGTCTGACGCTAGTTCTGGTGGAGACTGCTCCAGTGCAACCATAACGGCACTGACAATGCCCATCAGTGGTTCTTGCAGAGCTTCTAAAATCTCGTTGCTATTCAGTGTAAATGAACGTGGAACACCTTCCGCTAAGTTACGGCCGCGAACTTCAATTTCTTTCAATTCTTCGCCCGGGTACGCAGAGCCAATTTCATGCTTAATACGCTCCGCTGTCGCGTCACCAATAAGCGCACCAAAGTTACGGCGCACATAGCTAATAATAGCTTCATCGAATTTGTCGCCACCAATACGGACTGACGAGGAATAAACAACACCATTCAATGAAATAATCGCAACTTCTGTTGTACCACCACCAATGTCTACAACCATAGAGCCAGTAGCTTCTGACACAGGTAAGCCAGCGCCAATTGCTGCGGCCATAGGCTCATCTATTAAGTAGACTTCACGAGCTCCGGCGCCTAAAGCCGACTCACGAATCGCTCGGCGCTCTACCTGAGTTGACCCGCAAGGAACACACACTAAAACCCGAGGACTTGGGCGGAAATAATGGCTGTCATGCACTTGTTTGATGAAAAACTGGAGCATTTTTTCGCACACATAGAAGTCAGCAATAACGCCGTCTTTCATGGGGCGAATGGCACGAATATTTCCCGGTGTACGCCCCAGCATTTGCTTAGCGGCCGAACCAACTGCAGCAATCGATTTGGGGCCGCCTGAGCGCTCCTGTCGAATAGCAACAACCGAAGGCTCATTTAAGACAATACCTTCGTCTTTAACGTAAATAAGAGTGTTGGCGGTACCAAGGTCAATTGATAAATCGTTTGAAAAAAGGCCGCGAATTTTTTTAAACATGAAGCGGTATATCCCTACTTATAAAGCTAACAGAGTGACAGCAAAGAGCACAGTAAGTACTTACTGCGCTCTTACAACACGGAATCCAATGTAGTTAGAGTTAAAATCTGCCGGAAGTTCCATTTTTGTAGAAACTCGGGCAAGACTTGGCGTAAAGTTCCACGCACCGCCTTTCACAACGACACCATCGTCAGTTTGCGCCCACTCCCAGACATTACCAACGGTATCAAATAATCCCCAAGGATTACGGTGGAAACTGGCCACTGGCGCAGGACGTTGATTAGACCAGTCAGAGCCACAGTTGCGGCAGTTTGCCTTACCAAAACCAACATCGTTACCCCACCAAAAGTCCGTCTCAGTTCCGGCACGAGCGGCATATTCCCACTCTGCTTCGGTTGGTACGCTGTATTTAAAACCGCTCTTCGTTGTCAGCCAGTCAGCATAAGCTTTCGCATCGTTGTAGCTTACGCATACAACCGGTGAGTTATCAGATTGTTTATAGCCGGGGTTCTTCCAGCTAAGTTTTTCGTTGAACTCCGGACGGCCATTCTTAAGTATTGCACAAGTTCCACGTTTCTCTGCGTCGGTTACATAGGCGGTGTCTTCAACGAAGTCTCTAAAGTGCTTAACGGTAATTTCTGTATCTGAAATACCTAATGCATTGGGAATTTCACGAGTTTCCGCTGGGCGCTCATTGGGTAAACCATTGCCAATTAAATCACCCATCTTGAACTTACCGGCCGGCACCACAACAAGTTCCGGGCCTCGAACGTCACGATATAAAATATCCTGGATTTTCTCGCCGCGAGTAAATGAGTACTCAGACTTTTCCAAGTCCGCTCGAATAGACATAGCGTCTTTTAGGCGAATTTTTTCTGCATAAGCTGAGTAGCCATATTTCAGAACTTCAACTTCATGCTCGCCACCTGGCAACATAACTTCGATAGGTGTCGAACCATAACTAACACCATCAATGATAACTTCATCGTCGTATACGTTTGAGCGTATGGTTAACGGGTGCATGACGGAGCTATCAACCGTTTCTTCATCACCCGCCTGCAACTCCCCCGGCCGTTGCTCCGTTGCACAATAACGCATGTCTACGCCAAGCAGTGTACATGCCTGACTTTGAGGTAACTGACCACGAAGTTCTACCGCTAACTTAACACCGTAATTACCAGCACCGCTAAAGCCGTTGCTAATAGTTTTTGAACCTAAAATTTGAACATTCGGGCTGGCTTTTTCTAAGTTCTCACGTGCAAGTGAAGACTCACTCAGGCTTGCCAGAATCTCATCAAGGTATTGCTTAGACGCTTTCTGCTTTGCCATTAACTTACCGCGATTCTCACACTGCCCCAGCGTTTCATTTCTGTCACAGCTAATCGACTGGCTGACTTCAAGGTCACCTGAACGATTGAACTCGTCTTCAAGGCGGTCAACACGTGCAATATTACG
>CEGE01000562.1_pt1 | contig 10495 bp, 15 predicted proteins | sample 306311 | NCBI WGS metagenome assembly CEGE01 (sample SAMEA2755654, study PRJEB7226) | microbial mat metagenome | biome: microbial mat; feature: hypersaline; material: grass silage | place: USA | collected 2014-02-19 | depth 0 m | reverse complement strand
TGGCAGCGCAGCTCAACCTGTTGGTAGGATTCGTTACTTTGATGCGGAAGGTGCTTATAGTTTTTCGAATTTTTTTCAACTACTGCGCGTGGATGAAGCTCAAGTCAGAAGTCATTACACCTACTACATGCTGGACCACTTTTATGAAAATGGGGATACGGTTCAGTTGCAAAAAGCGACAACCGGAATCAGAAATTTAGCTTACAAAGACTATCTTTCAACTAAATTCCTTGTTCCCCCACTCACCGAGCAAAAGCGCATTGCCGAAGTGCTCAGCAGCGTGGACGAAAGCATACAAGCCACACAGCGTTTAATTGAGCAAGCGGAGCGCGTCAAGCAAGGCTTGATGGAAGAGTTGCTAACAGGCGGCTTGGGTAGTGAAGCCATTGAGCGTGGTGAAGTACCTGAGGGGTGGCAAAGTTTAACGGCTAAAGATTTGGCAGAAGTGAAAGGGCTGCAAACGGGGCCGTTTGGAAGCCAGTTAAAAGCAAACGAGCATATTGAAGTTGAGGAGCAAGGTGCTTGCAGAGTCATAATGCCTAAAAATATAAAAAACGGGCAAATTGACTTCGAAAGTGCTTCTATTATCACTGCTGACAAAGCTACTGATTTGGCTAAACACGCTTTGGAAATGGGTGATGTTCTTTTCGCAAGGCGTGGTGACTTATCTAAAGTTGCGATCTACTACGGTGCAAAAGAATCGATCTGCGGTACTGGTTGTTTAAGATTACGCCCAAAAAAAGAATTGGTTAACACGCATTTCCTTCGATTTCTTTTTACTAATCATAAGGCTATCGACTGGTTGCATGCCAATGCAGTGGGTGCAACGATGCTTAATCTGAATACGCAAATTATAGGCCGTTTGCCAGTTTTGTTACCACCAATCAAACAGCAAGAAGAGATAGCAAATGCTTTGATGGCTTTGGAAGACTTTTGCTTCCAACATGAGGTAAGGCTGAGCAGCTTTGCAAAGCTCAAAAAAGGCCTAATGGACGATCTGCTAACAGGAAAAGTAAGGACAGTATGATGAAAGGACGTGGCACGGAATGGCATTTTGCTGAGAAGCCTGCATTGGAATACCTGCAAACGCTTGGCTATGAATTTGTAGCTAAAGAAGCGCATGCAGCGCTGCGTGGCGCTGATAACCAAGTGATTTTCCGTCCACACCTCGTAGCTGCCTTACAGCGACTAAACGGCATTTCTGAACAAGATGCGATAGCCGCAGCGGCTGAGCTGGCGCGAAAAGAAGACAACGAAGAATGGATTGAGATAATGCGTGGCGACTTTGCACGCAATGTTGAGGGGCAAGCTACGCAGAAAACCCTGCAAGTTATCGATTTTCAAAACCCCAGCAACAACCAGCTTGCCGTCACGCAGCAGCTTTATGTGAAAGCCGAAAAAAGCCGCATACCTGATGTTGTAGTGTATGTGAACGGCATTCCGCTTGTGGTTATCGAAGCAAAGTCACCCATTAATCATAAAGATAAAAACGGTGAAGCTTTTGACCAGTTAAAGCAATACGAGCGTGATATTCCACGTTTATTTTTCACCAACCTGTTTAACATCGTAACCGATGGCACAACGGTGCTTTATGGCGCAACTGGCTCACCTGCTAAGTTTTACGGCTATTGGCGTGACACCTACCCATGCGAAGAAAGTTTTGAGAACGAATTGCACAAAGGCTTGTGGTCATTACTTGAGCCTGGCCGTTTGCTGGATTTGCTGGCGCACTTTGTAGTGTTTGAGCGCGAAGATGGTAATGTAATAAAGAAAATTGCGCGCTATCAGCAGTTTCGTGCAGTGAACAAGATGGTGGAGCGTGTAGCAGAGGGCAAACACAAGCGAGGCCTTATTTGGCATACGCAAGGCAGTGGTAAATCACTGACAATGGTATTTGCTGCGCTCAAGTTAAAGCACCACAGAACGGTAAAAATAGAAAAAGGGCAAAGCTCAGCGCTTGCCAACCCCAACCTGCTTATCCTTACTGACCGCAAAGACTTAGACACGCAGATTGCCAACACCTTTTTAGCCACAGGGCTGCCGAATCCGACGCCTATCAAAAGCATTAAACAACTGCGTGAGCTAATGAGCACAGGCGTGGATGGGCAAACACTAATCAGCACTATCTTCAAATTTGAGGGCAGCACCAAAGCAATTCCTAACAGTGAAAACTGGATTGTGATGGTGGACGAGTGCCATAGAACACAAGAGAAAGACTTAGGCGCAGCGCTGCGCGCGACACTGCCCAACGCTACCTTCTTTGGTTTTACAGGTACGCCTGTGAAGAAAAACGACAAGAACACCTATGAGAACTTTGGTGTGGTGGGAGAGGGGTACTTGGACAAGTACGGCATTGATGATGCTGTGCGTGACAACGCCACTGTGCCCATTCACTACACTAGCCGCAAAACTGAGTGGCAAATTGACGAAGCTAAAATTGATAGCCTGTTTGATATTTGGTTTGCCGATTTAAGTGATGAGCAGCTGGCGCAGATTAAAAAGCGTGGCGTGCGTTTAGCAGACTTAGTAAAACACCCCAAACGCATTGAGTTGATTGCGTTTGATTTATGGGCGCACTTCAAAGATTACGCTAAGCCGGATGGCTTCAAAGCACAGCTGGTAGCATACGACAGAGAAGCCGTTGTGCTCTATAAGCAAGCACTCGATACGCTTATAGCATCAGAGTACGAACGGCAAGGCATGAGCAAAGAAGATGCCCTGCGGTTGTCGCAAGAAGCGACAGCCTGTGTATACAGTAAATCACAAGAAGATGATAAGCCGAGCGAAAACCAGCACAAGAATAAAGTGCGTGAACAGCTGGTGACTTGGTATGTTGATGATACAGCCGAAGATGAATTAAAAAGACGCTTTAAGGAAAGGCACGCCAACCCACAAATTCTGATTGTGTGTGACAAACTGCTAACGGGCTTTGATGCTCCGGCAGAAGCGGTGATGTATTTAGATAAACCACTAAAAGAGCATACCTTACTGCAAGCCATAGCGCGTACTAACCGTGTGGCTGACGCGAAAAAGAAACAAGGCCTTATTGTCGATTATATTGGCGTCAGTAAGCACTTAGATGAAGCTCTAGCAAGCTACAGAGCAGAAGACGTGCAAAACGCCATGCGTGACTTGGACGGTTTACGCAGTGAGCTTGAAGCGGCACAACGCGAACTGCTGGTGTATGTGAAAGGCATTAAGCGCACAGGCAAAGACGTACGCTCAGAATATGATGCACTGATTAAAGCCATCGGCACAGAAGATGAATGGATATTGTTCCAGCGCAAAGTACGCAACTTTGTCACGCTTTACGAAGCACTGGCACCAGATCCGTGCGTCATTCCGATGAGTTACGACTTAAAGTGGTTTGCTAACTTTTTGCTGTTCGGCAAACAAGTGTTTGAGAAAAAAGAAAGCTTTGAGCAAGCCGAGTACAGCGAAAAGATACGCCAGATGCTAGAAGAGCATTTGCACGTTACAGGGCTATCCACCATTGTGAAGTTGCGCAGTGTGATTGATGGCGAGTTTTGGGAAGACTTTGAAGGTACTGATGATGAGAGCGAAGACGACAAGCGCGCAGCAGCATTGAAGAAAACCACAGAGCTTCGCAAAATTACCGAAGCCAAGCTCGCAGAGAATCAACACCAGTACGCCAAGTTCAGTGAGAAGCTGAAAGAGCTGATTGAGCGCATGGACGACCAGCAACTAAGCTGGGGTGAGAAGTTAAAGGCCGCACAAGAGTATGCCAAGCAGTTAGACGAAGAGGGCAAAGCATACGAGGGCACAGGCATGAGCTTAGAAGGTCATGCGCTTTTGAAAGTAATTGAAGCTATAGAGGGTGATGATGTTGATGCAGACACCCAACGACAGCTTGCAGAAACAGCCGAACAGCTTTATTCAGACATAGACTTAGCACCGAAGCTATGGCACACAAAAGAAGGGCTTAGAAAGGAGCTTAGGCAGCGAGTACGAAGTGCAGCACACCAACTTGGTTGCAAACAACTCAAACAGCTTCCTATAGAAATTGAGCAAATTGCCATCAAGCACTTTGCGCGGAGCCAGCATGAGTGAGCAAACCAGCGCCAATGAAATCGTAATTGGCCGCAGGCACATTCCTTATCGCTTGGTGAAAAGCGCACAAGCGAATAAGTTAAAGCTGCAAATGACAATGGATGAATTTCAGGTCACAGCACCTGAGCAGGCAACCCTTGCTGATGTGCAGCTGGCGCTCAAAAAGAAGCATAAGTGGATTATAGAAAACTATGCAGCGCTGCAAGACTTGTATGAGAAAACTCACAAAGTTGCCAGATTCCGGACGGGCGCAAAATTGCCGTATTGGGGGCGTTTAGCAAAGCTGCACACACAACTAGCCGATGTGCAAAGCCCGGTAGTGAGCTATAAGAACGGTTTGTATGTGAGCCATCCAAACTACGCCACCAGTGAGGAGCATGACGACAAAATAGAAGTCGCAATACACGACTTTTTGAAAGACAGATTTAGCTCAGAAACAGCAAAGCTGGTCAGAAAGTACAGTGAGCTATTGGGTATCACAGCAACCTCGGTGCGTGTCAAAGCAATGAGTAAGCGCTGGGGTAGCTGCACCCTTGCAGGCTGTGTTTCACTGGACTGGCGATTAGTTTATGCACCAAAGCGCGTAGGGGCTTATGTCGTTGCACATGAGCTGGCACATCTAAAAATACACGATCACAGCGATAAGTTTTGGAACTTGCTTCAGCGAGTTTATGGCGATTTCAAACAAGAACACAAATGGCTTGAGAAAAATGAACACTTGCTCGGCTATAAACGGATAAATTTAAGGTAGCAGTACCAGCTGAATTTCAATTGCGCTTTAGAGGCCAGCAGATCTGAGCGTACAGTGGTGTATCCTTGGTTGATACTGGGAAGTGAAAACTAGCAGTCTGGATCGTGATAGTACCAGTTACGAGGCTCTGCCCGGTAACGTCAAATATGTCTTGATTTTAAAAACCTGACTTTCTAGCTTAAACTTCAACCCAGTTACAACTTGTTGCCTCCAAGTTGTTATTTAGCCTGTAATCTATGCTTTTTCCTTGTACTCGAATAAGTCACCAACATTACAGTTAAAGTACCTGCAGAGCTTTTCCATGGTTTCGAACTCAACTCTTTGTGCCGTCTCTTTATAAAGCAATGTAACGGTGTTCCTGTTTAGCCCTGTATCTCTCGCTACATCCATTACTTTGAGTTTTTTCTCACCCATCATCCGCGCTAAATGACACTTAATCATCACTACTCTCCATAAATGTCATCTTAAATAGCAAAAAGCTGTTGCAAATGTCATTTTGCGTGCTAATATGTCATTTAAGGTGACATGTTGATATCTCAAGAAACACTAAGTCATCTAGAGTAACACCGCTTTTAAGGAGATTCATTATGAAGAAAGAAATAACTTACTTAACAACAGTTGAGTTAGCGGAGCGAATTAAATACGACGCGAGAACTATTCGTGAGCGCTTAAAGGATTCTGTTTTATTGGAGGGTGTTCATTACATCCGCCCGTTTGGTGGCCGCAAAACCCTCTACTTATGGGAGACAATCCAGGAAGACATGATGCGCTCGTCTATGAGTAATAGCTTTGTACCTATGGCAAGTGGGGGAGCTGCTCATGGGTAGAGTGTATGCACGAAAAGATACCGGAAAAATCTTTATCGATTTTTCATATAAGGGGCAGCGCTGCCGTGAGCAAACGGCGTTGCCCGACACGAAGGCGAATCGAAAAAAAGTTGAGAAGCTGCTTGAGCGGATTGAAGCGGAAATAACGCTCGGTGTATTTGATTACGCCCGGTTCTTTCCGAACAGCCCGCGAGCTGAGAAGTTTAAAAAGCTTGATATGGGGCAGGGCGATACGCCGTTATTTAAAGCGTTTGCGAACACTTGGTTCGATGAAATGCTCATCCAGTGGCGTAAGTCACACCAGTCAAAAATTCGCATGACGTTAGATAACTATCTTATTCCCCGGTTTGGAGAAGAAGAGGTTGGCCGCGTCACCAAAGCCAATATTCTTGAGTTTCGAGCGTCCCTCGCCAAAGTGACCACTCGGACTCAAACACCATTATCAGCATCGCGTATCAACCACATCATGTATGCGCTGCGGATGATATTGGATGAGGCAGCCAACCGATTCAATTTTAGCTCACCTTATCAGGGAATTAAATCGCTAAAAATTCCACGCTCGTCAGTAGAGCCTTTCAGTCTCGAAGAAGTGCAGCTCATCTTGAACAACGTGCGCCCGGACTTTCGGAATTACTATACCGTCCGGTTCTTCACCGGCATGCGCACAGGAGAAATTGATGGGCTGCAGTGGGATGCTGTGGATTTTGAGCGTCGCCAAATCGCTGTTAAGCGGGCATTGGTGATGGGCGAGATTGAGCAAACCAAAAACGACAGCTCGTATCGCATCATCGACATGAACGAGATGACGTGCCAGGCGCTTAAAGCTCAGCAAGAGGTAACGGGTGACGGTGACTTTGTATTCTGCACACGTACCGGAACGCCGCTTAGCCACAACAACGTGACGAAGCGTGTCTGGTACCCACTATTGCGTTACCTGGGCTTACCTAAACGTACGCCCTATCAAACGCGCCATACCGCCGCAACACTCTGGCTGGCTTCGGGTGAGAACCCAGAATGGATAGCTCGCCAGATGGGGCACACAACGACGGAAATGTTGTTCCGAGTGTACTCCCGGTATGTCCCGAACTTAACCCGTCAGGACGGCTCGGCATTTGAGCGTCTTTTAGCACAGAATTTTTAACCCATAAGGTGAATACAATGAGCCCATTTAACCAATACATTGAAAACAGCCGCCGCGAGCAGAAACTCCGTCGAGAGCTCTCTGGTTACCTGGCCAATAAGCTTGTTGGTGAGCTTGGAATAAAAGAAGGCAGTGAGCTGGTGCCATTTATTGGCTTAGGGACGGAGAAAAACAACCAGGAAGCGGTCGAGACGTGGGTCTATTACGTTTGCTCTGAGATGAAGCTGTCCTTCGGCGATAAGCACTTCAATACTCTGCTTTGTATTTTGGAGCCGGTTGTTGACCGTTTGAGTGCCGATTTAAAACTTTCAATCACCGTCAGTAAATAAACTGATATCACTTACTAAAAGGAGGATGCTATGCATCACTATATTGGAATGGCGCCGAGCCAACCGGCTCTACCTATGTTGAACGGAGGTGTCGTTGATACTTCCTTTGTAGCAATGAACTTGCTTCGCTATTGTCAGCCGCATTTTTTAGAGCTTCTGGAAGTGCACTATCAGCCAAAGCAAGAGAACGACACTGGTCTTTCGGTGGCTTACTTGGCTTTTGAGTGCTGGGTGCGCGAGCTTTACTGCTATAGCCCGGATGCCTTTAAAAATGAGCCGCAGCTTGTCGACCATTTAATGGCTCGACAAGAAGGCGTCAAAGGCATGCTGGAGTTAACGCATTGTTACAGCCTGTACGCACTAAAAGGCATGAAAAGCATCGAGATGATAGTCGATGCCGCTCAGCGCCTGCAAAAATCTTATCCGATTGTGCCTGAGCAGACCGACCTGGTTGAGCGCTTAGGCACCGGTAATGAGAAATCCAATGCGATGGCGCTTATTACGTGGGTTGAGCGCCAGTTGTCGACACGCGTGTTAAAAGGCGAAAGCTGCCATATTGATAACCTCATCATTCCTTACTGGAATGTAGTGGGTTACCAGGATGAATATCAGTATGTGCTGCCTGTCGAATAAGTCGCTATGAAAAAAATGACGCATGAAATGACACTGACTGACGCAGCCCGGTACGCCAATGTGTCGTACCGGACGCTTCAGCGGTGGGTAAGCAAAGGGCGCGTTAAATCGCGCCTTTTTCATGGTCGCCGCTATATCGATACGACAACACTGCCAGGCTGTCGTACGACAATGTCAGGTGACACGATGTCGTATAAGGTACTGACAGAGCTTTTGCAGATTGTTCAGTCACTGATTGATATGCAGCCGGTGAGTGATATAAAAAGTATTAACCGGCGCCGTGAATTACGCGCTCAGGTTGATGCACTCCTCGTGCGACTCAACGATGCGGACTGATACTAGCGCCCGAGAGCCAAATGCTCTTGGAATATGAATGACCCGATGAATGGCCAGCGTTTCGTTGTTATAAAAGATGTATTCGCCAACGGCGGGAATTCGGGATAATGTGATGGATTGTGTGGCGCTATCATCGGCCAATAAAGTAACTTTAGGCACAGAAAACTCCTTTTCTTTAAAAGAGAAAGTGTAGCCTAGAGGCAGCATAAACAACTATCCGTAAAAGGATGACGGTGCCGTACGACAATAGCGACAAAGGGACGACATGACGGACAGTAATATCGTTAATAAATACACAGAAGGGCTGGAGTTCACGCCGGAGAAAACCGAGAAGGCGCTCAATGTTGCCTTCAATATACTGGATAAGTGTTCGTTCAATGATGCTGAGAAGCGAGCGACACTTGGCTTATCAGATACAGTCTCTTTGGATAATAAGTCGGTGATTGCGGAAGCTTCGGATATCAAACTGCAATTTCGCTTATCCATTATAATTGGTTTATATGCCGATCTGAAAATACTGAGCTCATCCCATGAGCCAATCATTGCATGGTTACGGCGTCCGCTTCCAAACGGCAAGGTACCTATTAATGTGCTGATGTCTGACAATTACCCGGAAATGCTCAACCTTCGTCGGACGGCGAAAAGTCTACGATAACCGCTTAAGTCCAGTATGAATGACAGGCTTTATTTTGCGCAAAGCTCTTGTCGCAGGTTGCGAACCTTACTCTGATAGCTTTTCTTTAATTCGTACGTTATCAATACACGCAAATACCGGGTGGCATAGTTGCAATGGTAGGCTTCGTTGGGTGGTAGCCATTCGAGTACTGATTTAGCGCCCTTTGATTGATTGGTACCATCATCGACTACAAGTAAATTGATAGGATCATTCGCAAAACGCTCCCGCTTTTCATCGCTCCAGGACGATGCACCGGTATCCCAGGCACGTTTCAGAGCCACAACATGGTCGACGTCCACATCGGAGCTGTTGAAGAATATTCTACCAGTGTAAGGGTCATTCCAGCGGCCACGGACTACCCGGCAGTTATCTCCTGAATAATGGACCGGACCGGTGGATAGTTGCTCAAGTAATTCATGACGCTCATTTAAACAGTCGCCATCTTTATCAACCCAATGGTTAAAAGCGCTACGCTGATAGCCGGTGGGCTGTGAATTTGTCTTTCGATATTTATAGCCTTTGGGTAATCGTCCACCGCTTTTGAGACAAGCATCAAGTGTGTCGTAAGGCGCGAAGTTTTTGGTTCTCGAATACCAGCGGCTGTCCTCAGCGTGACAAATCCCGCTGTTACTTTTCTTTACCGCAGGCTCGGGCGACGTCGCTAAGACTGACGTGCTCGCTATAAGCAAAAAAGTGAGCGCACTGATACTTAACAAACGATACAACCGTCCTTGTGCCATGCTTTGCTTGCTCCATTTCTTATAATGAACTCATTGTTCGCGACTGTTCTCAGTCGCCTTTAACCGATTTATCCCCCAGATACCAATAGCAAAAAAAGCGGTTAATCCAACAATTAGCATCAACAGTAGCCATAGTTGCTCAGCTGTCATAATGCTTTCTCCTATTAACGAATCGGGTGTTAGCCAGAGTTAGCTCTCAGCATACCGACTTAGTCTGAGTTTTGCTAAAAATTAAAAGAGGCATCATACTTGTCAATATAAGTGCCGCTGCTGATTGTTAGTTACCAATGAGGCATTAAAATAACGTTCGGTAGTTCGTTAGCTAACATAGGGAGGCTGGTAGTGATTGAAGCAAGGATAGAAAAGTTAAAACTTTCACACAAAGAGTCGGAGCTTCTGATTGGGCTCAATGAATATACAAGTCATGCGGATGAGCTAGCCGAGTTAATTCTTGAAAAGGAGATAATCCCGAATGAGCCGTCAGACACCAAATAGTGAGCAAAACCCCAAAGGCGAGAAGCAGGGACATGTCAATGAGTACAGCCTTGGCGAGTTATTATCAAAAAGCCCGGCTGGCTGTTTTAAACTTAACTCAGAAGATAAGCAGTGGTTAAGTGGCCAGATTATTGAGGGGAATCCGTCGAGTTCAGATAAATAGTGCTGCTGATATGGCGGTGTTTGCTGTTTAATCGTAGCGCTAAGAAACGCTTCTTAACCAACCTTATCAGGGTGGACTGGCATCTTAATCTTTGTTTTTCCGACGCCCTGGGAAAACGAAAAGTGTTAGTGCAACTGCAGCGATTAAGGCAAATGGTGCGGCACCGATAAAAACCGCTTCAAGAGTACTCATATCTCAGCTTCCTCCACCACAACAACCGATTCAAATAGCTTAGCTTAACACTTCAGAAACTGTAAGAGCTTTATAGTTTAAAATGATTGGGGCACATACACGTTTATGATTCCACGGAAAGCTATGTAGCGTCAATTACCT
>CEGE01000647.1_pt1 | contig 10539 bp, 9 predicted proteins | sample 306311 | NCBI WGS metagenome assembly CEGE01 (sample SAMEA2755654, study PRJEB7226) | microbial mat metagenome | biome: microbial mat; feature: hypersaline; material: grass silage | place: USA | collected 2014-02-19 | depth 0 m | reverse complement strand
GCCGGCGCGGGTTGATCATATGCAAGGCCCATTTGATGATGGTCAGGGTCCGCAGGCCCAGGAAGTCAAACTTGACCAGTCCGGCTTCTTCAACATCGTTCTTGTCAAACTGAGTGACCAGGCTGCCACCCTCATCGTCACAATACAGCGGCGAAAAATCGGTGATTTTGGTGGGCGCAATCACCACACCCCCGGCGTGTTTGCCGGCGTTCCGGCAGACGCCTTCCAGCTTCAGCGCCATATCCCAGATTTCCTGGGCTTCCTCATCCTGCGCCAGGAATTCTTTCAGCTGAGGTTCCTGATCGATCGCCTTGCTGAGGGTCATGCCCACTTCAAACGGGATCAACTTTGACAGCTTGTCCGCCAGACCGTAGGACTTACCCTGCACACGGGCTACGTCCCTGACGACCGCCTTGGCCGCCATGGTACCGAAGGTAATGATCTGGGAAACCGCCTCACGTCCGTACTTCTGGGCGGTATATTCAATGACCCGGTCCCGGCCTTCCATACAGAAGTCAACGTCGAAGTCGGGCATGGAAACCCGTTCCGGGTTCAGGAACCGCTCGAACAGCAAGTCGTATTCGAGGGGGTCAAGGTCGGTAATCAACTGGGCATAAGCCACCAGGGAACCGGCACCGGAACCCCGGCCCGGCCCCACCGGCACGCCGTTATTTTTGGCCCACTTGATGAAGTCCATCACGATCAGGAAGTAGCCCGGGAACCCCATCTGAATGATGATATCCAGCTCGAAGTTCAGGCGCTTGTAGTAGGCTTCGCGTTTGGCCTCGTATTCCGGGTCATCCTTGCTCAGGGTTTTGGCAAGTCGCTCTTCCAGACCCTCCTCCGATACCTTCCGGAAATAGTCGTCCATGGTCATGCCATCCGGAATCGGGTAGTTCGGCAGGAAGTATTCGCCCATCCGAACCTTTACCGAGCAACGGCGGGCAATCTCTACGGTATTCTCGATCGCTTCCGGGATGTCGCTGAACAACTCGATCATTTCATCGGCGCTGCGCAGGTACTGCTGATCACTAAACCGGCGATCCCGGCGCGGGTCGTCCAGAGTACGGCTTTCACCAATGCACACTCGGGCCTCGTGAGCTTCAAAATCATCGGCGCTCAGGAAGTGCACATCGTTGGTGGCTACAACAGGCAGCCCCATGTCTGCGGCCAGATCAACGCACAGGTGCAAGCATTCTTCATCGCCAACCCGGTCGGTTCGCTGCAGTTCGAGGTAGTAGCTGTCCGGGTACAGGCGCATCCAATATTCAGCCCGCTCCCTGGCCAGATCCGGCTTGTCCGCCAGCAACGCTTTGCCGACATCGCCCATTTTCGCGCCTGACAGCGCAATCAATCCGGTCGCACGCGCTTCCAGCCATTCCTTGCGGATGATCGGCTTACCGTAGCGTTGACCTTCGGTATAACCGAGAGAAATGATTTCAGTAAGATGAAGGTAACCGTCGTTATCGCGAGCGAGTAAGGTCAGGCGAAACGGGTTTTCCGGCTCGTCAGGATTCTCAAGCCAGAGATCAGCGCCAATGATCGGCTTCACCCCGGCGCCCATGGCCGCTTTATAAAAACGAACCAGGGAACACATATTGGATTGCTCGGTCAGCCCGACCGCCGGCATACCCAGCTCGGCGACCCGGCCAATCAGCGGTTTGACCCTTACCAGGCCATCCACCATGGAGTATTCAGAATGCACGCGCAGGTGTACGAAAGTCTTTGCCATGGTCAATTGCCGATCAGTGTGCGGATGTCTTCTTCAGTTTGGGGGCCAAAGCGCGTCTCAACGAGTTGCCCGGCCGGATCTACCAGGAAAGTGGCCGGCAAGGCCACAGGCAAGCTCCAGCCAAATCCCGGCCCCGGGTCCTTGGCCAGCATAGTAAACTCAATACCCATGCGCTGCCCCAGCTCCTGCAACGCCTCGCCTTCGATGCCGTCAAAATTGACGCCCAGCACGGTAATATCCGGCGCCGTATCAAGATGGTTCAGCTCTGGAATTTCCTCAAGGCACGGCGCGCACCACTCGGCCCAGTAATTCACCAGGACCCACTGCCCCCGGAAGTTATCCCAGTCTACCGGGACACCATCCGCACGCTCCAGCTCGGTTTTCTCACAACCGGACACCAGCAGCGCCGTGATTAGCAACGTAAACACCCGACGAAGCGAGCACCGTGCAAACGGGAACAATCGTGGAATGGACAGGTACCGAGGGTACTGCAAGGGATATCCTCCTGTTAGACTACGCCCCTTCTAACGGACCGCAATCACCACTGTAAACCGGGCATGACCATGACAGAAGCAACCCGCATTTTCCACAACCCACGGTGCTCAAAATCACGCCAGACCCTTGAGCTGCTTCAGCAAAAGGGCGTCGAACCGGAGATTATACGCTACCTGGAGACGCCACCGACAGAGCAGGAACTGTTACATATTCTGGAGTTGCTGGGCTGTGAACCCCGCGAGCTCATGCGCACCAAGGAATCCGAGTACAAAGAGCAGAACCTGGACAACCCCGCACTCACAAGGCATCAACTGGTGCACGCCATGGTCAACACACCGAAGCTGATCGAGCGCCCCATTGTGCTGGCCAACGGGAAAGCGGCCATCGGACGACCGCCAGAACACGTTCTCGACATTCTCTGAGGCATCCAACCCAGGAGTCAGGCATGAGCACTACATCTCCTTACGTTCTCGTACTCTATTACAGCCGAAATGGTCAAACCGCGGAAATGGCCACCCAGATCGGCCGCGGTGTCGCCCGGGTGACTGGCATGGAGGCGAAGATCCGAACGGTCCCCCCGGTGTCACCCGACACCACCGCCAGCCTGCCCCCGGTTCCGGAGTCCGGCGCCCCCTATGCCACCCGTGACGATCTGGCTGGGTGCGCCGGCCTGGCGCTGGGCAGCCCTACACGATTCGGCAACATGGCGGCACCGCTCAAGCACTTCCTGGATGGCACCGGCGACCTGTGGCTGAATGGCAAACTCGCCGGCAAGCCCGGAGGCGCCTTCACCTCGACCGGCAGCCTGCACGGCGGACAGGAAACTACCCTGCTTACCATGATGATACCCTTGCTGCACCATGGCATGGTGCTGTGCGGCCTGCCCTATTCGGAAGACGCCCTGAACGAAACGTCAACCGGTGGCACACCCTATGGCCCCTCTCATTGGGCAGGCACGGGTGCGCAGCAGATGCTGAGTGATCATGAAAAGGCCCTGTGCCAGGCATTCGGTGAACGGCTCGCCCGACTCGCCCAGAAGCTGGCCGATTGACCCGACAAAACGAACTTAATCACCCGGAACTCTCTATGCTCCACAATGACAAAGCCAAAACCACCGCACGTCTGACCAGCGCGCTTTATCTAGCCGTTCTGGTCACACTGGTTCTGACGACTTTTTACCCTGCGCCGGTGGAAGGGGTGTCAATTACCCTGATGCTGACGGTCAAGCTGCTACCACTGCTGGCCTTCATCATACCGGTGTTCCGCGGGCACAATCGGGGATACATCTGGATGGCGTTTGTGCTGATTTTCTATTTCACTCAGGCTGTGGTTTCAGCCTGGCTCAGCGAGGGCGCTACTGGCCCCATGATTATGATGGCCCTGACATTTTTGCTGTTCACCGTCGCCATGGTGCACCTTAAAGTGAACCGCCCGGTCACTGGCTGAACGCAATGCAACCTGAGAGGCAACACGGATGGCTGATCACGACAAGACAATGCCGGGGCCGCCCCACCACCACACGCTCACGCTCAGAGATGTGTGTTCCGCCCTGGCGCAAAGTGGAGAGATCAGCCAGCAGGATGCTGAAAAAGTACTGACAGCCAACCTGGGTGCCGCCACACAGAGTGGCCGCACGGCCCAGAGACACCCACTGGAACTGGTTGCCATCGCTGGCCTGACCAGCCAGAGCGACGGTCGCCCTCTCGATCTCGAACGATTAACGCATTGGCTCGCACAATGGGCGCGCCAGGACTATTACCACATTGACCCGCTGCGCATTGATACCCCGGCCATAGCGCGGGTGATGTCCTACGCCTTTGCCCAGCGCCACGGCATCCTGGCGGTTGAAATCACCGCGAACGAAGTCGTTATTGCCAGCAGCGAGCCCTTCAAGCGGGAATGGGAAAGCAATCTCAGCCAGGCTGTACAAAAGGATATCCGGCGCGTCGTCGCCAACCCGGAAGCGATTCGGCGCTATACCGTTGAGTTCTATCAGCTCGCCGCGTCTGTCAGCAAGGCCGGCGGCGGCCAGGCCCCAGGCCCCGGCGGCAACCAGAACTTCGAACAGCTCCTGGACCTGGGCGCCAGTGAAAACCCCGACGCCAATGACCAACACGTGGTCAAGATTGTGGACTGGCTCCTTCAATACGCCTTTGATCAACGGGCCTCGGATATTCACATTGAGCCGCGTCGGGCGGTAACTCAGGTACGTTTTCGCATCGACGGTGTGCTGCACAATGTGTACGAATTCCCCGAACATGTAGGTACCGCTGTCACCAGTCGCCTGAAAATACTCGGGCGCCTGAACGTCGCCGAGAAACGCCGTCCCCAGGATGGCCGAATCAAAACCCGCAAGCCGGATAACAGCGAAGTGGAACTGCGCCTGGCGACCATGCCTACCGCCTTCGGCGAAAAAATGGTGATGCGGATTTTCGACCCGGAAGTGCTGTTGAAATCCTTCGAACAACTGGGCTTCAACAAAGAAGACCGGGAACGCTGGCAAGCCATCACCGCTCGCCCTCACGGCATTGTTCTGGTGACGGGCCCGACCGGTTCCGGCAAAACCACCACCCTGTATTCAACCCTGAAACAGCTGGCCTCGCCCGAACTGAACATTTGCACCATCGAAGACCCCATCGAGATGGTGGAGCCGGCGTTCAATCAGATGCAGGTGCAGACCAACATCGATCTCACCTTTGCCCACGGTGTACGCGCCCTGTTGCGCCAGGACCCGGACATCATCATGATTGGTGAAATCCGGGATCTCGAAACGGCAGAAATGGCCGTGCAGGCCGCGTTGACCGGTCACCTTGTACTGTCCACCCTGCACACCAACGACGCGCCGAGTGCCATTACCCGTTTGATGGAGCTGGGCATTCCACCCTACCTGATCCGGGCCACGGTGCTCGGCGTAATGGCCCAGCGGCTGACCCGCAATCTCTGCCCCCACTGCAAGGAGCCCGGCGAAGCCGACGAACAGGCCTGGCAAACCCTCACCCGGCCCTGGAAGGCACCGCTGCCCCGGCAGTTCTATCACCCGGTGGGTTGCCTTGAATGCCGCAATACCGGATACCTGGGGCGCGCGGGCGTGTATGAGATTATGACGCTGTCTGACAAGCTGACCCGCCAGATCAACGATCGTTGTGAACTGGAGCAGCTTCGGCTGGATGCCTACAAGGAGGGCATGAAATCGCTGCGGCTCAGTGGCGCACAGAAGGTCGCCAGTGGCCAGACAACCGTGGAAGAGATTCTTCGGGTAACACCGGAAAGCCAGCGATAATCAAGCGCCGGGGCGAAGACCGCACTGCCCGAGCAACTCTTGCCAGTGCCGGGTGTGGTGCATCATCGCCTCATCGAGCTCTCGCCAGAGACTGCTGTCGTCATCTGCCGACAGGTGACGCAAGTACCAATAATGAAAGGACTCCGGCATGACCGGCTGCTGCTGATCCGCCAGCCGGGTAAAACCGGCCATTAACGTATCTCTGGCGCGGCTTACATCACTCATGTAAGGCTGCACTTTCTCAATGTAGACATTGAAGAAGAAGTTACGAACAACGTCTGACTGATTGTTGGGCTTGCCGTTCAAACACAGGGGGCGGTCCTCCAGTCGAGTTATCAGGGTTTCGGTTCCCGCGTTCAGCCCTGCAATCAGCAACCGTGCACTGTTGATCACCTGCCCCGCCAGAAACTCCGCCTGCCAGCGCTGATGGATACGCCCCAGATCTTCCAGTGATACCGCCAGAGGCTCCCGACCCAGCCCCGCCACCATGGTATTCAGCTGCTCAAGATCCAGCGCCAGATCCGCCACCGGGTTTTGTTCGGCGGCCACCGGGTAGTAGCCTTTGGAAAGGGTGAATACCTGCTCAATTTCTTCCGTACCCCAGGTCGCATTCCAGATGGCCAGCGGCAGGGTTTCCCGTTTGCTGGCGATCGCTGCCTGCAAGGTGTCCCGAAGCGCCGGATCCTCGACCTCGGGCAGGCACGCCTCTGCGGCACGAATAAAGCGGATTTCATAACGCAAACGGTTAATCGGCTGCATAACGCGGCCCATGACCGAGTTCTTCTCGCCCACCACGTATTGCAACTCGCACCCGTACAAAGAGAGAAAATCCAGCATACCCAGTTCCAGCTCGGGTATCACCAGAACACGTTCACGACGTCTTGGCAGCGGGGAAGCCGAAGGAAGCTGGTCCGGCAAGGTAACAGCGGGAGTGTCGAGCACCCGGCCCAGTCGGTCCAGGTACTCGGTCATCATGGGCTGGGCGTCACTGAAGGGATTACACCCTGACAGCAACAGGGCACACATACCCGAAACCAGCCATTGCCACAGTCGGTTTCCGGGCATGAATTCACCTCCTAACGTTTGCGCAACAGCGCGTCTACCTCCGCAAAATCCCTGGCGACAAAGCGACCGGTATCCGGAAGGTCACCTTCCCGAACCAGCCAGGCGGTTTTCAGGCCGGCTTGCTCGGCAGCTGCGAGCTCTGCCTCAACATCTGACAAAAACAGCACCGTACCCGGCTCAACGCCAAGCTCACCCACAATATTGAGGTAAGACTGCGCCTCTTTCTTACCGCCGACCGCGGTATCAAAATACCCGGAAAAGAACGGCGTAAAGTCGCCTTCTTTGCTGTGGCCGAAAATCAATTTCTGGGCTTTGACCGAGCCGGAGGAATATACGAACAATCTCAGGCCCCGATCATGCCAACGCTGCAGGTAATCTGCCGCATCCGGGTAGATATCACCTTTCAGCTCACCGCTGTTGTAGCCCTGCTCCCAGATCATGCCCTGCAAAGCCTTGAGCGAACCCTCTTTGCGGTCCTCAGCAATCCAGCCCTGCAAGACGTCAATCAGGCCGTCAATATTCCTGGAATCCACCCCACTCTTTTCCGCCACGATCGCCAACTGTTCCGCCACCGCCCGGGTGGTATGGTGGTTGGCTCGGACAAACTCCGGCAGGTGCTTGCTGGCATAGGGAAACAGCACATCGTGCACGAACGAGATCGAGCTGGTGGTGCCTTCGATGTCGGTCAGGATTACCCGTATCATCCGGCGACTCCCGCGAGCGCTTCATACCGGGGCAACCGGGCTGCAATGTCTTCTCCGGTAAAGCTGGCGACCCAGCCTTCCGGATTGGTGAACAGCCGGATGCAGGTAAACTCAGGCTCCGCCCCCATGTCAAACCAGTGCCGGGTGCCGTCGGGCACGCTGATCAGATCATTCTTCTCACACATCAAAGCGTAGACCTGGTCACCAAAGTGCAGATAGAACAGGCCCTGGCCGTGCACAAAGAAACGCACCTCGTCTTCACTGTGGGTGTGTTCATCCAGGAACTTCTGCCGGAAGGCTTCCTTCTGGGGATGATCCGGCGTCAGGCTGACCACATCGGCGGTCTGGAAACCGCACTCCTCCTTGAGCCTGTCAACTTCGTCCGCGTAGGCAGCCAGAATGTGTTCCTGGCTGGCGTCGGCGGGCAGGTCCCGGGTGGGCCACTGCTCAAAGCGCACGCCCTGAGTGGCCAGAGTTTCCCTGATCACTTGCGGATCGGTGCTGACCGTGTGGGCGGATTCCGGCTGATTCTGGTTAAAAATGCTCAGGGTGGTCATGGGCGCACTCTCATGGTTTCAAGTTCACATTCAAACAGGAATTCAAAGGCTTCCACATGGCGCAGGCAGTCGGCCATGGTTTTGCCCCAGGTATACAGGCCGTGGCCACGGATCAGATAGCCCGGCTGCTCGGGGTGGGCCAGAAACCAGTCACGAGTCTGTTCCGCCAGTGCCGGGATATCCTGGGTATTGTCGAACACCGGAATGCTCAGGGTGCCTTCGTGACTGTCCACTCCAGCAAAGGCTTTCTGCAGCTCATATCCTTCCAGCTCAAGGGCCGCGCCCGGGGCGATCAGGCGGCTCAGTACCGTGGCCTTTACCGAATGCGTATGCAGTACCGCTCCAGCCTCCGGAAATGCCTGATAAAGCACGGTGTGCAGCAGGGTTTCAGCCGACGATTTGCATTGGCTCTGAACCGGATTGCCGGCCAGATCCACCACCATCACATCGCCGTCGGTCAACTGACCCTTGTGACGGCCAGAAACGGTGATGGCCACATGATCTCGGTCGATGCGTGCCGAATAGTTGCTGCTGGTAGCAGGCGACCAGCCCCGATCGTAGAGAAAACGACCTGCCTCCATGATGGACCGGGCGGCGATGGCGTATCGGGTGACATCAAACACAGGTTTTCTCCCGCTTGTGAATGGCCCTGCCGGGCGAAAATCGGCCGCCATTATAGGGCGGCCGACGGCTCCGGCAAACCGCTTTATCCAGCGGTCAGCGGCAAGGCGCGCTGACGCTTTCCGGTGAGCGCAAACAACGCATTGCCGAGCGCGGGAATCACCGGCGGCACGCCGGGTTCACCCACGCCGGTCGGTTCTACGTCACTCTCGACTATATCCACGACCACTTCTGGCACCTGATGCATTTGCAGTAATCGGTAGTCGTGGAAGTTACTCTGCTGTACCTCGCCATTCTTGAACGTAATTTCACCGAACAGGGCGGCGGTCAGGCCAAACAGAATGCCACCGGAAATCTGGTCTTCCACAATCCGGGGGTTCACCACCTGGCCACAATCGACACTGCAGGTAACCTTGTACACCCGAATTTCACCGTGTTCGATGCCGGCTTCCACCACCTGGGCAACGTAGGTACCAAAGCTCTTGAACAGCGCGATACCGCGGGCTCGGCCATCCGCAACCGGCGTCGTCCAGTCAGCCAGCTGCGCCGCACGATCCAACACGGCCCGGTGCCGGGGCTCGGAGTCCAGCAGTTTCCTGCGGAATTGCAGCGGATCTTCCCCGGCCTCATGGGCCAGTTCGTCCATAAAGGTTTCCACGGCAAAACCGTTGTGGGAGTAGCCCACCGATCGCCACCAGGTAATGGGCACGCCCGGGTCCGTGTGGGTGTGACGGACACTGACATTGGGCACCTGATAGGGATATCCGATAGCGCCTTCGATGGCCGAGATGTCTTTTGGCGTTGCCAGGCCCTCAACCATCAGGCCAACCCGGCCCAGGGTGTTGTAGAGAAACTTCGGCGCCCAGGGGTATTGGGCAGGCGCAGCGTTGCGCACGTACCAATCCAGAATCTGGGGGCCCACAATCTGATGATCCCAACCGGTCAGCTCGTTACCCTCCAGGCTGGCCGTCATCTTGTGCAGCATGGCCGGGCGCCAAAGACCGTGGCGCACATCCTCCTCCCGGGACCAGATCAGCTTCACGGGTTGTTTTACCTTGTAAGCAACCGCTGCCGCCTCTTCGATATAATCCTGGGTCAGCCGGCGACCAAATCCTCCACCCAGAAAGGTGGTGTGGACAGTGACGTCATCCGGCGAAAGGTCAGAGTTGCGGGCCGCCGCAATCCGGCCAAGGTCCGGTGCCTGTGTGGGTGCCCAGACTTCCATGCCACCATCGTGATACCAGGCCGTGGCATTCATTGGTTCCATGGTGGCGTGATCCAGGTACGGCTGCTCATACTCAGCCTCCACCACCCTGCCAGCGCTTTTTATGGCCTCTTCAATATCGCCATCGGAGCGCTCCTGTTCCCCCGGGTCATCATTTGCGGCCTGTCGATACCCCTCAAAAACCTGCTCCGTGGACGTGCTCAACGCATCGGAGAAGTCCCAGTCAATCTTCAGGGCATTCTGGGCTTTTCGGGCACGCCAGTACCGGTCGGCAACCACCGCAACACCGTGCTCTGTCAAAAATACGTCCAGCACTCCGGGCAGGGCCAGCACTTCGTCACGGTTGAATCCGGTGGCCTCACCCCCGTAGCGGGGGCTGCGGGTCATCACCGCGTAGACCATGCCGGGCAATTCCACATCGATACCATAGCCTGCCTTACCCGTTACCTTCGCTTCTGCATCCAGGCGGCCACTCTGACGACCAATGTATTTCCACTCCGAACGGGGTTTCAGGGGAACGTCGCCCCGGATCACCTCTTTGTCCGCCAGCTCTACCAGCTGACCGTAGCGCAGCGAGTCGATGCCGTTGGGGTGAACAACACGACCATCCTGCGTGGCGCAATCCGCAACGGGCACCTGCCAGATCCTTGCGGCCGCCATCACCAGCATCTGCCGCGCGGAGGCACCCGCCACTCTCAGTGGCTTCCAGCTACTGGCAACGCTGGTACTGCCTCCCGTTAATTGAAGACCGAACAAAGGGTTACGGTATTCGGGCGCGACGGGTGCAAATTTCACAGTAATGCGGGCCGGATCTACGTCCAGCTCTTCGGCGATCAGAGTGGTCAGGCCAGTATAGGTAC
>CEGE01004200.1_pt1 | contig 10620 bp, 10 predicted proteins | sample 306311 | NCBI WGS metagenome assembly CEGE01 (sample SAMEA2755654, study PRJEB7226) | microbial mat metagenome | biome: microbial mat; feature: hypersaline; material: grass silage | place: USA | collected 2014-02-19 | depth 0 m | reverse complement strand
GGGGGCAACTGGGCCATTGGCTAATAGCGTTGCCCCTGCGCTGCTTCAGTTGGCGTTAAGTTGGGCGGTGGTCGCCTGGGGCCGCAGGCTATTGGTCGCCGATGGCGTGGCCGAGCGCCACTTTACCTGGTCTGCGCACTACAACGCTCGGTTACGCCAGCTGTTAGGTGGGCTCGGCATTTCCTTGGTGCCTGTCATAGCCATTGCGGCGATGTCTGGAGAGATGGAAACCCCGCTGGCACTGCGTCCCGTTGCGTTGGGGTTGCTGTCGCTTGGGTTGTTGGCGATGAGCTGGTGGCTGGCGCAGTTGATACTGGCGCATATCCCTATTTTTGGCGTGCGCCTGTTTCGCTTGCTGTTGGGGCTTGCGATGGCCTCGGTGCCGCTGATGCTGTTGGGATTGGTAGTTTGGGGCTACGAATACACCGCGTTGCACCTAGTGGGGCGATTCGCGATCACGCTTTACTTGCTGGGGTTATGGGTTGTGGTGGAGGCGACCTTGGTAAGAAGCCTTGCGGTGGCTGCAAGGCGGCTTGCCTATCGCCGTGCTCTGGCGCGCCGTCGTGCTCAGGTGCAGGAAGGGGCGGAAGGTGGTCTCGAAGTCGTGGAAGAGCCGCCGCTGGATATGGAGCAGATCAATAGCCAGTCGCTGCGGCTTTCCAAGTTGATTGTCTTGATCGGCTTCAGTGCGCTGCTTTATTTGGTCTGGTCAGACTTGCTCTCGGTGCTCGGCTATTTGGACAACGTGTCATTGTGGGAGGCGCAAGAAGGGGATCTGGTCGATAACGCTCTATCGATATCCGACGTCTTTGCTGCACTGCTGATTGTCGCTATTACCTTTATCATGGCAGGCAATCTACCCGGCCTGTTAGAAGTGATGGTGCTATCCCGGCTGTCATTGAAACAGGGCAGCGCCTATGCCATTAGCTCGCTGCTCTCCTACACCATTGTGGGTACGGGGGTTGTCATGGGGCTGTCGACCCTGGGCGTTTCCTGGGACAAGCTGCAGTGGCTGGTGGCCGCCTTGAGTGTGGGGTTGGGGTTTGGCTTGCAGGAAATTTTTGCCAACTTTATATCGGGCTTGATCATCCTGTTTGAGCGCCCGATTAGGATTGGCGATACGATTACCCTGGGAAATTTGCACGGCACCGTCAGCCGTATCCGTATCCGTGCGACCACTGTCACCGATTTCGACCGTAAAGAGATTATTATCCCCAATAAAACCTTTGTGACTGACCAACTGATCAACTGGTCATTGTCGGATAATATCACCCGTGTTGTGCTCACCTACGGTGTGGCCCACGGCTCCGATATGGCCAAGGTGCACCAGCTATTACGTAAGGTGGCGGACGAAAACCCCCGCGTGCTAACCGACCCAGAGCCTCAGGTTTTCTGTTTAAGCTATGGACAGCACAGCCTCAATTTTGAACTGCGTATTTTCGTCAATGATCTGCTCGACCGGCTGTTTGCTGCCGATGAAATCAACTGCCGTATAGATGCGCTGTTTCGCGAAGCGGGTATACGCGTGGCGTTTGAGCAGATGGATGTGTGGCTACACCCTGAGCAAGGCGAGGAGGTTAAAGTGCAGTCGGCGAATCAGTTGCCCCCTGCGTCTACGTAATGCACTTTAAGCTCTCTTTTTTAAGGCTCTTTTACTGCATGCAGGAGAAATTCTCGGTTGCCGTCGCCACCGGTGATCGGGCTCTCCTGCCAATGTTGAATGGTAAGTCCGCAGGCGTCGCAACTGCGACGAATGTTGGCCTCCACTTCTGCAAAGCGTTTAGCGTCGCGTACCACGCCACGTTTATCCAGGGCGCCAGGGCTTAGCTCAAACTGCGGTTTCACCAGCGAAATCAACTGACCGCCCGCTGGCAGAAGGGCAGCAATCTCGGGCAGAATCAGCGTTTGCGATATAAACGACACATCCATGATGGCGCTATCAATGGGGAAAGCAGCAAGCGCGCTATTGAGGGCTTCGCTACTACTCATTGAGCGCGCATTTATCCCCTCCAGGCAGGTGACGCGTGGGTCGCTGCGCAACTCAGGTGCAAGCTGTCCGTGGCCAACCTCTACACCAATCACATGGTGGGCGCCAAAGTGCAGCGCACAGTCGCTGAAGCCGCCGGTTGATTGACCAATGTCGAGCACAACAGCGTCATCAAAACGCAGCTCAAGCGCTGTGAGCACCGCCTCTAATTTCAACCCTGCTCGGGACACATAGCGCTCTTCGGGATCGTCCTCTACTTCAAACCGGGTATCGTCGGGCCATTTTTCGGATGCTTTGGTTAACGGCTTACCGTTCTCGGCAAGCCGTATCCGCCCGTGCCGAATAAGCCTTTGGGCGCGGGTACGCGAGTTGGCCAGCCCCTGGATGACCAACAATTGATCGAGTCGCATCATAGTGATTGAAAGTGTCGCTAAGCGTACTTGTTACCCTTCGTCGCGAGGCGTTTCGGGTAGCGGTGAATGGGGGAGGGTTGAGTTGGAGCCTTGATCCGCCTGTAGCTCGGTAGGTGGAAGGCGCGAGGCTCCCCAGCTCCGATGCAGGAAGTGTCTGACATTTTCCACCTCTTCGCTGGTGACGTCGGCGATGTCAACGCGCTCCAGGGGATCATAGTGGTAAATATACAGCCGCGATGCAAAGCGCTCAAAAGGCAGCGAGGCTTCGCCAAAACGTTCACCATTGCCCGATGTACTCACAATGACGCCATCGCCCCAATCCTGCCCGCTATCATTGTTGGGATTATAGAAGTAAATCCGCATAACATCAGAGGGGTCGAGAGAGGCCCGCAAAATAGTAATCGCGTGCCAGCCGATAAAACGCGCCGCGCTATCGGTGACCGCAATGCCCGCTGGCTGAGGGTGAATCAGCGGCTGGTTGCCATTGTAATAAGGGTGATAGTAAGCGAAGAAGTGGCGTATAAAGTCGTCAACATCGCTTAGTTGACCTGTGGCAACGTCGACATTGATGCGAAAGCCGCGGCCAGACCACCAGCCGTGAAATTCAGGATTCACCCAGCGGTGAGGGTCACCTTCACGGCCAATGCAGCGCCGGCCCATTTCGGCATAAATTCGATCCAAGTGCGGCACGACAATCAGCGAAACCGGGTCGAGATCGATGGGTAACTGGGTCGCCACACCTGAGAGACTCGCCATTGATGAAATGGCTTGTCCTTCAAAATGCATAATGATTTCGTCATCCCGGGCCGCCCAGGCCACCATCTGCAGCAGGTAATCTGGGTCGTTATAGGCCCACATGGAGAGCGCCCGTGCCGACTGGCAGGTAGGGTTGTTGCCCTGACCAACGCCTAGCGGTAATCCCAGCATGCAGAGCACGCCCTCAATCAAGCGTGCCCGGGGAGAAACAGTGTCGCCATAGGCCATGGAGAGTCGCGACTGTGCCCACTCTGATAGCGGTAGATTAAGCTGACGCCACATTGCCGGTGCTACCGGCGGCTGATAGAGAATGCCGCGTTCAAGCATCAGCGCCAGGCCGTAAACCGCTTGAGCGGTAGCAGGGTAAACGCCGCCACGAATTAGCGCTTGAACAAGCTCGCGGTAGCAGAGCAGGCAGTCGCGGCCGGTAGATGAAAGGCCCAGTGCTTCGGAGAGTAAGTGATCCCCCTCTTCGAGTAGATGACGCAGTAATACGGCGTGATATGGCGATACCAGGCCGGTGTCGTGCATCGCCCGGGCGAAACCGGTGGATTCAGCCTGCAAAGCAGCCTGATCCATACGTTCTAACCGATCACGGTAAACGTCGACCCCAGGGTCTTCACGACAGGCTTGAGTTGGGCCATAAAGCGAACTCACCAGGCGGTCGGCGCCCTGGCCGCTGGCGCCAAGATCAATTTCCGGGTTGGCCTGACACAGCGCAATTTGGGTGATCATCTGTTTGATCGAATCAACCTGAATAGGGCGCTGTTTTAAAATGCGCCAAATCTCATCGATCAGGCGATCAACAATGTGCTCGTAGCCGATGCGCTCGGCTAAATGCTGGAAAAGCTGGCGGGGAATAGTGGCCAGGCGCCCCTGGGTTTCCCGCTCCGCTTCGCTGGGCGGTAAAAACAGTAGCCACAAATTGATCGCCATTACCTGAGTCAGGTAATGGTGAGCATGCTCTGCGGACACCAGTGGATGCTCAAAATTGCCTTTAGCCACAGCTAGGAGCCGAAGCTCGCTTAGCGCCTCAATGACGACAACATTGGCATCCGCGCTTTTCAGCGAGAAGGTTGTCAGAGTCGGCACCAAATATTGGGGTGTTTCCCAATCGGAGCCCAAAAACACACCGGAGTCCTCAAACGCTTGCGCGCGGGTCTCCAGTGCTGCACAACCGCCGTCCTGAAGCAGTACTCGACGCGCAGTGTCCATCACACGCGGCAGCTTGGCGGGTTTTGAGAAGGCGGGCGCCTGGGTAAGCAGGCGAACGGCGTCATCAAATTTGCTCAACAATCCATTGAGCTTGCTATCTTCTTGAGAAGACGTCACTTGATCTGTCTCCACGGTGACTCCTTATCCCAGCGTTAGCGGGGATTATACATAGAAGTCGAGGTCTTCTTGGCGTTTTAGCAGATCGCGAATCGTATGCGCATCCTCGCCTTTGAAGTAGACCAGACCCCAATGGGTACCAAACGCGGTGCGTTTAGTAACGGTTTCTTCTACTGGTGAGGTTAGCTCATGAGACTCGAAGTAGGGGTGATCTTCGGTCTCTTCGGGAATTTCCAAGCGGCTGACCACACGACGGCGGGGGTAAACGCCAAAGCAACCGGCAAAGCCATCGGCATCGACCACTTCTTTCGGAAAGAACGTGGCCACTTCTTCTTTCGTGGTTTTCGGGTCGAACACCAGCATGGAAGCCTGGTAAGCATTGAAGCCGTAAACACGCTCTAGCAGCTCGAATACCTTGAAGCCGGGCGGACGGTAAGCTACTTCGCCAAAGTACATCTCACCATCGCTGGTGACAAAGTATTCCGGATGGATCAAGCCAAACTCAATGTCGAACGCTTTAATTAACTTCTCGATCTGTTGGGTGATCTGTTCGCGGTAAATCTCAAGTTCAGGCGATGCGGGCACAAACACTGAGTAACCCAGCGTCACGTACTCTGAGATGTTCAAGAAAGCGATTTTGCCATCGTGAACCCATGCTTCAACGGCAAATTCCCAGCCATCCAGGTGCGATTCCATCAGTACCGGGAACTCTTCTTCCGGGATGGTATCGACTTCATCTGGGGTACGAATAACGCGATGACCAAGACATCCTGCTTTATCAAACGCTTTAAGGTGAATCGGGTCGTTGGGGTCGCCGTCCAGCTTAAGCAGTGTCTGGTTAACGCGCTTTAGGAAGCGCACGACATCTTCTTTATCGTGGGCTTCTTCAAAGATACCCACGCGGATGCCGCCAAGTTGGGCGCGACGCTTCATCAACGCTTTATCGCGTAGCAGCAACGACTGACCGTAAAGGCGCGGGTTATCCAGTAGCACAGAGTTGATGGCCCCGGCCCACTCAACGGTCTCTTCGTAGAGTGGAATGGCGACATCGACGCCTTTCTCTTTAAGCGTCTCGGCAATTTCCATCGAGCGGTCATTGAGTCGCTCGAAATTCCAAGGCACGTAGGGAATGTCGTGTTTTTGGCAATACTCTTCCGCCCAATCAGGTGCAACGACAATGTAGCGACGGTCAAAATTTTCGGCCGCTTCAATCGCATTGAGGCTCCAGCCTAACAGAGCGATATAGCCCTTATTTGGATCCTTCTGCATGTTGATGACTCCTACTTGGTGAAAAAATATTATTGCTAAACCACGCTAGCTACCATACATGAGAGGCGCATGCCCGGCTAATGAGCGCTTTGTCCGTCGTATTAACGCTAAGCTTGCTAAGGGTTAAGCCTAAAGGCGCGGCGATGGGAATATGGTAAGCTAGGCGGTTCAACTTTTAATGTACGAATGGCAAGAGGATTAGGCCAAGATGGCGGCCAAGCCGATCTACCGTGTGGTGGTCCACCAGCAGGGTGAAATTTGGGATTTATACGTCCGAGAAATCTTTCAAAGCGAACTCTGGGGCTTTATTGAAGTCGAGGAGTTTGTCTTTGACGATGCTTCACGGGTAGTGGTTGACCCTGCAACTGAAAAATTGCAACGAACCTTCGATGGCGTCAAGCGTAGCTACCTACCGTTAAATGCGATTGTGCGCATTGATGAAGTAGAGCGCGAAGGACCATTGAAAGCGGTCAAAACCGATACTCGGGTAGCGGAGTTCCCCCGTCCCTTTCCGTTGCCCCCGCGCGGAGAAGGGTAAGCGTATGAGACAAGCGCACCGCTAAGTTAGGCGATAAGCGCTGTTGGCTTCGTCCGCCTTGCAGCGTTTTTAATCAGGACATGATGTCATGCTAGTAAATAGAACTCGTTATCGAAATTACGCCGCTGCGGCTGGCATTTTACTCAGTGTTACCAGCCTCAATGCCACTGCCCAATCTGCTAACCAAGCCTGGGTGACCGATGAACTGAGCACCTATGTGCGCAGCGGCCCAACTGATGGTTACCGCATTATTGGCACGCTCAACGCAGGCGAGCAGGTAGAGGTGCTGGAAACCAGCGGTGACTACACCCGAGTGCGCAACAGTGATGGCAATGCGGTCTGGGTGTTGAGCAATGAGCTTCAAGAAACACCCAGTGCGGTTGAACAGCTACCTGCGTTAGAAGCCCAGGTAGAGGAACTCACCGCCGAGCTTGAGGGCATCAATGAAACCTGGGAACAGCGTACGGCCTCAATGACTGAGACTCTAGAGTTGCGTGAGAGTCGCATTGCCGAGCTTGAGGCCAGCAACCAAGAGCTGGATGCGCAAGCGGAGCAGTCCCGCCGGCAAGTTAGGGCGCTTCAAGCGCGGCTGGAAACCCAGGAGGAAGACCTGCTGATGCGTTACTTCATGTATGGCGGCGGTGTGGCTGGCGCAGGCTTGTTGGTGGGACTGATTGTGCCGCACCTACCGCGGCGGCGTAAAAAGCGTGACCGCTGGTTTTAACGGCGCGATAAGCCTCCTCTTCGCTAGTGCAATCGACTTCACGGTGGCCAAATAATGAGCGATCAATGGCGCAAGCGCTGGCAAGAAGGGCGTATAGGCTTTCACCTGCAGCAGGCACACCCGGCGTTGCTGCGTCATTGGGCGTCGCTCGGCGTTGCTAAAGGCACCAAGGTATTGGTGCCGCTGTGCGGTAAAAGCCTTGATATGCGCTGGTTGGCAGACGAGGGTTATCCCGTTCTGGGAATTGAGTTTGCCCCGGAAGCCATTGAGCAGTTTTTGGCTCAGCGCAGCACATCGGTATCCCGCTACCGTCAGGCAGATTTTACGATTTCCCGCCAAGGCAGCGTGGAGCTATGGTGCGGGGACTTTTTTCACCTGCATATCCAGCAAGCCGCCGAGATCGGGGCATTTTATGATCGCGCCTCGCTGATAGCGTTGCCACCTGCAACAAGGCAGCGCTATGCGTTTCACCTTGCTCAGTTGGTGCCGCCTGGTGCCAAGGGGTTGCTGATTAGTTTGTCGCATCCTGAGGGCAGTGCTGGGCCGCCTTATAGCGTGCCCAACAGCGAAATCGAAAGCCTGTTCACCCCCAACTTCACGCTGACGTTTCTGGAACAGGGCAGCCCCGATGAGCGTGGCCGAACGGAAAGCGTATGGGCACTTGAACGACGCGGGCCGCGGCTCTAGGAGTAAAGAGGCGCAGCCCGAGTCAGAGGTGTTTCTATAAAGGGTAATCTTAGCGTGCGAGTAAATTGGCCAGTTCTGGATCGCTAAAGGCGCGGTTCATGCCATCGCTAAGTAGGTCGCTAAGCATCCGTGCGTTGCTGTCGGCATCGGGCTTAAGGGCGTAGCCCTGGGTACGGCGCGAGGTGTAGGTGCCCGTATAGGTAGTGCCCTTGTTTTTAGCAATAGCGCGGAAAACGCCTTCAAGACGCGCTTCATCTACCAGTGGCTGGCCGCTGTCGCCACGGGCGTAGTTCAGGCTGGCAAGTTCCAGCGTCAAGCTCGGGCGGCCTTCGGCCTGCTCGGTGGTGGGGCTAAAGCCCATATCGCGTACCGCGCGCTCAGCTTCTTCTTGCAGGCGTGGAATTAACTCGTGGCTACTCACGGTAATGTGCGCCGTCGACATGCCGCCGCCTGCTCGATTGCCAATGATGTCGCTCTCGCGTCCATCCTGGGCAATCACAGTCACCTGCTGGCCTGAGCCAACTTGCGGCACCTGGGTACTGCGTTCAGGGCTGAGCTGTAAGTATTGGGGGCTTGCGCAACCAGCAAGCCATGCACTGGCAAGCAGTACACCCGAAATCCGTAAAAAGTGACGCCGAAGCATGGTCTTCCTCCGCTATGGCTAAAACGCCAGTATAACGCGGGTAGCGCGTTGGCGGTATGTTCTGGCGATGCGGCTTTGCTCAATCACTTCCAATGTCTCACTGTATATTGCCTTTGCACACCGTTGTGAATGAGAAAGCAGTGAAACAAGCTAGGCTTTGTACGAAAACTGCCTGCGCTCGACAATACCGCGTTAAAAATCGCCTCGAAATGCTCATTTACACCCCGTAAACTCCGCTTTCTCGTTGATTTTTGCCTTGTCTAGTCTTTGCTCGCCGACTTTTCGTACAAACCCTAGCTCGTTAGGCTGTTTTTTTGAGAATCGGGACTCACGATTAGCCAAACGGAAAGTAAAACGATCAAAGAGCCAAGTAAGAATCCGCTGGAAATCGTTTCATCAAGGATTAAAAAGCCCCATAACACAGCGAAGGGTGGCACCAAGAATGTAACGGTGAGTGACCGTAACGGCCCAATGTCGGCAATCAATCTAAAATAAAGGATATAAGCGAGGGAGGTGCATAAAAAGCCGACTGCGAACAGGCTGATCCACACATCACCTTGAAGCCAGTCGATACTGGGGCCAGATGAAATATTCCAAAGCAAAAAAGGGCTGAGAAAAGCGGTAGCGCCTATTTGACTGCCAAACGCAACCAGCGTTGAATCCAGGCCACCCTGTTGGGTTATCCACTTGCGGGTAAGAAAGCCAGCAAAGCCGTAACCAATAGTGGCTATCATGCAGGCAGCCACGCCAATATAGATGTTGCCAACGATACTTGAGTCACCCACAGTGGTGATAACAGTGATGCCAACAATTCCTAGCGTTACGCCCAGCCATTTTTTTATAGTTAAACTCTCGCTAAAGATAAAAAAGCCAATCATGGCACCTGTTAAAGGCGTTGTCGCATTTAGAATCGCTGAATAGCCAGTAGGTAGTAGTGTTGCTGCTATGCTGTACATAAGAAATGGGATGCCTGAATTTATAGCACCCAAAATCAAAATTTTGCCTAGTTTGCCTCTGAACGCCAGGCTTTTACGTATGATAACGATGATAAAAGCCAAACCAATGAGGCCAAAAAAGACTCTAAAAAATGCTGTGTTGATTGGACCTATCGCCGGTGAGGCGATTCTCATAAAAAGGAAGCTTGCTCCCCAGATAGCGGCTAGCGACAGCAGTCGTATATAGTCTATTGCTCTCATTTTATGTCCCTTTTCAAGATTTTCTCTTAGCCTCAAGCCGCTAAGTGATGGTTGGTTTTTTTAAGTTTTTTATCTGGAGTGGTCAGGGTGTTTCTTGGTTTTTTACTCCATGGCAATGCAGTATTGGCTTTTGATAGCATCGAAAAAACCCGTTTCTTGCTCTTGTTACGTGTTTTTAAACCGGAATGTGAAGGCTTATGGTTTGAGGCGTCGGGGTTGGCTTCGTGCCACGGGGCGGCTGGCGCCGCTTTCCGCGGCTTCGGGCATTAGAGGGGTGAAAATGGATCTGTTTGAAAACGACGATATGAAGTTGATTAATCTGCTTCCAAGGGATGGTGAGGTTTACTACCACGGTAAAGTCTTGGATACAGTTACCGCCGATATGTATCTGGATAAGTGCCTAAGCGAATTAACCTGGGAGCATGATCGTGCGTTTATTTACGGCAAAGAGATCGTTACAAAGAGGAAAATAGCCTGGTATGCGGATAAGCCGGTTTCCTATACATACTCAGGATATGCAAAGATGGCGTTAGTATGGCCTGATTTTTTACGAGAGATTAAGCAGGTGGTGGAGAGCCACTGCGGGGAGATGTTTAATTCGTGTCTGGGTAATTTTTATAGCTCAGGCGATGAAGGCATGAGCTGGCACAGTGACGCCGAAAAAGACCTTGTTGAGAGTGGATCAATCGGGGCGTTGAGCCTAGGCGGCGCAAGGAAATTCTCGTTTAAACATAAGCCAACAGGGGAGAGCGTGTCGCTTAATCTAGAGCACGGCAGTCTGTTAATTATGAAAGGCACCACACAGAAAAATTGGCTACATAGCCTGCCTAAAACCAAGAAAGATGTTGAGCCACGTGTGAGCCTGACCTTTAGGCAAATGCGTTTTTGAGCTAATGCGATGAAACGTCAACGCTAGCTGCTCCATTTAGGGCAGCTAGCGCTTCAGCAGCTTTATGCCACGCGGCTTTGCTCCGTCGCTTTCGACTCAGCGTTGGGAAAGCGTCGCCAGTGGCGGGGGTGGGCGAATAAGCGTTGCCCGCGGCGTAGCGCCAAGTGCTCAAAGTCAGTATGGCGC
>CEGE01005523.1_pt1 | contig 10634 bp, 8 predicted proteins | sample 306311 | NCBI WGS metagenome assembly CEGE01 (sample SAMEA2755654, study PRJEB7226) | microbial mat metagenome | biome: microbial mat; feature: hypersaline; material: grass silage | place: USA | collected 2014-02-19 | depth 0 m | reverse complement strand
GGCACCCACGGCAAAACCACCACGACCGCGATGGTGACGCAGATCTTTTCTGAGGCAGGCCTGGATCCCACTTTCGTGAATGGCGGGTTAGTAAAAAGTGCGGGCACCAATGCACGTTTGGGAAGCAGTCGTTATTTGATTGCAGAGGCGGATGAGAGCGACGCGTCGTTTTTACACTTGCAGCCTATGGTCGCCATTGTGACCAATATTGAAGCGGATCACATGGATACCTATGGCGGTAGTTTCGCAAAACTGCAACAGACGTTTATCGACTTTCTCCATAATCTGCCGTTCTATGGTTTAGCGGTGGTGTGCATTGATGATCCCGTGGTTCGCGAGTTAATTCCGTCGATTGGTCGTCAAGTGATCACCTATGGGTTCTCGCAGGATGCGGATGTATGTTTACATGATTACCAGCAACATGGGCAATGTGGCATTTTTAAAGTGACACGCCCTGGCCGCGAAACCTTGACCATTCGCTTGAATACGCCAGGCCAGCACAACGCCCTGAATGCGGCAGCAGCGATTGCGGTAGCAACCGAAGACGGGGTGGACGACGACGCTATTTTACGTGCCCTCGCTAATTTTGCCGGGACGGGACGCCGTTTTGATCAACTTGGCGAGTTCCCGGTCGATGACGGCACTGCCTTGCTGGTGGACGATTACGGCCATCACCCTAGCGAAGTGGATGTCACGATTAAAGCCGCACGCGGTGGCTGGCAAAACCATCGCTTGGTTATGATTTTTCAGCCACATCGCTATAGTCGTACGCGCGATCTTTATGATGATTTTGCCAACGTGTTAGAAAAAGTCGACGTGTTGCTGATGCTAGATGTGTATGCAGCTGGTGAAACCCCGATTGCGGGAGCCGATGGGAGAAGTCTTTGTCGTAGCATTCGCGCTCGCGGTAAGCTGGACCCGATTTTTGTGCCGAATGCCGACGCCTTACCCTCCGCGCTCGCTAATGTTATTCAAGCGAATGACTTGGTTTTAACACAAGGGGCGGGAGATATTGGTAAAGTAGCGAAAAACTTAGCGGCAAAACAGCTAGACAAGGCCGAAATGGCACAATAAAACACAAGTTGGCAACGTAAAAACGGCGCGCAATTGCGCTCTTGGTGACCAAAAAATAGATTTTTATCGCGTTCAGGAGCCAAAATGCGCGCAATAGATCCCAGCTTATGTATGAAAATGCATATCTGTGTTGGAGTGCTTGGCGCGGGATCGCTATAATCAGTCGGTTTTTTCGCGATGAGTGTCAAGTAGCATCGACACAAGGCGATAAGATAGGTATGAGCATGGTTAATGCCCTTACACGAGTGCAAGGAATGGTGCAGCTGGATCGCCAAAAAAGCGCATCACTCGCGTTTTTAATTGGGGTTATTATCCTGATGCTCTTTGGTCTAGCTCGTGTGATTGATTGGATGAGTGATGAGCAGCAGCTCCCCTTATCGCAACTGATGCTCGAAGGCGACCAGACTTACGTGACAGCGACGCAAGTCCGAGAGGCGGTGTTGTCAGTGGGCGAGTTAAAGAGCTTTATGCTGCAGGATGTGGATAGCATCCAGAGCAGCATTGAGGCTCTGCCTTGGGTGAAGCATGTGGCCGTGAGAAAGCAATGGCCGGATACCTTGAAGGTGCACATCACTGAATATCGCGCGAGTGCGATTTGGAACGGGCAAAAGTTGCTCACACCAAGCGGTGAGGTTTTTGATGGTTCACCCAGTGATGTGGCTGACAAATCGTTAATTTCGCTACACGGCACACCCGGCTCAGCTGAAGAAGTGCTGGCGACGAGTCGTGAACTGGAAAAGAAACTGCGGAAAATTGGTTTATCGATACAAGCGCTGTCACTGAATAAACGTCGGTCTTGGCGTATCGTGACACGAGATGGCGTACGGATTGAGTTAGGGCGGACAGCCCGGCAAGAACGGCTTGCTCGCTTGGTCGCGTTATGCCCGCGGATCAGTGCGCAAGATAAAACAATTGCCTATGTAGATTTGCGTTATGACACGGGCGCGGCCGTTGGCTGGAAAAGCGAAACAGGCCCCGCGAATAGCCAAGATTAAGAGATGGTGTGAATGAATAAAACGACAGATAAGTCACTGATAGTTGGGCTCGATATTGGGACGTCCAAAGTGTCTACTCTGGTCAGTGAAGTACTGCCAGACGGCACCATCAACGTACTGGGTGTGGGCAGCAGCCCATCACGCGGCATGGATAAGGGTGGCGTTAACGACTTAGAATCTGTGGTTAAATCTGTTCAGCGTGCGGTGAATGAAGCAGAGATGATGGCCGATTGCCAAATCAGTTCTGTCTATCTTTCTTTGTCAGGAAAGCACATTCACTGCCAAACTGAGAGAGGCATGGGGACAATTTCGGATGAAGAGGTTACCCAAGACGATATAGACAACGTGATTCATACCGCAAAGTCGGTCAAAATCAGTGATGAGCAGCGCGTGCTGCATGTGATCCCGCAAGAATACAAAATCGATTACCAAGAAGGGATCAAAAATCCGCTCGGCCTATCTGGCGTAAGGATGGAAGCCAGTGTGCACCTCATCACATGTCACAATGATACCGCGAAAAATATTGAGAAAGCCGTGGAGCGTTGTGGTCTTAGAGTGGATCAACTGATTTTCTCCGGGCTATCAGCGAGCCATGCGGTGATCACGCCGGATGAACGAGAGCTCGGCGTGTGCGTGGTCGATATTGGCGGCGGTACCATGGATCTTGCAGTTTGGACTGGCGGCGCACTTCGGCATGCCGAGGTCATTCCTTACGCGGGCAATGTGATCACCAGCGATATAGCCTATGCCTTTGGCACCCCACTGGCGGATGCAGAAGACATTAAAGTGAAATATGGCTGTGCATTGAGTGAGCTGGTGAATAAGGATGCAAAAGTCAATGTGCCGAGCGTGGGTGGACGCCCGTCGCGGACGTTACAGCGACAAACCTTGTCTGAAGTGATTGAGCCGCGTTGTTCAGAATTGTTGGGGCTGGTGAATCAAAAATTAGTCGCCATTCAAGAAAAACTGCGTAGCGATGGTGTGAAACATCAAATGGCAGCTGGAATAGTGCTTACTGGCGGGGCATCACAAATGCACGGGCTGGTTGAATGCGCGGAACGCGTGTTCCAAAACCAAGTGCGTGTTGGACAGCCAGCCAATGTCACGGGACTGACTGATTATGTACAAGCGCCTTGCTATGCAACCGCGGTTGGGCTTTTACACTACGGTAAAGAAAGCTTGCTGACAGAAACGAGTGAACCAGAACAAAAGCGGGCTGTGGCTAGCTGGATTAAGACGCTGAGTAGCTGGTTTAAGAAAGAATTTTAACCCTGATGCGAACAGGAAGGACGGAGAGAACTCATGTTTGAACCGATGATGGAAATGTCTGACGATGCGGTGATTAAGGTCGTCGGCATTGGCGGTGGCGGTGGTAACGCCGTTGAACATATGGTGCGTGAGTCAATCGAAGGGGTTGACTTTATTAGCATTAATACGGATGCCCAAGCACTACGGAAAAGCAGTGTCGGCACGGTCATTCAAATTGGCGGTGATATCACCAAAGGACTTGGCGCGGGGGCAAATCCGCAAGTTGGGCGTGATTCCGCACTCGAAGATCGCGATGCGATTAAAGCTGAGCTCGAAGGTGCCGATATGGTATTTATCGCAGCCGGAATGGGCGGTGGTACCGGCACCGGGGGAGCGCCTGTTATCGCGGAAATCGCGAAAGAAATGGGGATTCTGACCGTTGCTGTGGTCACCAAACCTTTCAGCTTCGAAGGTAAAAAGCGACTGGCGTTTGCCGAGCAAGGAATCGAAGAGCTGTCAAAGCAAGTTGACTCGCTGATTACGATTCCCAACGAAAAATTGCTTAAGGTGCTAGGTCGCGGCATTACCTTGCTGGATGCCTTTGCGAAGGCGAACGATGTGTTACGCAATGCCGTACAAGGGATTGCAGAACTGATCACACGCCCTGGCCATATTAACGTCGACTTTGCTGACGTACGCACTGTGATGTCAGAAATGGGACACGCAATGATGGGCAGTGGTGTTGCAACGGGCGAAGATCGTGCTGAAGAAGCGGCAGAGATGGCAATTTCTAGCCCACTTCTTGAAGACATCGACTTGGCGGGTGCGCGTGGTGTGCTAGTCAACATTACAGCAGGCTTTGATATGCGTCTTGATGAGTTCGAGACCGTGGGTAACACCGTCAAAGCATTTGCATCAGACAATGCCACTGTGGTGATCGGAACGTCGATGGATCCAGAAATGAGCGATGAGCTGCGAGTGACTGTGGTGGCGACCGGGATTGGCAACGAACGTAAGCCAGACATTACCTTGGTCACCAATGCACAGTCTGGGCAAGCAAAAGCCGAGCCTAAAAAGGCACAGCCTTTGCAGGATAAACCTCAGGCGGCAAGTTCAAACCCAGCGGCGAAAGAGCAGCCAGCTGCTTCATCGAATGCAGCACCAAAATCGCAGACTGAGCATGATTATCTCGATATTCCTGCGTTTTTGCGTAAACAAGCTGACTGATCGCAATTGCTTGGTTTGTAGCCAGTGATGTGCTACCATCTCGCTCCCCTTGTCTAAGGTGACAGGGTAATGAGTGACGCAGAGCACACTTTTTTGAGAAAAAGTTGAGATAAGCCGATGATTAGACAGCGAACATTGAAAAGTATGGTCCAAACGACTGGTGTGGGTCTCCACTCTGGGCGTAAGGTTACGCTTACTCTGCGTCCGGCTCCTGCCAACACCGGTGTGATTTATCGTCGCACTGACATGGAGCCGCCGGTTGATTTTCCGGCCAACCCTGAGGATGTGCGCGATACCATGCTGTGCACCGCCTTAGTGAATGACGCGGGTGTTCGCATCTCAACCGTTGAGCATCTCAGTGCTGCAATAGCAGGAATGGGTATCGATAACATCATTATCGAAGTGAATGCGCCAGAAATCCCGATTATGGATGGCAGTTCAAGCCCGTTTATTTTCTTGCTGCAGTCTGCGGGTATCGATGTCCAAAATGCGCCAAAACGATTCATTCGTATCAAAAAGCCTGTTCGCATTAAAGACGATGATAAGTGGGCGGAACTGTTGCCTTATAATGGCTTCCGTCTCGACTTTGCCATCGAATTCGACCATCCGGCGATTGAATCGGAGCAACAAAACTTGGTGCTCGACTTCTCAAGTCAATCTTTTATTAAAGACTTGAGCCGCGCGCGAACCTTCGGTTTTATGCGTGATATCGAATACTTGCAGTCACAAAACTTGTGTTTGGGTGGCAGCTTTGACTGCGCGATTGTTCTGGATGATTATCGCATCTTGAACGAAGACGGCCTACGTTTTGACAATGAACTGGTTAAGCACAAAGTCCTGGATGCCATTGGTGACTTGTACATGTGTGGACACAGTATTCTTGGTGAAATGCGCGCCTACAAATCAGGCCATGCCTTAAACAACAAGCTGTTACGCGCGGTGTTGGCCGATCAAGAAGCGTGGGAGTGGGTCACATTTGAAGAGACTGAAACCTCTCCTGTGGCATTTGCTGAACCGGGAATGGTATTGGCCTAAGCGATATCCTTGCGCATAAGCTACTACTTGCGTATACGCCACTACTTGCGTATAAGCCACCAGATGGTGTGACCGCTGACAGAAAGCGGTATGAAGCCTAACCGCTAGGCATCGTAACCAAATACTCGATTAAGATAAAAAAGCCGGAGTTTACTCTGGCTTTTTTTGATCATGGGCCAGGTTAGCTAATGCTTCAAATCGTGCTTTTAATGTTGGGGAAGCGCCTTCCCCTAACGCGCGAAGCAACTCGCCAGAGGCTTGGCTAAGATGACGAGAAGGGGCCTTCTCGTGGTCTGTTCTGTCCACGGCGGCTAATGCTGGATTAATATTCACCTCAATGGTCGTCAAGCTCGCGAGGCCTTTGGTGCGTAACACCGAGAGCAAGTGCTGACGCTCATAGTTAAGCCGCATGGCCCAAGCGGCGCTACCTACTTCAATCACTAATACGCCATCACGATAATTGGCAACGCGACATGCCTTTGAGGTTTCACCGGGCAACAATGCTAAGATCAGCTTGTTTAGCTTGGCAAGCTCGACCGCCCGTTGGGCAATGTTGTTGGAGTCGCTCTCTAGCAGGTGTAGCGTTGAGCGAGGACGATGGTCTCTCATAGCACAATAACTGCCTTTTTTGTCATCAATTCGGTGTGGGAACGGGCGCACAGCGTCTAATTTTCGCTAATTGATCCCTTGAGTCCTAGATTTGTCATAGGATGTGAGACTATTTTACCTTATCATACATGCGTGACCCCAGCATGTAAGCTAACCCATTTGATCAATTAGGGATTGCTGGGGGAGTACAATATACAGTGCGCGAATCATTCACAGGTAAGTGTCGCATGGGTACGGCGATAAGGGAGAGCCTTTTTCCATTCCGTCTATCACATTATCAGTTACGTAGAAATTGTTGTGAAGCGGCGTGATCGCCCTTGAATTCTGTCCGATTTGGCTCCACTTAAAAGAGATAAGCCTTGTTATCTCATGTTGAATCGATGAGCTTAAGCCAACCCGCGTTGAACTGAAACACGCCAACAGAGTGGCAGTGTAGCGGCCGCCCATGTGGGAAGACCATTAAAAAGAGTACCGGCAACGCCATGTTATCGAAAGTCCTGACTAAAGTTATCGGAAGCCGAAATGACCGCACCTTGCGTCGGCTGCGAAAAGTTGTTGATGAAATCAACAAACTCGAACCCCAATTTGAAGCGTTGAACGACGATGCGCTAAAAGCTAAAACCGTTGAGTTCCGCGAGCGCCTAGATCAAGGCGCTGAACTGGATGATCTTATTCCAGAAGCCTTTGCAACAGTACGAGAAGCCTCGAAGCGTGTCTTCGGTCTGCGCCATTTTGATGTGCAGATGATTGGTGGCATTGTGCTGCATAACGGCAAAATTGCCGAGATGCGTACCGGTGAGGGTAAAACGCTCACGGCGACCCTGCCTTCCTACCTGAACGCGTTAACCGGCAAGTCGGTTCACATTATCACCGTCAATGATTACTTGGCCGAGCGTGATGCTGAAACCAACCGTCCTTTGTTTGAGTTTCTAGGGATGACGGTTGGCGTCAATGTACCGAATATGCCGCCGGAAGCGAAAAAAGCCGCCTATGCGTGCGATGTGCTGTACGGCACGAATAACGAATTCGGTTTTGATTATTTGCGTGACAATATGGCGTTTCGCGCCGAAGACCGCGTTCAGCGTGATCGCTACTTCTCTATCGTCGATGAGGTCGATTCCATCTTAATTGATGAAGCGCGAACGCCATTAATTATCTCGGGGCCGGCAGAAGATAGCTCCGAAATGTATCAGCGCATTAATGCCTTGATTCCGAGCTTAAAGCAGCAAGCAGAAGAAGACACCGAAGATTATCAAGGTGATGGCCATTTCACGGTCGATGAAAAGGCGAAGCAGGTTTACATGACCGAAAACGGTCAAGAGTTTGTTGAAGACTTGCTGAAGAAAAACGGCTTGATGGGAGAGGATGATACCCTTTATTCGCCCGCCAACATCAGCCTTATCCATCACATTAATGCCGCCCTGCGCGCGCATGTTTTGTTTGAGCGTGATGTTGATTACATCATTAAAGACGACGAGATCATCATTGTTGATGAGCACACTGGCCGTACTATGCCAGGTCGTCGCTGGTCTGAAGGCTTACACCAAGCCGTAGAAGCCAAGGAAGGGGTGAAAATCCAAAACGAGAACCAAACACTGGCCTCGATTACCTTCCAGAACTTTTTCCGTCTCTACGATAAGCTTTCAGGTATGACCGGGACCGCTGATACCGAAGCGTTCGAGTTCCAGTCGATTTATGGACTCGATACCGTTGTGATCCCCACCAACCGTCCGATGGTGCGAAAAGACCATGCGGATCAGGTTTATATGACCGAGAAAGAAAAGTTTGTCGCGATTGCCGAAGACATCAAAGCACGTGCAAAAGCCGGTCAGCCTGTATTGGTGGGCACGGTATCGATTGAAAAGTCTGAGCTGTTGTCTGATGCGCTTAACAAAGATGGCATTAAGCACCAGGTACTGAATGCGAAGTTCCACGCGCACGAAGCGGATATTGTGGAGCAAGCCGGTTATCCAGGCGCAGTCACCATTGCGACCAACATGGCGGGCCGTGGTACGGATATTGTTCTGGGCGGAAGCTGGAAACAGGTTCTCGGTGATGTCGAAAACCCCACCGATGCCCAAGTGGAAGCGGCGAAAGAAAAATGGCAACAGCTGCACGACCAAGTGGTCGAAGCCGGCGGCTTACACATCATTGGTACCGAACGTCACGAATCGCGTCGTATTGATAACCAATTACGTGGTCGTGCCGGACGTCAAGGTGATCCGGGCTCAACCCGTTTTTATCTATCCATGGACGACTCACTGATGCGCATTTTTGCATCAGAGAAGGTGTCCAATATGATGAAGCGCCTCGGGATGGCTGAAGGGGAAGCGATTGAACACCCCTGGGTTAACAAAGCGATTGAGAATGCGCAGCGCAAAGTTGAAGGCCGTAACTTTGATATTCGTAAGCAGCTGCTTGAGTTCGATGACGTCGCCAACGATCAGCGTAAAGTGGTTTATGAATTGCGTGATGCATTGCTCGTCTCAAATGACATCAGTGAGATGATTGAGCACAACCGCGAAGACGTGGTTAATACCATTGTTAACCAATATATCCCGCCACAGTCGTTAGAAGAAATGTGGGATATTGCTGGGCTTGAGAAGCGCTTAAAAGCCGATTTTGATATCGAGCTGCCGATTCAACAATGGTTGGATGAAGATGACAAGCTCTACGAAGAGTTGCTGCGTGAACGTATTCTGACTGCCTTAATTGAGGTGTACAAAGGTAAAGAAGAAGCCGTTGGCGCGGAAACGCTGCGTAACTTTGAAAAGGCGGTCATGCTACAAACGCTCGACACCCTTTGGAAAGAGCACTTGGCGGCGATGGATCATCTGCGTCAAGGCATTCATTTGCGTGGCTATGCCCAGAAAAACCCGAAACAAGAGTATAAGCGCGAGTCGTTTGAGCTGTTTGAAGGCATGTTAGATGCATTAAAAACCGATGTCGTGACCGCTTTGAGTCGTGTTCGTGTTCAGCAGCCTGACGACGTTGAGCGCATGGAAGTTGAACGTCAAGCACGTGCTGAGAAAGCGGCGCGTCAGCAACAGGTTAATCATGCACAGGCTGAAAACCAGTTTGATGATGGTGAAAGCGCTGAACGTGACGACAGCGGCAACGAAACCGTGGTACGTGATGGGCGAAAAGTTGGCCGAAACGAGCCTTGTCCTTGCGGATCAGGGAAGAAATTTAAACAGTGTCACGGTAGAATCTAGCCCCTGACCCTGTGTTAGCAAAAAGGCCGTTTTCGCGGCCTTTTTTTATTATTAGGAGAGTGCATGAAACGGGTAAGTATTGCCGCGGGCATTATTGTCAATTCGGCACAAGATCAGGTGTTTATTACACGTCGTCACGATCAGGCCCACCAAGGAGGAAAGTGGGAGTTTCCGGGCGGGAAAATTGAAGGCAGTGAAACGCCTAAACGCGCTCTGCTCCGTGAACTCAAAGAAGAAGTGGGTATTGATGCCACCGAGGTCAGTCCGTTTATTTCGTTAGACTTTGATTTTCCAGACAAAGCCTTGAGCTTAGATTTTTTCTTAGTGTGTCGTTTTGATGGTGAGCCGGCTGGTTGTGAAGGCCAAGAGGGGGTTTGGGCGCCTATCGCTGAGCTGGATAACTATACGTTTCCAGAGGCGAATGACGCCGTACTTGAGAAAATTCACGCCCGATTTTGACTCGGTTGCACTAGCACTAGCACTAGCACTAGCATTAACACCAAGACTAACACGCGAACGGGGCGAAGGACGCTCGCTATTGTGTTAATACAGTTTGCTACGCGAAGTGAGCGCAGCCTGCTCAGTGAAGTGAATGCAGCCTGCTCAGTCGGGCTGCTCTTCTGACCACAAGTCATCATCCGAGATATCAGGTGCACCGGGGATGGCTTTTTCTTCACTGGCCCACTCGCCTAAATCGATCAGTTGACAGCGTTTACTACAAAATGGACGGTGTGGACTCACCTCTCCCCAAACCACAGGCTGTTGACAGGTCGGGCATTTCACCACAGTGGGGGTATTACTCACGTACTTCTCCTTAACAGACACTGATATGAACAGGCATATTGTCGGCGACCTCATGATCATCGTCAAATGGCATAAACCGGATGGCGAAGCGGTTTTTATGGCCTGATACCAAAGGATATACGCCCAGATCCGGTGCCAGTTTTAGCCGAATTAAACAAGCGCCATCGGCTTCTTGTTGATAAAACCCTTGTTTTACTGTTGCGGTGCCGCCGTGTGCGCTTTCGCGTGTTAGTTGCAGCCAAAAAGCGAGTGCATCACGCAGCGGCGATAGGGTAGCCATCCAAGTTTGAATCGCATTTTGCCGGGCCGCGAGCGGCTGATGTAACCAATAATGGAAAACGGGTAAATCAAAACTGCAACTGCCACCGGGAATCGAGAAGCGTTGCTTGATGCTGGTTAAGAAGCGATCTTCCCGCAGTGGCTGACC
>CEGE01004278.1_pt1 | contig 10686 bp, 8 predicted proteins | sample 306311 | NCBI WGS metagenome assembly CEGE01 (sample SAMEA2755654, study PRJEB7226) | microbial mat metagenome | biome: microbial mat; feature: hypersaline; material: grass silage | place: USA | collected 2014-02-19 | depth 0 m | reverse complement strand
CGTTGAGGCGATGGTGCCAAACCATGGTGATCATCCAGGTTATGATGCGCGGAGTATCGCGTTAGCCGAGGGCAGTTGCGCTGCTTTTGAGCAACTGGGACTTTGGGAGGCGTTGGCGCCGTTTGGCACACCGATCCAACATATTCACGTTTCAGATCGTGGTCATGCTGGGCAAGCGCACATTGATGCGCAAACGCAGGGCGTGTCATATCTCGGTCAGGTCATTGAACTGGCAGATGCCGGCGCGGTATTGCACCAAAAACTGCATGCGCGTCCCGCCATCGATGTCTTTTGTCCTGATGCAGTGATCGCGATTGAGCGAAAGCTTGACGCTGTTACTGTCACACTCAAACAAGGACAATCGCTAACGGCATCATTACTCATTGCCGCCGATGGCGGTCGCTCACCTTGTAGTCGTTTGCTCCATCTCCCCCGGCAGCAGCACGACTTTGGCCAAGTGGCTGTGATTGCCAATGTGTCTACGGCGCTTCCGCATCAAGGTCACGCCTTTGAGCGTTTTACCGACACGGGGCCCGTCGCGTTACTGCCCATGTCGCAAGGACGTTGCTCATTAGTGTGGTGCATGACTCCCGATGAGGCGCAACCGCTCACCCAAGTCAGCGATTCGGTTTTTTTACAACGCTTACAACAGGTTTTCGGTTGGCGTCTTGGTAAGTTACTTCATGTCGGAGAACGTTACGCCTACCCGCTGGTGCTCAATCAGGTCGTGCGGCCAGTGAGTCATCGCGTGGCGGTGGTTGGCAACGCAGCACAAAGTTTACATCCCATTGCAGGACAAGGCTTTAACCTCGGCCTGCGAGATGTCATCACGCTGGCTCAAACTGTCAGCGCAGCCTTCCAGCGCGGGCAAGATATTGGCGCGATACCGGTCCTGATGGATTATGCCAGTCAACGCCAGCCAGACAGAGACACAACCGTCGCACTAACATCAGGGCTCGTTCATCTTTTTTCTAATCAGAGTGCACTACTTGCAGCCGCACGGAACGCAGGTTTGGGGTTGATGTCGACCATAGAAAGGGTGAAACAACCCCTCGTGCAACGCACCATAGGATGGGTAGAACCGAAATGAAGATGATCAATGCAGATGTCGCGATTGTAGGTGGCGGAATGGTGGGGCTAACACTTGCCGCCTCACTGGCAGAAACGGACTTACGCATCGTTGTGATTGAAGGTAAAAAACCGGTAACAACACTAGACGATCTACCAGAAAACCGTGTATCGGCACTGAGTCGCGCGAGCGAGAATATGCTTCGTGCCTTAGATGTTTGGCCGGGTATCGTCGCACGCCGACTGGCAAGCTATCAAAAAATGCACGTTTGGGAGAAAGATAGCTTTGCGCAAATTGATTTTGACGCACAGGCATTTGGTCAGCAAAACCTAGGACACATTGTTGAAAACCGCGTGATTCAACTTGCCCTGCTCGACAAAGTGCAGCAGCAGAGTAATGTCACCATGCTCATGCCTGAGCAGTGCCAGTCTATGATGCAAGGTGAGCGCGAAACCTGGTTGCAATTGGCCTCGGGAGGTGGTGTGACGACAAAGCTGGTTGTCGGAGCCGATGGCGCTCGCTCATGGGTGCGCGAGCAAGCACACTTTCCATTGGTTCAGCGAGATTATGGACACCATGCTGTGGTGGCAACGGTACGTACAGAAGCCCCTCATCGAGGCGTTGCGCGTCAGGTTTTTACGCCTGATGGCCCTTTAGCGTTTCTACCACTGTCCGATCCGCATTTATGTTCCATTGTTTGGTCGGTGCCGCCTGAACAAGCGTCGGAGTATCGCGACATGGCGTCTGATGGATTCGAGCGGGCGCTCACGGCTGCCTTTGACGCTAGATTAGGCCGATGTGAGGTGGCCGGACCGCGTGCGAGTTATCCTCTTACCATGCGTTATGCTCAGAATTTTGCCTCTGAGCGCATTGCCCTTATCGGTGATGCCGCACATACCATTCATCCGCTTGCCGGCCAAGGGGTGAATTTAGGGATGTTAGATGCGGCCGCGTTAGCACAGACACTCGCGCAACTTTCAGAAAAAGGGAAAGATGTCGGGGCGTATGCGTCACTGCGTCATTTCGAGCGTTGGCGTAAAGCGGAAGCCATGCAAATGATTGCGGCGATGCAGGGATTCCGGAGCTTGTTTGATGGTCAAAACCCAGTGAAAAAGCTCGTTCGTGGTGTGGGTATGCGCGCGGTGAATCACCTACCCGGCGCCAAACAGCCCTTTATGGCCAAAGCCTTGGGGCTAGAGGGAGAGCTCCCTGATCTCGCGAAGCCACCTGCTCGGCGCGCCCATTTTTCTTGATCGTGTGACAACGGAAATTGGCGAAAAAAAGAAAATATGCTAAACAGCATGACGAACAGCTTGTCTGGAAGTTTGTATTTACCGACGGATGTTGCACATTAGCACTGGGTACAACCAGAGCACTGGCTACAACCTGAGTATTGGGTATAACAAGGTCACTGGGTCTAACAAGGAACAATATTATGAGCGATATTCCATCCGGATTAAAATTTACTGAGACGCATGAGTGGGTGCGTCCTGAAGGGGAAGGCCTCTTCACCATTGGCATTTCCGATCATGCTCAAGCGTTGCTTGGTGATATGGTTTTTGTTGATTTACCCGATGAAGGTGACACCTTTGATGCCGGGGATGATTGCGCAGTGGCCGAGTCGGTCAAAGCGGCGTCAGATATTTATGCGCCGATTTCCGGGCAAGTGATCGCCGTGAATGAGGAATTGGATAGCGCCCCAGAATTAGTCAACAGCGATCCTTACGGCGATGGTTGGCTCTTTCAAGTTCAAGCCACTGACGAATCAGAAATTGATGCCTTGTTTGATGCACAAGGGTATGAAGAAACCTTAGGCGACCAAGATGCCGATTAAGGTGTAGTACCAACCGTGTGCCACTAGCATTGACAAGTGAGGGATCCTGGCGGGATCCCTTTCTGTTTATTGGCTTCCCGGTAAGTGACGTCGGCGTGATCAAGCGCCGCGGTCACCTGTGTTTGCCAAGCCGCATGGGGAGATGTCAAGCTCACCACTTATTTATCGTCAGTCAGAGAGTAAGGTAGAGGCTCACGCTGCCAGATAAACTCTGGCGCATCCGCTAGGCGAAATGCTGTCTCGTCATCGAGGTTGTTTGGCAGAACCGCTAGCACTGCTGCCTGGCCATTAGCTTGACGGTAACCGGCAATCACGGTTCCACCAGAGCGCCAGTTTTCACCGACAGAACGCTCGATTTTATCCCCTGCCACCGGTGTATGTGTGGCTTGTCCTGTGAGTTTATACATAGCCCGTTTGTTTATTCCTCGGTATTTAGCGCGAGCAACGGTCTCTTGGCCGGTATAACAGCCTTTGGTGAAGCTGATGGCATTCAATGCCTGCAAATTCAACGATTGAGGAATAAATTCACCACTGGTTGCGGCTTCTATGCGAGGGAGTGCGGCATCGATTTCATATCGATCCCAATATTCACTGCTGAGAAGGACCGCGGACGACTGATACTGATTCACGAGCGCGGTTGCCGCATCGGGAGTGATCGCGAGTAACCAACGATGAGGCGCGATCATCACCGCCGTTCCCTGCTCGCCCTGGCGGACGTTACCTTGTGGGCCAAAGTGGTCAGTCACCCACTTTTCCGCTTGGGCGCCAACCACGCCAAGAAGTACGCAGTTGACTTTATCAAATGCGATCTTAGAGAAGATGGCGTATTTTTTGATTTCCTGTAATTGGGTTGCCTCAATCGATGCCGGCTGCACCATGGCTAAGCCATCTTGGAAGTGGAAAAAACGTAACACGGACCAGACTTTACCTTTTGGATCGCAATGCGCCGCTAAGGTCGATTGATCCACGTCGAGTTGCTCAATATCGCAAGTGAGCTGGCCTTGTAAGTATGACTTGGTGTCGTCGCCACTAATTTTGGTTAACGCCCAACTATCGAGGGCAACAATGGCCAGTTCCGGCGTCTGGTCACTGGGGTGTTGTGCCACAGGCTCAAAAGCTTGGGTTTGATACCATTCGCTCATATAAATCACGCTCTCCGTTGAGAAAACACAGGCTATCTCTCGTATAGTAATGGTGCATAACAGGCTTGTCAGCCTTTGTATTGTAAGGGTATTGCGCCAAACGACGGATTAACGCTAGAGAGCTCTCAGATTCGTCGTTTCTTTTTTGGGAAAAGTGGTCGCCAGACCCTGGCGTTGATAGTATCCATCCACTGATATCAGTGATAGAGGTCAACATGGTTAACACTGAAGATAAAGCGCGAATTCGTTGGGCATGCCGTCGGGGGATGCTGGAGCTTGATGTATTAGTCATGCCCTACTTTGAGGCATGCTACGACACATTGAATGAAAATGAAAAACAGGATTTTGTCGCATTTTTAGAAAGCGCCGACCCGGATCTGTTTGCCTGGCTGATGGGGCATGGTAAACCTGACGACCCCAAGATGGTCTCTGTTGTCGAGAAGGTGGTTGCCTATAACCGAAGTAAGTTGCGTACATAGCCAACTCCATTGCCCGCGCTATGTCACCGTCTGTTTATTCCTGGTCGGCATGATGGTGGCATGGCTATTGGCGGTGCATGTGTCCCTCCCGCTTTGCGCGCGTGCTTTCCTGACGCTTCACGTTGTCCGTGAATTGATTCACTTTCAACACCGACTGGTCGAGAGTACCGGCTGTGTCACTGTGTATTTTGATGATTGGATAAGGCTACCCAGCGGCGAACGCCAACCCATCACATGTATCTGGGCGACGCCTTGGCTGATGATGCTCAAAGCGCAATCGGATGCGCGCTGTTTGTATTTGTGGCGCCATGGCTTGCCGGACTATCATTTTCGTCTGATTTATCGGCATTATTGTCAACCAAAGCAGGATAATTTGTGACATATTTATGACACCTTGGTTGCCTTGCTTTACTTTTTCCTAACATCGCCGATAGTTAGTGCAAGTACGTGATTAATCCAGTCTTGCTCTGAAGGTGTTGTAGGGTCGTTATGAAAATAAAACACAAGTTGCTTTCTCTTACCGTGATGTCGGTGTTGGCATTACTCGCTGTGATGGCAGCGGCGTGGAACGCGGAAACGCGGTTAGATAAAATGCATCGCCAGTTAACCGCGGTGTCCGATCTCGAGGTCGTACTTCTTAATTTACGCCGTAATGAAAAAGACTTTCTTGCTCGGATGGATCCCAAATACCTCTCTCGGTTTGAAAACAACGTCGCAACCTTTAATCAGCAACTGACCGACTTTAGAGCACGCAGTGCCTCCCTTGGGTTAGAAACCGTCACGATTGATGACGTTAAGACAGCCATGCAAGCTTATGCAAATGGGTTCAGCGAACTGGGTGACGGCTACCAAACATTAGGCTTAACGACAGATCAAGGCTTAAGAGGCCAAATGCAAAGCGCGAGTCAAGCGCTCGTGGCCGCAACTGAAAACGATATTGTGCTAGAAAGCAGTGCTCGCTTGTTAGTGGCGGACGCCAAGCTGTTTGTTCAAAGCAGTCATCTGGATTACATCGACCAATACCAAAATCATATGGATGCCTTAACAGATTATCTTGAAGGTGATCTATTGGCACTGTTTAAAGCTCACCAGTCTGAAGTTGAAAACGTTGTTGCGCAGAAAAAAGCACTAGGTTTGGCGCCAGATAAAGGGCTTTTGGGCGAGATACGGAGTCAAACGCATCAAGTGGAAAAAATGTTTGATGCGTTAAGCAAAGAATACCAGCAAGCGATCGATCAAGCGCTACGCCAGACCATGATAGTGACGGGGTCGGTAGTATTGGTGTTAGCGATCATCATGACGGTGGTTTCTCTGTGGATGAACCGAGGTATTCAACGGCGCATCGCGCTGTTCAGTCAGCAGATGGCGGCCATTACTCAGCAACGGGATCTGACCTTGCGCGCCGATGAGGCTGGGCAAGATGAAATTTCACTGATGGCAAACGATGTCAATCAGATGCTGAGTAGTATTCAAAAAATGGTGGTCGATGTTAGCCGAGCGGTGCAGGCTTTACACCAAAGCGCAGAGCAGGTGGAGTCTCGCACCGAGCAAACCGGCACCGCACTGGCGACGCAGCTGGATGAAACGACCCATGCTGCAACGGCGATGAATGAAATGGAAAGCACGATTCGGGATATTGCCGGCAATACCGATCAGGCGGCTGATAACGCGAGAACCAGCCTAGGTCGTGCGCAAAATGGACAGCAAGTGGTGGATGATACCCGGACGATGATCATGACATTGGCCGAGACACTCAGCAATACCAGTAACGAGGTGCTTGAACTGAGTAAGCTGTCTGAGACCATTGGCTCGGTATTGGATGTCATTAAAGACATTTCAGAGCAAACGAATCTGCTGGCACTCAATGCTGCCATCGAGGCCGCGCGTGCGGGGGAGCAAGGACGAGGGTTTGCAGTAGTCGCGGATGAAGTGCGTCAATTAGCGACTCGTACCCGGCAATCGACCGATGAAATATCGGGCATTATTACCTCGCTGCAGGCGCAAACACAGTCAGTTGCAGAGCGTATGGAGCAAAGTCGAGAAGATGGCGAAAGCTCTGTCACCAAAGTAGATGCCGCCTCGCAAGAGCTGTCACAGATTATGCAAGATATGCAACAGATTATGGATATGAGTACGCATATTGCGACGGCGATAGAGCAGCAAAGCTCGGTTGCTAAAGAAGTTAACCAGAACGTACACAACATTCAAGACATTGCCCAGACGAGTACTGAACGCGCGAGCCAAAACCGTCAAGCTGCTCATCAAGTCGCAGAAGAAGCGGCTAACTTAGAGCGGGCCGTAAGTGAATTTAAAAGCTAATCATACGGCCAGTCGAGAGACTGGCCGTTGTTTATTGCGACGATACCATGCGCCACATTAGCACGGCTGATCGGGAACGAGGATGGTCGGACCTGATTGGGCATGAGCGTCAGGATAGTCAATGGTGTAATGTAGACCACGACTTTCTTTGCGTTGCATGGCACAACGCACCATCAATTCAGCGACTTGGAGTAAATTACGTAATTCGAGCAAGTTATTCGAGACACGAAAATTAGCGTAGTACTCGTGCGTTTCTTGTTTAAGTAGCTCAATGCGACGCAAAGCACGTTCTAAGCGCTTGGTTGAGCGCACAATCCCCATGTAATCCCACATAAACAGGCGCAGCTCATGCCAATTGTGCTGAATCACCACTTCCTCATCGGAACAAATCACTTGGCTCTCATCCCAAGCTGGCAACGCTGTGTGTGGCTCTATATGGTCTGAGTGGGCTTTAATATGCTCAGCGGCAGACCACGCATACACCACACATTCGAGCAACGAGTTAGAAGCCATGCGATTTGCACCGTGTAGCCCGGTATAACTTACTTCACCAATGGCATATAAACCAGGCAGATCCGTAGTGCCATTTTTATCCACCATTACGCCACCACAGGTATAGTGAGCGGCCGGAACTATTGGGATGGCGTCTTGGGTCAAGTCAATGCCGTACTCTTTTAGCTTCTCGTAAATGGTGGGGAAGTGCTTGGTGATAAATTGCGGATCTTTATGGCTAATATCGAGATACATACAATCAGCGCCAAGCCGTTTCATTTCATAATCAATCGCACGCGCCACGACATCACGGGGAGCAAGCTCACCACGCGGATCAAAGTCTTGCATAAAGCGCGATCCATCCGGGCGTTTTAGGTGCGCACCTTCACCACGTAATGCTTCGGTTAGCAAAAAGTTACGCGCGTCAGGGTGGTATAAACAAGTCGGGTGGAACTGATTGAACTCAAGATTCGCGACACGGCAACCTGCTCGCCATGCCATCGCAATACCATCACCAGAAGAGACGTCTGGGTTAGAGGTGTACTGATACACTTTAGATGCGCCACCTGTTGCCAGCACCACATAATTGCAGCGGACAGTTTCTACAACTTCTTGATTGCGATTCCAAATATAGGCCCCTAACACATGATTAGGGCCGCCGAGTCCGACTTTTTTACGCGTGATAATGTCCAGCGCGTTATGACGCTCGAGTAGGGTGATATTAGGATGTTGTCGAACGTTATCTTGCAATGAGTTTTGCACCGCCATACCGGTTGCATCGGCGGTGTGTAGAATACGCCGATGACTATGACCACCTTCGCGAGTGAGATGATAACGCGGGGTTTCACCATCACTGTCTTCTTGATCGAAGGGCACGCCGCCATCAATCAGCCATTGAACACAGTCTTTGGCGTTACGGGCGATAAAGTCGACAACATCGGTATCACAGATACCGCCACCGGCTATTTGTGTATCTTCGACATGGGACTCCACTGAGTCTTGTTCGTCAAAAACAGCGGCGATGCCGCCTTGTGCGTAGAGTGTCGCCCCTTCACTGAGAGGGCCTTTACTGAGTACGATAACCCGGTGCGTGGGCGCCAAACGTAGCGCCAACGATAAGCCAGCGGCACCGCTGCCGATGACCAACACGTCACATTGATGTTCCTGAGTTGTGGTCGTCATGATCCCTAATCCTCTTTCTGCGCTCCCAATGTTACACCAATTTGACGCGGCCGCGCGCGCTAAGATCAAATCCAGTCTTGCTTGGGTGAAAGTTTGCAACCGTGGCATTGTTTGGGGGACAATACACGCAGCCAAAGACGCGCGCTTTGGTCATTCCGTCACAGTAATGTGATTTCACGCATAATAAAACCAACATGGTGAGGAACTTTTCTCCTAAGCGGTCATCGAATTCTCAGCGAAAGCTCGCAAGCGGGTTTAACCGCGCTCTGACAACGTCGGACCTAGAATGTCGATAATCGGGCGAAAAGATCAACCAAGGAGTAAACGCTCGAATGGGCGAGCAGCTAACCGACCAGGTTCTAATAGAACGTGTACAGAATGGTGACAAGCAAGCTTTCAATCTGTTAGTCGTCAAATATCAAAATAAGGTATGTAACCTTATTGCCCGCTATGTAGGCTCACACAGTGGTGATATTCCGGATATCGCACAAGAAGCGTTTATTAAAGCGTATCGTGCTTTGCCGGGGTTTCGTGGCGAAAGTGCGTTTTATACTTGGTTGTATCGCATTGCAGTGAACACCGCGAAAAACCATTTGGTGGCACAAGGACGACGTCCACCAGGCAGCGATATTGACGCCGACGAAGCAGAAAATTACGAAAGTGGGGGGTCGTTAAAAGAAATATCGAACCCTGAAAACTTGATGTTGTCTGAAGAATTGAGGCAGGTGGTGTTTTCGACCATTGAAACACTGCCTGACGACTTAAGAACCGCAATCACCTTACGCGAGCTCGATGGGCTCAGTTATGAGGAAATTGCACAGGTAATGGATTGTCCAGTCGGTACGGTACGGTCGCGTATATTTCGAGCGCGTGAAGCGGTAGAAAAGCGCATCCGGCCACTGATGAAACGGTAACGAGTTTTACTGGCTGCATGACGGTGACTTGAATGACGGATAAAGAAAAAATTTCGGCGTTATTAGATGGCGAACGGGTGGACACGTCGGTGATCCATGATATAGAGCGAGATAATAGCGCACAACAGACCTGGAGCGACTTCGGCATCATTCGTGATGTGATGCGTGGTGACGCGCCTGGCTCGTTGCAATGGAACATTGCCGATTCTGTCGCGTCCGCGTTGGAAGCAGAACCGGCTTATCAAGGCGCTCACGTTGACAGTAACGTGCACCCGATGCACGAGTCACAGCCGCGTCCGGAAAAGGCGCGTCGCCACCTACCTGGCTGGCTGCAACAGCTCACTCAGGTCAGTGTCGCCGCTTGTGTTTCTCTCGCCGTGATCGTAGGCGTGCAGCATTATAACCAGTCTGAACCAACGTCTCCGGGGGTTGGCAATCAAACCCAACCGCCAGTATTGGAAACGATTCCTTTTGCAGGTGCTGCTGAACCGGTGAGTTTAAGCCGGAATGATTTGCGTGCGACGCCTTCAGAATCTGAAATGATGGAGCAGCGTCGGCGCGTAAATGCAATGCTCAAAGACTATGAATTGCAGCTAAGGTTGAATAAGGATAGTCTGTCTAGCAATCAGACAATGGCACCGTCGACAAGCAGTAGTAAGCAATGAAAAAAACTCTGATCGGTGCGCTTGCGCTGGTCAGTTTGATGTCTGCGCAAGCCTCGGCCGAACCCTCTGCCGAGGCTTTGTTACATCAAATGGATACCGCAAGCGATACCTTGGACTATGAACTGTCCTACATTCTCGTTGGCAAAAATAGCCTAGAGCCACTGCGTTTTCGCCATGCACGTATAGGTGGCGAAGCGTTTGGTCATCTCATTTATTTGAGCGGTCCGTCGCGAGAAGTGATTCGTCGCGGAAAGGAAATCAGCTATTTTGAACCTGGTTATGACCCTTTCACGATCGCCAGTGATCATATGGTGGCACCATTGCCTACCCTCATTCAGGCCGATATTGATATACTGGCAAACCATTATGACTTTGTCTCGATGGGGCATGCGCGCGAGGCGGGCATGGATTGCCAGGTTGTACGTATCACACCGAAAGATGGTGAGCGATATTCGTACGTGCTTTGGCTAGACCAAGACAGTCACCTACCGGTGAGAGCCGATTTACTTGACCGAGATGGGGATCCGCTTGAACAGTATCGCGCCTTATCGCTGGTGGTTACGCCTAAAATTAACGACGCGATGCAAAAA
>CEGE01005734.1_pt1 | contig 10708 bp, 6 predicted proteins | sample 306311 | NCBI WGS metagenome assembly CEGE01 (sample SAMEA2755654, study PRJEB7226) | microbial mat metagenome | biome: microbial mat; feature: hypersaline; material: grass silage | place: USA | collected 2014-02-19 | depth 0 m | reverse complement strand
ACCGAGGTGAGTAGTTGAGGCCCGTTATGAAGATTTTGAAATACGCTATTACTTGTATTGCTTTGTTATTCAGTACCCAGAGTTTGGCTGACTGGGAAGCCAAAGGCGAAGGTAAAGTTATTTACCCTTCAGGTAGGACTGAACCTCTTAACTTCGGGTTTGAGTATAAAAAAGTCTATGACACGGTGATATTCACCGCGGGCAAGTCGCAAATGCGCACTTCTGAAATGCCGCCTAATTACATTCTCAATATGTTTGTGAATGACAAAGGTCAGGTCTATGTTGCCGAGTTTGCAGAAGGCTTTTTTAAAGGCTTCGAACTGGCCATTGGTGAGCACAACATCGTTGTTGAGCATCGCCGGGAATTTGATGACGAAGAGCCGTTGAAGCACTTGCGCGTCAGAATTAACGACAGAAGCTATTTGTTAGATAGCACACACCCAACCATTAAGTTCGAGTTCGATGAAGAAAAAGGCATAGCTGATATTAGCGGCTCAGGCCTTTTAAAAGACCTGAGCACACGCGGCCGCTAAGCGCCCAAAAGCTCTTTTAATTCGTCTTCAGACAATATCGAAAGCCCGAGGGATTGGGCTTTCGTCAGTTTTGAACCCGCATTTTCTCCGGCAATTAACGCTGTCGTTTTCTTAGACACACTGCCACTGACCTTTGCTCCTAACGCTTCTAACGCCTGTTTGGCTTCATCACGAGTCATTGTCGACAAAGTACCGGTAATCACGTAAGTATTTCCAGCTAAACGATCGCTTTGTATGTCGCCTGCCTCTTCGCCTTCCGGCCAATGGACAAACTCACGTAGCTCTTTCACAACGTTTTCGTTATGCGATTCACGGAAAAAGCGCACAATGTGTTCAGCCACGACCGTGCCAACATCAGGGACTTCCTGCAATTGTTCACTGCTGGCGGACTGAACGGCGTCAAAGGTTTTAAAATGTCTGGCCAGGGCTTTTGCTGTGGCTTCTCCGACCTCTCTAATGCCTAACGCATAAAGAAAACGCGCGAGTGTAGTCTCCCTAGTCGCTGTTATAGCGTTCTTTAAATTCTCAGCAGATTTTGCGGCCATTCTTGGCAGCGTTGCCAATTCAGCTTTACTCAGACGATATAAGTCAGCAGGAGATTTTACCCAGTCCTTTTCAACCAACACATCAACCAGCTTGTCGCCTAAACCATCAATATCCATGGCTTTACGCGAGGCAAAGTGTTTTATCGCCTCTTTACGCTGAGCCGCGCAGTAGAGTCCTCCACTACAACGAGCTACGGCCTCTCCCTCAATGCGCTCTACGTCAGAGTCACAAACCGGGCAGCGTTTTGGAAAAGTAATTTCCCGGGTATTCTCAGGGCGCTTGTCTTTTAAAACACTGACGACCTGCGGAATAACGTCCCCAGCGCGGCGAATGCTTACCGTATCACCTATGCGAACACCCAAACGCTCAATTTCATCGGCGTTATGCAAAGTCGCGTTCGATACGGTTACTCCTCCAACGCTGACAGGCTTTAGCCGGGCAACCGGAGTAATAGCCCCGGTACGTCCTACCTGAAAGTCGACGCCGGTGATAGTCGTCAGTTGCTCTTGTGCCGGGAACTTGCGGGCAATAGCCCAACGCGGCGCTCTGGCAACAAAGCCAAGCGTTTCCTGCAGTGCGATGGTATCAACTTTAAAAACCACCCCATCAATGTCGTAATTCAATGAGTCACGGCGCTCAAGTATTTTCTCGTAGTAATTATCGCAACCCTCAACGGAGTCTACTTGTTCAATTTCACTGTTGACAGGAAGTCCCCAGCCAGCGAGTTGTTGAAGCCGCTCATAGTGGCTGTCCGGCAGTACGGTTTGTTCGGAAACTAATCCCAGACTATAGGCATAAAAATGCAAAGGTCGCTTGGCGGTTATCCGGGAGTCCAGTTGCCGTAAGCTGCCCGCTGCCGCATTTCTTGGGTTAGCAAATACTTTCTCTCCCTGTTGGCGCGCCTTGTCATTAAAGCGATCAAAGGCGCTAATTGGCATCACCACTTCGCCTCTCACTTCCAGTCGTTCAGGAAAATCGCCTGTTAATTTGAGCGGGATATTGCGAATGGTTTTGACATTTTCGGTAATGTCCTCGCCACTTTCACCGTCGCCACGGGTTGCGCCGCGCACCAGTACTCCTGACTCATACAGCAAACTCACTGCCGCACCATCCAGCTTGGGTTCGCAACAGAACGTGACCTGAGTTCCCTCATCCAGCTTTTGCCCAATGCGCTTAGAAAATGCCGCAAACTCTTCCGCAGAAAAGGCATTATCTAAAGACAACATCGGTACTTCATGTTTTACCGTATTAAATTTGGCTAACGGCTTACCGCCCACTTTAGTCGTTGGCGATGTCTTACTTTTTAAGTCCGGGTTTTGCTTTTCCAGTTCCTGCAATTCACGAAATAGTTTGTCGTACTCAGCATCAGGAACCGACGGCTCATCATTTTCGTAATATTCTTTGTTGTAGCGATTCAGTAATTGTTCCAGCTCTTGCATTCGCCGGGCAGTAGATTGATTCATAACACCTAATTCTATGCTGAATGTTGACGTTCAAACTCACGGATAGTTTGTCTCGCTTCGTGAATCGACTGGCGGGTTAACAGTTGCCGTTGGCCATCTAAAACCTGCCCCTGAGGTATTTCTGTCGCCAGCTTTTTGGCGGCATTAAGCATCATATTAAACGCTTGCTGGCCGTCAAACTTCATCGGCAAGGTCATGAAAAACGCAACGCCGTCGGTTTCAAAGTTTTCCAGGTTATCGAGGTCAAAAGTGCCTGGATTAAACATATTGGCGACACTAAAAATTAACTCGCCCGTGCCCGCCGTGTTTTCGTACCGGTGAAAAATTCCTAAATCTCCAAACTTACACCCAAGCTCGGTCATCATTTGCAGCAGCAATGCGCCTTGGACAGAACCTTTTACATGCAGCGCTATCACCTCTTCAGGCTCACCGATGTCTGAATCAGGTTGCGTTTCTGACTCTGCTGCTTCATTTGACGCTTCAGAGTCTTGAGAACTCTGGTCTTCTGAAGGTTCTAGCGATAATTCCGTTTGCTCTACTTCTTCGTTTTTCTCCACCCGCATAGAAGGCAATGGCGATTCTATTTCGTCATTAACGTCCAAATCCATAGCCATTTGCTCAGCCGCAGAAAGAGGCTGACTTGGTTTCTCCTGAGCTTTTTCTTGAAGCTTTTCTTCGCGCTTTGGTGTATTCGCCCCAGCAGTAGAGTCTCTGACACTCGTATCTTCATCGTCAGCTGACGCCGAGTCCGCGGTATCCGGTGTTTCAGAGAGAGCCTGACGAACCACCCTAACTTCACCTATGCCATCGTCGTCAAAACCACCACTTTGTTTCTGGCGCTTTTCAGCAACACGTTGTTCTTGTTGGCGTTGCTGCTGGTTCCCTTTGCGAATTTTCCATAGTCCGTGCGCGATAATACCAGCAATGGCCAGTACCCCTAAAATTCCGAGCGTCAGTTGTAAATTGCCCATGTGCTCTATCAACCTTTTTATTATCGTCAGGCTTCCGTCATAGCGACGGCCTGCTCTACATCAACGGCAACCAGGCGCGACACACCTGCTTCCTGCATTGTCACCCCGGCAAGGTGTGACGCCATTTCCATAGCCACTTTGTTGTGGCTGATATATATAAACTGTACCGATTCCGACATTTCACTGACTAACCGGCAAAAACGCCCCACATTTGCGTCATCGAGCGGCGCATCAACCTCATCTAACAAGCAAAACGGTGCTGGGTTCAACCGAAAAATGGCAAACACCAATGATAATGCGGTCAATGCTTTTTCTCCACCACTTAGCAGGTGAATCGTACTATTCTTTTTACCCGGTGGTCTTGCCATGATGGTGACGCCGGTTTCCAATAAATCGTCATCGGTGAGCTCAAGACTCGCGCTACCGCCACCGAACACTTTCGGAAATAAAACCTGTAAGTCGTTATTCACTGCATCGAAGGTGGTTTTAAAACGGTGTCGGGTTTCTTTGTCAATTTTCCGAATCGCTGACTCAAGCGTTTCTAACGACGATGATAGGTCATCCACTTGCTGATCCAGATACTGTTTACGCTCTCTTTGCGCTTCAGCCTCTTCAATGGCAGCCAGATTAATAGCACCAAGACGCTTAATTTTATTTTGCACATTCTCGAGGTTGACCTGCCACGGCTGTTCCTCAGCCTCCTGTGGCAGCTCCTGCAGCAAGGTTTTTAAAGTCATTCCCGTTTCTGCCAATCCCTCAAGAACACCCTGGCTGCGTTCTTGCAACTTAGCCTTTTCAATCTCGGTACTTTGCAGTGCTTCTTTGGCTTGTGCAATGCGCATTTGCACGGCCGACTGTCCCTGATTGAGCTCTGACAGTTCGTGCTCTAATTCGGACAGTTGTGCGCGTTGCTCCTGCAGAATAGTTTCCTGCTGCTGACGCTGGTCGAGAAGCTCTGTCAGTCGCTCTTCCAATTCTTGCTTATTGTCTTCGCTGTCAGAACTTTGTTGCGTATTCTGCTCATCAAGTAATTGCTGATAACGCTGTTCGCTTCGTTGTAAGACCGTGTCGAGCTGCTGTACCTGAGCAGTAATGTTTTGTTGCTGCATAGACAGCTGCTGTTGTTTAGACTTTAGTGCCTGCAGCTGCTCTTTCTTGTCGCTGGCCTGCCGTTCTAACTCATCGCCTGAGTCATCATCCGCCGCGTCGCTCTCCAATAACCTTTCATTCAGCTCTTCTCGCTGTAATGCCACTTCCTCAATACGTTCGTTAAGCTCTTCTGTTTTTTGCTCAAGCTCTGATTGTTGGTCGCTAAGCCTATCCAGTTGTTGCGTATACTGTTGTTGCTGCTGCTTAGCCCAGCTTAACTGTTGCTCCGCCTTATTTACGTCGCTCTGCGCAGCCTGTTGCAGCTCCTGCTGGTGCTCAAGTTCCTGCTCAATTTCTTTTTGCGTTTCGCGCGCCTGCTCTAGTGTTTTTGAGGCGCTTTCCAGAGAAGACTCAAGTGCTTTTTGCTCAACTTCCAAAGCGTCATACTGATTCTGCAACTGTAACTGGCTGGTATCACTGTCAATTCGTGACGACATAAAGCCATTCGGCCAGTGCCAGTTGCCCTGCTTTGACACAGCAAACTCAACGTTACCGTCTAATACCAGCTTCTGCGCCTGTTCATCACTGTCTGCGACGGCACACAGTTGCAGCGGCAACCAATGCCTTAATGCGCCAGAAACTTTGCTCGCCAAAGTTGTGGACTTAGGCTCTCCGGCACTTGGCCATATCAGCTTCAGGCCGGCTACCGACTCAGTTCGCTCAGGTGCGTCTTCAAGAACCGCGGCATCCAGCCATTCATACAAAAATTGCTCAACAGCCAATTCCCAGCCAGGCTCAGCTTTCAGAACATCGCGAACTCTGGGCGCATGTGGGCAATGTTTTGCGAGCCAACCGTCAGCGTTGTCACCACCAGGTTGTTGCTTACTCAGTAACTGCTCTATCGCATGTAAGTTAGCCTGTACTTTATTTTGTTCTAATTCGACATTCCGCCTTTTCTCTAGTGCCTGCTCAAGCTGTTCACGACTCTCTACCAAACGCTGTTTGGTCGCTTGAACACATTTCTGTGCGTTATGTAGGCGTTCGTTTGCCTCGTTGAATTCAGCTTGAGAACTGTCTGACGACACTTCACTAAGCTGATTCTTAATTTCGTGCCGCTGATAGCTAAGCTGCTCTAACTGCTGTGTTGCATAGTCTCGGCTTTGTTGTAGTTGCTGCTCTTTCAACTGCGCCTGCTGATGCTGTTGCTCAATATCACGAACTTTTTGCTGCTGTAAGCGTTGTTGCTGTTGCCAGCTTCGGTACTTTTCATCAGCCAACTGTACGTGTTCAGACAGCACCTGCAGTTGCTCGTCTATTTCTTCAAGCTGCGGCTCCAGCATCATTTCCTGCTCAGCCAGTTGCTCCTTTTGCAGGCGATCTTCGTTCAGTTGCGACTCAAGTTGAGTCAGTTCACTTTGAACTCTCTGCAAACGCTCTTCACGCTGCGCTTTAATTTCATGCTGATGTTTTAAGGTTTGCTCAATGCGGGTCACTTCATTACCCAGCGTGAACATTGTCTCTTGAGATTGCTCAACTTCAGAGCGCAGCGCTTCTGCTCGCTCTTTCAATTCTATTGCGCCCCGTTCATCGCCGCTTTGCTGCGCCTGCCACTTTTCCAGTTCGGCTTGTTGTTCCGCGTATTGAGCATCAAGCTGCTGACGCTGGTTATCCAGCTTTAACCAACGCAACGCCTGTAACTCACCTTTCAACTGACGCTCTTGCTTTTTCAACTCTTTGTAGCGAATCGCCGCTGCTGCCTGTCGTTCTAGTTTATCGAGTTGCTGGCCCAGTTCTTCACGCACATCACTCAGACGCTCGAGGTTTTCACGCGTGTGATTCATCCTATTTTCAGTTTCGCGACGACGCTCTTTGTACTTAGAAATACCTGCCGCTTCTTCAATGAACACCCGCAACTCCTGCGGTTTTGATTCAATTAAGCGGGAGATCATGCCTTGTTCAATAATGGCGTAGCTGCGCGGTCCAAGTCCTGTTCCAAGGAATAAATCAGTAATATCGCGACGGCGGCAACGACTGCCGTTTAGAAAATAATTGGACTGCCCGTCTCGGGTGACTAATCGCTTTACGGAAATTTCATTGAAGGCAGCGTATTCTCCCTGAATGCGTCCGGCGCTGTTATCGAAAACCAGCTCGACACTTGCCTGAGACACAGGTTTACGGGCGTTTGAGCCATTAAAAATAACGTCAGTCATAGCATCACCGCGCAGGTTTTTCGCTGAGCTTTCACCCAGCACCCAGCGCACAGCATCGATGACATTCGACTTGCCACAGCCGTTCGGACCCACTACGCAGGTCATTTGATCGGGAAAAGGAACTTTGGTCGGGTCAACAAATGATTTGAAGCCCACAAGTTTGATGTGTTTCAGTCGCATTCGGCTGTTTTTATAGTTATTACTGACGTTATTTATAATCCAAAGACTCTAGCAGATCCCGTAGTCATTTGTAACAATTTCAACCACACATAAGGGTGGTTTTGCCCTATTATGAGCAACAAAAGTGACAGCAGGAGTTCGCATGCACAAACCGATCTACAGTGAGTCGGGAATATCCTATATAGGAAGGGGCTTACAGCTCATCCGCACCAAAGGGCTACGCCGCTACGTTATTGTCCCTATTTTGGCCAACCTGATTCTCTTCACCATTGCCTTCAGTTGGTTGTACGGCGAAGCCGACTACTGGCTTAATAAATTCATGGCTTGGCTACCCGACTTTTTCCAATGGTTGGAGTTTATCTTATGGCCATTAGCGGTCATCGTGATGGTCGCTTTTTTCTCCTTTATTTTTACCAGCATCATGAACTTTTTCGCCGCGCCTTTTAATGGCTTACTGGCTGAAAAAGTCGAGCGCTATGAAAGTGGTGAGGCGTTAGGTGATGAAGGCTTTATGGGGTTAATTAAAGACATACCAAGAACCGTTAGTCGTGAATTCCAGAAGTTGATGTATTATCTGCCACGGGCCATTGGCTTTTTCTTGCTGTCTTTAATTATTCCGGTATTTGGGCAAATTCTCTGGTACGTTTTTGTTTGCTGGATGATGTCTATTCAATACCTGGATTATCCGTTCGATAATCACAAAATTTCATTTAAGCGTATGCGCTCGGAATTGGGCTTACAGCGGAGTCGGACTTTCTCGTTTGGCTTGGGAATCACTTTATTAACCATGATTCCTTTTGTGAACCTAATTATTATGCCGCTGGCCGTATCTGGTGCGACAGCATTGTGGGTCGACCATTACCGTCGCAGTGCATTAGAGCAGCGCTAAAGAACTTAGAAGACGACTGAGCGCCTTGCTCAGTCGTCGCTTTCAGAGTCATTTTCTAAGTAGTCTGAACTTAACCGTTTATTCGTTTGCACACCCATTTGGCGGAACTTGTCGACTCGACCAATAAGGTTTCCGCGACCGGTACTCAGCTTTTTCATGGCTTCCTGATAGCGGTTATCAAGCGTTTGTAAGCCGTTACCAATTTTCTCCAGGTCTTCTACAAACCCGACAAACTTGTCGTACAAGCGTGCCGCGTCGGTGGCTATTTTCTCAGCATTCTGGTTCTGATACTCATACTGCCAGATATTGTGAACCGTACGCAGGGCAACCAGTAAGTTAGTTGGGCTCACCAGCATAATCTGATTGTCCAGCGCCAACCGGATAAGCTCTGGGTCACGATCAACGGCCAACAAAAACGCTGGCTCAATCGGAATAAACATCAACACGTAATCCAGCGTGCGCAGTCCTTCCAATTGGTGGTAACTCTTCTTACCCAACTGTTTAATATGCTGTTTCAGTGACTGAACGTGTTCATTCAACGCGCGCTCACGCTCAAGGTCATCGTCCGAATTAAAGTAGCGCTCATAAGCCGACAAACTGACTTTCGAGTCAATCACCACGTCTTTTTTATTCGGCAAATGCACAATAACGTCAGGCTTGAAGGACTTCCCGTCTTCATCTCGGTGATGCGCCTGCGTTTGATACTCGTGCCCTTCACGCAAACCCGATTGCTCCAGAATACGCTCAAGTACGACTTCGCCCCAGTTACCCTGTTGCTTGGTATCGCCTTTTAATGCACGGGTTAACGCTTCAGCCTCAGACGCCATTTGGCGGTTCAGATCCTTAAGCGACATCACTTCATTTTTAAGCGCTGAACGTTCTTTGGTTTCGTCCGTGTACTGCTGAGTAATTTGCTTTTTAAAGGCTTCTATTTGCTGTTTAAATGGCTCTAGCGTTGCCTGCAACGACTGTTGGTGATGCTGCTGCATGCCTTTCGATTTTTCTTCGAAAATGCGATTAGCCAGGTTCTCAAACTGCTGGGTTAGCCTCTCTTCACTCACCTTCAACAAATTCAGCTTTTCTTCCGCGGTTTTTTGCTCATGTTCCGCTCTGGCTAAAGTTTCACGCAAACGACTGTTTTTTTCATACACTTCATGCTGAAGTTCATCGATGCGCTCGCGAAGAATGTCCGCGTCTTGCTCCAGTGCCCCGTTTTGTTGCTCTGCCTGTAAACGCAAACGGCGCTGCTGTTGCCAAAGCAACAACAACGCCGCAATTACAGTCACAACCGGCACGCCAATTATTGCCATCCATTGCCACGGTGCCAGCAACATAGTTACGCTCCTAGCTTTTCATTGAGGTCAGCAATTTTTGCTTTCCAGATAGCAGGCCCCTGGGTATGCGCGTTTTGACCATCGCTATCCACCGCAACCGTCACTGGCATGTCTTCCACTTCAAATTCGTAAATGGCTTCCATACCCAAGTCTTCAAAGGCAACAACCCGAGCTTTCTTGATCGCTTTAGCAACTAGGTAGGCAGCACCACCCACCGCCATCAGATAGACCGCTTTGTGTTTGCGAATACTTTCAACAGCTTCAGGACCACGCTCAGCTTTACCAATCATGCCAATAATGCCTGCTTCTTCCAGCATTTGGTCAGTAAATTTGTCCATACGTGTTGAGGTTGTCGGGCCGGCAGGGCCTACCACTTCATCACCCACCGGGTCCACAGGTCCCACGTAATAAATAAAGCGGTTATTAAAGTCGACCGGAAGCTCTTCGCCTTTGTCCAGCATATCTTTAATGCGTTTGTGAGCCGCGTCCCGACCGGTTAATAATTTACCGGACAACAACACAGTTTCGCCCATTTTCCAGTCTTGAATATCTTCTTTCGTCACTTCATCCAGGTTCACACGACGAGCGTCGTCACCCAGCTCAAAAGTGACATCAGGCCAGTCTTCTAATTTTGGTGGCGCTAAGTCTGCGGCACCACTACCGTCAAGTGTGAAATGAACGTGACGAGTCGCCGCACAGTTTGGAATTAAGGTAACTGGCTTAGAAGCAGCGTGTGTCGGTAGTGACTTAATCTTCACATCCAGCACCGTTGTTACACCACCCAAGCCCTGTGCGCCAATACCTAATGCGTTAACGCGGTTGAAAATTTCTAAGCGTAATTCTTCTTCCGCGTTTTGCGGACCACGCTCAATCAGTTCATGGATGTCCACGGACTCCATCAACGACTCTTTCGCCAATACGGCTGACTTCTCAGCAGTACCACCAACACCAATACCCAGCATACCCGGCGGACACCAACCCGCGCCCATTTTCGGCAGTGTTTCTACAACCCAGTCAGCAATCGAGTCGCTGGGGTTTAGCATAGCCATTTTCGACTTGTTCTCAGAGCCTCCGCCTTTTGCGGCAATCATGACCTCAATTCCGTCACCCGGCACCATATCGATGTGAACAACGGCAGGAGTGTTATCACCCGTGTTTTTACGCGCACCTGTCGGGTCTGCGACAATTGACGCTCGTAATGGATTATCCGGATTGTTGTAAGCTCGGCGAGTTCCTTCGTCAACCATTTGTTGAACTGTCAGGTCGGTCTTATCCCATTGCACACCCATACCAACTTTAACAAAGCAGGTGACAATACCGGTGTCCTGACAAATTGGACGGTGGCCTTGCGCCGACATACGCGAGTTCGTCAACACCTGAGCAATGGCATTCTTTGCTGCTTCGCTCTCTTCACGTTGATACGCCTCGTCCAACGCTTTAATAAAGTCTAACGGGTGATAATAAGAAATGTATTGCAGGGCATCGGCAATACT
>CEGE01003830.1_pt1 | contig 10725 bp, 12 predicted proteins | sample 306311 | NCBI WGS metagenome assembly CEGE01 (sample SAMEA2755654, study PRJEB7226) | microbial mat metagenome | biome: microbial mat; feature: hypersaline; material: grass silage | place: USA | collected 2014-02-19 | depth 0 m | reverse complement strand
TCTAGGCGCTGATCAACGCTTTGATGTGCCACCCGCAATTGCGTGGCGTGATCAAAAGCGCGCGTATTTTGCTGACTGATTGCAACCAGATCATCATTCACTTGGGCGAGAAATTGTTGTGATGCCTGACGCTCGGCTTGCGTGGCATCTAAAATCAGCCGAAGGGCGGACAGAGTGAGTGAGACGACAGTCGCTGGCGCGACATCGGTCAATAATTGGCGACGAATATCAAGCAACTGACTGCCAGCTTGACCATCAATATCGAGCTCGGTAATCAGGTTTTGTAGCTCATCTGCGACGCGACGAATTTGGTCTTTATCTATCTCTATTTGCGCGTGTTGAGCGCGAGGGCGTGTGACTTGCAAGGTCACTGCCCGCTCGTAGAGCTGAAGTAGTCGGATCAAATGCTGCGTTCGTTCAGTATCACTGTTCGCCGATTTTGCAAGCAACTCGCGTAAATCTCGCTTGAGTTGAGCAGGCAGACCGATAACACGTTGTAGCGTTTCACCACTGGTATGAAACTGCTCTTCGAGATGGGACTGTGCTTTTTTTTGTGTCATGTCTTGATGACTCACCATGCGTTCAATAACAGCTAAACGCGGAAGCAACGCGCTAACATCCTGCGCTGAGTATAATATGTCACGGAAGTCGGTTAGTTTTTGATCTACCGCGGTGTTTTTTCCTGTGCATGTCGCAATCAATCGCGAGGCTAAGCGTTTGAGCGTATGGATCTCTCGACGCGACTTCAAAGCCAGCTCTCGATACGCTGAAGGCGCATGATGATGATCCGCCTGAGCGGTCTGTGCCGACAACGGTGATGGAGTTGACTTAGTCATTTGGTCGAAAGAACACCTAATTACATTCGCGATTCAGCATCACAGGTAGTGAGAATGCACCACCCATGGACGTTAGCTATACCGACTTATTGCTATCGTCATCAATAAAAGATGTTCGCTTTTTATCAGATTCGTGATCCTTCTGCCAGTCCATGAGGCCATTTGATGATGTTTTAACCTTTACTAGCCCAGACTCAATCCCTTTTAAACAGGCTTGGCGAAGGTTGGTATTGACGAAACTCGCCGCCGGCGCCGTATTAATCGCACTAAAGTGGACCCAATGACTTTCTTCACTTTGTTGAACCAGTGCGCTTGCTTGATGTGTGGCGGTGAGCAAGATCTCTATCAGCTCCTGATCGTTGATCGAGGTATATGCGCGTGGCAAAAAGGGATACTCTGCTAAGCCAATGGCGACGTGTGGCGTTAAACGCGCCAGATGTTGAGGAGCAGCATCAATGGATGTGTGGTTATCAAGTGATTGGTCTGATGTGTCGACAGTAGCGTCCTTAGCGAGCGCTTCGTGGACGGTATTTTGGTATTGGGTGACAAAATCCTCTATCAATGTTTGTACAAATTGTGCGAGTGCTTCAGGTTTGGTGTTTTCGTCCCAGTTTGTCTCTATATAGATAAACAGGGTGTCAGCAAAATGGTACAGACGCCCAGATTGTGTCACACGTTCAGACAGATACTCACCGAGCTGGCGTTCTATGTCTTGAGCACGTTGGTAACCATGCAACAAAAACAATTCTTTGAGAAAAACCACGTCGAACATGGCGAAGCGTAGCCGATCACTGAGCGGTTGGTGAATCATGTCGTTGAGGTACCATTGCTCAAAATTGGCATTACTTTTTTCAAGCGAACGCGGCAATTTGGCATTAAGCATACGTAAGTTTCTCAGCCCAGTACGAGGGTGAGTGTAGAAGTCATCACGTAACTGCTCGAGCTCGGTTTGGCGTAACACTGCGGCGCGGTGGCGTAGATAGACAATGGCAATTAGGACACCCAGGCTGCCCAACAGAAAGTAATTGACTTTTTGTAGGTGCAACTGCTCTTGATGCGCCGTATCGAGCTGACGCTGTAATTCATCCATTTGTAACTGGCGTTCAACCACACGCTGCTGTTGCTTAAAGGTATCTGCTTGTTGCTGTTGCTTTGATTGAGCCTGTGTTGCTCGTAATTGCTCATATTCTCGCTGCATAGCGAGCGCAACTTGATATCGTTCCTGCGCCTCGAAAGCGTTTGATAATGCCTGATAGGCGTGGGTCATGGTGGTGATATCGTTTTCAGCCTCGGCGCGCTCAAGCGCGGTCTTGATTTCCTTTTCTGCTTGTTTGGGTTGCTCAAGCGCTAAATGTATTCGGCCTTGTAACAGCATGGCCTGAGTTGTCAGTGGCGAGTTTGGCAAACTCCCCACGAGTCGCAATGCATCCTGAATATAGCGATCACTGAGAGGAAAGTGTTTTAGCTCAAAGTAGGTGCGGGCGATGGCTAAGTGTATATCGGCGAGCGGTTGAGTTCGGCCAAGAGACTGCTCAACTTCGAGCGCATTAAAATAATGCACGAGTGCAAAATTATACCGAGATTGCTGCTCGTATAAGGTAGCTAATAAGCGCTGAGACGCTGAGAGTCGTCGGCTGAGTGAGAAGTGTTCGAAAAATGCCGCGGCTTGATTCGCATGCTCGAGTGCTTGCTCGAGTACACCTTGTTGAAAATAAAGTCGAGCAAGTTCCATATTGGCGTTCGCGATCAATGCGGTATATTCATTTTCACTGGCGATCCAAAAAGCGCTTAGCAGTTCAGTTAAGGCACTTTCATGCTGTTCTTGTGCCAGCAAAAAACGTCCAAATGAGAGTTGAAACTCGACTTTGTCGCGAAGATCTTGTGGATCATTACTCAGCTGGCTGCGTGCATTTTCATACGCCACTAATGCCGATTCGTTATCTGATGTTTCAGCCAGTATGTTGGCGCGTAGTAAGGCACTACGAAAGCGAAGCTCTGGCCCATTGAGACTATTTTCCGGCAAGGTACTCATCGCCGTTTGTACTGCATCTAACTTTGCCAGTGCGCCTTGTTCATCATGGTCTAAGTGCCAAATGAGCGTCGCTTCAGTCAGAACGACTTGCACGTGAGTATGTTTTAAATCGTACTCTTCAACGACCTGATACGCTTTTTGGAGCGCGGCTTTGGACTCAAGTGGCTGCTCCAAATGAGCATAAGCACGGGCGCTAATTAAATACGCATAAACCGTGTGCAACGGCGTCCGAATCGATCGATCGGTGTCATTGTTGACGTGTGAACGATTAGCCCCTGTCGTTAATCGTCGTTGGGCTAGGAATCGGTTGCTGATTTCTAAGGATTGGATGGGGGATGTATCCAATAATTTTTCGGCATCGGTCAAAACGGGCGAGGAGTGGATAGAAGCGAACGCCGCCATCGACGTCAACCAAAAAAGCAGGCCTACAAGTAGTGGGCTGATGCGCATGCGCCATCCTCTATGTATAAAAATGAAAGAAAGGCTGCCGATAAGCAGCCCCATTTTGTTATTGTCGTGCTAACCGGTTATTTTCACTCGGGGTTTTGCCCATATTGGTACGATAGGGGTTTATATCTAAACCGCCACGGCGAGTATAGCGGGCATAGACGGTCAATTTTTCAGGCTGACAAAAGCGCATAATATCCATAAAAATGCGCTCAACGCACTGCTCGTGAAATTCGTTATGCTCGCGGAATGAAACCAGGTAACGAAGCAATTTCTCGCGGTTTATTTTCTTGCCCTTATAAGCAATTCTCACTGAGCCCCAATCGGGCTGGTGAGTGATTAAGCAATTCGACTTGAGCAAATGACTATGAAGGGTTTCGGACACAATGGCACCTTGCGCGGCGTCTTCTAGCCATTCAGGTTGGAAACGATAGTCATCAATACTGATATCTTGATGATCCAAGCACTCGCCTGATAGTCCCGCAATCACTTCCCCTTCTAGTTCACTGAGGGGCGATAAGGTGACATCCACAGCTTCACCGGCACAAGCGGAAAGGTCGGTTTGTAGTGCATTCGCCACTTGCTGCCAGCTATCGAATCGGGTTTGGTTAAAACTATTGAGGTATAACTTGAACGATTTCGATTCCACTAGGTTTGGGCTGGATGCGGGTAATCGTACCTCGCCGATCGCGACTTGAGGTAAACCGTTCTTGTTTAACCAGGATAGTTCATAGAGCGTCCAGGTATCATAGCCAGTGAAAGGAAGCGACGCCTGATCGAGGCCGATAGCTTGGCGGTTTAATTCGCGCGGGACCGCACGCAGCTGTGACGGATCATATTCAGTTGGGTAATCAGTGTGTTGACCTAGCGATAGTTTGGCTAGGGCATCGGCATCTTGATAATTGCTCATACGGATCTGCTATTGATTCAAGTAGAATGGGTAAAGTTTACTGAATCTTGCTATAGGTTGCGAATGGAGAACACATTACATCGCGCCCTTTGGGCGCTAGCACAGAATTATGTTACCGCATGGCAGCATCAATATCAGAGTTTACCGTGCTCGGATGAGTATATCGGGCTCTCATCGCCTTGTATGGTCAGTGACAATGCGCATCAAGTACAGTGGCAGCCAGTTAAGCGTGAAACCGCCGCGGACTTTACCAATGTTGAGAAGGGAATATCGCTGCGTTTACACAGTGATATAAAAGATTTTTATAATGGCTTCTATTGCGCCGATTTACCGGTTCGGTTTGCGGGGGAGTCGATCTGTTTGGTGCAAGTTTGGAGCGATGACGATCTCGCACGCTTACAAGAAAATATTTTGGGGCATTTAATGATGCAACGTCAGCGTAAATTGACCCCGACTGTTTTCATTGCCACCACGGATGACGAAATGACGATCATTTCAATTGATAATATGAGCGGCGAAGTGGTGAAAGAAGGATTGAATACTGGCACTCGCGACGTGATAGCCAAGGATGCCGAAGCGTTTGTGACGGCGTTGGAGGTTGATGCTATATGATCCTGACAGAGCTGACGTTTGAGTGTTTCGATAACACCACAGTAGATGCCGTCGATCGTAAGCTTAATGGTTTAATGGACGCGCTGCGATATAACGGTCAGGTGCTTGGACGCGAATTTCCTATTCTCATGCAAGACGGGCAATTTCAGCTCCGTGTGGTGTGTCCAGATGAAGATGCGTTACAACCTAAGTATCATAGTCCTCAAGTCAAACGCGCGTTGCAACAATTGGCTGATGCGTGTTTGACCCAGCCAAAAGTACGCCTTTTGGGGCGCGATCTCAATTCGGAGCAAGCGGCGCCTAATGCGTCACCAAGTTGGCAAGTGTTGTACACAACCTTTGTGCACACGTGCTCACCGCTGCGCTGCGGGGATACGTTGCTACCTATCCCTTTATACCGTTTACCAGCCACCTTTAATGGTGATCATAAGTCGGTCGTCAAATGGCAAACGGAATGGCAGGCCTGTGATGAACTACAAATGGCGGGCGCCAGTGATGCCGAATTTGCTGGGCTTAACGAGATACAAAGCCCCCATACTCGGCTATTTCAACGGGGGTGGGATTTGCGCGGTCGGATTGAATACCTAACGGGGATCCCGACTTATTACTATCAATATCGCGTCGGTGGCAAAGACAAGGACACTGAGTTAACACGCCCTTGTCCGAAATGCGGCGCAGCGTGGCGATTAGATACGCCACTGCACGATATTTTCTTATTTAAGTGTGAGGCTTGCCGTTTGGTCTCAAACCTGTCTTGGGACTTTAAACTAACTTGATTGCTTGATTGCTTGATTGCTTGATTGCTTGATTGTTGTATTACTGATTGTCCAACGTTGCTTCTAACCGGGCCAAACGCTCACTTAGCTGTGTAATGTGTTGCTCAAGTTGATCGATCCGCTCAGCATCAGACAGGGTGATCTCGGGGGCTGACATGGCAGGCAGGGACTGATTTTTTTTGGCACTTTTGACGGCCTGAATGATCAGCGGCAATGGGACTTGTGTATCAAGTTGAGCTTTTATCTTTGCCACTGTCGCGCTTTGTCCTTTTGCGGCGAGCGCTTTTAACGCTCGCTCTAATGCTGCTTGATAGCTCATTTCATCTCCTTAGTTTAAAGTCAGCGGCAAGATTAGGGCTTTCTCAGTAATGCATCAAGCATATCAACTTGCTCAGCCCAGTCGGCATCCTCTTTTACGGCTTGCTCAATCAATGCCCGCTGCGCCGCGTTCCAAAAAGGGGCGTCCACCAGCGTTTGTCCGTCCACCAGACAGTGGTTGGATAAGAAGTGCTCAATCGCTGTGTGATCGCTGTCTAACCCGAGTTGCTCAAACAGATGTTGCAAATCATGCTGGAACGTTTCCATTGTCTCTCCTATCCTGTCGGTATGGGTCTATATTGACTATAGCAAGAATAAAAAGCGTAGACCTCTCCCCACCGTTGATGACTCAATCTTACCTTGTCGAGACAATTATCCCTTTTCTGTGTGCGATATCTCTTACACACGCGTGGGATAAAAGCAGAATCGTATCAAGACAAACGACCTGACGATAGTTTATTTTTAATTTAAAACAGTGACTTACTGGATTGTAACTAGTTCGGACTAAAAAATGAGAGATTAAGCACGTGACAGTGACTTGTACCAAGCGTCTATTCGCGTAATCTTATGGGTGTCGGAAGGGAACTGACACAGGGAACAGGAATCACCAAGGACTTGGTACCTCAGGATGAGGCAGTACTTCAGGAAGAAGCGCTGGCAAGGATTGCAAAAAGGACAACGGACGGAGCCGTTCGCTGCAAGCAGGAAGCTTGTACGTCAGGAAGACTTAGGACAACCCAGGATGGGGGCTTAAGGATCACTTCAGGACGAAGTCATGGACACCTCCAGGATGGAGAGCTTATCGAAAATCGGAATTTCGGTTTGTCAGGATGACGAAAGGACACCTCCAAGACGGAGAGACATGGAACGACGCTGAAGGAATCGGCGACTGATCAAGGAATGATGCAGGGAGCACCTTTTCGTAGCAGGATAGCTGCAAGTAAAACTTTAGGGCGCGGCGCAAGCTGCGCCCTTTCCTTTTTGAGTGCTTTGGCCGACACTCGGTGGCCGACACTCGGTGACTCCCTGTCACGCATTAGCAAAAACACCCTCAGCGTGTGCATCATATTTATAATCTAGTACAGCTTATCACGATGCGCGACTATGTTTGTGCACCCAGGTCTCTGTACTCAGGTCTTTGCCCTAAGGTCTTTATACTAGGGAGGGCCTTTGCATTGACGATCTTCTCATCGATCAATCGGATTGCCCCGGCATCGTATGAACAGGCGTATCAATCGCTTTCAGCCTTAGTCCATAAAGCTGTGCTTGACCGGTGTAGTGATCATTACCCGTCGCTGAAAACTCAAACCAATAGTACGTTACCCATCGCCAACCAGCCTTCGTTTTGACCATGGTGTGGCGACCGCGCGCGATTGAGAGTAATTGTAACTCCATTCGTTGACAGTATTGACGAATATGCTGGTGAGCTTGCTCAGATTGCCGCCGCTGTTGCCAAAATAGCAAGGCAATGACGACAACCAGCAAGATGGTCAATAGATCAGTGATCATGCGATGTTTGTGTCACGGCCTGTTGCATCCGAGCCATGGCCTGCGCCAGGGCGGGTGATGTATGACCGTGGAGCCGCGTCAGTAGTGCACCGCGTAACGGTGGTAACATGACCAAATCCGTATAGATTTGCTGAAATAATGCTGCATCTTGGTGGTCTGCCAAGGCAATCAAAAAGTAGTCAAGCACGGATTCATTGGCTAAGCTACGCCAGCAGCGACCGGCAATAGCGACAAAAATTTCTCGGTGGTGGAGCTCTGGCCTTGCAAGCACCGCTTCTATCAGTTGGTGCTCGGTGTCTGAAGGCGCCCCAGCATGAGCACGAAGTAATGCACTGACCAAAAACAAGTCGACATCTTGGTTTTGGCACATTTGAGTAAACATCTCGCGTAAACTTTCCGCTAATTTCGCGTTAATTTCACAATGCTCCAAACAACCTAACAGCGCATATAGGGGTGTGTTAGGTATGTTATTCAGTGCTTTACGAACTCGAGTTGCATTATTTTGCTCCTGCATACGCACGCAGGTATCCGCTAGCCCCTGAAGTCCAACACCTTGCCAATTATCCCAGCCGAGCTCGCCATTGAGGTAATGCTGGGCATGGTCATAGTACTGGCTGGCAGGATGACCCAATTGATAGGTCAGTGAGGCGTGAAACATCGCCATCTTGTCGTCAGTTGGGGTAAAGGTATAAGGATTGTTGGCCAGTTTCTCGCGCTGTGCCTTGTTTGGCGTCGCGGTCAGGCTCTCGCCCATCGCCGCGCTGACATACTGAAGGAAATCCCCCATTGCGGTGTGATTTAATAACCCTCGCTCATCTAAAGGCATTTTTAAAAACCATACCCAAGGCGTGCCACCTTGTGGCCAAAAAGCCACGGCCATATGCGCTTGCTGACGTAATGGGTGAGGGTAAGGTTGTTGGTTGGCCTCGACGGCACGAAAAGATGCCTCTTCCAGGCGGCACACTCGACGGCCTAAATCATAGACACTGAATTGGCAACCTGCTTGATCAAATAGGGCGCTGAGGGCGTGAACCGTTTGCATGATATCCGCTCTTCGTTATCGCTTAATTAGCCGCGAGTATATCAGTTTTTATCCCTGCAATGCTCGCCTTGTTAATGTCGTCTTGAATCGGTTCGTGCTATGCTTCGCGCTTTATCGGTCGAGTAATGATGAGGTTGTCAATGACTCTTCGCCAACAATGTGAACAACTCCTTGATGAATTAGAGCAAGTGCTAAACAATCACGCGCTATGGCAGACGACGCCACCGTCAACTGAGCGGCTAGCCAGCACTGAACCGTTTGCTGTCGATACACTGGCGTGCCACGAATGGTTGCAATGGGTTTTTGTGCCTAAGATGCGAGCGCTTATCAAGACAGAGCAAGCTTTGCCACGTAACTTTGAAATCTCACCGTACGTGGAAGAAGCAATGAAAGAGTATGCAGGCCATAGTGACGTGGTTGCTGTCGTTGTTCGAATTGATAACTTGTTTTCTGATCAATGACCGATACTTTGCTGAACATTTTATACCGTGACGAGCATTTAGTGGTGGTGAATAAACCGTCAGGGATGCTGGTCCACCGCTCTTGGTTAGACAAAGGGGAAACCCGATTTGTGATGCAAACCTTGAGAGATCAAATTGGCCAGCATGTCTATCCATTGCACCGACTGGACAAGCCGACGTCGGGCGTTTTGGTGTTTGCGTTATCCAGTGAAGTGGCCTCTAAGATGATGCCGCAGTTTGCTGAAGGGCAGGTCAAAAAAGCTTACCATGGCATTGTTCGAGGCTGGGTTTCCCATGCTGGCCAGCTGGATTACCCGCTGGTGGAAGAACAAGACAAAATAGCGGATAAACACGCCAGCCAACCGGCGACAGCAAAAGCGGCGGTGACTGACTATCAGCCATTGGCGACAGTTGAGCTGCCGATCGCAACCGGACGCTATGCGACCAGTCGTTATAGCTTGGTAGCGATGCAACCTCATACTGGACGAAAGCATCAATTGCGGCGGCATATGCACCACTTAAGCCATCCGATCATTGGTGACACCACTCATGGAGACGGTCGCCACAATCGTGTGTTTAGAGAGCAATTTAATTGTCATCAGCTGCTATTACACGCCAGTGAGATGACGCTAACGCACCCAGCCAGTGGCAAGACTGTTTTTATCCATGCGCCTTTGGATACAGTCTGGCAGCATGTTATTAAACAGTTGGGCTGGAAAGCGCCGGCGTCATCATACGATAACTAGACCTTGCTATGGGCGGTGTACTCGCATGCCGCCCTTACAGTTTTTCGAGTTCGGCCTCGATTTCTGCAATCTTACTGGCGACCACTTTTTCTAGGTGACGTAGGTCGGTAAGCACTTTTTGCTTCACGTCTTGCTCGGTATGCTCGTGTTGCACGATCTGGTCGAGCTCATCAATGACCAAAGAGAGGCTCCGGTTTATCTCTGTCACTTCTTTTGAGCGACCTGTACCGCTGTCGACGACCACATTTTTACGCTGCCGCGGATATTTAAATTTCATACTCCGCGCAAACAGATCGCCTTTTGGCTTACTAAAATAGATTTTGAGCGTATCGTAGCTTGCTTCTTGACGGAGCGAGTAGCGCTCTATTTTTTCAGGGTGTTCAACACCGATATTCTTTAACTGTTGATACATAGCCACCTCATGGTTAGACATCGTTATGGTTGCGCGTCTTACCCGCGCGATTCCCTGGTATTATTTGGCTTGCGAGAGGGCTTTCTCGAGCGCCGCTTTCAATTGTGCTTGGTGTTCAGAAGTGAGCGCTTGATTGTCGAGATCCGTGACGATAAAAAAGTCCTCTGCGCGCTCACCGATGGTGGTGATTTTAGCCGCGTGAACACTCACATTTTGCCGAGCAAAAACCGCACCGACGCGTGCCAATAGCCCTGGCGTATCGAGCGCGACTAATTCCATGAGTGTACGTCGCCCGTTTTTGGTGGGGAGAAACAACACCTGCGTTTTCACCGAAAAATGTTGTAACTTTTGCGGTGAGCGACGCTTGGGAATAGTGATCTTGCCGGTCTCGTTGAGTGCTTTCCCAACCCCGTCGATAATTCTAGGATGACGATCGATAGAAATCGCATCGTCGTTTTGATCGAGCACCATAAAGGTATCGAGTGCGTGGCCATCTTTGCTGGTCATGATTTGGGCGTCGTGTACACTGAGGTTTTTCTTATCTAGGGCGGCAACGACGCGTGCGAACAAGCTCGGCCTGTCTTGGCAGTAAACGAATATTTCTGTGCCGCCACGGGTCGCTTT
>CEGE01000368.1_pt1 | contig 10726 bp, 8 predicted proteins | sample 306311 | NCBI WGS metagenome assembly CEGE01 (sample SAMEA2755654, study PRJEB7226) | microbial mat metagenome | biome: microbial mat; feature: hypersaline; material: grass silage | place: USA | collected 2014-02-19 | depth 0 m | reverse complement strand
GTCGGTTTTCATTTCGTGCTGCATGAGGCGTTATCTTCATCTTTCGACAGGCCGAGACAAAGCCTTGGGTATCGTAGTTTTTGTCAGCCCCCACCGTTTTGCGATGACTGCCCGGCAGTCTGGCCAGCAGTTCAGCTGCAACATCGCGTTCAGCCGTACCTGTTGCGAGGCTGGCCGCCGCCTTCACAATCAGGCCATTGCGATTTTCCATGACCCTGTGCCCCATGTAGGCCATACGTGACTCACTGCCCCGCGATTTCTTGGCCAGTCGAGCCTCTGGATCTGTGGTCGATGCGTGGGTCTCATTACTGCGCTTTTCACCCCTGAAGTTGCGTTCAGCATTGCGGCCGGCAGGACCATCGTCATCTGTATTGTCCGTACCGTCCTTACGACGAAAGCTCTTCTGTGATGCCCAGGCCTGGATCAGCGTCCCATCGACACTGAAATGCTCATCTGAGAGCAGACGGCGCTCCCGTGCCAGGCTGACCACCTCTTCAAACAGATGAGTAACGACATCATGCTCCAGTAGCCGATCCCGGTTGGTGCTGAAACTTGAGTGGTGCCATACCGGGTCATCAATCGTCAGCCCAACGAACCAGCGGTACAGCAGGTTGTAGCTGATCTGTTCTACCAGCTGTCGTTCACTGCGAATCGAGAATAGGACTTGCAGCAGCTGTGCACGAATCAGGCGCTCCGGTGGTATCGACTGACGGCCACCTTCGGCGTAAATCGGGTCGAACAGCCAGTTGAGCCGCTTCATAGCCTCATCGATTAGTTGCCGAATCGGTCGTAATGGATGCTCACTGGGAACGAAGGTGTCCAGATGGACGGTCGTGAACAATGACTCCTGAATGATGTCTTCGCCGCGCATATTGGGTCGTGTCAGTCGGTTATTGATGCGGATAATCGCTCGATCGATCCGCGCTTGCGGACTGCGGACTTCCAATGGGCCGGAAATCTGGCTCGCCCTGATGTTGCCCCTGCTTGCTGACGCAGCTTGGACGTTCTGGCTGCAATATTGCCCCCCCAATCGCTGTGGAAGGTAGCTCCCTGGGCAAGTGCAATCGAGGGGGGGGATCGCTGCGTAGGGCCGTGCGCACCCATCCTGCAGCGTGACCTGATTGGGTCAAGGCCGGGTTGTCATGCAGGCAGTTTGGCTGCAAGCAGTTCGACCTTCTCGATATTGGGCGGAGAACTGAGCAAGGTCTCGGCGTTGGCCATCAAGGCCGCGGCGATCTGGCCGTTCGGATGTGCTTGGCGACCTGCCTCATCGGCAAAGGCATCGAACACACCGAACGTCGAAGGGCCAAACTTCAATGCGAACCAGGCAGTGGTGCCGGACTCGGCGTTGGCGAGCGGCAGTGCGCTGGCCAGGAAGTCGGCAAGCGCAGCCTCCTGGCCGGGTTTGGCTTCGAGGCGAACAAACAGGGCGAGCTTGGTCATACTGTAATCCTTTGGGTAAATGGGTTAGGTGAATGGATCAACGAGCCTGCAGTCTAAGTCGTCATGACAGCCATCTCTATAGACAATAATGACAACTTTGATATCATTGTTGCCATGAAACTCCACATCCTTGTTTGTGATGGCGTGTTTGATCTGGGGCTTGCGGCGCTCACTGACACAGTGGGCTTGGCCAATGCGATGGCGGGCTCGCTGCCACAGGCTCCCGCGCACATAGAGCTCACACTGGTGGGCGTGCGGCGTCGCATCCGAACTGCGCAAGGCTTGACGGTCCCCGTGGTCACTGCGCATGGTGTGCCCGAACCAGACGTTGTGCTCGTGCCAGCGTTTGGCGACAAGATGCCTGACACGCTCTCGGCTCGACTCACACGCCCCGATGTGCCCGACGCGGTCGCGGCGCTACAGCAGTGGTCCACCGCTGGCGCGCACCTTGGTGCCGCCTGCTCCGGTAGTTTCTTACTTGCAGAGAGTGGCCTGCTTGATGGGCATCGTGCGACGACGTCATGGTGGCTGGGGCCGATGTTTCGGCAGCGCTATCCGAACGTCACGCTGGACGAGTCACGCATGATCGTGAACTCGACACGCTTCACTACCGCGGGTGCCGCTTTGGCCCACGTCGACCTGGCCTTGCGCATCATCCGGGAGCGCAGTCCAGCGCTGGCGGCCCTGGTGGCACGCTATCTGCTGGTCGAGACACGCAGTTCGCAAGCCGAGTTCGTGATTCCCGACCACCTTGCGCATGCCGACCCGATAGTGGAGCGCTTCGAGTGCTGGGCCAGAAGTCAGCTCGCGAAGGGGTTCTCGCTGGCCGAGGCGGCCAGCGCTGCGGGCACAAGCGAGCGCACCTTAGCGCGGCGGCTGCAAAGCGTTTTGGGCAAGACACCGCTGTCGTATTTCCAGGACCTGCGCGTGGAGCATGCCGTGCATCTCTTGCGCACCGGAAACGCGAGCGTCGACCAGGTCGCCGCACAGGTCGGGTACTCAGATGGGGTGACCCTGCGGGCCCTGTTGCGCCGCAAGCTGGGCCGGGGTGTCAGGGAGTTGCGACGCGGTGGATGACCACAGGCGTTTGGTGCATGTACGGCTGGAGACAGCCGCGAAACTGTCGGAAGCAAAGGCTTACCCACTTGCGTCTGCTACATCGTGTGTTGGGTGCAAAAGCACCAGCCGTGCCAAATGCCAAAGCAGTCTTCAGTGAGCTTTCAAAGTTCAGAGACCTTGCAAGGGTCTGAGTATTGGAAATACTGTTAGCTTTACCACTGTTTTCTGCTCACCAATCTGGGGGTTCATCCACATGCTATTCAATCCACTTCAAGTAGGTTCTCTCACCCTGCCCAACCGCATCCTTCTGGCACCACTGACACGCGCCCGTGCCGACGCTGGCCACATGCCCAACGCGCTGATGGCCGAGTACTACAGCCAGCGAGCCACCGGCGGCCTGCTGATTTCCGAATGCACCATGGTGGCGCCCGGCACATCGGCCTTCGTCAATGAGCCTGGCATCTACAACGACGCGCAGATTGCAGCCTGGAGGCAGGTGACCGACGCGGTGCACGCCAAGGGCGGACGCATCTTCATGCAGATCTGGCACGCTGGCCGCGCAGCCTACCCTGGCGCTGCCGATGGCGCCCCCATTGTCTCCAGCAGCGCCACCGCTATTGAGGGTGAGATCCACACGCCACAAGGCAAGGTGCCGCACGCGGTGCCCCGCCCCCTGACCGTCGACGAGATTCCCGGCATCGTCGCTGCGTTTGCTCAAGGCGCGCGCAACGCCATTGCCGCCGGCTTTGATGGTGTGGAAGTACACGGCGCCAACGGCTACCTGATTGACCAGTTTCTGCGCGACACGCCCAACCAGCGCACCGATGCTTACGGCGGATCGCTGGAAAACCGTGCACGTTTGCTGTTCGAGGTACTCACTGCCGTGACCCAGGCGATCGGTTCCGAACGTGTGGGCCTGCGCCTGTCGCCCCTCAACAGCTTCAACAGCATGAAAGACAGCGACCCGCTGGCCCTCATCGGCTTCCTGGCCGATAGGCTCAATGCCTTCAAGCTAGCCTACCTGCACGTGATGCGCGCCGATTTCCTCGGCGTGCAGAAGGCCGATGTCATGCCCGTAGCGCGTGAAAAGTACAAGGGTGTGTTGGTGGGCAATATGGGTTACAGCGCTGATGAGGCAGAGGCAGCTATTGCCGAAGGTAAGCTTGACGCTGTGGCCTTTGGCACCGCCTTCCTGGCTAACCCGGACCTGCCCGCACGCATCAGGGCCAAGGCACCGCTGAACGCGCCTGACTCCAACACGTTCTATGCAGGTGGCGCCAAGGGCTATACAGACTATCCGACACTGCAGATCACGTAAATCACCGCCCCAGAAGACCGAAGAAACGAGCCACTTTTACCCAAGGCTCTGCCCTTCGATCTTGCGAAGCTGTGAGCTGCGAACACGTCATCAACGTGCTGGCACGCTTGCACTTCGTCCACGGCTGCGGCCCGGTCGGCCGGCATGCCGTACACAGTGGTGGTCTCTGGCGTGCTTCCAGGTGCGGGGTACCACCCCACCACCAAACACAAAACCCCGGCATGAAAATGCCGGGGTTTTTTATTGACCGCGTGGCGGGAATTCCGGACTCGTTCAGTTGGGCTATGAAAACCTTCCCTGGTTTTCACCCAAGGCTCGCTGCGCTCATGCAAAAACGCTCCCTGCGTTTTTGGCACCAAACGGCAGGATAGCCGTTTGGAACTGCGCAGCAGCCCGCAGGGCGAGGCACATGGATGTGCCGAGTACAATCCCCCCATCTCCACCAAATTCACATCTAAGGGTGTCCACAGACGTTCACCACGACGAATGATGGTACTCCTTGGTGCACATCAAATGTGCTTGTAGACCCTACATGCCCCCGCGTAACCCGACTCACAGAGACAAAGATCAAGCAGGCTATGTAGTAGCTTAATGAAACCGGACACCAGCTAGGCGACAATATTCGCCATTGAGAGGTGTTCAACAAAAGCCGCAGCTCCGCAGGTAGCCGTACCATACAGGACTTACTGAACGATCAGGGTGAATCACACCGGGTTTCGTAGAAACCTCCAGGCTTGATGATCAGGTTGTCCCTGAACGTCCGTTCCTGGCCGGAACCAGCCTGTTGTATCCGGCTGGAGACAGCCAAAAGCGGTCAGTTGGACGGGTTGAACTGGAACCGAAAGATTCTGCTCTCAGCCCCAGAAATGGCGATTAGACTGTAACCACGATCTTTCCAATCTGCTGATTGGCCTCAAGGAAACGATGGGCTTCCTGGATGTCACTCAGAGGGAAGGTCTTGGCGATTATCGGGCTCAGTGCTCCAGACTCCAGCCCCTGCAGAATAAACGCCTTGGCACGTTCAAGGGCTTCTGGATCGGCCACAATTTCTGCATAGATATAACCTTTGATGGTTAGGCTTTTGCCCAGCACGGTAAACAGCGGGAATGGCGTCGGTTCCGAGCTGAGTGCACCGTATTGCAGCAGAATACCGCCTCGGGCCATGCTCTGCGTGAGGGGCTCGAAGGACGGCCCGCCAACCGGGTCGAACACAACGCGAGCGCCTTGTCCTGCCGTTATCGCCATCACGCGCTCGACGATATCCTCTTCGTCACTCACGATCACATACGCGGCACCAGCATCCAGAAGGGCCTGTTTCTTCGCGCGGGTTCGCGTGATTGCAATTGGTGTGGCGCCGACCATGCGAGCAACCTGGAAGGCAGCCAGACCAACACTGCTTGATGCAGCGGTGACAAGGACAAAATCGTGTTGCCCGAGTTTGGCCTGCTCGATGAGTGCGCCCCAGGCGGTGACGTACTGCATCCAGGACGCAGCAGCCTTCTCAAAGGACAAACTCTCGGGGCTCTTCACCACCAGATGAGCAGGTACATTGGCCAGCTCTCCGTAGGTGCCCCAACGGGCGATGTCCAGAGGCGGGATTAGAGCGACTGCATCACCCACCTTGATCTCGGTTACGTCGCCACCCACTGCAACCACGATGCCTGCGGCCTCGTAGCCCAGGCGGCTAGGGAACTCGGCTTCCTGTAGGTATGCGTGATTGCGAAACATCACCTCGGCTCGGTTCAAGCCAATCGCTTTGACGCTAATCTGCACCTCGTTTGCAGCCGGTGCCGGTACGTCCAAATTTTCCAGCTTCAGAACACTGGCGTCACCGTATTCATGGATTCTGACAATGCGTGCCATTGCGGATACCTCGTTTTTGAATGTGCTTCGAAGTGCACAGGAAAGGTCTGCGGCTAATCGAAGAGTGAATAAAATGTAATCATTTTTTCACTCGATATAAGCGGGGCCTGACGCCGAAGCGACAAGCCCCCAACTCATTAGAATTCCTGCACGGTTGGGCGCAGAACGATCTCGTTAATATCCACGTCAGCAGGCTGCTCAATTGCGAAGGCGATAGCCCGAGCGACGGATTGAGCGGGAATTGCATGCTTGTAGAAGTCCACCACGAAATCGCGGCTCTGTTGGTGGGTGCTGCCGAATTTCAACTCGGAGTCCACGGCACCCGGTTCGATAGTCGTGGTGCGAATGCTGCCACCGACTTCGTGACGCAGTCCTTCGGAGATGGCCCGCACAGCAAACTTGGTGCCGCTGTACACCGTGCCGCCAGGGCTGAATACCTTCAGGCCTGCAACCGATGCGATGTTGATGAAGTGGCCACTGTTTTGTTTCTGGAAGACCGGCAATGCAGCCGCGACTCCGTACAGCAGCCCCTTGATGTTGATGTCGATCATGCGATCCCACTCGTCAGTGCGAGTATCACTGAGCGGTGCAATCGCCATCAGCCCGGCATTGTTGACCAGTACATCAATGCGCCCGTAGGTGTCCACGGCACCTTGAATGAGCGCTTTGACTTCTTCCTGAGAAGTGACATCGGTCTGATACGCGATTGCCTGACCACCTGCATTGGTCAGCTCAGTCACCAATGCGTCGAGTTTATCTTTGCGGCGTGCGGCCAGCACTACGCGCGCGCCAAGCGCAGCAAGGTGGCGTGCAGTCGCTTCACCCAAGCCACTGCTGGCGCCGGTGATAACGACAACTTTTCCAGAAATGTTATTGCTCATGTTGAGAACCTCATCGGCGGGTTTGTATTTCGCCATGGCTGATTAACCTGGCAGTGAACAAATCTTAGTCCCATGATTGATCTCAATAAATGGAAATGATTGGATTAAGCTATTCCTGAATATGGAACAAATAGGAGGGCAACATGCTTAACCGCATGGAGATGGTCAGGATTTTTTGCACAGCAGCAGAGGCTGGTAGCTTCCGCGAAGCAGCAACCCGATTAGGTATCTCCCCGCAAGGGGTTACCCGAGCCATTCAAGCCCTGGAAACGGAGCTTGGCGAATCGCTGTTTCACCGTAATACCCGCCAGGTGAGCATCACTGCTTTCGGTCAGGATTACGCCAAAGATGCCAGATCAGCTCTGGAGCATTTCGACACGCTATTCCGGTCGCACAGGATGGAACCAGAGCTGTCAGGGAGGGTGGGAATCACGGCTCCACATGCTATAGGCAGGCGCTTCTTAATACCGTTTCTTCAGCCCTTGGCCGCAGCACATCCAGACCTGCAATTCGATCTCCGCCTGGAAGATCAGATGACCGATGCCGTTGAGGCGCATATCGATATTGGTATCAGGGTGGGTATAATTCGCGACCGGCGCTACGTCGCACGGGCCTTAGCTCCCGTGCCGTTTTACGTTGTTGCAAGCCCGGCGCTAATAGAGCAAAAAACAACACCCAGATCTCTGGATGCCTTGGCTCAGCTGCCACTTTCGGTCCTGATCGACCAGAAAAATGGCCGCCCTTGGCCTTGGCTGTTTGCCGACGGGCAAACATTTACGCCCAGGCAGCCAGCTCTTATCTGTGATGATCCTGACACGGAATTGGAAGCCACCCTGGCAGGTATGTGCTTTGGCCAAATTCCTGGCTATCTGGCTGAGCCCCATCTGCGGTCAGGCAAGCTGGTTTCTGTTTTGGCTGATCTCGCTCCAGCGCCATGGGATCTGTTCATATACCGCCCGCAGCAGGGCCCTGTATCGAAGCGGGTTCGATTGGTGTACGACCATCTTAAGCAGGCCTTCTCAAACCCCGAGTTATTTCCCCAAGGCCCAGAAGCATAGCTATGCATACCTGCCAGCCAATAGTCCGCTTTTGGCCGGATCCTGCCAGTTGCAACAGGCGCCTCCCGGCCAGAAGCTGTAGTAGCCCCCAATTAAACCGGACACCTTGGTAGAAACAAAGGCCTGGGCATAGACCTGGTGCAAAGGAGTGTCCAAGGTGGAGTGGCGCGCAGCGAATGTCGGAAATCGGCGCGGGAACCGATACTGCGTGGAACCTCGGGGCCATCTAAACCCTGCGCGAAGCCGCATGCACCAGAGATTCAACTGAGTCAAATCCCGGGCTGCAACTCCACCTGCACCTCTCGCGATTTGCCGGCCCGCTCCACCGACAAAACCACCACATCGCCGACCTTCCTGTCGTCTAGCCGCGCGAGCAGCTTAGCCACATCGTCCGTCACCTTGCCATCAACACCGATGATGCGGTCGCCGGGCACCGACGCATTACACAGAAACTCGACACTGGCTTCATCCAACAACGGGATCAGTGCCCTGGCATCTTCATCGAAACGCTGACGCAGCCGAGCGGATGAAGGTGATTGCTTGATGCCCATGGCCGCTTTAAAGAAGGGATCATGAGTAGCGGATATTACCTCATGGAGCAGATGTAATCACAGCGGTGAGCTTAGCGGCGCGGGTTCGCTGAACAGGTAGCCTTGAGATTCGTCAATACCCAGCTCCATGACAACTGCCTGTACTTCTTCACAATGAACAAACTCTGCAACCGTGCGAATGCCGGCATTGCGGGCGAAGTAAACAATAGCGCGCACAATTTCATAACTGGTTGGGTCCAGATGAATATTGCGGATGTATTTAGCGTCAATTTTTATGATATCCACCTCAAGCTCCAGAATGCGCTCGAAGTTGGAATACTCGGTACCAAAGTCATCAATTGGCAGCCGATAGCCTCGCTGCTTCAGCAACTGTAGCTGCGGCAAATGGGTCTGCTTGCCTGCACTGCTGGTACCTTCCAGAATCTCCAGAATAATCCGCTCTCGCGCAACACCATACCGCCGTGTCAGTTGATCAAGATAGTCGGGCAAGTAGCCCAGCTCGATATCGGTTTCGGTGATGTTAACGGCCAGCTCACCTTCAACACGTGCCAACAGTGCAATCCCCTGCTCGACCACCGAGCGCGTGATTGACGGCAGCAGTCCGGACAGGGCTGCGACTTCCAGAAAATGTCCGGGGCTGTACACTTCACCCTTGTGCTCCAGACGTACCAGCGCCTCCCACTTCTGAATATGTCCGCTGTGGTTATCTCGTATGCCCTGGAACCAGGCTTTTATTCCATGATTGTGCATGGCTTCATGCAAACGTGCATTCCAGCCCAAATAGTCTTCCTTTTTTCGCCGTGCAGACATCTCCTGATCGGGATCGAACAGGTGCGTGGCGCTTTTGCCCTTTTGATTGGCCTGCTTGAGCGCAACCATGGCGCGGCGCAACAAATCCTCGCCACCACAGGCCACCCCTGCGTTAAAGGTGAGATAAAAATTCAAGCCATCCAGCTGAACCGGTTCGGCAAAAAAATGCTGTCGGAGCCGCTCCACTTCTTTCACCGGATCATTCAGCTGGTCGTACAACACCGCAAACTCGTCCGCACTGCCTCGATAGACACACCCTGACAACATAACCCGATTCAGCTCTACAGCCAATGTACGCAACAGTTTGTCACCCACTCCCAAGCCATAGGCCGTGTTGATATAGCCCAGATTATTGAGATTGATCAGTACAAGTGCCGCGCTGCCGGGCGCTGCCTTCAGAGCCCGCAAAAGACTCTGCGAATTTGGCAGCCCCGTCAGGGCGTCATGTTCGAGGCTGTATATCAGCTGCTCTCGTTGCTGCTGCAACTGCTGTTGCTGAGCATGTCGAAACAGGACGATGGCTATCAACGCCGCGCCAACATCCAGCAGTCGTTTATGAAAGTCCGAGGGTGTGCGATGTTCAAATGAAGACAGGGCAAAGGAGCCAATCGCCTCTCCCTGCTCATTGCGCACTGGAAAAGACCAGCAAGAACACAGATTGAAATCGCGAGCCAAGTTGCGCAGATCGCTCCAGTGAGGGTCTGTAAAGGTGTTGTATACGAAAACGGGGGCATTGCCATGAACGGCATTGCCACACGAACCACCGCCAGGTCCCGGTTTTAGCCCACACAGACGACTGACATCGTCAGCAGGAATGCTGGGTGCAGATACCATGTTCATCACGTGGGAGTGTGCATCCCACTTCCTTTTGCAGGTGCTCGGACCATATACAGCACATAAAAAAGCCGTACATTTGATCACGCAATGTACGGCTCATTATACAGATGTTTGAGTGTGATCAATCAGTATTTTCCATCGCCTCACAGGCTTCCAGCGTGTTCTGCAGCAGACAGGCAATGGTCATGGGGCCCACGCCACCGGGTACCGGTGTGATGGCAGACGCCTTTTCAGATGCACTGGCGAATTCAACGTCCCCCACCAGACGGCCATCGTCCAGACGGTTGATGCCCACATCGATCACCACGGCACCGGGCTTGAGCCACTCGCCCTTGATGAACTCGGGAATGCCCACGCCGGCTATCACGATATCGGCCGTGGCCAGTTCACCGGGGAGGTCTTGGGTTTTGGAGTGACAGACCGTGACGGTGGCTCGGGCCATCAAAAGCTCCAGTGCCACCGGGCGGCCCACGATGTTGGAGGCCCCCACCACAACGGCCTTTTTCCCTTCCGGGTTGATGCCATAGGCCGCCAGCAGACGCATGCAGCCATAGGGTGTGCAGGGGCGAAGAGTTGGAGCCTTGCCCGCCAGACGCCCCAGATTATAGGGGTGGAATCCATCCACATCCTTGGAGGGGTGAATACGCTCAATGACCGCCTGCACGTCGATCTGGCTCGGCAGTGGCAGCTGTACCAGAATACCGTGGATCTGATCATCGGCGTTCAGAGTATCAATCAACTCAAGCAGCTGTGCCTGCGTTGTATCCATCGGCAGGCTGTGATTGCGTGACAGAAAGCCCACTTCTTCGCAGGCTCTGACTTTGCTGCGCACATAGACCTGTGACGCCGGGTCCTGCCCGACCAGTACCACGGCAAGTCCGGGCCGAGGCTTGTTGGCGGATACAC
>CEGE01000218.1_pt1 | contig 10742 bp, 16 predicted proteins | sample 306311 | NCBI WGS metagenome assembly CEGE01 (sample SAMEA2755654, study PRJEB7226) | microbial mat metagenome | biome: microbial mat; feature: hypersaline; material: grass silage | place: USA | collected 2014-02-19 | depth 0 m | reverse complement strand
TAAATTATACCGTTACACCTACGCATGGTCATATCTTCAATCATGCGTTGGCGTAAGGGGTTGGATCCTTCAAAGTAACTCATGGTTTCACTCCTGAGTAAATTCAGGGCGACATTGCCCTTCCTTCAGCTTAGAAGCGGGGAACGAGATCAGAATATAATTAATGAGGTGGGGGCGGCACTACTACCGCGGAGCGGTTTAGTCCTGTTGTCTTTAGGCGACCTTGACTATCAAACCAGTTTCTACCAAGTTTTGCACAAATCGGAAATGTCGCCATCTGGATGAAATTTCAATATCCAACCTTAGAATGCAAATAGCCAAAAAAAGTAGTGAGCCGTCGGAAACGCGCGGTAAGCCAGGGCCGAAGCGACCATCGAAGCCTTTGACCTTATGCTCTTCATTCACCACGCGCTGCGAGGCTTTCCAGTCGACGCCAAATGGCGGGTTTGCCAGCATGTACTTAAATTTCTCATGCGCCAGCTGATCGCTCGATAGCGTATTGCCGAGCTTAATGTTCTCGACCTGCTGGCCTTTTATCATCATGTCAGCCATGCAGATGGCGTAAGACTCAGGGTTAAGCTCTTGACCAAACAACCTAACGGTGACTTGGTCACTGATAGACTGAATGTACTCTTCGGACTCGGATAAGAAACCACCGGTGCCCGCTGTTGGGTCATAGATGGTAATGATGCTGTTGGGCGAGAGTACTTCTTCCTGCCCGGTCATGAGTAATGAGGTTGCTGCGTGCACACAGTCACGCGGGGTAAAGTGCTCACCGGCAGTCTCGTTAGAGCTTTCAGCGAACTTACGGATAAGCTCTTCAAAGATAAGGCCCATGCCGTAGTTGGAGATGTTATCGGTCGATAAATCAATTTTGGAGCCAAACTGCTGAGTGACCTGGTAAAGCAGATCTGCTTCTGCCAGTTTTAGCACAAACTCTTCGAAGTTAAAGTGTTCGAATATCTCACGAGCAGACTTACTGAAAGACTGCACGTACGAGATTAAATCTTCAGCCGTTTGGGTGTCTGATAACGTTGCTAGCGATAACGGCGAGGCGTTGAAAAACTGATGACCGGACTCTTTTAACAGCAACAACTCCCGCGTCGCGTCGGGCTTGTTTTGATGTTGTTTTGCGGCCTCTGAAACCTTTTGCTTATTGGGTGCTAAAACGCACTCTAAGCGGCGTAAAAGGGTAAAGGGCAATATCACCCGTCCGTACTGAGATTGCTTGAAATGGCCGCGTAGCAGGTCTGCCACCGACCAAATGAAGGAAGCGGTTTGAGAGTAGTTTTCAGTATTCACAGCACACCCTGTTGATTGTTATATCGTCCTTAAGTTGTGTTCATTATGCCACGGATAACATTGATGTCACGGGTCATAGTCTAAATAGGGGATGCGACAATATAGGTCGCAAGCCATTACTGACTAGCGACCTTGTTCTAGTAATAAGCTAGTGCTCGTCCTTTTCTTCTTCCGCATCCCGTTCAGCGATGCATTGCATAATCCAGTCGTCTATCTCGTCAGCAACCCAAGCTACGGCTCGACCACCCAACGATACCGGTTTAGGGAACAGCCCTTTAGCCATGTATTTGTAGATAGTAGGGCGGGCCAAACTGGTTACATGCATTACTTCTTTTACTTTCATCAATTTCATTGTGCTTCTCCTCTTTTGTGTCAGAGGATGATGTAGGGCTGTAATTTTTTACATTATCCCATACCTTCGGAGACCCCCGGGTTAAGTGCCCGTATGCGTTCGCCTACGTACAGATGCAAAGAAAAATTAATCAAACCTATATCACCTAATGGCAGTTACGGCTGCAGTTAATTAACTGTCATTTAGGAGACTAATTATGTCGAACGTAACGGTGGTACACACCAAATCAGAATTAGAGCGAGCAATCGAAAGGCAAGATAAAACTATTGCTGTAAAAAGCGCTTCGTTGGCTGATGACGTGAGAACGGTCAAGGCAGCATCATCGGGTGCCTTTGCATTAGCCGTTGGCTCTGCAGGTGTTTTCGCCACGAACTTTTGGAATCCACTAGGGTGGGGCTCCGGCATTATCGGCACGTTATCCACTGGCTCACTGATCACAGCAATTATAGCGATTGGACTCAGCACGACGTTGCTATTCGCTATTTACAACGACTACTCGATAAAAGGGCGAACATCGATACGAATGGCCGGTGGTAATAGCATTGATGCTGACTTGGTCATGGAGAGGGACTAGATATGGGTAGCATGAGACGAAACATTATCGCTGTTAAAACGCGCCCGGGTGAGGTTCGCTTTATTGCCGTTGCATCAATTGAGCGTGTAGAAGCGTTCGGTAACTACGTGAAGATTTACTTTGGCAACGAGCGTGTGCTGCATCGAGCAACGCTGTCGGATATGGAAGAAATTCTGGACGATAGGTTCATTCGTATCCACCGCAGCCATATAGTTAAGCGTGACCACCTGCGAAAGCTTTTATCAGAGCTAGGTCGATATCAGGAAGTCGAGTTGGCTGACGAAACAGTACTGCCGCTAGGTGGTAACTATAAGCGCCAGCTAATGCTCGAACTTGGCTTGTAAAGTTATAGGCTCAGGGTGAAGTCACTCTGGGCTTATTTTTTGTCTTAGGTACCGGCTTGACAGCGTCGTCTTGTATAATAACGATGTCTGCTGGCGCGTCGATACCAAGTTTTACCTCGTCACCTTTGACCTTGCAGACGGTAATGGTTACGTCGTCGCCTATTGTTAGCTTTTCGGATGCCCTGCGGCTTAGAATTAGCATGTTGAAGTCCTTTTCTACTGTTATTCTTTTGTCTATCGAATAAAGGTTATGTTACCACTATTCGTTCATAGGTCCATTAGTTGCGAGCTCATTGTAAAAATAGGCTGAAAGCTAATTGGCCCGCTACGGATAGAAGCCATTTTACGTACCTGCCAACAAACGAGGCTAAAACTTTGGATCAATCGTTACCACTCGAATTAGAAGAAGTAAGGAATGAAGTAAAGAAGGCTCTTGGAGGACTCGTTCCCGCTGGGCATCCCCGAACTGATGCCGAGGCGAGGAGTTTGGTACTTTCGTCGCGAACTGAAGCTGGTCGCTCTATTCCTGCTTACTATCTTGTCTACTTTCTACTTGTGGACCTTTTGAATTTTCCCCATATTGGGCGAAGTGAAAAAAGCTCATGGACGGTGCCTGTTCGAATCAATAACAGGCTTTACGGCATTGAGCACAGAAAGCTGGGGATCGGTGTTTTTGCTCCAAGCTTGGATGATGGTAACACTAAAAGTCAAAAGCCTACAGTGCAAGCAGAATCCGACGCGAGAGAAATTGTCTCGCTGATACGCAGAGGGATTATAGCTGCGGCGCCTTATTTTAAATGGCGCGCTGCCGTTATTGCTAAGGGAATTAATTTAAATGTTAAAAACAAAAGTAACTGGCTGTTTAGTCGCTACCTCTTCTTTCGCAAACAGTACTTTACCATTAGGACCGATCATGAAAACTGGGTAAGAGAACAAATAGCTGCTCGCAATAAAGAACAAGCAGAGGACACAGGTCTATTGACTTATGAGTTGTTGAGCATGGCTTCTAAAAGAAAGTCGGTCCCAGATGAGGCAGAGTGGTGCGGGCAAGCAGCAATAGATGCATTTTTTAGTTGGACCGAACATGTTTTTATCCATATTGGAATTCTTCAGCAACGTGTAACTACAGGTGAAGAGGTTGCAGAATTAGCTGATTCGGATTGGGCGGAAAAATACAAATCTGCATTAGACTTAAGTGATACCGATAGTAAAAGGCATTACGACTTGCTAATACAGTTGCGACGGCAGGTACGAAATTTCATGGCTCATGGTGCTTTTGGTAAACAGGGAGAAGCATTTGAGTTTCACTCAGGCACGGGAGCTGTTCCGTTGCTGCTAACAGGAAATCAGAAGACTAAATTTACTCTTACCGGGAAGCCTATTCTCGCTGAGGACGAGGCAATTTCACAGATCGATAAGTTTATCGAACATCTATGGTCGGGTAAAAGGTTGCAAGCTCAAATCTACATTGAGCGTAATATTCCGACGATCTTGCCTTATGCCACTGACGGGACCTATAAACGGGCAATGTCCTCAGAGTCTGAAATGAATAGATTAGTGGAAAGCTTGCTTTATCAAATAGACCAAGCTGCGAACATGGACTGGTAAATGAGGGGGCCAGCTTACAATCTTTATAGTCAGCCGCTGGCCAAGTGAGAAAGTGTAGCGATACTGCGCAAACTCTATGTAGTCACTAACTTCAATAAGGCACACAAAGTTCTTGTGTCATTAGCTCTTGAGTAACTGCTGTTATCGTTTGATTTGGTCGTCAGTATAACCGCGTTTACGTAACATACTTCTTGCCACCATCTGGTCTTTACCCTCGTGCTTCCAGGCTGATTTATTAGCGATATCGAGTAGCTCTTTATCACTTTTACCTTTCAGTCGTTTATGAGCCTGTGTGACCTCTGACGTTTGATCTACCGCCTCGGAAAGGATTTTTTTCCCTGTCGTATATATCGTATCCCAAATACTCATTACTAATTCCTTTGAAGAGTAGGCGGGCACTGATTCCCGCCTATTATCAACCATCAGACTAATTAGTCCTCAACCTTGCCATCACCATCACAGTAAGGGCATTCAATACGTACACGAGGATCGCCACCACATGTAGGGCAGCTTTCGGGATGAGGGCCGCCACCGTAATCTAAGGGGCAAGGAATTTCACCGCGACCACGGCACTCAGGACAGTTGACTTGTGACATATTAATCTCCTTTTAAAATCAGTTGCCTAAGTAGATTCTCAGTATTTCACTAATTTAGTCAACAGGCCTTGTGTGGCGTGGCTTTGAAGATGTTTGGTTGGTGGTTTCTTATGTGTTTTTAGTAATCGCAATTGAGCTATTCAGCCCTAAAATTTTTTTCGAATCTTATTGTTCACGTTGGTAACTAAAGCCAGGCTTGGTATCTTGTGCTATCAACATAGAGCAAAAGGAACATAAATTGGTTACGAATCAAACAGTCAGAGCCCCGAGCAAAGTTTACGATATCGTTATTAATGAAGTTGGTGTTTCAGAACGAAACATTTCAGAGCAGGAAATAGAGAGCATACTCGATAAGCTTTCATCAGCTGAGCAAGAGCAGCTTATTGCGATGTACTATTTTGGTGAGCGCCATTTAACTGCATCTGAGCCTTATCTCGATTATCCTCTCACTCTTGCGCCCGCAGCGGTCGTGCCAGCCTACAAATACAAAGAAGTTTTGCTTAAAGCAGCAACCAACAGCCTAATAACTAAACTTCATCAAGCCAAGCGCTTCGCAGGACCTGCATGGAACTCGCCGTTAGAGTAAATTGTCATGTGAGGGAACCATGTTCCCTCTGTTAGCCCTGTAAATGTCGACATGGAAAGAGCTCGTTGTATTTCTGGTATGCAATTTTTTGTTGTTCTTCGACTTCCCTCCTGTAGTTATCCCAAACGTACCCTGGGGCTGTAAGGCAACAACGCTCGTAGCTCTCGTCGACAGCGCCCCTTAATATTGCCATCCATCGGTGATTGTCTAACCCTAGCTCCGTTCTCGGCAGCCTCTCGTGAACAGAGCGCTTACAAGAAAATGCGTTCAAAAGGATTTTTTGCCGAGTGAAGGCTAGAAAAAACACGTACTCAAGCCTCTCGTTATTATAGGTATCTTTAAAGTGGCTCCATAGTGCTGGGTCATCCGAGTCAATGGGATACTTGCTTAAACGAAGGTAAGTCAATGCCGTTACGAAAGCGGTATCGACTAACTGTTCGTAGTTCTCTACCCAGCGACATTTTCGTAGGGTGATGGCATAATCGACCGCCACCTGAATGGCATCCGCTTCGAATAGTCCGTGGCTAATGCACCGACTTCTTTGGTTTACCTCTTCGCATACTGCTGAAAGCTTATCCATATCTACCGGCAATGCGTGGTGTCTGTGCAGCCGGTGGTGAACTTCCTGCAATTGAGCAGGGGTGAACGTATGGATCCACATAATTGTCTCCAGATGGTTTGTGTTTGAATTTTAAGGTGTTAGGCAGGGGGAAAGCTGACTCTAATATGGAATCAGCTTCGGAGTGTTATTTATCGTGTTCTTTAGTCGTCCTCGTTTTCATTATTCTTCGGTGCTTTGTCTACGTCAGTGACGTTGAGTTGTTCCGCAATGGTGGAAGCATCGTTCGCTGCAATGCGTTTATTAGACGTAATATTTAGTTGCCCCTCGTTCAGTTGGACATAGCTGTTGAGATATTTTTTAAGCGAGCTAATGCCAATCTGGGTATGCAACCCTTTAATGACCTTATCTATTCGCGTGGCAGAGGTGGTTGCAATCGCTTCGATGAATAAAGGATAAATAGTGTCAGGCATGTAATATCCGTGCGACTTCAGATATACGGTTACTACTCGGGCCAGGTATTGATAAAAGCGCTCAGCCGACTCGGGTTCTTCGGGCGCCAGCTGAGCCGCTTGATAGGTAAATGATGCGATATAAACAAACGGGTCTGGCGCGTGGGTAGCTGCGATTAAGTGCCAGCGTGTTACTGACTCAAACTGGTTATTAGTTATTCGTTCGCAATCACCATCCCAGTCTGACGGATTAAGTGAGTGTTTTACGGCGTCCAAAAGCTCTTTCGTGATAGGCGTCACATTGAGCTCTTCTATTGCGACGCCTGTTCTGTAAGCTTCATTTAACCGGACTTGAAGCATTTCCTTTGATGCGTGGTCATAGACCGAAACGAGAGGCATGTACGTTCGGCGAAACCCTATATCGACATAGCCTTCTTGAGGATCGAATATCAAAACGTTACTCCTTGTTTTGGGTAGACTGGAGTAATCGAATTGATAATTAGTGGTGGTTAATTACCCCAGTATGAAAGGGTGACACTACTTGGTTACTTTATTAGATTCAACGGGTTAGTCGTTAACGTAGTTGTCCCACTGAATGCCTTTGCATCCTGATACAGTGAAACTTTCTCTTAAGCTCCTTAAACCCGTTATAAGCGGTCCAAAACGAATCGGTGAGTGAATCAACCGCTTTGTCATTTCAAGCGCGTCACCTGCTGTTAAAGGCTCGCTCGAATTGCTTATGATGGTCTTAGCGTGCTCTAACATGAGTCGTGGTGCAAACTTATCGACCGTTGTCCATTCATCCCGCATGACGTTGAACAATATCTGGTCATTGCCTTTCATGGGGATGCCATACTGGTTCAAAAATAGCAGGCACACGGCAAATGCAGTTTCTGCAGCACGGTTGGTATCCTCTGTCCACGCGGAGTGTGCTAAGCGAATAGCGTACTCGGCAGCAATTGAGAATATCGAGTCTAAGTTAACGGTGTAATCAAAATACTCACGGTCAACGATGCTGCATATATCGACAAGCTGAGCAAAGTTGGGCTGATGCGTCGCTTCACGGTGCATCCCCTTGTGTATTTTGACGATGTCCATGGGTTTGACTAGGCGTAAAATCATAATGGTCTCCGGTTGATACGCGGTGGCGAGCTGCCGCCATTGAGAAATGCAGGGTTAGCAGTTCATGTCTGGAATGGCGTCGCCGCGTTGGTCAGCAATGCGTTGCATAATCCACTCGTCGACTTCTGAATCTATCCAGGCAACCTTTTTACCCAAAATGCGAACAGGCTTTGGAAAAGTGCCTTCGTTAACCATTTTGTAGATGGAGGTGCGACCTAAGCCAATGCGTTCTCGTACTTCGTTGATTCTTAGAAATTTCATTATTATTCCCTCTGTTTGGTTTATCTCAGAGGATTCACTGGGGCTGTAACGAATAACCATAAACAGCCAATCCACGAGATTTCAGGCCTATATCACGCACGTGCATTCAAGAATCGAAAACATGGAGACACAAAATGCACGAGCAAAATGCTGAGTATGTAACGAATGGGCCGATGACTGAGGTTGATGTGCTGAATAAAGCGTCTGAGATCCTGGAGACGAAGTTTTTGAAGGGGGAGGGCTTTACCAGCCCGTCTGCAGCAAAAGACTTCCTTAGGTACAAGCTGGCGCATCAAAAGCGTGAAGTGTTCGCCATCCTGCTGATGGACTCACAGCATCGCCTGATTGAGTACAAGGAGTTGTTCTTTGGGACCATCAACGCCGCCCCGGTATATCCCCGTGAGGTGATGAAGGAAGTGCTTCAGCAAAACGCTGCCGCCATCATCCTGGCGCACAACCATCCATCGGGTGTGACTGAGCCATCGGAAGCTGACAAGCGTGTGACGACGCGTATTAAGGACGCACTCAATCACATCGACGTCCCCGTGCTTGACCACATCGTAGTAGGCCAAGACACGGTTTCGTTTGCTGAAAGGGGATTGTTGTAGTTGCACTGTCGCTAAGCGCGTAGAAGAGGTTATCCCTGGACCTCTTCTACGTTGCTTGGTGCCTTATGCTGGCGCCTTATTTTTTGTCTTATTTACGGCTTGTGGTGAACGCCGGGCGGCCACGACGATAGAGCGTTGTCTTTTCCTTGCATAAATAACTGAAATGTCTCAATGCTTTTTGATGGTCAGGGTCAAAATAGTTCAATGGACCTTTTAGACGATAGTAAGAAGGCGTAGAGCCATGTATGAGGCATTCAGTTGTATATTCACTACCGCCAACCACGTTATGCCATGCTTCTCTGATGATTACTGCCAACTCCGAGTTATCGCCAGGGCCTAGGTGACCAACCCGCATGAACATATCGTTATTTACGAACAGTACGACGTGGTAATGCTCATGCACCGCATCAGGGGTCTGTTCGACTTTCTGTACGTAACGCACGTTGCACGGATGCCAGCGCTTACCCTGTTTTTGCTTTTGTTTTATCTTGGTGTTGATACGTTCTTGTACCGAGCTTATAAACCGCTCCATTGGAGTTTTAGCGCTAACAGGCATACCCGCCACTGGTACTTTCAGGTCAAACCGAACTGCCAACGTCCTTGGATGGTCATCCAGAGCGCTCTTAAATGTGCGTAGAAGCGCATGTAGGTGTTGCTCGCTATAAGGACCGTGCTGCTTCCATAAGGGCACTCCCTGAAAGGTTGCCTGGTTATAAAGTCGTTGGTTACGGTTAAATGGATTACGGATGTTTTCGTTCATTTTTACCTCTTCGATCACTGTGGACTCATAAGAGATCTGATCCTGTAATTTTTAACCACGAGTCAGACGGTAAGCTTAGGGGCTTACCTATCACTGGCTAAGCATTGGTTACTAAACGTACCAATGAATGATGTAAACAGTGGTAGTTATAAGTATTACTATTACCGACAATAGCCAAGTGTGGCATTCACGATTAAGCTAATCATCGGTGATCGGAAAGCCCGAGTGAAATGCGGGCAGTGGTGTCCGGGGAAGTTAGTATTTGTTATTTGAGCTCAGACGTCATCAGGGATTGCCAATAATTGAAAGCGACCGCCCGTACAAGGGAAATTAGCTAGGCGTATTTCATGGGGCCTCGTCATCTCGTTCAAACTCAACTCGATGTGCTTCCAGCCTGATTGTAATAGAATCTCACAAACAAGAATTGCGAGGGACCGTAAATAGTTCCTTTCATCAACGCTCAGCGGGTCTATAAACTTCGTATCAAAGGACTCCACACTTTCCGTGTATGCCTTGCTTATAGACCCGAGTAACTGCGGGCTGTGCTTGTCTAAATCACCTAATGACTTAAAAACGTACTCAACGAATTCAGCATACTTGCGGTAAAAAGTATCAAGCTTTTGAGGGATGCTGATCCACGTGAAATTTATCCCCTTGTGTTTAAAGTAAATAAAAAGCGCCAGCTCTGCAGCATTAGAGGCAACTGCCCGGACGCTCTCCAATGCCTGTAAGTTTCTTGTTTTCTCTATATTGGGTAGTTCCCGGTGTACCAAACGCTGAGGCCGTTTCAGGTTAAATAGATTGGCTACTTTTACCGGCTGTAGTGCCACATCAATGAATTTTGCATTAATGACTCGCGTATCTGAGGGAATGATTGATGTTATCGGCTTACATTCGCGCAGCAAATAGGTCGATGTTGGTCGATCCATGATCCCTTTTGCGTGCCACCCAGGCAATACGTCAAGCAAACCGCGACGGGCTAATAGCCTGCGTGTTTGGTTAATGTACTCAATGCTAGCGCCAGTCAATTTTCTGAGGTCAGCAGTAGAAACACCTCGAACCGCTTGGTAGGAGTCGGCTTGAATAGTTAAGGCGGCCAGTACCAGTAAGGCTGTCTTGTTATTAAACACGAAGACCAAATTTTCTGGCAAGTCATCATTTTGCCCCTCTGAAAATCTCAACCATAAATGGTACAGCGATATTATTCGCTGGAAGGTCGCTATAGCTGATTCATTTGAATGATTTCGTACTGCCTCTAATTTCTCCTCATTTATGCTCAATAAGCGTCTTTTCTGAGGAGGAGACGTATAGCCCTGGATTAAATAACCTGCTTTTACTAAACGCCTCAAGCTGCGTTGGAGAGTTGCGCGAGGTACATTCATTCGATTGCTCATTTCTTCGAGTGAAATACCCGACTGGTCCAAAATATTCGGTTGACTGGTTAACCGAATTAGCATTAGCCTGTCAGATTGATTTAAGTTTCTATCTTGTATTAGAGTAACTTTCGCATGCAGGTTAGCCGGGTTTGACATTCCAATAGTATCACTTTCTTGTATGTTTATATTTTAACTATATATATCTAAAGCATATAGGTCTACCGGGTTTACTGGCTAAAGAC
>CEGE01000182.1_pt1 | contig 10756 bp, 7 predicted proteins | sample 306311 | NCBI WGS metagenome assembly CEGE01 (sample SAMEA2755654, study PRJEB7226) | microbial mat metagenome | biome: microbial mat; feature: hypersaline; material: grass silage | place: USA | collected 2014-02-19 | depth 0 m | reverse complement strand
ATCAATCAGCCCGTACAGAGCCCAGCCCTGACCTATGAAGAACCTGACCTTCTCGTCCCACTATGCTCGCGCCATGCTGCAGGGCTATCGCGCTCAGGGGCGTGATGTGGAGCGCTTGCTGGCCAGCTGTGATATCGATCCAGACCTGATCAACCAAACCAAGGCACGACTGCGCACCGGTCAGTTCATCCAGCTGTTTCGCCGTATCTGGCGCGAGCTGGACGACGAGTTCATGGGGCTTACATCATCCCCCTGTCGGGTTGGGCACTTTCATCTGATGGGATCATTGGTGGTGCACAGCACCAATCTTGAAGACGTAATGCGGCAAAGCATCCGCTGTTACCGCCTGTTCTCGGATGATATCGAGATCAGCCTGAGACTGGAGGGCGACGAGGTCGAACTGAGCCTTACTCATCACCACCCTGAGCTGGACCCGGATAATTTTCTGGTGGAGTGGCTGCTGATGGTCTGGCATCGCCTGATCGGATGGCTGATTGGGCGCAAGATCGTACTCAGCCATGCCAGCTTTACCCACCCGCTTCCCTCTCACTTCGATGAGTATCGCTTCATCTACCCCTGCAAATGCCTGTTCGAGCAACCCCGCAGCAGTATTTTCTTCAGCAAAAACTACCTCAGCATGCCGGTAACGCGCACCACACGGGAGCTGGACGAGTTCATTCTCAGTTCACCGCGCGACCTGCTGATCTGGACCGACGAAGACGATAGCCTGAGCACCCGGGTACGCGGCCTGCTGGAAGGGTTTGAAGAAGGTGGCCTGCCCAATCTTGATTGGGTCTCGGAGCAGCTGCACACCACCTCTTATACGCTATCACGCAAATTGAAGGCCGAAGGTACCTCCTACCAGAAGATCAAGGACAACCTGCGCCGAGACCAGGCGATCATGATGCTGACCCGGCAAAATTTGAGCATCGGGGATATTTCAAGCCAACTGGGGTTCGCCGAGCCAGGCGCGTTCTCAAGGGCATTCAAACACTGGACCGGTGTCAGCCCACTGGCCTATCGCAAGCAGGAGGGTTAATCGGCTCGACAACGCTCACCAAGTTCTTTATAAAGCTGTTATAACCATTCTGAAAGAAGGAGTTTTCAGGCAACTATGCGCTCTGCGGACTATTTGTCGCGCCTGCCCGCGTGACATGCCCACACAACTTCTCCTGAGGAACGGACTATATGACCAACCTGTCCATCCGCTTCAAACTGCTGGTCGGCTCAGCACTTGCCATCCTCGTCTCACTCGGAATTGTCATTTTTCTTGCGCTCGGGGCTTATCAATCATCCATCGACAAGGCTGTGGACGACACCACAGGCATCATTACCGAGAACGTGAATGACCAATTGCACCTGACCGCTGGACAGATATCGGTTGATATTCGCCAGCGCCTTGAGCGCGGTTTCGACTCGGCAACCGCCCTGGCGACTTTCATGGGCGCAACCGCCTGGACCGATCAGCTGGTTTCACGCCATGCGGCCAAGCAACTGGTCCGGGCGCACTTGCTGGCCAACGAAGAAGTCAGCTCCATGTATGCCCAGTTCGAACCCAATGGCTATGACAACTTCGACAACCTGTACAAGGGAGATTTGGAGCACAGCTCGAAACAGGGCAACCTTGAAATCTACTGGGTAAGAGAAGGTGATTCACTCACGTTTTATCCTACCGAAGACTCGAACCGCAAACTGGACGCCACACTGAACGCAAACGGCATGCGTGAATCCGAATGGTATCTGTGCCCACGCGAAACAGCCTCACCCTGTATGGTAGAGCCCTACCTGTACGAGATCGAGCCGGGCAATTCGGTACTGATGACGTCCCTCACCGTACCCATCATGCACGACAAAAAGGTGATCGGGGTTGCCGGCACCGACATCAACCTGCCGGTGCTGCAGCAACTGACTGAAAAACTGTCACAGAACCTCTATGACGGCGAAGCCAGTATTACACTGCTCAGCCAGCAGAATCGTGTTATCGCATCCAGCCGCTTTACCCAAGCCGCCGGTAAGACCGTTCAATCCGTTGATCCAGACTTCCTGCAACGCATCAACAACCCTGAAAACAGCAACGATATCATTATGGTGACTGAGGAACTGTCCGTCGCCAATACCCGCTGGCGTTTGATTGTGGAAGTTCCCAAGGCCGCCGCCCTGGCAGAACTGAACCAGTTACAGGCCGATATGGAAGATAACCGCAGCAGCACCATCTGGGATTTGCTGATCACCGCAGGCGTCATTCTGCTGATCACCCTGGCGGTGGTGAATCTGTTCATATCCGGCATTACAAAACCGCTGGCTCAACTCGGCGAACGCATGCAGGCACTGGGAGGCTCTGAGGGCGACCTGACACAGGAGCTGGAGCATTTCCGTCATGCTGAACTGAACGCCGTTTCGGATGGGTTCAACAGCTTTACCCGCAAGATCCGCACCGTCATTCACGAGTTGATCAGCCTGTCGGCACAGCTGCAGCAGAATGCCAAGGCGCTGGCAGACAATGCTCAACAGACCCGAGAATCCACTGAAGAACAGCAGAAACAGCTGCAAAGCGTGGCTGCAGCCGCCAACGAGATGGCCGCCACCGCCACCCAGGTAGCCAACCTGGCCGGTCAAACGGCCCAGGACGCCGGCAGCTCCGAGCATGAAGTCAGCGCCACCCGCAATACCCTCAAGTCGACCGTTGACGAAATCGGCAACATGTCCGGTGCACTGGATGACGCTTCAGAGAGTATTGGTCAGGTTGCCAGCCGCAGTGACGAAATCTATAAGATTATCGAAACCATACGGAATATCGCCGAACAGACCAACCTGCTGGCCCTGAACGCCGCAATAGAAGCCGCGCGCGCAGGTGATCAGGGACGTGGCTTCGCGGTGGTTGCTGATGAAGTCCGAAACCTTGCCAGCCGCACGCAGGACGCTACCGGCGATATCGACACTCTCATTTCAGCCCTGAAACGCGATGTGGATGACAGTGTCGGTCGCATGCAGCACTGCCGTGGCATGGCCGCTCAGACCGTCGAGCAGAGTCACTCCAGCTATCAGCGACTGGAAGGCGTCTCTTCACGCATCACGGCCATTTCTGAAAACACCACTCAGGTCGCGACTGCTGCCGAGGAACAGAGCATGGTGAACGAAGAGATCAACCGCAACATCACCAGCATCGGCGATTCGGCCGATGTACTGGCGCAGGCTGCCGCACAGGTCACGGCACTGGGTAAAGAGGTATCAACCAGCGCCGCTCGCCTTGACCAGCAACTGGGTCGTTTCAAAGTGTAAGTACGCGCCGGCCCGACACCGGCAAATGCCTTGGCGCTCAACATGATCATTCATGGCGAGCGCCAAGGCAGCTCTGCATATGGCGATAACCGCTTTTACGTCAGGCCCTCCTGCTCGGCCTGATCGCTCAGTAGGCTGGCCTCTTTCTATTCACTACGGGACGGTTTTTGGCCTGGGGCAGTCCTTTCAGAACTCGACGTTATGGTACACCTGCTGTACATCGTCCAGATCGTTCAGCATAGCCAGAAACTTCTCAAACATCGCCACATCGTCACCACTGAGGCTGGTATAGCTTTGCGGGATGAACTGAATCTCATCAACATCGAAATCAAGATCGCCAAAGCGCTCGATCAGTGCGGTCTTGGCCTTGAAATATTCAGTGTTCGGCGCGAAGACGGTAATTTTGCCGTCTTCAAGCTCGATATCGGTAACGTCAACATCCCCTTCCATCAGGGCTTCAAGCACCGCTTCTTCATCATCGCCAGCAAAGACAAAGATGGCACAGTGATCGAACATGTGGCTGACACTGCCCTGAGTACCGATCTTGCTTTTGGTCTTGGTGAAGGCCTGGCGCACGTCGCCGAAGGTGCGGTTGGGGTTATCGGTCAGGCATTCGATGATGGCCATGCTGCCACCGGGGCCGTAACCTTCGTAACGCGCCGGGGAGTAGTCTTCGCCGCCAGCCCCCTTGGCTTTGTCGAGCGCCTTTTCGATCACGTGCCCTGGAACCTGCTCCTTTTTCGCGCGATCAATCAAGCCACGCAGCGCCAGATTACCATCGGGGTCGACCCCACCCGACTTGGCCGTGACATAGATTTCGCGCCCGTAACGGCTGTAGAGCTTGGCCTTCATGTCTGATGTTTTGGCCATCGACTCTTTGCGGTTCTGATACGCTCTGCCCATGGGTGGTTACTCCGATAGTGATCGTTAAAGCTGGCGATTTTACTGCGATCTGTGCGGCATGAATAGCAAGCCTCGAGCGAGCCCTGAAAGAAGAGTTATCCAAACGCGAAATACTGGTTTAGTTTGCAACTGCCAGAGTTGTCTCTTCCAAATACTTTACCCTGCGCTGCTCCTGCAACAACACGATCAGGGTAGTAATCCCCATAAACGCGGCTGCGGCCCAGAACAGGCTGGTATACCAGCCCTGGTCCAGCATGAAGCCGAACAGTATTGGCCCAACCACGCCTCCGAGGTTGAAACCGGTCGAGACGATGCCGAAAGTACGCCCCTCCGCCCCTGCCGGTGACGCCGCACGTACCAGCATGTCCCGTGACGGAGCGACCACACCGGCCAGGAAACCGGTCGCACCCAGTACCAGTGCCAACATCAGAGGCGACAGCGGTACACTCGCCACCACCATCGCCAGACAGGCCGCCAGTGCAAAGGCAATCCCCGCCAGGGAACCGTGTCGTTTAGTCATGTCGGCCAGCACACCACCGGCCAACACGCCAAAGGCAGTCGAGAACAGAAATACCGTCAGCGCCCGGTTGGCGTCCGGCAGTGACACACCGAATCCGCCCACCAGTGCCGATACCGAGAACTGCTCGATCGAGCCAGTGCTCAGATTCAGCATCATGAACAGCAGCATCAGAATTGCCAAAGAAGCCAGCGGCGTGGCCAGAGGACGCTGCTCGACGCGAGATGCATCAGTAGTACCTTGGACCGGCAGCGCCTGCCCCACTCCAGGCATCACCAGTGCACATACCAGCAGGCCCGCCATTGCGGCAACCGCAAACGCCCAACGCGGTTCCAGCATTAATGCCACCCCTATCATCACTGGTGGCGCCAGCGCACCGCCCAGAAAACCCGAGAAGGTATGCACCGAGAACGCCTTTCCCATCCGTTCCGGCGCCATCCCGCGAGACAGCAATGAATAGTCTGCAGGGTGGTAAACGCCATTGGCCAACCCCGCCAGCACCATAGCCACCAGTAGACAGCTGTAGGAGGGTATGGCCGCCACCAGCCCGAAACTGAAGGTGCCCAACAGCAGCGCAGCCAGCAACATGCGCTTGGCCCCGACCCGGTCGACCATGAAACCGAGCGGGATCTGCACCATCGCCGTGACAATGTTGAACACGCCGATGGCGATGCCCAGCTCGACGAAACCGACCTCCATCACCCCGGGCAGCAGCGGCAACAACGCGGGCACAGTCATGATATGCAGATGGCTGATCAGATGGGCCGCCGAGACCTGCGCCAGCAGGCCGCTCCGTGTCACGTTCACCTTTGACTCTCCTTGCCTCTTTCTACGGGGCTAATGACGGGGAATAACCGAGTATAACGGCAACCTCGTATAGCCGAGACACTTTCGCCTCAGGCATAGGCGGGGTAACGGCGGCACAGCGACAGCACCTGCTCCCGCACCCTGGCAATGACGGCATCGCGGTCGGCGGATCCCAGCGCATCAAGCACATCACACAGCCAACCGGCCAGCTGTTCACACTCTGTCACACCGAAACCACGAGTGGTTACTGCCGGTGTACCGATGCGAAGTCCCGAGGTAACAAACGGCGAGCGTGGATCATTGGGCACCGAGTTCTTGTTGGTGGTGATCCAGGCTTCACTCAAGGCTGCATCTGCCTCCTTGCCGGTGTAACTGCGGCCGATCAGATCTATCAACATCATGTGATTGTCCGTGCCACCAGACACGACCTTGTATCCACGCGTCTGAATCACAGTGGCCATTGCGCGAGCGTTGATCACAACCTGTTGTTGATAGGTTCTGAACTCGGGCGCCAACGCTTCCTTGAACGCCACCGCCTTGGCAGCTATCTGATGCATCAACGGGCCGCCCTGCACACCCGGAAATACCGCCGAGTCCAGTCGTTTATAGAACTCCTCATCCTGCCCCTTGGACAAAATCAGCCCGCCACGCGGTCCCCTTAGCGTCTTGTGGGTAGTGCTGGTGACCACATGGGCATGGGGCAAGGGATCCGGGTATTCACCAGCCGCAACCAGACCGGCCACATGCGCCATATCGACCCAGAACAGGGCTCCCACCTTATCGGCAATGGCGCGCATCCGGGCCCAGTCCTTGCGACGTGAATAGGCTGAAAAGCCACCGATCAGCAATTTGGGGCGGGTTTCCAGTGCGATGCGCTCCATCTCGTCGTAATCGATCAAACCGGTTTCAGGATCCAGGCCATAGGGCACGATCTTGTAATGCCGTCCGGAAAAGTTTGACGGGTTACCGTGGGTCAAGTGACCACCTTGTGCCAGGTTCATACCCATCACGGTATCTCCCGGCTGCACCAGCGCCAGAAAGACCGCCGCATTGGCCTGAGCTCCCGCGTGTGGCTGCACGTTGGCATAGTCACAGTTGAACAGCGCCTTGGCACGGTCGATGGCCAGCTGCTCAGCCTGATCGACGTACTCGCAACCGCTGTAATATCGACGTCCCGGGTAGCCTTCGGCATATTTGTTGGTGAACACCGTATTCTGCACCGCCATCACCAGCGGGCTCGCATAGTTCTCGGAGGCGATCAGCTCGACATGGTCTTCCTGACGCTGGATTTCGCCTTGCAAAGCCTCAGCCAACGATGCATCAAAAGTGTCCAGGGTGATCGAAGAATCGTACATAGTGCGGTAATTCCTTAACGATAAGTGGGTAAAAATAAGAATGGGTAAACGTGCTGTTGCAGCCAGCCAACTATGCCGAAGGCCAGTAATGGCTGTCCGGAATAGCGCGAGCACCGAAAATGGCCTGGCCAACACGAACGACGGTAGCGCCTTCTTCTATGGCGATTTCAAAATCGCCTGACATTCCCATCGACAAGTCATCCAATGTGACGCCTGCGGGTATCTCCTGACGCAAGCGGTCTCTAAGTTCGCGTAAAGAAGCGAAGCAGGTGCGGACCCGAGGCGCATCGGACGAAAAGAGAGCGAGTGTCATCAACCCGCGGACGCGTAGAGCGGAAAAGTGAGGCATCTGCCGCATGAAAGTCGCTACCTCGTCCGGGGCAAGACCGTACTTGCTGCTCTCACCTGAGGTATTGACCTGTACGAAGACATCCAGCCCCCTCCCCTCTGCCTGAAGACGCCGGTCCAGTGCCTCCGCCAGTTTCAGGCTGTCCAGTGCCTGAAATTCACTGGCGAAACGTGCGACCAGCTTGGCCTTGTTGGTTTGCAGATGGCCGATCACCGACCAGCGCAGCTCCGTCAGATCGGACAGGTTGCCCCATTTTCGATAGGCCTCCTGCACCTTGTTTTCGCCCAGCTGGCGACACCCCGCTTCATATGCCAGTCGTAGCTGGGGCTCGGAAAAGGTTTTACTGACCGGCAACAAACGCACTTCTTGAGGATCTCGTCCCACTCTGAGACAGGCATCAGCGATACGTTGCCGTACCTGCGTCAGGTTGCGACGAAAGTCATCAACACTGCCGGCTTGGGGATAGCGACCGTGCTGCTCGTGCCAAGTAGAAGTGACAGAAGACTTAGACTGCGTGTTCATTGAGAGGCCTCTCCCGAGCATGCCACGAGCTCAACGGTCTGGCGGCGAGGCAAGCGGCCATTGAGCACAAGGTAGGATCCCAGGCCGATCACTAATCCCCAAAAGGCACCGCCAATCCCCAACAGCGTGATATTCGCGGCAGATGCCAGGAAAGTGATCAGAGCCGCTTCACGAGATTTGGGATCGTCCATGGCACTGGCGAGGCTGCCGCCAATCGTGCCCAGCAGGGCCAAACCCGCCAAAGTGCTGATGAAGGCCTGTGGGAACGCCATGAAGACGGCGGCAAGAGTCACGCCAAAGACACCCACCAGGATATAAAAAACACCTGCGGCGATCCCTGCGACCCAGCGCTTGGAAGGGTCATCGTGCGCTTCCTTCCCGGTACAGATTGCAGCCGTGATAGCAGCCACGTTGAAGGCATGCGATCCAAAGGGAGCCATAAGCAGGGAGCCCAGGCCCGTAATGGTCAGAATCGGGTTGGCGCTGGTTTTGAAGCCGTCATTACGCAACACCAGCATGCCGGGCATATACTGTCCGGTCAGCGTAATCAGGAACAAAGGCAGGGCAACACTCAACAGGGCGTTAAATGAGAACGACGGCATGGTAAAAATCGGCGCTGCGAGTTTCAGCTCCAGTGCCGACAGATCGACACGCTCTTGAACCAACAGCAGGACAATACCCAAGAGCAGAATACCCACCACGGCATAGCGCGCCGTGAAACGCTTGAGTACTACATACGCCAGGATCAGCATACCGGCCAACAGCGGATCAACGCTCATGCCACCAAAGGCGCCGATACCAAACTGCAGCAGAATACCGGCCAACAACCCCGCAGCAATGCCGGATGGAATCAGACGAATGACCTTTTCGAAATAGCCCGACAGACCAAGTAAAACAAAGGCTATCGCCGATATCAGATACGCACCAATGGCTTCTTCGTAAGGCGTTGTGGCCAGAGCCGCGACAAGGAAAGCGGCGGCAGGTGTCGACCAGGCCGTGATGATAGGCTCGCGAGAAATCCAGCTGAGTATGATCCCGGTTACACCTACGCCTATCGAAATGGACCAGACCCATGAAGTCGTCAACTCAGGACTCAGGCCTGCGACCTGCGCAGCCTGGAACACCAGGATGAAGGTTCCGCCATAATTCACGATAACCGAAATCAGGCCCGCCACGAGCGGATGAACAAAATCATTCAGCCTGGAAGATGAAGTTGAACTTGGACACGACATGATTGCACGAGCCTCTTCTGACGATGTGAATCAAAACTTGAGGCAATCATTTATATCGTGGAAATAGATTGTGAAAGACATCCATTTTTACACAATCTACCAGACCATTTATGCTTTCAGCGCCAAAACCCCTGTGAAATATTTCTTGACTTAAGAAATCGCGACACATGTACATGATGCGGCTAAAAACGACAGGGTTATAATGCTTCTGTCTTGTGCGAATTGCACAAAGTGAAATTTATATTATTTTTTCCTAAGAACATTAGACAAAGCTATAACTGATTTCTCTATCTCATAATCCGATAACGAAGAATAACCAAGAACCCAACCTTCTCTCTTTTTTTCATTCGTATATAATTGGCTAAGGCCCAATATATTAATTCCATGGCGCCTGGCTTTGGTTATTGTTTCTTCTTCTGACCAACCTTCTTTCAAAAAGCATGGTATCTGTAGCCCGCCTTCTGGACGTATTACATCAACAATATCACTCATATACTTTTCCAATGACTGGACCATGACTTCCCGTCGCTCTGCATATAGTTTACGCATCGCACGTATATGTGTATTGTAATGACCATCCGCCATGAAATGGGCCAATGTTAACTGAGGTATTTGCGGTGTGTATCCATCTATTATATTTCTGGCATTAACAAAAATATTAACCAGTTCAGAAGGCAAAACCATATACCCTAACCGCAGCCCCGGGAATAATGTTTTACTAAAAGTCCCCAAATAGATTGTTCTATTATAGCTATCCAAACCCTGCACGCAGGCTGTCGGCAATCCTTCATAGTGGAATTCACTATCATAATCATCTTCGACTATCCATTTCCCATTACTGGCAGCCCACTCTATCAGCTCAAGCCTGCGCTCCAATGACAGAGTCACACCTGTTGGGTATTGATGTGAAGGAGTTACGTAAACAAAACTCGCATTAGTGTTTTCACTGTTGAGAAAAGCCGTTTTTAAACCATGTTCATCCACTTCAACCGGAATCAAAGGTGCACCATTTGCTTCGAAAACTTTCTTCGCACCATAATAACTTGGGTCTTCAATTAAGATAGGTTTGTTATGATCTGAAAATAACTGTGCGCATAAAAAAAGGGACTGTCTTGTACTACTCAATATGAGAATCTGGTTAGGAGCAACATTGGCACCACGTTCCAAGTTCAAGTACGTAGCTATGGCTTTTCTCAAGGGCTCGGCACCTTGAGGGTCTCCATGAAGCATAGCTTTTTCTCCATACTCTCTGGTGACTTGGCGCTGAATTTTTTCCCATATTGCCATTGGGAAAGTACGGGTTTCCGGCAACCCTGTTATAAAGGCTTTCACTGAGTTTGTGTCCGCTACAGAACCTGTTTTTCTGTAACCCTCACCTCGATGGCTCAAACCGAGGTCAATGCTTGAGTCGTTTTTTCTGCCTTTTGCAGATCCTCTTCGTTTGCTTTTCCCTCTTACGGCTTTCCCCAAACTTTCTGTTACGTAGCTCCCAGAACCTACTCTCCGCTCGATGTATCCGTCACGATGTAACTGAACATAGGCATTTTCGACTGTATCTCTCGCTATTCCGAGTGACTGAGACAACTTCCGGGTAGCGGGTAACCTCATCCCCGGTTCTAGCGTTCCTTCAAGGATAAGGGTACAAAGTGATCGTTGGATTCGTTGGTGCAAGTCCAATGGTTTCAACTCAGAGCTGTTAATCAAAATTCTGAGGGTTTCAAGCTCGAATGTTTTTCCCATTTGGTCTTCTCTGAACTCTACAATTGGTATGACTGCATCATCAATACTAACT
>CEGE01005185.1_pt1 | contig 10757 bp, 14 predicted proteins | sample 306311 | NCBI WGS metagenome assembly CEGE01 (sample SAMEA2755654, study PRJEB7226) | microbial mat metagenome | biome: microbial mat; feature: hypersaline; material: grass silage | place: USA | collected 2014-02-19 | depth 0 m | reverse complement strand
GACCTAGATATTGCGTTGGCATTCAAACAAATGATGTTTCCGTTTGGAATGGGCAGCAAAATGGAGTCTGGCATTGAGATGCCGATTACGCAGTTTTCCAACCCTATCGCGATTAACAACGTACAAGCGCAAAACGACTTCTATGCGTTTGAAAACTTGGCGGTGCTCAAAGGGCTGCACAAGCAAGCGCAAGAGCCACATAAACTGACCCGTTTGCTTGAGGTGTATCACGAGTCACTGGGTCACAACATTGTCCGTCGTGCGGAAGAGGCAAAGATTGCGTTGTCAGATCAAGCTGCATACCGAGCGGGTATTCAACTCTTCTCAGAGCGCGTGGATGTTGATGTATTGCGCGATAGCATGATTGATGCGATTGAGGCGCCCAAACGTAAGATGATCGCCTTAGTGCACGATGTGGTCGCTCAGGCCGGTGTAAAGCCTGACGTGATTTTTATGACAGGTGGCTCGGCGCGCTCGCCCTTCTTACGGGAGGCTGTACAAGCAGAGCTGCCGAACATTCCTGTAGTGAGTGGCGACTACTTTGGCTCAGTCACCGCGGGCTTAGCGCGTTGGGCGGAAGTCTGCTTTAAGTAACCGTCGCTTGACGAACTGGGTTTGACGCTTACTTGTAATACCTTACGAAAGAAAAAAAGTTGTCAATAATAGGAACCCGACTTAGCGAAAACTTCCGTATTTTGATTAGAAATCATGCACCAAGGTGGGGGTGTTGGCGCGAAATAGCTTGGTTAGGGCAGACTTATATCGCCAACCCAGAGCCAGTAGCCGTTTCGCTAAGCTTTGATTTTGAATGGTGGCAACTTCAATGCCGCGGTAGTGATGCGGATGCGCTTGAATATAGTCGATAAACGCCGTCAGCACCCCTTGGCCGCGAACGTTGGGAGCAAATTGTAGCGAAACAATCGCGAATCGCTGGCTACCAATGGGGCAGTGGATAAGGCAATAGCCGAGCGGGTGCTTGATAGCGGTAGAGAGCTCTGGAAAAGCGCGCGTCTGATGACGTTGGGCCAATTGGTCATAGCCGTGGCATAGATGGTTAAGCAGTTGCCGAGCGTTATCATCCATCGGTGTGTCTCTGGAGAGGTCGAAACGTAGCCACCATATTAGGGATTTTATTTTTTCGAAAAACAGAAAAGCGCAAGCCACGTATTTACCTCTTTTGGGCACGATAATCGCGCAAAAGCCGCGATTTCTACGCCAGACAACCAGCTAGTTTTTAAAACTGTGCGCGAGCTCATGCTGCACCATTGGTCGTTAGTGAATAACGAGTTTTTATAAATTTATCAATCATGTACATTATGTGCTGATTTTTTAACACGGACGTTTAACGATTACGACAATCAACAAGATTATTTCTGCGGTGGCGATGTATAAAGGATTGCACCGCAATATTTACTACGTTGCACTGGCCCGCATGATCCTCGGGATGGGCAACTTTATTATTCCTTTCCTCGTGCTTTTGTTTACCGATAAGCTCGGCTACTCCGCGTCGCTGGCGGGTACATTGGCGATGAGTATTACTGGCTTGTACCTGCTGGGGAGTTTTATTGGTGGCAAGCTTTCTGACTGGATAGGCCATAAAAACACTATGGTGGCGGGGGAAGGTGTCGGCGCTATCTTGCTGCTGGTGTGCGGGTTTGCACCCGATGCCCCGGTGATGGTGCCGGCGTTATTATTCGCCGCGTACTTTTTTATCGGTGTAGCGTTGCCGGCCAGTAATGCATTGGTGGCCGATTTATCTCACGCAGGCAATCGTGATGCCGTGATGTCGCTTAGTTACCTTGCCTACAACTTGGGTTCAGCGATTGGCCCGATCTTAGCGGGCTATTTGTTTTGGCAGCACACTGAGTGGATTTTCTTTGGTAACGGGCTTGCCGTTTTAGTGGGTATCCTTGTGGTTGCCTTTTTGGTCAATGTGACCGAGCAAGCCGTCCCCGAGCCTGACTCTGACCTTGAACGCGCGGTAGAAGGCAGTGTCTGGTCGGTGCTTAAATCACGTCCTTATCTCATTGTGTTCACTTTGTTTTGTGGCATGCTTTGGTTTGCATTGAATCAAATGACAATGGCTAGCCCGCTTTATTTGAGTCATTTATTTGGCCAAGAAGGGCCCGTGCGTTTTGGTCAATTGATGACGTATGCGTGCGTGTTGGTGGTGATCATCACGCCGCTATTGCTACGTGCCACATCTGGACACACCGAGACCATGGCGTTGGCCTATTCAGGACTCTTATTTGTGCTGGGTTATGGGCTTGTGATGTTGGCACCCACGATCCCCGTTCACTTTTTAGCGTGGTTTTTTCTTTCCGCTGGCGAGGTGTTGGTCCTCACCAAAGAAGGCGTATATCTTGCCAACAACTCACCGGCGAGTCATCGCGGTCGTATTCAAGGGGTATTGATCACGTTGCGTAGCTTATTGCTGATGCCAAGCTTTGTATTGATTGGCTATGTCATCGACACGTTCGGTTATTCGGTGACTTGGTCGCTTGTTATCGCTATGGCTATGTGTGCCAGCATCGGTATGTTTTTATTGTCGATGCGTAAGAAAACGCGCCTCGCAGCCACGTCGTCATAACCGCCCCTACATGGATGTAAGAACAAACGATGAATATTGGTATTTATGTGTATGAGCACGCAGAGGTGCTCGATTTTGCCGGACCTTTTGAAGTATTTAGCACCGCAAAACGTTTGGGCGCGGAAAGTTGGCAGGTTGGACTGATTGCTGAACAAGACACACCTGTGCTCGCGCGCGGCGGCTTGCGTGTCGTGCCGGATTATTATCTCGCCAACCATCCCACACTGGATGTGCTGCTGGTTGTCGGCGGCGTTCACCATGAGCAAGTCACCAACCCGTCGGTGATCGATTGGGTGAAGCAACAAGATGCGATCACCCAATGTACGGCCTCTGTCTGTACGGGGGCGTTCATACTGGCAGAGGCCGGACTACTCGATGGTCGAAAGGTGATCACGCATTGGGAAGACATGGACGACCTCAGCCGTGCCTATCCGCCATTAAGCGTGGTATCAGGTAAGCGCTGGGTGAGGGATGGAAAATATCTTACCTCCGCGGGTATTTCTGCGGGTATTGATATGAGTTTGCAGCTGGTGGCTGATCTGCACAGCGAGGACTTAGCCCAGCGCGTGGCCAAGCAAATGGATTACCACTGGCAGCGAAACGAGTAATATGCAGTCTGGATAAGGTACGTAGCGCGATAATAATCAATGTATGCGCTGATAAAATAGGAATTGAACATGTTCCCAGCAACATGGCGGTCTGAACGCCTATGTTTTAGTGTGTTTGAGTACAGTGATGCAAAGCGCGTTAAAGCGCTGTTTGAGCAAAATCAGCATCTGCAATATCAAGATCCCACGTTTAAACCTTGGTCGTTGTCGACCTATCAAGCATTGATAGCGGATAGTGCGGAGAAAAAGGCGCCCGACGTAGAAGAGGCCTTTTACCTTCGTCGCATTCAGACCCATGACGGTAAAGATATTGGCTACTTACAAATCTCGCTCAATGCGCCGGATGCACAGAGTGTTTGGCTGCCCATGCTCACTATTTCTCCAAGATATCAAAAACATGGCTATGGCAGCGAAGCGGTTGCGAGCGTGATTGAAACCGTGCAAGCTTATGGGGACTATCGACGCATGGGGGTGAATGTTTATGCCGAAAACATTCGGGCGTTTCGATTCTGGTATCAGCAAGGGTTTTGTCGTATTTCCCATTTTGAATCCGAGCAAGACGAGGGGCGTGATTATCACTGTGTGGTGCTCTATCGAGACCTTATGTCGTGAACAGCGCATGTCTTTTCGGGAATCGGCAAAATTACGTCGCTTGAGCCATGTTATGGAAGGAATTAGGTAAACGAATGATGAAAAATAAATCAGTCAACCGAGTGCGATTTAAGCGAGCCGCGATGGGGGTCGCGTTTGCACTAGGCGTGATGAGCCTGGTGCCTGGGAAGGTGTACGCTGCTAACACCACACACGCTGAAGTACAGCGCGAATCCGGTCTGTCTCTACAAGATTTTGATCGATCGGTTCGTCCGCAAGATGACTTGTTCCGTCACGTGAACGGCACTTGGTACGACCAAACCCAAATCCCCAGTGATATGTCCAGCTATGGTGCGTTCCGTATCTTGGCTGAAGAAAATGAAAAGCGTCTGAAAGGCATCATTGATGAGCTGGTGGCACGTGATGATCTCAAGCCTGGCTCCAATGAGCAAAAGCTGCGTGATTTTTATCTTAGCTATATGGACCAAGATAAAATTGATGCCCTAGGGGTCACGCCAATCAAACCTGAGCTTGATCGTATTGCGGCGATTTCCTCGAAGCCTGCGCTGATTTACGCGATGGCCGATTTGCGACAAATTGGCGTTGGGATCCCGTTTAGTTTTTATGCGTGGGCCGATGCGAAAAACCCTGACTATAACGCCCTGTATCTGAGCCAAAGCGGGTTGGGCTTGCCGGATAGAGACTATTATTTCCGAGACACCGAGGACGCTGAGCGTATCCGCACCGCTTACAAACGCTATCTCGAAGATATGCTGCGCTTAGCGGGTTACGATCAGGCCAAACAACGCGCTGATCGAATTTATCAGCTGGAAAAAACGCTGGCAGAACACCACTGGACACGCGCTAAACGCCGTGACGCGCAAGCAACCTATAACAAAATGCCAATTGAGGCGCTCAACCAGTTGATGGGTGAGTTTGATTATGCACGCTTTGCCAAACGCGCGGGTATCGACAAAGCCGATGAGGTTGTGGTGCGCATGCCGTCTTATTTTGAGGCGCTAGGGAAGGTGTTTGAGCAAACCAGTTTGCAAGCGTGGCAAGATTATCTCACCATCCGCACCCTCAATGCGTTTGCACCGCGCCTAAACCATGAGCTGGTTGAACGTCAATTTGCGTTCTATTCCAAAACCCTTAACGGCATTCCTGAGCAGCGTGACCGTTGGAAGCGGGGCGTGCAAGCCACCGAAGGGGTGCTGGGTGAAGCGCTCGGCCAAGAATATGTCGCCCGCTATTTCCCACCGCAAGCCAAAGCACGTATGGAAACCATGATTGATAACCTGCGTGCCGCGTTTAAAGACTCGATTGAATCCTTAGCCTGGATGAGCGATGAAACCAAAGCGAAAGCATTGGATAAGCTGAGTAAATTCACGCCCAAAATCGGCTACCCAGAGCAATGGGAAGATTACAGCGCGCTGACCATCAACGCCGATGACTTGATTGGCAACAGCAAACGTGCCGCACGCTGGGGCTATCAAGATATGTTGTCGCGTATTGGTGCGCCAGTCGATCGCAAAGAGTGGGGCATGACCCCGCAAACGGTCAACGCTTATTACAGCCCAACCGCCAACGAGATAGTGTTCCCCGCCGGGATCTTACAACCACCGTTTTTTGATATGAATGCGGATGATGCCGTGAACTACGGCGGTATCGGCGCGGTGATTGGCCATGAAATGGGGCATGGTTTTGATGATCAGGGCTCGCGTTATGATGGCGATGGCAACCTATCAAACTGGTGGACGGATGAGGACCGGGCGCGCTTTGATGCACGCACCCAAAAGCTGGCCGAGCAATTTAGCCAGTTTGAGCCATTGCCGGACTTGTTCATTGACGGCAAAGTGTCTTTGGGTGAGAACATTGGTGATTTAGTCGGCTTGACCACCGCCTTCCGCGCCTATCAAAAATCGTTGCAGGGTGAATCGTCTCCAGTGATGGACGGGTATACCGGCGAGCAGCGATTCTTCCTCAGCTGGGGGCAGATTTGGAAAATGAAGATGCGTGAAGATGCCCTGCGTGAGCGCGTGTCGCTGGGTCCGCATGCGCCACCGCAATATCGCGTGCTCGGTGCGCCGCGCAATGTCCCTGCATTCTATGAAGCCTTTGATATTAAGGAAGGTGATGGCATGTATTTACCCGAAGATCAGCGGGTGAATATCTGGTAATCTCGGATGCCGCCACAAGGGCGGCATTTTTGTTTCGGAGAGGGAGAATATTGATGAGCAAGTTTACCGAGTACAAAGTTGTTCATATTGTTGAAGGTGGTTGCGGCACCTTATTGCTGGGCTCAAGTGGCTTGCCGTTGCAACGCCTCGAAGCCGAACTCAATCAATACGCGCAAGATGGCTGGCAGGTTGTTTTTCAAGTCATTGAAAAGAAACGTTACATGCTGTTTTGGCAGCGTGAGGCAGTGATTGTCACCCTAGGTCGCTAATGCTCAAGTATTTGTCGCTTACGTTGATCCATCGTTACCAAGCTAAAGGTGGATCAAAGAAACTGTTCAATATTGAGTGTAATTTCGAGCCGAGCTGCTCGGAGTACACGCGCCAAGCGATCGAAAGATACGGCGCACTTCGCGGCTGGCAACTCGGATTGGCGCGCATTCGCCGCTGTAATAATCCCAATGCGATTGAAAAAATTCACGACGAGGTGCCTTAGATGCGGATAACGCAACCATGGCAAGAGCTGAAAACACAGGAAGCCTTGCTGCGTGATCAAGTGAATGGCTTAACCCCAAGCCAGAAAAAACGCTATTTTGCCGAGCAAACCAGACAACTGAAAGATCCAGACACCTATGCGGTACTCAATTGGGCTTTCTTAGGGGGATTCCATCATCTTTACTTGCGAAAGTACCGGTTGTTTATCGTAGAATGTACGTTATTGGTAATCGCCATTATTGGCTTAGTGATGAGCCAGCCGTATTTCGCTCTGATTTTGGTTGGTTTAGTGCTATTTGAATTACCACAGCTTTTTTTGGCCCAAAAAATTGCCAGGCAGTACAACTACCATGTATCACGCTCAATTTATGAACACGTCCGCCACGGTGATTAATCCATGAAGCGCCGTCGGATCCGTAAACGCCACCAGCATCAATTCTTTTTATGCCAGAAGACATATCGTCGCGCTTTAATTGATTTAATTGAAGCAGATCCTGTGAGGATGCGAGCATTACGATGTGTTCAGTCTCTCAATTTGCCTCAGTGCTATATCGCCGCCGGGTTTGTGAGAAACCTTGTCTGGGATGCGATGCATAAATATCCGCCCAGTGCGCTGAATGATATCGATGTGATCTACTATGATCCGAGCGATACCAGTCGTGAGCGTGAGCAATATCTTGAAGGGTTACTACAAAAAACCATGCCAGAGATTACCTGGCAAGTCCGTAACCAAGCACGGATGCACGAAAAGCACCAAGACCCCGCGTATGCTGGCACCCTGGACGCCATGCGATTTTGGCCTGAAAAAGAAACGGCCATTGCGGTCCGTCTCGATATGAATCAGCGCTGTGAGATCATTGCCGCGTTTGGGGTTCAGTCGCTGTTCGAGTTGAAGCTGAGCCATAACCCGGCAAGGCCATGGGCGGTTTTTCAGCAGCGTATTGAAGAAAAACAATGGTTAACCCATTGGCCTAAACTGACCGTGACCACCCAGTGCTCAGTCGCTGCCAAGCCGATTGATGAAGAGTAAAGCCAAATAGAGTGCGCCTTGGCACAGATTGGCGAAAACACAAAGGGCATACTACCCCAATCTTCTGATTGGTAAGTAAATGGATGACAATGAAATACCGCATGGACGCAAGCCCGAGTGATGACGATATTACCGCTATCCGTCAGGGGCTAAAACAAAGCAACGCCCCCTTCTTGGCAGGTCTCCCTGAGGGCACGCTTGCCGGCTACGCCTATAATGACAATGATGAGCGCATCGGTGGCATTGTTGCCAATACCTGGGGCCAATGGCTATTGATTAAATACCTTTGGGTCGATGATGCTTTTCGCCATCGTCATGTCGGCAGCCATCTATTAGATAATCTGGAAGAATATGCCAAGGACATAGGCTGTAAAATGGCGTTTGTCGATACCTTCAGCTTTCAAGCCAGACCCTTCTATGAAAAGCACGGTTATCAGTGCCAAATGACATTGACGGACTATCCTGTTGATCATGCACTGCACTTTATGACCAAGGTGCTTAACGAAGCTTAACGGCCACGTTTGTCTTGTTCGTTATGTCAGTAGTAGAGAAATAATAGCTGATTCAATGAAGCAGGCCTAGTAAGTGCCCACTACAGGTGATTTCTACGCTCGCAAGGCTAAGTACGAAAACTTTATACGCATGCTTTACCTCGCAACAAACCAGCGTTTCAAAAGGTGATCAACGGAAACGCGACCTGGCCCATGCGCAATTAAAAAAAGCAAAACGGCCGCCCATATACCATGTGTCGCGTATGCATCTGGGTAGACAAATACCTGTATAACCGCTGTCATTCCAAGTAACGCCAATGCAGAAAACCGTGTAGCAAGCCCTATTAAAATAAGCAGTGGAAATAAATGCTCGGCAAAAGCGGCCATGGGGGCAGCGATCTCCGGTGGAATGAGTGGCAATTGATATTCATAGCGGAATAGAGCAAGCAATGAATCAGAATAACGCGGCCACCCTAATTCAAACTCACCAGCAATAAGGTCAATCGACAGTCCTTCTATCTTCGTTTGGCCTGATTTCCAAAAAATAGCCGCAATAGAAAAACGCGCGAGTAACGCGATGAGTGTATTGGGTATGCATGTAAATAAGGTGATGGATGATTGAATCCATCTAACAAAGGTTACTAACATAAGTCACTCTCTCATAGGTCGCACATTGACAATACATTCATTTTTTAGCAGCCACGCTAAGGTGTCAGAAAGTTCAAGCTCGCCGACCCGCTGCACAGCATCAGCAAAGGACAACCCTTCTTTGAGCAGTGAGATAAATCGAACTGTGTGGTGATCAAAGCGTGTAATGTCTACGCGCATATTTTGTCTTATTAATACAACCGCTTCCGATACTGCAAGATCAATGTGAGAGAGATTGACGGTCTCATGTTGATGCGCGGCCCAAAGAGAAGCGACTGGATACTGAGAGCGAAAAGTCGATAAAGAAGGATGTAGTTCAATCGTTGTTTGCGCTAATGCATCACCATTGGCAAGCCATGCTGTTAGCGCTTCCTGTGCCATAGGAGGAGCATCTGCAGCATGCCATGCCGCCACTCTCATCCACTCTAACCGTGCCACGTCAGCCAGATAAGGCAGACTAGACGCGGGCGAGAAATTATAGATAAAACCAGGAAATTCAGCACCATACCACACTAAAACAGGCGAGCTTGGCGGATGTGTGCGAATAAACTCGCGAGCCATTGCAAAGAAAAAATCATCGCCAACTAACGCTTGAACCACTGGAAAGCTATCAGCAAGCGCCTCCGTTAAGGAAACAATGACATTGTTTCGATAGACGGCAAAGCGCTGTGTGGGATCGGACCCATTCCATGTTGTTAATCCTTCTGGACACGAGGGCATTGAGGAGAAAAGATCAGTCATCCATTGGGCTTGTCGATCTATGCTCATGCCTTCTCCCGCGTCTGCATCATCATAGATTGTGCGTGTTTCGCTTCCGCCGCTAAGACGGAAAATGGCGGTATGTTATTATCACGCTCGATCAAGGTCGGCGTGGGTCCGATGCGTTCAATCACAAAACGGTACCAATGCCACACGTCTTGGCTAATAGGAGCGTCATGGCTATCAATTAAAAGCGGGGCACCTATCGAGTCCACATCCGTGGCATGACCGGCAAGATGGATCTCCGCGACTGCATGCAAGGGTAACGCTTGAAGATACGAAGCCATGTCGTGTCCGTGGTTCACACAAGAGATGTAAGCATTATTGACATCAAGCAGTAAACCACAGCCTGTGCGCTTGATAATGTCGCCGATAAAGTCTTCCTCAGCCAATGTGGAGTCAGAAAACGCCACATAGGTGGCGGGATTTTCGAGTAACATTCTGCAACCTAGCTTTTCTTGAACACGATCAATATGGTCACAAACCCGTGATAGTGTTTTTTGATGATAGGGGGCAGGCAGCAAGTCGTTTAAAAACGTACCTTGATGAGAAGACCAAGCAAGGTGTTCAGAAAAAACGGCTGGCTGATAACGCTCAATTAAGGTAGATAGCCTCTCTAGATGCGCGTCATCCAACGGGTCTTCTCCGCCAATCGATAATCCCACACCGTGAATCGAAAGCGGGTAGTGGGCGCAGATCTGTTCGAGGTGATGATGAAATGGCCCGCCAGCCACCATATAGTTCTCAGCATGGATTTCAAAAAAGCCAATATCAGGCTGAGTATCGAGGATGGTTTGAACATGTTCAGGTTTCAAACCAACCCCGACAGACAGAGGTAGGCGGGATAGCGTTGTCGCAGTCATCGTGTGATCACGCGTTCTTTTCTTCGAAGGGTTCTAGCTGACCAAACCCTGTTGGCGACGTTTTCGAAACTGTTTGTTCACAGGTCCCTTTAGGCACCAGTGACCAGGCATTGCCTTGATAATCTCTGACTGATGTACCGGCACATGAAGTTCCTGGCCCGGCTTTGCAATCATTTTGTCCCTTTAAGGCCACACCGTAGCATTTTTCTTTGTCTTTCATCCCTGACGCCTCAGCAGGCGCTGCCGCCATGACTAATGCGGTACTCAGAGCAGTGACTAGTGACGCTGAAACTATGGCTTTGTTCATCATATCTCTCCATTGCTTTTAGCGATTTTCATTGAATCAATAAGATAGAGAAAGAGAGTACGCAATGTGATGGTCATAATCTCATCACGGCTTGCGACTGTTTCCTTGTCTCTACTGATTTGTCGTGTATACCTATCCGTTTCTTACACATATTTTGAAATTGTTTTTTGGTAATCATTGTTTACTGTAGAAGAGATA
>CEGE01000194.1_pt1 | contig 10788 bp, 8 predicted proteins | sample 306311 | NCBI WGS metagenome assembly CEGE01 (sample SAMEA2755654, study PRJEB7226) | microbial mat metagenome | biome: microbial mat; feature: hypersaline; material: grass silage | place: USA | collected 2014-02-19 | depth 0 m | reverse complement strand
CAGCAGGTAAAGTGGAAACAGCCAGCGCGCTTTCGTGGCGTCGTCAGGGTGAATGTTTTCCACCACTGCCACATGGAACTGGCGGGGAAGACACAGAATCGCCAGCATCGCGAGCAGCGTTTGGGCCCAGAAACTTTGGCCAAAATCCTGGTTGGCCAGCTGGCGCTGGAGTTCGAGCTGGCTTTCGGCATGCCCCATCAGCTCACCCAGGCCATCAAACATACCCCAGGTAACAAAAGCGCCAAGCACCACGAAGGCGAGCAGCTTGACCAGCGATTCGAATGCCACGGCGTGGATTAAGCCTTCGTGGTGTTCGGTGGCATCGGTGTGGCGGGTGCCGAATAGAATCGCGAAAATTGCCATCACAATGGCCACATAGAAGGCCGTGTCGCCAAACAACGGCGTATGGGTCACATCGGTGGCATCGGTAAGAACGCTAAAAGTAGTGGAAACTGCTTTTAGCTGCAGGGCAATGTAGGGCAGGGTACCGACCAGGGCAACCAGACTGGCAAAGGCGGCCAGCGACTGGGTTTTGCCGTAACGGGAGGCAATAAAATCGGCAATCGAGGTGACGTTTTGATGTTTGGCAACGCGGATCATTTTGGCCAGCACCGGCCAGAAGAGTAAAAACGTTAAAATCGGTCCGACGAAGATGCTCGCAAACGACCATCCCGCGGTGGCTGCCTGGCCAACCGCGCCGTAAAACGTCCACGAGGTGCAGTAAATGGCCAGTGCCAAGCTATAGATGATCGGACGCCGACGGGTGGCGCCGTGGGTACGCGCGCGGCGATCACCGTACCAAGCGATGCCAAATAGAACGGCAATGTAGAGTAACGAAACCGCTACCAGTAGCCCGCCGTGAAACATGCCTTTCTCCCCGCCAGAGTGTTTAACGTGCGCCAGTCAAAAGGCTTCATTCTAGGCGAAACAACGGGTCGTGTACGACCGTTTGTACCACGGGCTGTTTATTTGTCTAGGCGCATACGTTGTTGAGTAGCGGTGATGTTTCGCGCAGCGTGCGTATCTCTTCGAGGATAGGGTCGCGGGAGTCTTTATCCAGGGGCACTAGCTCACGGCTCTCGCAGTTGAGTAGATAGGGCTGGGTGATCAAAATATCGGTGTGATGGCGCTCAAACTGATAAAGGATAAATTCCGCTAAACGGGTGTCATCCTGCTCGGTAATACGGATGTTCTCGCTATCCACCATGCTGAATTTGGTGATCATCGGAATGGCAAAAGTCCATGGGCGCCATACCGCCGTGCTGCTTTCGGTTGAAATGACCGTGGCGGTCTCGGGCAGTTGTGCCTGCTTGTGGTCAAACCAGCTGTACTCCACCTGAACTTGATAACCCAGCATACCCAGTCCGCCACACACCGGGACTATCCATTTGGGTAAACGTTTGCCGCTCAAATTGCGCAGTATCAGGCCAATCCCGGCTGCCGCAAGGCCTGCAAAAACGGCGGCGATCAAGTGCCAAATCATAATTTATCCTTTCAAAAAGCCGTCTATAAAAGCTATCTATAAAAGCCATCGGGCCTCCCTAAGGAAGCCCGATGATGAGGTCGATTCCAAAGCGTTATCGCCGTATGGCGATAACGCATCAGGAAGGAGTATGACTTAGTGGTCTATCGCCATGCCAGCACCTTTCGGATAGCGAACGCTTTCCACCAGATCCTGAATTTCCTGCGGCGGTGCAGCTGTCACTCTGGAAACCGCAAAGGCAACGGCGAAGTTGATCATCGCGCCTACGGCACCGAAGGAGAGCGGCGAGATGCCAAAGATCCAGTTATCCGGCGTGTTTGCCAGCATATTGGTATCCGGCACGAAGAACCAGCCCAGGTAGGTAAAGATGTAAAGCAGGGTGCAAATCAAGCCCGCCAGCATACCGGCGACCGCGCCTGAGCTGTTCATCCGCGTGGAGAAGATACCCATCATCAGCGCGGGGAACAGTGATGCACCGGCGATACCAAAGGCTAATGCCACCGTTTGTGCTGCAAACCCCGGCGGATTAAGCCCCAGGTAAGTGGCCAACAGGATGGCACCACCCATGGAGATTCGCGCTGCCAACATCTCGCCTTTCTCGGTGATCTTGGGATTGATCATGGTCTTGATCAAGTCGTGGCTGATCGCCGACGAGATCGCCAGCAGCAAGCCTGCAGCTGTCGAGAGTGCTGCGGCGATACCACCCGCTGCAATCAAACCAATAACCCAGCCGGGAAGATTGGCAATTTCCGGGTTGGCGAGTACCAGTATGTCATTATTGACGGTTAGCTCGTTGCCTTCCCAGCCACGATCAGAGTAGTCGGCAGCATCATTATACATTTGGATACGGCCGTCATTGTTGAGATCGTTGAAGGTGATAAGGCCTGTTTCTTCCCATGTACGAACCCAATCAGGGCGTTCTTCGTACAGAATCGGGTTTTGCGCAGCCTCTTCGTAGTTTTCAACCTGCCCCGCCATCTCTGGGTACACGGTGGTCGCCAGATTCAGACGTGCCATTGAACCGACCGCAGGAGCCGTGAGGTAAAGCAGGGCAATGAACACCAGCGCCCAGCCAGCAGACCAGCGAGCATCGGCTACTTTCGGGACGGTGAAGAAGCGAATGATAACGTGGGGTAGACCGGCAGTACCGACCATCAGCGACAGGGTAAACAGCACCATGTTGAGTTTGTTGTCCACATCGGCGGTGTAGTCGCGGAAGCCAAGTGCGCTAACCACGTCATCCAATTTAGCCAGCAGCGGAATGCCGGATTCAGTATGCGTGCTGAACATACCGAACATCGGAATCGGGTTGCCGGTTAGTTGGAAGGCAATAAACACCGCAGGAATGGTGTAAGCGATGATTAGAACGATGTACTGGGCTACCTGGGTATAGGTAATGCCTTTCATACCACCAAATACGGCGTAGAGGAAAACGATCAGCGCGGCTAACCAAATACCCCAGGTGTTGCTGACTTCAAGGAAGCGAGAGAACGCTACGCCCGCACCGGTCATTTGACCGATAACGTAGGTAACCGACGCCACAATCAAGCAGACGATAGCCACTAAGCGAGCGGTGTTGCTGTAGAAGCGGTCGCCGATAAAGTCAGGCACGGTGAACTTACCAAACTTACGCAGGTAAGGTGCTAGCAGCATCGCGAGGATAACGTAGCCACCAGTCCAGCCCATCAGGAAAGTAGAGTTGGCGTAGCCGCCTGAGGCTAGCAGGCCCGCCATGGAAATGAACGATGCAGCTGACATCCAGTCCGCTGCGGTGGCCATGCCATTAGTGATCGGGTGAACCCCGCCCCCCGCGACATAGAAGTCTTTCGTTGAGCCGGCGCGCGCCCAAATCGCAATGCCTATATACAAGGCAAAAGAGGCGCCGACGAACAGTAAGTTAATTGCAAACTGGCTCATACCGGCTTACTCCCCAAGGCCAAATTTTTGATCGAGCTTGTTCATCTTCCAGGCATAGAAGAAGATCAGCACGATAAACGTTAGGATTGAGCCCTGTTGTGCAAACCAGAAGCCAAGATCGGTACCGCCAACCGGAATACCGGCGAGCAGCGGGCGAAAAAGGATAGCGCATCCGTAAGAAACAAATGCCCAAACAGCCAGGCATCCGAAAATTAAGCGGACGTTTGCTTTCCAGTATTCAGCAGCGTTGGTTTTGTCATCTGCCATTGTGTTGCTCTCCACTTGTGATTTTTAAGGTTGGGAAAGTTCACGAGGAATAGCGTGTGACCCATCAGGGCAATCGCACGTCTAAAGCCACCCTATCGATAGGAGTGGTGAGTCAGCTTCTGTTAGCACATCACCTTATTATTCGATATGAAATGTCGAGTTAGTTAGTGACGTGCGATTACCCTGCATGACTCATTGTTAATACTGGGCAATAAACGTCAAAAAATAAATCCCAGACTTTGGTATCAATAAACGACGAATTGGCTTTTGGTAAGATGCATGTTATTGAAAATACGAGTTTTTAGAGGCTGTTTAAGCGAATTTTGTAGGCGTTTGAAGAGCTATAGGACGATAGTCTAGTGAGCAAATAAAAGCAGTTATTGGCTACTTTAAATACATGTCCTGGGTTTTGCCGGAAGCACGGTTAGTAAGTGTCGATACTTTGGTCGTGTATCAAAAGTCGCTTCGACTTTAGCGTGATAGCTAAAGGTATAACAAGGTTATACTTGCTACTTGGGAAGTGAATCCTTTATACCCGTACAGCCACCTTCATATAATAATCGATAACATTTTTTTTGAAGCGCTGGTGTGGGCCAATTTATGTGGGCCAGTATCGAGTCACGACGTTTATTTATTTTTGCTTATGTCTGCTAGCGCGCCTTAAGACACAACCCGGTTAGTCGCAGCCCGTTTAATGAGGTTATACCCCATGGTCGATGTGGATCTATCCCAACTGCCGTTTACGCTCCTTGACGATGAGGGGCGTGACCACATTCGTCGTGGCATTGACCTGGCCTATTTTGATCGTGACGAAATCATTTTAGAGACTGGCCAAGCGGGTGAGTTCGTTTATCTGATCCATAAAGGCGAAGTGGCGGAAATCGATCCTACATTGCCCTCATCTACCGCGCGTATTGGTCACTACACGGCAGGGGACCTGTTTGGCGCGATCAGTATTCTCAACGGTAAAAGCCGCTACCGCTTTAAGGCTGAACAGGAGTGCCTGTGTTACCTAATGCCTAAAGCACTGTTTCAGCAGCTGTGTCGCCACTATCCTGATTTCAGCAGTTTTTTTCGCCAATCGCTGACCCATAAGGCGCGCCTGATGACCGAAAAGCGCGCCGAAGGTGGCGTCACCATGGCAGGCTTTATGCTGGCCAAGGTAAGCGAGTGCATGCGTGCGCCACTGCTGATGGCAGCGACGACCGATATCGCTAGCGCTGTAAAACAGCTCAACGAGAGCCACGCCGACAGCCTGCTGGTAGAGACCCAGGACGACACCCTCGGCATGGTGACCAAAACCGATCTGCTCAACGCCTTAGTGCTAAAGGGCAGCGCGGTAACATCATCGGTGGATAAGATCGCCCATTTTAACTTGGTGACCGTCGCACCGGATCAGTACTTATTTGAAGTATTGGTGCTGATGACCCGCCATAAAGTGGCGCGGGTGGTAGTGATGGAGCAAAACGTCTTGAAAGGCGTTGTAGAGCTCACCGACGTGCTTAGCTACTTCTCAAGCCGCAGCTATGTGGTGAGCCTGCAGATCGAGCAGGCGACCAACTTAGAGGCGCTTTCAGCTGCCAGTCAGCGCACCCCGGAGCTGGTCAAAGCGCTGATGGCCCAGGGCGTTAAGCTGCGCTTTGCGATGGATCTGCTTGCGGCACTAAACGGCCGTATTATTAGCAAGGCCTGGGAGTTCACTGTCGATAAGCGCTATCACGAGCAGAGCTGCATGATGGTGATGGGCAGCGAAGGGCGCGGTGAGCAGATTCTAAAAACGGATCAGGATAACGGCTTGATTCTTGCCGATGAAACCCAGTGGCCTGATCTTGCCAGCCATATGCAAACGCTCACCGATACCCTGATTCAGCTTGGTTACCCGCCGTGCCCCGGCAACATTATGGTGTCTAACCCCGAGTGGGTGGCCACGGTATCCCAATGGAAAGGTAATATTGCCAAGTGGGCCAGGGAGCGTGATGGCGATAGCCTGATGAAGCTGGCCATTATGCTTGATGCTCATGGCGTGGCGGGCAATCCGAGCTTGCTTGAGAGCGTCCGCGATGAGCTGTTTGAACGCTGCTCGGGCGATGAGCTGCTGCTTTCCTATTTTGCCCGCACGGCGCTGCGCTTTTCGACGCCGCTGACGCTGTTTGGTTCGCTGAAAAAGCCTCAGCACGGTATCGATATCAAGAAAGGCGGTATTTTCCCTATCGTGCACGGTGTCCGCACCATGGCGCTTGAGCGGCGCATCAAAGCCACCTCGACGTTTGATCGCTTGGATGCCCTGGTTACTGACGGCCGGTTGGATCGCCGTTTTGCCGATGACCTGGGCGAAGCGTTGGCGCTCTTTTCTGAGCTGCGCCTCAAGCAGCAGCTAAGTACGCTGGAAACTTCTGCGGATGCGAAAGAAACTAACGCCCAAAGCAGCAGACGCGCTAACCGTGTCGTGGTGCAGAACCTCTCTTCCCTGGAGCGCGACCTACTGCGCGAAGCGATGCATATTGTCAAAGACTTTAAGCAGCGGCTTTCCCACCGTTACCATTTGGAGTATTCGTGAGCGGAATGCGGCTGTTAGATCGACATGTGACGCTATTTAGCGGCTCGCTGCGCACCTTGTTAAGGCGTGAAAGTGACCGGCGTCGTTGTGCAGACTCCCCCTATGCCTGGCTGTTTCAGCCCTATATGGGCGAAGAGCTGGTGGCGCTCGCCTGCACCGCAACGCCCACGCAATCATCACCTGTGATCAGCGTGGCGGCAGTGGTGCTGAGCCATCAGCAGGTGCATACCAGCCGCGCTTTTGTGATCACCCTTGGCAGCGCGAAGCAGCCCGCGAGCGCAACGCTGCGCCGTCATCACTTGCTGTGCGAGGCGGGGGAGATACTGCCACCAAACAGTGATAACTTGAGCGCGCTAGTAGAATTTATCGGCAATCGGCCCATCGTTGGCTGGCAGTTAGAGAAGCGCATTGGAGCATTGAATGCACTGCTCAGTAAGCGGCTGAATTTTGCCCTGCCCAACGCCCAGGTCGATGTGGCAAAACTGCATCAGCGTCAACTGCGCCGTTTGCACCCGGAGGTCGAAGCGCCCAGCAGCTTCGCCCAGGCGTTGGCATGCTGGCAAGTACCCGTCATGGGCATGCAGAGTGTGCTTGGAGAGGCCACCGCCAGCGCACTGCTGTATATGCGCCTGCAGCGTATTATGGCGCAGGCTGCTTAGGGAGGAGCGACGAGTAGTTGGGTCAAGGCGAAGAGTGTTGTTAGAATAGCGCCCAATTATTTCTTTGTAGCGCCTCTTCTCTTCACCATACCCTCGGCAGTGCTTATACCATGCAAACTCTTGATCACTTTGATCCTGCTCACCTTGATACGGTTGGAGCCACCCCAGCTGACGCTGAGCACGACCAGCCTGAGCTGGCTGATGCGAAGCAGAAGCGTGAATTTAACAAGCTGCAAAAGCGTCTGCGCCGAGAAGTGGGCAATGCGATCATTGATTACCAAATGATCAATGAAGGTGATCGCGTAATGGTCTGCCTCTCCGGTGGAAAGGACAGCTACACGATGCTGGAGATTTTGCGCAATTTGCAGCGCAATGCGCCGGTCAATTTTTCGCTGGTAGCGGTCAATCTGGATCAAAAACAGCCGGGTTTTCCCGAGCACGTATTGCCTGCGTATCTGGATAAGCAGGGCGTGGAGTACCACATTGTCGAGCGCGATACTTACTCGGTGGTAAAAGAGAAAACCCCGGAAGGTAAAACCACCTGCGCGCTTTGTTCACGGCTGCGGCGCGGCTCGTTGTATGGCTTTGCCGAAGAGATTGGCGCCAATAAGATAGCCCTGGGCCATCACCGGGAAGATATTCTCGAAACACTGTTTCTCAATATGTTCTTTGGCGGCAACCTGAAAGCGATGCCGCCAAAGCTGCTATCCGATGATGGGAAGAATATCGTTATTCGGCCGTTGGCCTACTGCAAAGAAGCGGATATCGCTGAGTTTTCGCGGCTGATGGAGTTCCCAATCATTCCCTGCAACCTGTGCGGCTCCCAGCCTAATATGCAGCGTCAGGTGGTCAAAGAGATGCTCGCCGAGTGGGACAAAAAGTTTCCTGGCCGCCTGGAGAGCATGTTCAAGGCTGTCACCAACATTGCCCCTTCCCAGTTGGCCGACCGCAGCCTGTTCGATTTTGAAGGCCTTGAGGCCAAGCAAGCAGAGCTACTGGCGGGGCGTATCCAAGCCTTTAACGTCAGCTAACTGTTTGCTCTTCCTCTTCGGCGAGGGTAATCAAGCGCGGCATATCGAGAATGTTGACCTCTCGCCCGGAGACCGCCACCACACTCTGCTGCTGAAAGCGGCTTAGTATGCGGCTGACCGTTTCCACCGCTAAGCCCAGGTAGTTGCCGATATCAGCCCTGGGCATTGAGAGGCGAAAGCTGTAAGGCGAGTAGCCCCGGCGACGAAAACGATCCGAGAGGGTAATCAAAAAACTTGCCAGCCGCTGATCGGCGGTTTTACGCGAAAGTAGCCGCATCATACGCCGGTCATCGCGCAACTCTTTGCTCATGCTACGATAAAGCTGGCCACGCAGTTCGGGTAGCTCCTCCGAGAGTAAGTCCAGGCGGTCAAAAGGAATCTCGCAGACGGTGGTCGTTTCCAGGGCGATAACGCTACCGGGGTAATGCTCTTCGTCAATGCCATCCAACCCCACCAATTCACTGGGCAGGTAGAAATTGGTCAACTGCTCGCTGCCGTTACCTTCGGCGGTGATCTGTTTCAAACTACCCGAACGGACTGCGTAAACGCTGGTAAAGGTGTCGCCCTGACGAAACAGCGGTTCGCCTTTTTTCAGCGGCGCGCGACGACGAATAATGGCGTCAAACTGCCCCACGTCGTCCAGCTCAAGGGCAAGTGGCAGGCACAGTGAGCTCAAACTGCAGGTTTGGCAGCGAGCTTCATGGAGTAGCGAGCGCCGACGGCTCATGGGTTCCAACATGCTTTGCTCCTTGAGAGGGTCCCGCTTATCAATTAGAAAATCCTTACTTATTATAGTCGCTTTAGCATGCCTGCAATAAGGTGATTAAACAATCTTAGAATACTGTTGTCCCGTTTGCCCGGAAAGATGGGTATCAAACGCCATTGCTATATGGCGAATCAGCAGTCGACCCATTGGCGTTGCGTTAAGCTGGTCGCCGCTGCGTGCCAGCAGGCCATCTTGCTCGGCGCTTTGCAGGCGCTCAAGTGCAGGCGCAAAGTAGCGGGGGGCATCAATGTTCCAGCGCTGGCTAACGGCGGTCAGGTCAATGCCCATATTGCACATCAGCCGCTCAATCACATCCCGGCGGATCAGGTCGTCATCACTTAAGCGTATGCCACGCACGGTGGCAAGCTGCCCCTGATCCAGCGCCGCTTCGTAGCGGGCCAGATCGCTAGGATTCTGCGCATAGACGTCATCAATACGCGAAATCGCCGATACGCCAAGCCCGATTAAGTCGCACTGAGCATGGCTGGAGTAGCCCTGGAAGTTGCGCTGCAGCGAGCCTTCGCGCTGGGCAATAGCCAGACTATCGTCAGGGCGGGCAAAGTGATCCATACCGATATGCACATAGCCAGCTGCGGTGAGCATTTCGATGGTGGTGCGCAGAATCGCTAGCTTCTCTTCTCCGCCTGGCAAGTCATCGACATTAATGCGCCGCTGCGGGGCAAAACGCTCGGGCATATGCGCGTAATTAAACACAGAAAGGCGCGCCGGGTTGAGCTCGATCACCTGGCGTAGGGTGTTGGCAAAGCTCTTTTCAGTCTGAAATGGCAAGCCATAAATTAGGTCGAGATTGAGCGAGCGAAAGCCCAGGCGATGCGCCTCCTCCATCAGCGTTTCGGTAAGTACCCGAGGCTGAATACGGTTAATCGCTTTCTGCACCAGCGGGCTTAAATCCTGCACGCCCAGGCTGATGCGATTAAAGCCGAGGGATTCGAGATGGCGCAGCGTAAACACATCCGCTTCGCGAGGATCTATTTCAATTGCGTAATCGCGATCAGCAGACGATGAAAGACCAAAACGTGCATCCAGTCGATCAATCAGGTCGCCCATCTGATTCAAGCTAAGAAAGGTCGGCGTTCCGCCACCCCAGTGTAGCTGCTCCACCGGTCGTGATGTATCCAAGTGGCGTGCGGTCAGCACCATTTCACGGTCGAGCCGGGATAAGTAAGGCTCGGTCAGGGCGGTGTTCTTGGTGGCGATTTTATTGCATGCGCAGTAGAAACAGATCTTGCGACAAAAAGGCACGTGAACATACAGCGACAGCGAACGCTGACTGGCATTGCTACGCTCTAGTGCCTGGGTCAGGTCACCGGGGGTGAATTGGTCGTGAAATGACAGCGCCGTGGGGTAAGACGTGTAGCGTGGTCCGCTGGTGTCGTAGCGGCGCAGCAGGGCTTCATCCCACACCGGCTGCAAGGGCGCTGCCGCCACAGACGAGGCAAGAGGTGAAACCGCAGGGGCATGAACGGGCATGAAGGGGCGCTCCGACGTGAGGTAATGCCGCTAGCCTAACCCGTGACGAAAGCGTAAAGATTGAGCCATGTCATGCTATTAGAGGTTGTGTGCCGTAAGAGTCCAGAGCTGCCACAGCGCAAACGCGATAATCGTTAGTGCCGCCACGCTGCGCGTCGCCGGGTGGCGAATCAAGTGGCTTAGCTGGCGCGCAGCGAGGCCAGTGGCGAGCAGCGCCGGCAGGGTGCCTAGCCCAAATGCGCCCATTAGCAGCGCGCCCTGGAGCGGGTCGGCAATCGCTAAGCTCCAGGCCAACATGGAGTAGACCAACCCGCAGGGGAGCCAGCCCCAGAGCGCTCCCAGGGCGAAGGCTTGGGGAATATTCACTACGGGCATCAAGCGACGCCCCACGGGTTCGATAAAGCGCCATAGTCGCCGGCCAACGGCCTCCACTTTGAGCAGCCCTTTCCACCAGTTGGCGATATACAGTGCCATTAAGATCAGCATCAGTGCGGCAAATACCTGGAGTAGCAGGCGTGCCGTAGCAGAAAGGGAAAACAGCGTGCCTAGCAGTGCAACCAGCGCGCCTGCGCTCATATAGCTAACAATGCGGCCTGTGTTGTAGCTGAGCAGCAGGC
>CEGE01000557.1_pt1 | contig 10803 bp, 12 predicted proteins | sample 306311 | NCBI WGS metagenome assembly CEGE01 (sample SAMEA2755654, study PRJEB7226) | microbial mat metagenome | biome: microbial mat; feature: hypersaline; material: grass silage | place: USA | collected 2014-02-19 | depth 0 m | reverse complement strand
CGGTTCAGCTCTCGACTTTCCTCTGGGCTGACCACGCGAATGCACACTTCGCCTTCGGATTTCTGCTGCTTCAGAACTGTTTCCACCCAGAGTGCAAAGTCGGCTTCGGAGGGTAGGTCGGGTGCATCACATGCAATTTGCAGATCAACCTGTGTGCTCAATTGTCCTGCTCCTGTGCACTCTCATACCGTTCATAGGCTTCAACAATATGCTGTACCAGCGGATGGCGTACCACATCCTTCGAACCGAAATGGGTAAAGCCGATCTCTTTTACGCCATCCAGTACCTCCATCGCATGCAGCAGACCCGAGCGGGTGCCCTTGGGCAGGTCGATCTGGGTCTTGTCGCCGGTGATCACCGCAGTGGAACCGAAGCCGATACGGGTCAGGAACATTTTCATCTGTTCCCGGGTGGTGTTCTGAGCCTCGTCCAGAATCACGAACGAACCGTTCAGGGTACGACCGCGCATGTAGGCCAGTGGTGCAACCTCGATCACGTTGCGCTCGATCAGCTTGGCGACCTTTTCGAACCCCATCATCTCATACAGCGCGTCATAAAGCGGTCGAAGATAGGGGTCAACCTTCTGGCTCAGGTCGCCGGGCAGGAAACCCAGTTTTTCACCGGCTTCGACCGCCGGGCGCACGAGCAGGATGCGACTGACTTCTTCACGCTCCAGTGCTTCCACGGCACAGGCCACGGCCAGGTAGGTCTTGCCGGTGCCGGCCGGGCCGATGCCGAAGTTGATATCGTGGGTGCGGATGCGCTGCACATAGTCCTGCTGATTGCCACCGCGTGGACGGATCAACACCTTGCGGGTACGAATGGCGTAGCGTTTTTCCGCTTCAGTTTCGGCCTTGTCGCGCTTGGGCTGATCCAGACCACTGCCCTGCAGTTGCAGGTGGATCTGTTCGGGAGACAGATCGGCGCCGCCCAGAATCTGCTGATAAATCTGCTCCAGCAGTGCGGTAAGGGCCTTGACCTGTGTTGGCTGACCGACCAGCTGAAAACGGTTGCCACGGTTGCGGATCTCGACGCCGGTGCGTTCCTCAAACAGTTTGAGGTGAGCATTAAACTGGCCGCACAGAGTGAGCAGGGCTGCCGGGTTATTGGGTTCCAGCAGCAGGGTGACGGATTGGGTCGGGGTCAAAAAATGCTCCTCGGGAAAAATCAGTGATCAAGCTCGGAGCTGACCAGCTCACCCAGCAGGGAGTTGGCGTAGGCCTGAGCGATACGTACATCGGCAAAGTGGCCGATCAGGTCAGGGTTGTCACAGCGGAAGTTTACCACTCGGTTGTTCTCGGTGCGGCCAGACAATTGCCCCGGGTCTTTCTTGGAATAGCCGTTGACCAGAATGCGTTGCGTAGTGCCCACCATGTGTCGGCTGATCTGAAACGCCTGCGCAGTGATGCGGTCCTGCAGGATCTTCAGACGCTGCTTCTTGGTTTCTTCGTCCACGTTGTCCGGCAGATCGGCGGCCGGAGTGCCCGGGCGTCGGCTATAGATAAAGCTGAACGAGGCGTCAAAGCCGATCTCGGCGATCAGGTTCATGGTGGCTTCAAAATCGGCCTCGGTCTCGTTGGGGAAGCCGATGATGAAGTCGGAGGAGAAACTGATGTCCGGGCGCAATTTCTTGATGCGGCGCAGTTTGGACTTGTACTCCAGTACCGTGTGACCGCGTTTCATAGCCATTAGAATACGGTCGGAGCCACTCTGTACCGGCAAGTGCAGATGACTGACCAGCTCGGGTACTTCAGCATAGACATCGATCAGACTGTCGCTGAACTCTACCGGGTGCGATGTGGTGAAACGGATGCGGTCGATGCCGTCGATGGCCGCCACGCAGCGGATCAGCTCAGCCAGGTCGGCGCTGTCGCCGTCATGGGTAGCGCCGCGATAGGCGTTCACGTTCTGACCCAGCAGGTTGACTTCGCGTACGCCCTGTTCCGCCAGTTCGACACATTCAGCCAGGACATCATCCAACGGACGACTGACCTCTTCGCCGCGGGTGTAAGGCACCACACAGAAAGTGCAGTACTTGCTGCAGCCTTCCATTACGGACACAAACGCTTCGGCGCCTTCCACCTTGGGAGCCGGCAGGTGGTCAAATTTCTCGATCTCGGGGAAGCTGACATCCACGATACCAACACTGCCCTTGCGGCTTTCGGTAATCATTTCCGGCAGGCGGTGCAGGGTCTGCGGTCCGAAAATCATGTCGACATAGGGCGCGCGTTCCAGAATTGCGGACCCTTCCTGAGATGCAACACAGCCACCGACACCGATCATCAGGTCAGGCTTGTTCTGCTTCAGTTTGCGCCAGCGCCCCAGCTGGTGGAACACCTTGTCCTGCGCCTTCTCACGGATTGAGCAGGTGTTCAGCAGCAGGACATCCGCTTCGTCCGGATTGTCCGTCAACTCCAGCGCGTGGCTCTCGCCCAGCAAGTCTGCCATGCGGGAGGAGTCGTATTCGTTCATCTGACAGCCATGTGTCTTGATAAACAGCTTTTTGGCCATGAATCACCTGTGTTGCGTCGTGAAAATAAAAAGGGCCTCGAAAGAGGACCGCGAATTATACCCAAGGGGGGCGTTGTCGGCTACAAACTGATCAAAAAATGCTCAGCCTTGTTTTTCTTTGGGCTGCCCCCATAATCGCCGCAGCAACGGAGTTTATGTCGGAGTGAGTCGGGCCATGGCCAGTGAAGAACGTCTTTATCGTGTCAGTTTCGTCAATCAGGACAAGGTGTACGAGGTTTATGTCCGACATGTCTATCAAAGCGACATGTGGGGGTTCATTCAGTTGGAAGAGTTTGTTTTCGGCAATCGTTCAGAGTTGCTGGTCGATCCCGGTGAAGAAAAACTGAAGCAGGAGTTTGCTGACGTAAATACCTGCTATGTGCCGATGCAGGCCATCATTCGTATTGATGAGGTTCGCAGCGAAGGCGTTGCGCGCATCAGTGAGGCCAAAGGGAATGTGGCGGCTTTCCCTTTGGCTCCTCCCAAACGTGACAAATAATCGTCGCGTCAGTGTGCCTAGCGTACAGTGCGTTCGGCCGTGAGGTTGTTGCCGCAGTTGCTGTTGCGCAGCTCGCTGCCGTTGAGCAGGGCAAAACGGTCAGTGGCATGGTATTCCACGCTCTGGTCTTCGGCATAGATCAGCTCGGCACCTTCAATCCGAAAACAGCCCAGGTCACGGTGCTGCCAGACCTGTTTCCAGACTTTGTCACCACTGTGCTCGCCCGGCGCAAAGGGGCCGGCAACACGAAGCCATGTGTCGGGACGACCACTTTTTTTCGAGTTCACACGTTGACCGCTGTGGGTAAAGGCGGTGGTTTTGAACATCACGTACTGCAGTGTCTTATCCGTACCGTTGATAAAGCTGATATGTGCATCACTGCTGCCACCGGCACGGTGGTCGCTGATCATCAATACCGGCTTGAGCACAGGGGCTGGTTTGGGCTGTGCAACCGGTTCAGGCTTCTTTTGGGCGCAGGCACTGAGCAGTGCTGCCGTCAGTGCCAGGCTGCCCAGTCGAATCACCTGACGGGCTGAAGGTATGGTCATGCAGGTCTCCATGGAGTTGATGATCCTCATTTTTAATTCTGTGGGCAAAAGTGCAGCTTTACATCTGAACATCGGCTGAGCAACGTGTTCAGTCAACCTGCCCTGGCTGTAATGGCAACAGCAGTGTCTTGGATGGACGCCCGGGAATCTCGCGCGCCAGCCGAGGCACGAGGTAACCAGGCAGCTCCGACTGCAATTCCCCTACCAGTCGCTGGGCCTGTCGGTCATCAACGTCAAAATGTGCAGCACCCGCGACCGCGTCCAGTACGAACAGATAATAGGGCAGGACCCCGCAGGAGAACAATGTCTCGCTGAGTATTTTTTGTACAGATTTGTTGTCATTGATATCACGCAGCAGTACCGCCTGATTAAGCAACGTGATGCCGGCCTGCTTCAGGCGCACGCATGCCTTGATCACATCTGCGTCAATCTCCTGAGGATGATTGACGTGTAGTACCAGTACCGGCTGCAGACGTGAGGATGTCAATGCGCTGATCAAGGTGTCTGTCACTCGCTGCGGGATGACCACCGGAAGGCGAGAGTGGATGCGTACACGCTGAAGATGGGGCACTTCACCCAAATCGCTTAGCATCCGCTGCAGTCGATTGTCCGGTGTGGCAAGCGGGTCGCCACCGGAAAAAATCACTTCACTGACCTGGGTGTGTTGATGCAGGTAGTCCAGCACTGCCTGCCACTGGCGCGGCCCCAGCTGGTTGTCGGCGTAAGGGAAGTGGCGTCGGAAGCAGTAACGACAATTAATGGCACAGGCACCGGACAGGATCAGCAGTACCCGGTCGGTATATTTATGGATCAGACCGCTGGTGTGGTTGGCATCGGCCTCGGCCAGCGGGTCGGTGTTGAAGCCGGGCACCTGTAACAGCTCATCCGCCAGCGGCAAAATCTGACGCAATAACGGATCGTTCGGGTCGCCCTTGCGGATGCGGCTTAGCCACGGACGAGGCACGCGCAGTGCAAACTCGCGGTTGGCAGACAGAGCACCCTCAAGCAGGGTTGCGGGCAGTTCCAGCAACTCCAGCAGTTCAGCCGGGTCTTCAATACACTGGCGCAGTTCGGTCTGCCAGTCAGAGGCAGTGGGGTAGAGCAGATTCATCAAAAGTGCCGGTGCAGGGTGAGCAGGATAAATTGGCCTGCATTCTCCTTTGCAGTAGAATGGCTGTCAATTTATCGGGCTGCCCTTCAGAAGAATGTAGCCTGCTCTGGAATCCAAGACGCGGAACCTTCAATTTATGGCTAATTACTCCAGCAACCAGTTCAAAAACGGCATGAAAGTGATGATCGACGGCGACCCCTGCAGCATGGTCGATGTCGAATTCGTAAAGCCGGGCAAGGGGCAGGCGTTTACTCGCGTGCGTCTGCGTAACCTGCTGACCGGCCGTATCTGGGAGCGTACCTTCAAGTCCAACGAATCGGTTGAAAGTGCTGATGTGATGGATCTGGATATGGAGTACCTCTACAACGATGGCGAAATGTGGCATTTCATGGATCCAAGCTCTTTTGAGCAGTTCGCGGCTGATCAGAATGCGGTTGGCGATGCGGCCAAGTGGCTGAAGGAACAGGACAAGAGCATCATCACGCTGTGGAACAACAACCCGATCAGCGTAACACCGCCGAACTTTGTTGAACTGGAAGTGGTTGAGACTGATCCGGGCCTGAAAGGCGACACCGCCCAGGGTGGCTCCAAGCCTGCTACCCTGAGCACCGGCGCCGTGGTGCGTGTCCCCCTGTTCATCGAGCAGGGCGAAGTGCTGCGTATCGACACGCGCACCGGCGAGTACGTTAGCCGCGCAAACAACTGATTATTCGGCTTCAGTACCGTACTTGGAATGGCAGCTTCGGCTGCCGTTTTTATGTGCAGGGTGTATACCATGCCGCGATGTTCAGCAAACCTACCGGTGATCCCTCATGCTCCAAGACCTCTGGCGCCCCGGCGCTCCGATCGAAAACCTGCGTGCCCGCGCTGGAATACTGGCAAAGATCCGTCATTTCTTTGCCGAACGTGGTGTACTGGAGGTGGAAACCCCGGTGTTGTCCAAATGTGCGGTCAGCGATCCGTTTATTGACAGCCTTGAAGTCAGCTTCGGCTTCCGGCCGGGCATCGAGGATGAGCGCCTTTACCTGCAGACGTCCCCCGAATATGCCATGAAGCGGCTGCTGGCCGCCGGCAGTGGTGATATTTACCAGATGGCAAAGGTGTTTCGTAACGGTGAATCCGGTCGGAAACATAATCCGGAATTCACCATGCTGGAGTGGTACCGGCTGGGGTTCGGCGATCGGGACCTGATGACCGAGGTTGCGGCGCTGGTTGAGACCGTCGTGCCCGAACTGCAGGTTCGATACCTGAGTTACGCCGAACTGTTCGAGCAGGAGCTGGGTCTGGATCCGCATCATGCCTCTCTGGCACAACTCCAGCGGGCCTGCCGTGAACATGTGGATGCCCCTTTCGACGACGATGATCGTGATACCTGGCTCAACCTGTTGATGTCCCATGTGCTGGAACCTCGATTGAAGGGCGGGGTCTTTATCCACAGCTATCCGGCATCCATGGCGGCGCTGGCGCAGGTGCGGACGGATGAGCAGGGGCGGCGGGTGGCGGCCCGCTTCGAGCTGTTTGTCGACGGGGTCGAACTGGCCAACGGCTATCATGAGCTCACCGATGCCGCCGAGCAGGCGTGTCGGCTTGACGGGGATCAACAGCAGCGGGCCGCGCTGGGACTGCCGCAACGTCCACTGGATTCCCGGCTGGTGCAGGCGCTGGAAGCCGGGTTGCCGGAATGTGCCGGGGTGGCGCTGGGGGTGGACCGGCTGGTGATGCTGGCGCTGGGCGTGGATGGCCTGGAGCAGGTAGTGTCCTTCATGCATGCGCGGGCATAAACAGGCATGCCCTGGCCGCAGACTGTCAGTCTGCGCGGGGATGCCGGAACCGGGTGCCGTAAGGATAGCGCCGGGGCGATTTGTTATTAAGGAGATCAATCAGTGCTCAAAAGCATGATGGCAAAAATTGGTATCGGTGCCGCTCAGGTCGATACGGTACCGGACAGCGTGGATGTGACTCAGGGTGGTCGGGTGACTGGCATTATCCGCATCAGAGGCGGTGAAGTTGAGCAGCAGGTTGATCGCATCGAACTGAAATTGATGACCGAAGCCAAGCAGGAGGTGGGAGACTCCATCGAACGTACCTGTCATGCCCTGGCGCACTACAGGGTGGAGGATAAAATCATGCTGGCTGCAGGCGAGGAGCGCTCGCTGCCGTTTGCGATTGATCTGCATCCGGAAACCCCGCTCACCGTGGTCGAAGAGGGGCGCAACGAAAGCAGGGTATGGCTCGAAACCAGCCTGGATATCGACTTTGCCATTGACCCGCGCGACAAGGATTACCTGCGTGTACACCCTGCGCCCGTGGTCGCGGCCTTTATCCGCGGCATGCATGCCGCCGGCTACCGTCAAGTGAAGGCTGATGTGGAAAAGGGCTTTCTGTCCGGTCAGGGGTTTCGTTCCAGCAGTGGTATCTATCAGGAACTGGAATTCGTACTTGGCGGCTTCGGACTGGGCTGGAACCGCATCAAGGAAGTTGAACTGTCTTTTATTTGCCGCCCGAATGAGGTGCACGTGGTTGTCGAGCTGGATCGTTCCGTCTCCGGCGATGGCTATCGCTGCCTGAGCTTGAATCCGCTGGCCGGCGAGGACGAGGTGCGTCATATGTTGACGGGGCTGTTGCAGTAAAAGAATTTATCCACAGGTCGTGCCGGCCCGCTCCTCCAGGGACGGCCTGGATGGTAAGGGTTGTCATTGCGCTGTCTCGGTGCCGGGGCTGCCGCATGAGGAAAATCCGCATGTCTATCAGCATCATTGGATTTAACAGAAGGGATCGGACTTGAAATACTTCAGACTAGTCAGCCTTTTGGAAGGCTTTTCCTATTTGCTTATCTTGAGCGTCTCGCTTGGATTTATTAGTCGTGACTTTGTGTTTAATCTGGGCATGGCTCACGGCGTCCTGTTTATCCTGTATTTGGCTCTTTCTCTTCGCGTATCGCATCAAAAGGGATGGTCTGTTGTTGTTTGGATGCTTGTGTTTCTGGCGTCCATCGTGCCTTTTGCGTTCCTGGCCGTGGAGGCTTTCATGAGAAAGGAATCCAGAGAAATGCCCGATAAAGCCGCCGCATGAATTCAAGCAGGTGTTAAAACAGTTAAAAGCCAGGTTACGGTACAGATTTAACGCCCCGGAATCTCGGACATGACGCCGAAGTTGGGATGCCGAAGAACATATATGGATATTGAAATCACGATAGATGGTGCAATAGGCGAGACCGAGGTTATAGCCCTGTACCGGGCCAATGGCTGGTCTTCCGCCGACAAGCCGGAGCAGCTGATCCCGGCTCTGCGTAATTCCAGGACTCTTGTGACTGCCAGGCATGAAGGCAGACTTGTTGGCATCGGCAACGCCATTTCAGATGGTCACCTGGTTGTCTATTATCCCCACATGCTTGTCCACCCCGAATATCATGGCAAAGGCATAGGGCGAAAGATGATGGCCGCCATGCAATCCATATACGGCGATTTTCATCAGCAAATGTTGACCGCCGACGGTGATGCCATCGAGTTCTATAAAACGATCGGCCCCGGTCTTTTCAGACCGGCTATTTACCCTGGTGGCTGCCCGTGTCGGGTCGACCACCTGTCGCGGCGGTGACCTCCGGGAACAGATCGGCTTCTGACCGTGACCGTTTATGCCCGGGGTCTTTCCGGTGATATCAAGCCTTCCATGAACCAGGCAATGAAGCCGGACTTGCCCGTCGTGCCTGATTTTTTGTAGACACTGGTCAGCTGGTTGCGGACCGTTTTTTCAGATGCATTTCTCAGGTTTGCGATTTCTTTTGCACTCAGTCCCTTCAGTGTGAAAAAGGCCACCTCGGCTTCACTGTCGGTGAGCGTCCAGTCGGAGAACTGCCGCCAGACCTCTTCACCAAAGGTGCGCCTGGCGACAGCCAGCTTCAGGGATTCCCTGGTGGATTGGTCGATGACTTCCGCCAGTTTGCTTTTCAGCTCGGCATTACGTCTTGCCTGTGTTCGTGTATTGATAAACAGAACCACCAGCAAGGCCAGGGCCAGCACGCCCAGCAGACACTCCTGCAGGATATGTAGCGTGCTGGAGCCCTGTTTGATATCAAAAAAGACATCGGAAATGCTGGTTATCACAATGAGAACAAAAAATGTTCTGACCCAGAGAGCGAACTTCCTTTCGTCGACCATTACCCTGCCTTGTCCCTGATCTGATCCGATCATCGCAATGGGTCAGGAGACCCATGGGGCCCGGAAAAGTTCCATTTTTGCGTCATGGGACAAGGCTCCTATTTCATCTGACATCACGTATCCCTAGCATCCTGCCGTGTCTCTCCGGGGTGGGGCTTGCTTCCCGGGGGTGTCTTCCAAAACCAAGTTGCCAGTTGGATGAGTGATGAAAAAATCTAGTCGTATGCTCGCATTAGTTACCACGTCTCTGTCTCTGCTGCTGCCCGTCGCGCACTCCGCTTCGGCTGCGGAAATGGATCTCGGGCCTCTCAAACCGTTGATCGGTACATGGAAAAGCCAGGAGTCCGGTGTCGATGTTGCCCCTGGCAAGGCTGGTTCTGCGGCAGGTAAAGGCGCTTCAGCGGTTGAGCCTTACTATGAAGTTCGGACTTTTGAAGTTGCGGCAGATGCTGTCAATGCCAGTAGCCAGAACCTGGTGGCTGTCTACTACAAGCAGGAAGTATTCCGCGAAAAGGATGATGTCAAATTTCACGATCAGCGTGGCTACCTGATTTATGACAAGGAAAATCAGGTTGTTTACAACACGTTCTGTATTCCCCGCGCCACATGTGTCGTAGCCGAAGGCAAGGCCGCCGCCAAAATGACATTGAACTCGGCCCAAAAAGGCATCGCGGAATCTTCGTTCATGACCGAAAATGCAACGACCGAGTCATTCTCCATGACGATGGATATCGGAGAGGATACTTTTACCTATACTCAGAACACCAATCTGAATATCTATGGTAAAGAATTTCCTCACACGGACAGCGCGACTCTGAAGAAGGTTCTCTGAGTACAGTCGTGTAAGTGGAGTTGATGGTCAATATGCCGGGTGCGCCAACGGGGAGCGGAGCATTCGGCATACCACCGCCGATAGATGGCGGGACCATCTGTGCCAAGGTACTGAAGTAATATTCAGGGCCGGAGAAGCAGGTATATGCCATGCTGCTTTCTCCGCTGCGATGGCGTTTCACTGGGGGGCTTGTGCAGCCCTCCATTTGTCCCGGTTACCGGCCTGCCAGCTTGGTCCTCAAGCCGGCAATTCATTCAACAGCGCCCGCCGTATCCGATCCACCGCCTGTTCCAGCAGTGCCCGTGGACAACCGAAATTCAGCCGCATGAAACGATCGTCGCCGAAGTCGCGTCCCGGGGACATGCCGACGCCTGCCTGCTCGAAGAAATGGGGCGGGTTGTCCAGGCGGGCGGCGGAGACGTCGATCCAGGCCAGGTAGGTGGCCTCGATCGGGTCCAGTTTCAGGCCGGGAATGGCGTTGATTGCTTCGACAAGGTAATCGCGGTTACCGCGCAGATAGTTGAGCTGGGCGCGGTTCCACTCGTCGCCGTCGCGATAGGCGGCCAGGGCCGCGGTATAGCCGAGCAGGTTGACGTCGGGCACGATCCCCTTGCGTACGCGCTGGAAGCGCTGGCGCAGCTCCGGGTTCTGGATTACGGCGAAGGAGCAGCCGAGACCGGCGATGTTGTAGGTCTTGCTGGGCGCCATCAGAGTGATGGTGCGGGCGGTAATCTCGTCGCCCAGCGCAGCGATCGGGGTATGGGTCAGGCCCGGTTCCAGGATCAGGTCGCAGTGGATTTCGTCGGAACAGATGGTCAGGTCGTGGCGGATGATGATCTCGGCCAGAGCTTCCAGTTCTGCACGGCGATACAGGGTGCCGCCCGGGTTGTGCGGGTTACAGAACAGCAGCAGTCGGGTGTCCGGCGTGATTGCCGCTTCCAGGGCGTCCAGGTCAAGGACCGTACGGCCATCCTCGCCCCGCTTCAGCGGCACCTTGATCAGGCCTCGATCGGACAGACGGGGTGCCGACATGAACGGTGGGTAGACCGGTGCCGGAGTGAGTACGGCAGAGCCTGATTCGCCCACCGAGCGGCAGGCCAGGTTAAGGCCGCACACCAATCCGGGTAGCCAGACCAGATCGTTGA
>CEGE01002613.1_pt1 | contig 10869 bp, 11 predicted proteins | sample 306311 | NCBI WGS metagenome assembly CEGE01 (sample SAMEA2755654, study PRJEB7226) | microbial mat metagenome | biome: microbial mat; feature: hypersaline; material: grass silage | place: USA | collected 2014-02-19 | depth 0 m | reverse complement strand
AGATGGTTCTGTTACCTGGAATCCGTATGCGAACACGCTATATGGCTGGGCGGCACACCATAAAATCGACCGGTATTTCCTGCGCTGGCGGGACAACCGCCACAAGCGGCATGAGCAGTTCTCACTGCTGACCATCGAGCGGATCATTCCGCCCAACGTCCTGCAATACCTATCGGAAGCTGGCCCGGAGATTCTTGAGGCCATGCTGGAGGCAATAGCGGGGACCAGCACAAACCAGCCAGTCACCAAGCTCATGTTGAAGGCTGACCAGGAGAGTGTTGCCCGCGACCTCAAGCAAAGTCGTTTGGATGTGGACGAGTTTTCCTATGGAGTCCCAGTCGAGCGGTACGTGTTCGATGCTATCCGCCGCCTAGTCAAAACAGGCAAATGGAAGGTCAACGAGGCTGGCGCTCGCGTATGGCACCTCCATCAAGGTGTGTTCATCACCTGGCGGCAGTTGGGTGACCTGTACGAGCTGATCTCCAAGGACAAGATACCTGGTATCCCCCGCGACCCTGACACGCTGGCGGACATCCTCATCGAGCGTGGCTTTGCCATTCCTAACAAGGTGCCGGGGAGCAACGGCGAATCAGCGCATTATCGCTACTGGGAGGTATGCCCTGACGTGCTCCAAGAGGGGCGTCCTGCCGGGTCGGTGAAACTCCTCGGTTTGCGGCTTGAGTCCCACGAGCTGGTATTTACAACAGAGCCTCCGGCACCAGTGAAGGCTGTCATCGTCGGCGAGATGGAAGAACCGGAGATTCAGTTTGCAGACCTCGACGGTGACACTGAAGGCCAGCAATCGACCTCAGAGAGCGCTGACTCTGATGGCGACGGTGAGGAGTCCGGTGGCGAAGTACAGTCAGGAGAGGCGCGTCCGAGCGGGTTGGAGGATGCGTATGAAGTGGCTGCAAGCGTTCCTGAGATTGGTGCTGACGGTGCAAACCCGCTTGACGGTCTGATGGGGGGAGCTGACGGGATGGACTTCCCGTTTGATGCCTTTGGGATGGACCAACCAGCCCAGGATGCTCCAGCAGCACCAGCAGCTCCTGAAGAGGGCTCTCCTGCATCTTCCCAAGGTGATGAAATGCCTCCGCTGGTGGATGAGATACCTGGCAGTCTCCCAGAGGATAACTCCGAGCCGCCCTTCATGGATGAGCCACCCTTCATGGATGCGCCGCCGATGGACCCCGATTCCATGATGGGCTCCCCTGAGCCTCCGTCTTCCACCAGCAAGCCAATGCCAGCAATGGCAGACATGTTCGCATCGACGGATGAGACCGCTTTGGACGTTAGCAGCCTGTTCCCTGGTCAGAGCCCTAAAGGGTCGGGCGGTGAAAATAGCGCCAAGACTGCCAAGAAGAACAGTTCACCCAAGCCAACCGAGAAGGGCAAGGCAGCGCCGCCGAAAGCGACAGAGCAGCCTGTGGCGGAAGGGGACAAGGCCCCGTCATCCAAGCTGGAGACGAAGCAAGCGAGAGCGAAGCTCGATGCTGCGCTGAATGGCTTGCCCCCTAACGTCCAGAAGATACTTGAACAGGCGATTTTTCCCGTTCTGTCTGGCGAGAAGCTGTTGGGCGACGTGCTCTGCATGTTCCAAGGGCAGGCGGCCATCCTCTACCCAGAAGGAGCAGACGCTCTTGGTGGCGCATCTGAAGTGCTTTCCAGTCTTTGGGATGCTGGCGCAGTAGCCGGAGACCCGGTAATGCCAGGCAAGAAGATTCAGACGTTCAAAGGGATGAAAGGGCTGGTGCTTGCACCGGGTATCTCATCGCTGGTTGTCGATGCTCTGAATGAAGCCGAATCAAGCATGGAAGGGATACAGGATGTGCTTCTTGGGGGTGCTGGCGGGCGGAAGAATAAGAAAGCGCCGAAGGCTGGCAAGAAGAAGCCGACATCGAGCGAGCAGGGCAACCGGAAAGCTGGAGGTCATGATGCACAGAATTCAGCGGCGAAGCAGCCAGAGAAAAAGGTACACACGGAAAAAGCTAAGGCGGAATCTGAGCAGCCGAAACAAAACAGCACACCGGTTCGCCGTCCAGAGAAATCAGTAACGCCTCCTCCCAGTCGCCCTGAGCCCAAACAGGCCAAAAAAGAAGTGGACATCCCAGAGATTGAAGAGAACACGCTGCTTCCGAAAGGGCGAGGCCAGATGACGGCGGATTTTGATGACATCAAGCCCAAAACAATGACCGTTGAGGCGGCTATTGCACAGCTAAAAGAGATGATTCTGAAGCGTGAAGGGCGCTGGATAACCAGCGCTGTCACGAAGGAAGGAGGGTTCCTAGTTACTAGCGGAAAGTCACTGGACATCATTGCCGGTGAGTTTGCCGACCTGAGTAAACATAACCTGCGAGGTCACCTGAAGAGAGGCCAGGCTGATCCGCCCATGATGTATAAGCAGGGCAAATTGTATTTGGTCCTGAAGGAGAACAACGAAGCATGAAATATAACGCTCTTGAATATGAAATGCCCTGGCGGCCTAACTACGAGAAACAGGCTGTAGCTGGGTGGCTGGCCGCGAGTGCGGCAGCGGTAGCCGTGAACCACTACAGCCCCATGCCATCCGACCCCTTCTACTGGATGACAGGCATCTGCGGTGTAATGGCGATGGCCCAGTTACCCAAAGCCATTCGACTGGCGAACCTTCAGAAGCACCTGCGGGGCAGGGAACTGGAGTTCATCAGCATGAAGGAACTACAAAAGACCATTAAGGGCCATCCAACTGAAATGTGGGTTGGCTCAGGTTTCGATTGGGAGAATCGGCACACACAACGAGCCTTTGAAATTCTCAAACGGGACTGGTCGAGTATCGTCAACTTTGAAACCACGACAGAGAAGGTCGTGCGCCTGGCAACAGGCAAAAAGAAGAAGCCGAAACCGATTGGTGCTCCGTGGATCCATGGGTTGGAGCCTCAAGAACAGACACTGATGCAGGACTTGGATCACACCGAAGGCCATACGCTGATTGTAGGCACCACGGGTGCCGGTAAAACCCGTATGTTCGACATCATGATTTCTCAGGCCATCATGCGTGGTGAGGCTGTGATCATTATCGACCCGAAGGGCGATAGGGATATGCGCGACAAGGCCCGCCGCGTGTGTGAGGCGATGGGCGAACCTGAAAAATTTGTCTCCTTCCACCCGGCGTTCCCTGAAGAGTCAATTCGTATTGACCCGCTGAGAAACTTCACTCGTGTCACGGAAATTGCGAGCCGTCTGGCAGCACTCATTCCCTCCGAGGCGGGAGCGGATCCATTCAAGAGCTTTGCCTGGCAGGCTTTGAATAATATCGCTCAGGCTCTGGTTATGACTTACCAGCGCCCGAACCTTGTACTGTTGAGACGATTCCTGGAAGGCGGACCAGCCGGGTTGGTTATCAAGGCCGTAGAAGCCTATGCAGAGCAAGTCATGCCTGAGTGGGAGGCCGAAGCTGAGCCTTACAGAGAAAAGGTCAAAACCGGCAGCAAAGAGAAGAAAGCCTTTGCGATGCTGCGTTTCTATTACGATGTGATTCAGCCGGTTCAGCCAAGCTCAGAGCTTGAAGGCTTGCTCAGCATGTTCCAGCACGATTCAACGCACTTCTCGAAGATGGTGGCGAACCTGCTGCCGATCATGAACATGCTCACCTCTGGCGAGTTGGGCAAGATGTTGTCCCCGGATGCAGGCGACTTGAACGATACTCGCGGAATCACCGATACCGCTAAGATCATCAACAATGGACAGGTGGCATACATCGGCCTGGACTCGCTGACCGATAGCATGGTGGGCAGTGCCATTGGTTCCATAATGCTGTCCGACCTGACCGCTGTTGCCGGTGACCGCTACAACTTCGGCGTGAATAACCGAGTGGTGAACATCTTTGTTGACGAGGCCGCAGAGGTCATCAACGACCCGTTCATCCAGCTTCTGAACAAAGGTCGAGGTGCAAAACTTCGACTCTTCGTTGCAACCCAGACCTTCTCCGACTTCGCGGCTCGCATGGGCAGCAAAGATAAGGCTATTCAGGTTTTGGGTAACCTCAACAACAAATTTGCTTTGCGTGTGCTGGATACCGAGACGCAGGAATACATCACCAGCAACCTGCCCAAGACCCGCGTGAAATATGTCATGAGGACACAAGGCCAAAACACGCATGGAGATGAGCCAATCATGCACGGGGGTAATCAGGGCGAGCGACTCATGGAGGAGGAATCGGACCTGCTTCCTCCGCAGTTGCTGGGGATGCTCCCGAACCTTGAGTTCTTTGCAACGATCTCTGGTGGGAGGCTGATTAAAGGCCGACTGCCAATCCTTCAATAAGTACGTCGCCATGGCAGGCAGTGAAACACGAAAGTTTGAGGTTACTCCGATGGCAAAACAGCACCCCTACGCACGGGTGATAGAAGGTCTCAAAGCAAGAGGCCGGAAGAACGCAGAGCTGCTGACGCTTCTGCAATTTGATTGGCCGGTGTCACGCTTCGTTCTTGAAAAGATCAGCGAATACATCAGCGACCAGATTTGCGCCGATGAAGAGCCAGTGATTTACGAAATCATTGAAGGGGCACTCATTCGTTACAGCGAGGTCGTCCATTTCAAAGAAGGCAAGAAGATACCCGACCCCGTGCGTTTTGGGGTCTTTATCGAGGCCCTGATTTCGGAAACGTCCCGGATTATGGAGATTGAGATACAAGATGACGAAGGCTCTTCCTGGAATGTCGGTAGCGGGACCAGTTTCTGCGAGTGGTACAGCACACATTCCGGAGGCTTGAACATCTACCCAAAGCTCCATGAGAACGAGAAAAGTCTAAGGTCGGTTCTGTACGAGCTGATTACCAGTGAACAGATCCGCAGTGTATTGAGGAGAGTCAATTATGAAGAAGCCGTTGTGGCTGGTGGCATGGCTACTGGTCATTGAGATCCTGGTCATCCTGTTGTTGGTGCCAGGTGATTGGACCGACAAGGCAATTGAGAAAGAGAGTGCGCTGGTGGAGGCAAACCTCGGAAGTGAGACCCGGTATTGGATAAGAGAACAGGCAGAGTCATGGTATCAAAGCGTCATGATCGACTCGGGATTCTATGAAGGCATGTACTACACGCTTATCCCGACCGAGGAGCAACGCAAGAACTCCCGAGGCATGGAGAATATGGGAACCTGGTGGTTTGAGTGGGCGAAAGGTCGAATGGAGGCGTTAGCCAACGTGGTATACCAGTTCATGACCAGGACGGCGCTGTTTATGACTTGGGCACCGTACATGCTGATACTGCTACTCCCGGCCATTTACGATGGGATGATGACCTGGCGTATCAAGAGGACAAACTTCGATTACGCCTCTCCCATTATTCATCGTTACGGGATCCGTTTCACCGGCTACCTGGTGCTGGGTCTGGGAATCGCATTCTTTGCGCCGATTGCGCTGAACCCAATCATCATACCCATCGTCATGATGATCTGCTGTGTGCTGATTGGACTCACCATGGGTAACCTGCAAAAACGAGTGTGAAACATCGGGTGGCCGACGCCACCCGAAAATCTTTCACATGTGAAAGTTTGATTTTCTCGCTGGCGGACCCTATGCGCCCAAAAAGGGCAATTCGGCGTCCGTCGATTTCCTTCCCTCTGAGTGACAATGCGCTTATGGGTAATGAGCACTACAGAGGTAATTATGAATCACGTCGCTCAAGAGCATCCGAAATGTGAGTCCAGTGGCGCTGGCGTCGTGTCCGCGTGGGTAGTCTGGAATGCACTATTTCTCGGTGGTCTCGCATTTGGCTTGGAAGTGTCTGGATACAGCGTTATCGGCGCTTTGACATCCGCATTCTGACTGGCGTAGCCACCCCTCCTATCCCTTAGCGGCCCTCGTGGCCGCTTTTTTTTGCCAACCGGCTGGAATTGCCCAAAAAGGGTGAGAACGGATGCCAGCTTACTTCCCGATGTATCAGAAAATAGCCCGAGAAATCAAAAGGGGAGGTTTATGAAACCTGTAAAAATTCCAAGACGAGTCGATGAACCGCCGCACCTGCTGATGTGGAGTGCGGATGAACTGGCTCCCATGCTGATTGGCCTTGTTATCGGGGTAGTTCTGGGTAAGGCATTCATCTGTACGGTTATCGGTCTTGTCATTACGAACCTTTACCGAAAATTCAGGGATAACCATCCAGACGGTTATCTCCTTCACATGTTGTATTGGACGGGACTGCCGATGACGAGATCCAAGACCTTTAAGAATCCCTACATCCGGAGGTATTTCCCATGAACCTCAAAAACTATTTGAAGACGTGGGAAGGGACGCAAAACGAGAACAAGTGGGGGCGCGTGTTTATCGCGGGCTTGATCGTTGCCGTTCTGATTCTGATTGGGATGCTCGCCAATAAGCAAACCATCGTGACCATTCAGCCTTTTACTCTCCACGACGAAGCCTGGGTGACCGAGGATGATTCATCGCAAGGCTACAAGGAAGCCTGGGGCTTTGCGCTGGCGCAGTTGTTTGGGAACGTCACGCCTTCCAATGTCGGCTTCATCAAGGACCGCATTGATCGCCTGCTTTCGCCCGCTATCTATAACGATGTGATTAACGTGCTGGAGATGCAGTCTCAGCAAATCCGCAATGACCGCGTGAGCATTCGTTTTGAACCCAGATTTGTCGAGTACGAACCGAAGAGCGAAAAGGTCTTCGTTTACGGCTATTCGTTCACCAAAGGTATGTCCAACGAATCCGAAGTCCGTACTGACAGAACCTACGAGTTTGAAATAGCCATCTCAAACTATATCCCCGTTATTGACTTCATGGATACCTATGAAGGCCGCCCCCGGACTGAAGACGTTCTGGAGAGATTGCAACGACGAGAGAAACGCCGGAGCGAACAATGAAGATGAAAAAAACTATTTTGGCACTGGCGGCGATAATGTCTGTATCGGCAGTAGCCAACGCGCAAGATGCCATTCCTGTGGTTCCGGCCAGCGTCATGAAGAATGCCGCCCAGGAAGCGCGGAAAGTGGGCATCGAGGGTGAAAACAGGAATGGCCCTGATAGTTCCTATGCAGGGGCAAGCGTGTCTCAGGATCCTGTTCTCACTATGACGCCGGGGGTGAACCAAATTATCCCGGTGGCGATTGGTCACCCTAATCGTATTGTGACGCCTTTTGGGAACCCCGAGGTTGTCTCTACCTCCCTGTCTGGCGGAGAAAAAGAAGGGGAGTGTGGCGAGGTCTGCATCAAGGAAAACGTGGTGTACGTTGCAACTGATAAAGAGCACCCCGTCACCATGTTTATCACCGAGAAGGGCAGCGAAACACAAGCGCTGAGCCTGACGATGGTTCCGCGCAAGATCCCGCCTCGCGAAGTTTTTCTCAAGCTCGACGGCCAGACTGTCGCTTCCGGGCTTTATTCAAACCCCAAAGCCGAGCGCTGGGAGCGCAGCAAGCCATACGTGGAGACTCTTCGCTCCGTGTTCCGCAAGCTGGCGCTGGGAGAAATCCCGCAGGGCTACACCATGAACGCTATCCCCAATACGGTCGCGCCTCCTTACTGCGATCACCCAGGCATGAAGGTTTCGTTCAAGAACGGACAGATGCTCATGGGGCATAGCTTGTCGGTATTTGTAGGGGTGGCGGAAAACACTTCTTCTGATGCGCTGGAGTTCCAGGAAGCCACCTGTGGTGACTGGGATGTAGCGGCTGTGACTACTTGGCCGCTGAAAGTGCTGGAGCCTGGTCAGAAAACTGAAGTGTATGTCGCCCGGAAACAAATGACTGGGCAGGCTCCTGTGACTTCTAAGCGTCCATCGCTGCTAGGAGGTGCGCAATGAGGGGAGCATGGGACAATTTAAACCCCAAACACAAGCGGTGGCTCGCCATAGGTCTGGGCGGCGTGGTGATTATCAGTGTCGTTGCTCTTTTTTCCGGTGGTGAACCAACTGAGCGGAGAAAAACCTCTCGCGAAGACAGTATCCGTCACATCCTGACGGATACCAATACTCGTGAAGTCGGTATTGACGCTCTATCCGCCGATCTGAAGTTGGTGACTCGTGAAAACGAAACGCTGCGCAGAGACCTTGAGCGTTTCAAAGAAGAGGTTGCCCGGAATTCAGGTCAGGCATCCGCCGATAAGGCGTTGAGCCGTGATTTGGCTCGTATGCAGGAAGAGCTGGAGAAGCTGAAAGACCGAAATGAGGAGCTGGCTGAAGAGGTCAAGAAGGGCAGCTCTAACGCCAGTGAAGGCGAAGCAGATCCTCGTGCCCGAGGTGCCACGCCGGTAAGCACAGCTTCAACACCAGCCGGAGCTGACGGCGAACTGGACTACAAGAATCCTGAAGACTTCTTTAAAAACGCCCCGGTCCCGGACACCAAGGCAGAAGATGCTGAGAATGAACGTGGTGCCAGAGGCCAGGCACCTAAGCCAAAAGGGCTGACTATCGCCAGTTATTCGTCCTCGACAGCGGAGGATGAAGAAGTTGCGGAAGTCGATGGCAAGGACGATGAGATGTTCATGCCAGCAGGTTCCATCATCACTGGTGTCCTGATTAACGGTATGGATGCACCGACCGCGCAAGGGGCTCGGCAGGATCCTTTCCCGGCCACACTGCGCATCCAGAAGGAAGCCATTCTGCCGAATAGGTTCCGAGCTGATATTCGCGAATGTTTCTTGATCATCTCAGGCTACGGTGACCTTAGTTCTGAACGCGCATATCTACGTGGCGAAACCCTCTCTTGCGTGAAAGACAACGGTGATGTCATCGAAACCCCGTTCGATGCTTACGCCGTGGGTGAAGACGGTAAAGCAGGTATTCGAGGTCGCCTGGTCTCCAAGCAGGGTCAAATCATCGCCAAATCCTTGATGGCGGGCTTCCTCAGTGGCGCAGCAGAGGCATTCGACGTAGACGCCGTGCCTACCCTCAACCTGGAGAACACAGGGCAAACCCAGTATCAACAGACCGACTTCACCGGCACGTTGGCTCAAGGTGCTGCGGCTAAGGGTGCAAGTAACGCTCTGGATCGAATCGCTCAGTTCTATATCCAGATGGCTGAAGGCATCTTCCCGGTAATCGAAATTGATGCTGGTCGCCAAGTCGAAATCATTGTGACCAAGGGCTCCTCGCTGCGAGTTCGTGGTTCTAAAGCCGAATAAGGGGTGAAAAATGTCGAAAACAACCAAAACGGGCAAAAGCGCGGGCGTGGGTTCGCGATTCCTTTCAGTAACATTCAGGAAGATGTTGATGGTGGGCGGTTTACTGACCGCGCTCAGTGGCTGTTCGTCCCTCAACATCGGCAGTAGTGAATACGCATGTCCTGGTATGCCAAATGGCGTCCAGTGCATGTCAGCTCGGGATGTCTATGCCGCCACGAACGATGGGCAAGTACCTCGACCGATGAGCCCTGACGAAGCAGAGGCCAAGGCAGAAGGCAACCTAGATGAATCGGGGCAGGGGGCAGCGGCTCCAGGCTCTACAAGAAGTGCGGGAGATGAGGTTATCAACACTTACGTTGCGCCTCGACTCCCAAACAAGCCTGTTCCAATCAGAACACCGGCTCAAGTTATGCGGATATGGGTGGCTCCCTGGGAGGACACGAACGGTGACCTCATCGTGACGGGTTACATCTACACCGAAATTGAGCCGCGACGCTGGGTTATTGGTGACAGCGCGCCGGATAGTGAGCCTGTTATTAGGCCGCTGCAATCAGCGAAGTAAGTAAAAAAAAGGAGCGTTCTTAATGAACATAGTTCAAACAGCCCGTGAAGTGGGCAAATCTCCGGCAGCAGTGACCCTCGGTCTGGTTGCTCTGTCATTTGTGTTTTCTGATGCTGCGTATGCAGGTGGTGGTGGTGCCGAATTCGATGATGTCTGGGCGACCCTCCGTGAGTGGACGGAAGGTACTCTGGGCCGCATCGTAGCCGGTGCCATGATCCTCGTGGGTATCATCGGCGGTATTGCCCGTCAGTCCCTGATGGCTTTCGCCATGGGTGTGGCTGGTGGTATGGGCCTCTACAACACGCCGACCATCATTGAAACCATCATGTCTGCCACTCTGGAGAAGGCGTCCACCGTCACTCCGGCAGTCATTCAACTGTCGAACGGATTGGGGGGCTGACCGGCTTCCCGATTGCAGTAAAAGCCTGAGCCCCCCGTCTGCCGAGAGGTAGTTCGGGGGCTTTGTTTTTTAGGGGGTAGGAGACTGGAAGTGCCCAAAATGGCAAAAAAGCGATGCGCTACTTCAACCAACATATCAATAACATAAAGCCGCTAGGCCAATCCGTGCGGATAGTCCGAGTTCCCGATAACTGATTATGAATGAAAGAAGGAGTGTTCTGGATGAACATTGCGCAAAATGTAGTACACACGGCTCGAACCGTGAGTAAATCGCCCGCTGCGATGGCCCTGGGTCTCGTGGCGTTGTCACTTGTGTTTTCTGATGCTGCGTATGCAGGTGGTGGTGGTGCTGAATTCGATGATGTCTGGGCGACCCTCCGTGAGTGGACGGAAGGTACTCTGGGCCGCATCGTAGCCGGTGCCATGATCCTCGTGGGTATTATCGGCGGCATTGCCCGTCAGTCCCTGATGGCGTTCGCCCTGGGCGTGGCTGGTGGTATGGGCCNNGTTGACCAACGGCCTCGGCGGCTGATCCCAAACCGCTAAAAACGCTGGAATTTCATCGAAAAACACCCGGAATAGCGATATTTCGGGTGTTTTTTTGCTCTTTGCGCCCGAAATAGGCAGTTAGGCACCCGTGGGTGTAGATAACATTTCGATAACCTTCAGGTTGCTAAGTACCTTTATTTCGGGGGCAACCTATGAAATCACTAAAACGCGGCGCTATTGCTGCAACCGGGGTGCTGGCGCTCCTGATGGGAGGCACGGCACAAGCCGACCTCCTTGAATACTCCTTTACGG